>OLLM01000139.1_pt1 | contig 24949 bp, 32 predicted proteins | sample 1604581 | NCBI WGS metagenome assembly OLLM01 (sample SAMEA104055725, study PRJEB20765) | soil metagenome | biome: Arctic tundra; feature: Polygonal ground; material: soil | place: USA | collected 2011-09 | depth 0-0.5 m | reverse complement strand
GCGGCCGCCGGTGCCGCCTGCGTCTTCATGGCCAGGGGTCGCCAGCTGATCGACGATAAGGTCGCGGCGTTTGGCGTCGCGGAGACGCCCGCCAACTAAGAGAGGATCACGTGACCGACCCAGAAAAGACCTTCGACGCTGACCGGTTCGGCACCCCGCGCGCCAAGACCGTCTCGTGGTACGACCCGATGCCTACGGCGGACCTGGGGCGGACTCTGAGCGGTCGTGAACTCCTCGAGGCTATGCGCGACGAGCGCATCCCCGCGCCGCCCATTGCCAAGTTGATGGGCTTTTACATCGAGGAGATCGGCGAAGGCCGCGTCGTCTTCACCTGTGTCCCCGACGAGTCGCTCTATAACCCCATCGGCATGGTGCACGGCGGACTGGTCTGCACGTTGGCTGACACGGTGATTGGTTGCTCGGTGCACACGCTCTTGGAGCCGGGCGTTGGCTACACCTCGATCGACCTAACGGTCAATTACCTGCGCCCAGTGCACGCGGACGGCACGCAACTTCGCGCCACGGGTCTCGTAACCAAGCCGGGCCGCCGGGTGGCCTTCGCGAATGCCGAGATCGTGGACAGCGCCGGCAAGGTCGTGGCGACGGCATCGGGCAGCGTGCTCATCATGGACGCACGCGCCGCATCTTAGAAATCGAATACGGCTCTTCTACGACATTCGGCGACGAACCCACCACCAACTCAGTCCCGCCAAGAGCAGCGCGAGCACGAGGAAGAACGTCAGTTCGTACCATTGAAGTGCCCAGTAGCGACTGACGGGTTGGTACGTGAGCGCGTCTCGCAGGTGGAAGCTGGCGACGCATTTGTTAATCGCTTCCGACATCGCGTTGCTCACTTGATTACTCCGGTTAGTACCTCCTTGAAGGTTCGGGAAGTTGTTAGGACATTGACCCACCCCCTGAAGGACCACCTTGGCGCTGCCAGTGCCCGGATGAAAATTGATGCCACCGTTTGGTCCTATTCCTCCATTGTGTCCAATCACTTTTCCCTTAACGTTGTAGGTGACTTCCGAGGTGATCCAGGCACCGGCCTGTCCCTTGCCGGGGATTGCCGGTGACCCGTTGGTCGTGAAGAGTTTGAACGGACCCGAGTAGTGCAGGGGACTGATGAGACGTGGCCTCACCCACTGGGTAACGGCGAAGCGGACCCCCGCGAAGGCCACGAGCGTCGCGGCCATGGCGGGCAGCGTGCGGCGAATTAAGACACCAGCGCTGACGCCGAGCGCGAACGCGAATGCGGCGTAACCAACGGGGACGATGTCTCGAAGGTCGAAAATACTAAACGGATTGTGATTGATCGTGTCAAAGGGACTGGACCACCAGGTGACGAAAAGACTGTAGAGGCCGGCCACGGACATGCACGCGATTCCAATGACCGCGAGTTTGACGGCCACCCAGCGTGAACGAGTCACGCTCTGCGTCCACGCCAAGCGGAACGTTCCGGTTTCCATCTCCCGAGCAATGAGCGGCGCTCCCCAGAACATCCCCACGAGCAATGGGACAAGAATCACGGCCAGGCTGAGGTCGCGCAGCAGATGGTCTCGACCCAGAAAGTTCTGCGTCACCGATGGGCAATCGCCGTGCGATGCGCAGGTGCGAACGACGGTGTCGTACACATGCACCAGGTGCGGACCCGTCAATACGAACGCGATCGCCACGGCGATGAGCACACCAACGGCGACGCAGGCCAGCAGTCGAAACTGGCGCCAGACGAGCCAGGTCATTCCTGGTCCTCGGTCGAGATCCGGCGAGCGGACTCTCGAGTCTCGCCTTGACCCATGTAGGCGAGCACCAGGTCTTCGAGGCTCACCGGCTCGATCGTCCAAGCCGGATCTAGTACCGGGCCGTCGCTGCGCACCAGCAGGGTGCTCTGTCGATCGGTGTGACTGGCCTCGACCACGTATTGATTTTGAATGGGGGCGTTCGAATCAGTTCGTGGTCCAATCAAGCGGTAGTGCGACGCCAATAATTCGTCGAGCTCTCCCGTCAACTGGACCCGGGAAGAAACGAGCACGACCAAGTAGTCACACACTCGTTCAATATCGGCGACGAGGTGCGACGAGAGCACGACGCTGACCTGATGCTCCGCGACCGTCTCCATCAGAATCTGGAGAAACTCCCGCCGGGCCAGCGGGTCCAAACTGGCGACCGGTTCGTCCAGGATCAAGATCTCAGGCCGTTTGGAGATCGCCAAGGTCAGGGCCAATTGGGCCCGCTGGCCTCCCGAGAGTTTCCCGGCCTTTTGCTTTAAATCAATGTCCAACTGGTTTATTCGACCCTCGGCCAGTTCATTGTCCCACTTGGGATTCATCGTCGATCCGAGCTTCAAGTGGTCAGCGACCGAAAGACTCGCGTAGGTAGGAGTGTCTTGAGCGACGAAGCCCACTCGTGCCAGTTGATCGGGATCCTGCGCTGGCGCGTTGCCGAACACGCTGAGGCGTCCCCGCGTCGGCGAAAGGAGTCCAACGGCCATGTTCAACAAGGTCGATTTACCGGCGCCGTTCGGTCCCACGAGCCCAACCACGTGTCCCGAGGGAATTGAGAGCGTGCACTCGCTCAGCGCCCAGCGCCTTCCGTAGCGCTTGCCCAGTCCTTCGGCGTCCAGTACCGCGGTCACGCTACAACGACCTTGGAGGAGGACCGAAAGCACTCCTTGAAGAGCGCTTCGATGCTGTCGTCATCGAGCCCGGCCGCTCGGGCCGCCAGCAGCCACTGTTGCAAGTCATGGCGAATTGGACCGTGCGACTGGAGGGCCGCTTCACTGCGAGTTTGCGTGACGAACGTGCCGACGCCTGGACGGGCCCCCACGAGGCCCTCGTACTCCAGTTCTCGGTAGGCCTTCTGCACGGTGTTCGGGTTGATGGCGATCTTCCCCACCACCTCCTTCACCGTCGGCAGCTGGTCGCCCTCCCGAAGCAATCCGAGCTTTTGGGCCCGGCGAACCTGCTGCACCAACTGCAAATAGGGGGCGACACCAGAGCGTGTGTCTAGGTAGAACTCAATCATCATACCTCTATTTCACTAGTTTCCTAGGTAAATATAACTCGCCGACCGTCACCTGTCAAATACCGGCGCCTACGGGCGGTGCCATGATTCGAAACACGAACGGAGGTGGCCAATGAAGGTGGGCGTCAGTGGCGGGTACTGGAGTGCGGGACCACCACTCGGAGTAGAAAAGCAACTCGAGGAGGCCGAAGCACTCGGTCTCGACAGTTTCTGGACCGCCGAGGCCTACGGCTCGGACGCGCTGACCCCGCTGGCCTGGTGGGGGGCACGCACGAACACCATCAAGCTCGGCACGTCGATCTGTCAGATGTCGGCGCGGACCCCGACCGCGCTCGCCATGGTCGCCATGACCCTCGACCATCTCTGCGGCGGACGCCTGCTGCTGGGTATCGGGGCGTCGGGACCCCAGGTGGTCGAGGGCTGGTACGGCCAGCCCTACGCGCGCCCACTCGAACGCACACGTAAGTACGTGCAGATCCTGCGCCAAGTGATCGCTCGCCAAGAGCCGGTCACCTTCGATGGACGCCACTACCAGCTACCGCTCAACCAGGGAGAGGGTTTGGGCAAAGCGTTGAAGTCAACGATTCATCCGATTCGCCCTTCCATTCCGATCCTGCTGGCCGCCGAAGGCCCGAAGAACGTGGCGCTCGCCGCGCAGATTGGCGACGGTTGGCTACCCCTGTGGTTCTCCCCCAAGTCCGACGGTTTCTATCGCCAGGCATTGGCCGAGGGTTTCGCTCGCGACGGCGCGCGTACGACGGCCCACGACTTCGAGGTCGCTTGCACCGTGTACCTGGTGGAACACGACGACGTGGAGGTCGCAGCATCGTTCTTGAAACCAGTGCTGGCGCTCTACATCGGCGGGATGGGGGCCAAGGGAGCGAACTTCCATCACGACGTGTTCGTGCGTATGGGCTGGGCCGACGAGTGTGCCGCCATTCAGGGCGCCTACCTCGCTGGCGACCGCGAACGGTCGGTTGCCCTGGTGCCCACCGCGATGGTTCAAGACGTGGCCCTCATTGGACCGGCTGACAAGATCGTCGAGGAGATCGAGCGCGACTGGCGCGGCACCTGTCTCACCACCCTGATCCTCGGCGGCTGGCCGCGCGAGGAGACGCGAGGGCGAATCATCGACGCGATCCGGGGCTAGGTATTCCGGGCCCACACGCCAGTTCACTAACCTCGAATCAGTTCCGTCGCGTCAAGTGAGAGGTGACATGTCCGAAACCGTACTCGTTACCGGCGCGACCGGATTCATTGCCCAGCACTGCATCTTGCAACTCTTAGAGGCCGGTTACCAAGTGCGCGGCACCACTCGCACGCCGGAACGCAGCCAGGAGATCACCGCCATTCTCTCTGCACATCTGTCGGACCCTGCGCGGGGGCGACTGCCCCAGGATTTCGCCGTGGTCGCCGCGGACCTCTCGTCCGACGCGGGCTGGGACAACGCGGTGAATGGTTGTCGCTTCGTGCTGCACGTCGCGAGCCCCTTCCCGCCCGACAGTCCCAAGAAAGAAGACGAGCTCATAACCCCCGCGCGCGACGGCGCGCTACGCGTCCTGCGCGCGGCGAGAAGCGCCAACGTGCAACGCATCGTCATGACCTCGTCGGTCGCGGCCATCTTTTATGGACGCGATCGTCATCACGTCTTCACCGAGGCGGACTGGTCGAACGTGCAGAGCCGCCACATCGGCGCCTACGAAAAATCCAAGACACTGGCCGAACGGGCGGCCTGGGACTACATGGACTCACTCGGCAACACGTCAGCCATGGACCTCGTGGTGATCAACCCCGGTCTGGTGCTTGGACCACTGCTCGCCAAGGAGTGGAGCCTCTCGGGCGAAGCCATCAAGAAGATAATGGAACGAGCGGTCCCGGCAATTCCCGACATCGCGGTGGCGCCCATCGACGTGCGCGATGTGGCGACGGCCCACGTGCTGGCGATGACCGTCGCCGAAGCCTCGGGTCAGCGCTTTATCTGCGCCATCGAGAGTCACCCCATGCGAGACATTGCGTTGATCCTCGCCGAGCATCTGGGCGGCCTGGGTTTCAAGATTCCTACCGGCAAGCTGCCCAACTTCGTGCTACCCATCGTCGCGCTCTGGGACAAACAGGTACGCCTCATCTTGTCTGAGGTGGGCCAAGACTTAGCGATCGACGCCACCAAGATCAAAACGGTGTTGGGGCTTGAACCACGCGACCTCAAGGAGATGACCGAAGCGATGGCCGACTCGATGATTCGCTACGGCGTGGTGAGCGCGAAAGGCTGAACGGCGCGACTCAGCGCTCCGGTACGGCAACCATCGGCACGATGCTCACGGGCGCCTCAGCATCGAAAAGCACCAGCTGCGCTGGCTCGATCGGCTTGTCCGCGCGCGTGGCTCGCACGGTCATCACGACGACAACCGCCGCGGTCAACAGCGCGGCCACACCGAGGGCCGGGATCGGTAGGCCGACGTACTTGAGCCCGCTCAAGAGCACGACGCCGGCGATGAAGGGCCGGACCACTTGGAACGTGCCCTTCGACGAGATCAGCGAGCCAGCGATGACGGCGGGCATGCTGCCAATGATTATGGAGATGGTGAGAGCGAATTCCACGTGGCCGAACAGCAGGGTCCCCGCCGTGGCGGCCATGGTCAGCGGTATTGATTGGGCCAAGTCGGTACCCACGAGTTGGTGGTTCTTCAAGCCGGGGTAGATCATTAGCAGCAGCACGAGAATCATCGACCCAGCGCCGACCGAGGTGAGTCCGACCATGAATCCGCCCGCGACGCCGATGGCGATCGTCGGGTACTTGCGCAAGGTGAGCGGCTGATCGGTGGGCTGATGGCGCCCGGGAAGGAACGAACGAACGATCATGGCGGTCGCCCCGAAGATGAGCGCCGTTCCCAACAGAATCTCGAGATTGCGTTCGGCGGTTGCACTGTCGCCCATGAGGTGCATGACGTACGTACCGAGGAAGGCCGACGGCACCGATCCAATGCAGAGCAGCTTCACGATTCCGGTCTGGACCGTCTTGCGCTTCCAGTGGATCGCAACGCCGAAGGGCTTCATGAAGAGCGCGGCAATGAGGTCCGAGGAAATAGCGGCCGAGGGAGCGATTCCGAAGATCAACACCAGCATCGGGGTCATGAGCGCGCCGCCGCCCAACCCGGTCATGCCCACTAAGAAGCCCACGACGGAACTTCCCAGAACCAGGTAGATATCGATGTGCATGGACGCCCCTCTTGCCAGTGCAAGATTTTCTATAGAAATACTAGTTTATCGTGATTCAATTCCGCGCCCCTGCTCAAAAGCGAGTTCCGCACGTCGGCGGTGTGCACGTCCAACGCTGCGAGAAACCGGCTGACAACCTTTGGCGGTTAGAGAATCACGCGCTTCGGGGCCAGCGAAAAACGACTGAATCGTCCAGCGAAAGAACCTATTGAGCCGATTGATGAAATGGAGCCGATGGAGGCAAACGAGCCGATGGAGGCAAACGAGCCGATGGAGGCAAACGAGCCGATGGAGCCGATGGAGCAGGAACTGCCGATTGAACCGATGGAGAACGAGCTGCCGCTCGAACCGACTGAACAAAATGAACCAACGGAGCCAATCGAACGAGCGCTGCCAGCGGACCGCCCTGAGCGCCACGAACTCGAACTGGAAGTGTTCGTGCCCCCATCCCCATCAATACCCGGACCGTGATCCGGCGAGTTGACCTTGGCGGTCACCGATTCTGAAGAGCGTCGTTTCTTCATCGTTACGACGAGCAGCCCCAGCACCAGGGCGATCAGTAGTGGCCCACCCCGCGTGAAGATCATCGTTCGATCCTTCATGGCTGCCAGCCTACGAGTCGGCGACGCACCGCGCGATAAAGGTTGCACTAGAGGAGCGAGCATTCGATTCCTCTCGTTGGACTACTGCGGGTGATGCACGAGTGCCAGTGCCTGAACGCCGACGCCGATACTGATCACCGGATCCATTGAAGGCTTGAGCCAGCGCATCACGGCGTTTAATTGATTGGCGGCGATGGACACGCAACCCTGCGTGGGCAAACCGTCGCTCACGTGAAGAAAGAAACCCGATCCAGCGCCCTTGACCACCGGGCTCGTGTTGTAGTTGATGACGACGGCGTGCGCGTAGACGTAGCCCGAGTAGTACAGATTCTCCGAATTCCCTCCCGGCGAGTACCGACTGATCACGAGGCGGTTGTAGTGCGCGGAGTTAGGATCCTCGTCCCACCAATCGTGGGGGCCCGCTCGAAAGTACGGCAACGAGGTGCCATTGTTGGGCTCGTTGCCGAAGGCCTGGGTCAACGTGAACACTCCGTCGGGAGTGCGCCGACGACCCTCTCTCGTCGCCCCGACGCCGTGGACCCCGACGAAGGCAATGAAGGGTCCGCTGACCTGCTTGTACTCGCCGTCGCTCTCAAGTTGCCACGTACGAAGGACTGCCAACTGCGATCGTGACGTCGCCGCCTGCACCGTCACGACTTGACTCGGCAATTGCGTCGCGGGCGCCGCGTGCGACGTCAATGCCAGCCAGGGGCCCCACAACACACTCGTGACGAGAATGAGTTTTAGTTTCCTGGAGATAGCGAACTTCCCTTCGCCGTACGCGACGCGATTTGATTGCGATTGTTGTACGCATCCTAAGTCCCGTTGGGCGAATCCGGGATTGGCCCAAGTGGCGGCTTCACGCGTCGCGAACTATTTCAGGGCACGAAGCGGGTTCGATCAAATGCACTCGATGGCGTGATCCGAGCAATAGGTTTAATCAATGGAACCAACGTACGTGACGGGCAAGCCCCGCCGCTGGTTACGACTAGACGGCGCCGTACTCTTCATTGCCTCGATACTGCTGTTTCGTCTGACCCATCAGGCGTGGTGGATCTATCCGGTGCTGTTGTTCGTTCCCGACGTGTTCATGCTCGGCTATCTGCGCAACACCAAAATCGGCGCCTTCTTCTACAACGCGGGACACACCTACCTACTGCCGGCGTTGACCATCCTGTACGGCTGGCACTACGGCCACGTCTTGGTACTGGCCATCGGCATCATCTGGCTGGGCCACGTTGGTTTCGACCGTTTTGCCGGCTACGGGTTGAAGTACGACACGAGCTTCAAGAACACCCATCTCGGCAACCTCTTCAAGGCGAAACTGCGTCAAAAGAGCTGACCCGACGGGCACCGTTACACGGGGCCGCTTCTGACGTGAGCCCGGGAGGCAAGCCTTGTTATTCGCTCGCAACCTTGACGAGTTCGCATACGATCTCAAGATGTCCGAGGTGAATGGCGTACTCCTGTAGTAGGTGAAAAAGGATCCGTTCGAGCGTCGCCGGTGCGGCCCCGTCCCAACGAGGACCCGGTTGGCCAATCGCCGCCAGGTCGTTGGACGCAATGATCATTCGACTGCGCGCGCCCTGGTCCTGCAGCGCGACGACAAGTTCGAGCAACGTTTCCTTATCCTCCACGAACCAATGGTCCCCTTTTCCGTCACCCCACGGTTCGGCGACGTCGACTCCCTCGAATCCCCATTCCAGCCATCGCAGCTCCACGTAGCGCAAATGCTTGAGCAACTGCAGCGGCGTCCAACCCGACGCGAGCCGGCTTCGAGCCAGTTCAACTTCGGGTAGCTCCTCGACGCCCTCTACAATGCGCGCGCGGAAATAATCAAGGTACCGCCCAAAGACCTCGGATCGAGTTTCAATGAAGTCCGAAGGCTCCGGCAACGGTTGACTCATGGTTCACGCAATAAAATTGGGCGCGGCATTCGCGACTCTCTACACAGACCACGGTCCGACGCCGCCCACGCGCTCGGGCGTGATGTGAATCACGTGACCGGGCAGCGGATTGGGCATCGGCGGAAATTTGACACCGGGGCCAAGGTAGACCTCGGCGAGTCGTTGCAACAGTTCTGGCGCACCGCCTTCCACAAGGCGAGCCTGGCCGTACACGGTCAGGTAGTTCGCCATGCCGATCGGATTGACTCCGTCGGCTTCGATGGTGAGCGCCACCCACGGATCGCGCGCGATGTTGGAAACCTTGCGCCCGCCCATGAGGTGGCCCATGACGATGTCGCCTCCCTCTAGGCCAACCCAGACCAGACTGACCTGGGGGCTGCCATCCGGGTTGATCGTCGTGATGTGGGCCAGGCACCCCGCCGTGACGGCCCGTCGGGCGTCTTCGCTGAGCACGGACATGTTCGAAAGTATAAGCATCTCGAGTTCCATAAATCCGCGTGGAACTAAGTGCTGCTTCATGCGCGGTGCGGTCACCAACGCACAATTCATCGCAGTGATCCTGAACGAGATGTTCCCGCTGGAGATCTCCGCGTTACCGATGTTTATCGTTTTTTCATTGAATATGAGCTCGGTCTCGATGCGGAGAACTGACCGCCGCGTCGCTAAAGCCCTGCCACATTGTTGAGTACAATCCTGAAGAATTGGAATGAGTTCGGTGACGCCGTAATGCCATGATTGACGAATGCGAACTCGTCTCGCCGCCGTATCTGAGATTCTGGATATCTCCACAATGGCATTGGAGTCCAAGCGGTCTTGGGGCTATGACGATGATTTCATCGAACTCTGTCGGGCTGAACTCACAGTCAGTAAGGAAGACGTCGAAACGGGAATGTTATTCGTCGCCGAGAACGAGATCGGCCACGTACTCGGTTTCTACTTGCTGGCCGAATATCCACGACCAGAGTTGAGAATGCTCTTCGTGTCGCCTGACGTGATTGGCCGCGGCATCGGCAAAGTACTGTTTCAAGATGCTTTGAGCATCGCCAAGTCTCGTGGCTGGAGCAATCTGGTCATCGAATCCGATCCTTTTGCCGCGTCGTTCTATGAACATTTTGGTGCCGAACTGGTTGGCGCCTCCCAGTCAGTGTCCACGGGCCGGACGTTACCGCTCTACGAAATGAGAACTGAAGATTTGCGTTGAGCGGGTCTTCGTCAGCATTGGGTAAGACCTGATCTCCCGTAGATCGTCATTTCAATCGTGGCAGTTCCGCCAAGAATCTGTAGACCAATGTTTGGTGAATACGGGCTCTATTTTGAAGGCAAGAATTTTGCTTTGGTCTGCGACGACACACTCTTCATCAAGGTCGCCGGGGGGGCGAAATCGCCAAAAGAGTCTCCCGGGCTTCGCCCTACCCGAGTGCGAAACCAGCGTTCAAGATCTCTTCATCCAAATTGAACGACCGCGACTGGCTCAAGCAGTTGGTAGAAGAAACGTCGCGCGCTGGCATTACCAAAACCGCGAAAGAAGCGGGTCACCTAGTCCTTCACGCCGAACCGGTGTATTGGTCACTAAACACTTTGCGCGGGTGTCCCATTCGTTCGCACCTCGGGCGAACGAATGGGATCGTTGCATTTTCCCCACTCATTTGCCATCGAGCCAATCGCGACCCATGAAGTGATCCCGTTCACCCCTTAGGATTTTCACGATTCGTGCGACGTTTCGAGCCTTCGCCTCCAGCGACTTCAGCGACGAAAAGTAGCGAAGAATTTCCTTTTTTCGACTGGGCGTGAGGTTTCGCCAATTCTTGGCCGCGACGCGGTCTCCGTCGAGCACCGCTTGCAGCCCCGGCAGTACGGGGTGCAGTGGTCCGTTTCGCTACGGCTCGTCAAAGGTCATCTCGACGGTCACCTCGTCATCAACCTTGGTTCGCGTGACCTTGCGCATCTCTCCGTGCAAATATAGAAGGAAGTCCCCTTGACCCGTGGGCATCATGTTGGTGCGCCACGCGGCGACCGCCTGGTCATTGATCCTCACCAAGACCGGCATTGGTTTGCGCCACCCGGACCTGAGCGTGGCCGCTTGGGCTGCGGTAACCAACACGTAGGGATTGACACCAATTGTCTGAATCTGCGCCGTCGTTTGTAGAGTCGTCCCTATTTTGAAACCATCGTAACGGGCTCGGCCACTGCGCCAGAAAACTCGGTCCTGCTCGTGGGCGATGTTTTACACTCGCGAGATGAGGAAAATAGTCCTGTTGATGCACGTATCGCTCGATGGTTTCGTGGCCGGACCATCGGGAGCCATGGACTGGATACGGATCGACGACGAGTTGTGGGACTACGTGACGACCGTCACGGACGCCGCCGACACCGCTCTATACGGAGCGAGGACGTATCAGATGATGGAGAGTTACTGGCCCACCGCCGGTCAACAGCCCGACGCCACGAAGCACGACATCGACCACGCCCGATGGGCCAACTCTTCGCAGAAGTTGGTCTTCTCCAAGACGCTGCGAACGACGAACTGGGACAAGACCAGAATCGTGGGGGAGAACTGGGTCGACGAAATAACCCGGCTCAAGGTGCAGCCCGGCAAAAACATGTTGATGCTCGGTAGCCCGTCGCTCGCCCAAAGTTTTATGGACTTAGGTTTGATCGACGAATATCGCCTCAACGTCAACCCGGTGGCCCTGGGTGCCGGGCTTGCGCTCTTCAAGGTTCTCGGTCAGCCGATGAACCTTGAACTGGTCGGAGTAAAGAGATTCGATTCGGGTGTCCTCGGTCTCCACTACGAAAAGGTGACCAGCGGAGTTCACTGACACGATGCCCTGCACTTCGAATGACGACTACAACGATGGTGCGCGCCAAGGCGCCGCGTGACGGCGTTGGAACGCAGCGGCCGACATCTCGAATATCTCTTCAGCCCCGCCTTCCTTATCAATCTGTACGCCCACGTGAGTGAAATCAAACCCGTGAATGATTTTCATTGACGCCAGATTCGTGGCGCTCACGGTGTAGCGAAGCACCTCAACGCCGGGCTGTTCGATGACCCAACTCCACATGCCGACGAGTGCCTCCTTGGCGTAGCCGCGGCGTTGAAAATCGGGCTGAACGCCCAGACCGATTTCGATCATTCCGTTGCCGTTGGGCGCCCCGTGAAAACTGATACTGCCAATAATCTCCTTGGTCGAGGCCAACACAATCCATCGGAGGAACCACTTGTTGAGCGACGCATCCTTTTTTACCTGAGGCACGCGCCACTTAAGTGGGCCCGGATTGTCGATCAAGTCGCGGTGGGGATTGGTGTAGTCGCAATCGCGGTAAATGACGTCGTTCTCGGGCTCTTCAAAGAGCTTCACCAGTCGACTGGGCGACAGGTGATGAAGCACGAGACGGGGAGTGAAAATGGGCGGTTGACTTTCGTCATTGTTAAGCACTGAACAAAAGTAATCGTTTCGCACGTCAACAGTTGGGTCACCGGACTGTCGGGCCACCGAGCGTCAAAAATCCAATACATTGAATACGTGACCCCCGCGAAATCATGCCGCAGTGTGGTTTTGAGTGGGGCGCCGTGACGGCGCAGGAGATTCCCGACCGCCTGCGTCGCGCCACCGATTCGTTTAGTGCCGTCATTCGTGACGCAAAAGAGCAAGCCCACGAGCGCCCGTCTCCTGAACGATGGTCCATCCTCGAGTACGGCGCTCACCTTCGCGACGTCTTGATCTCGATTCGCGAGCGAATCATTACCGCGTCAGTGCAAGATTCGCCGACCGGCGCCGCGATCTACCGCAATGAGCGCGTCTCACTCGGCTTCTACAAACTCGATGACGCCCCGCACGTCGCGCACGAACTCGACGCCATGGCGGCCCTGTTCGTCAGGACTTTTGTCTGCTTGCCTTCTGGCTATGAAGAACGAACGTTCGTCTACAGTCCGGTGACGCCCAATGAGGTGACGATCCTGTGGGCCACCGCGCAGGCCCTGCACGAGTGCGAGCATCACTTGGACGACGTGCGAGAGAACCTGGACCTGCTGAACCCTTAGTAGTCGAGCAGCGCCCTGACGTGGGCGTACGTGGAGTCGATATAACTCCAAGGAGCGTCCTGCTGGTTGACGAGCATGCCGAACTCCGTGCAGCACAGCCCCACGACGTCTCCCCCGCGCGACCGACAGCCAGCCGCTATCTCAAGGAAGCGATTCCTGGTCCTCGTCGTCACGATGCCCTGTGTCAACTCGCCGTAGATCATCGATTGCAGTTCGTCGATCTCGCCATCGAGGGGTTTCACGACTTTGATGCCGCTGCGTTCGAGGTGTGACGAATAGAAGTCGCTCCGCATCAAGTACTTCGTACCGAGCAGCGACATCGAGGTGGCCTTCAACTGCTTCAATTGCGCCACAACGGCGTCCCGAATGTCCAGCACCGGAATCGAGACGGCGTCGGCGACCACTTGAAAATTCATGTGCATGGTGTTGGCGCCAATGCCCAGCACGCTGGCCCCACCGGCTTCTAACCGACGAGCAGAGTCCGCCAGTATCTGACCCGATCCGTCCCAGTCGCCCTCGTTCTGAAAGGCGACAATTTCGCGGAAATCGATCGAATCAATGAGAAGGCGCGGCTGAACCCAGGGTTCAGAGACGTCGGCCGTCAGCCGGTTAAAGAGGGAGTAGTACGCACTCGTCGACTCCCACGACATGCCGCCAATGAGGCCGATGCGTTTCATAACGTCAAAACTAACAGTGGATTTTGAACCATTGGTAGTCAACAATCCTCCACCTCTCACCGTTGAAAGCGTCGCACGTACTCACCTCGGCTGTTCGATTGAGCGAACGGGCCTGAATGAACTCGATTGTCGACCCGGGCGCGTTTTCACCGATCTTCAGCAAAGAATGCAACGAGTTTGTTGGAACCTATTCCCTCAGCCCCAGCAATGGAACCGTGGGAAAGGTCTTAGGGCAGGACGCGTTCGTAACTCGTCAAGTGAGTTTGTATGGGACCCAAAGAATCACGACATAATGAGTTGATGAATTTTTCGGTTGAGAACGTTGGGCACCCAATGAAGCGGAGGACACAATAACTGCGAATACGGGCCCCGGGCCACTCGCGCTGGTGGGCTCCGGTGAGTACTTGCCCGTGATGGCCGACATCGAAGCTGCCCTCTTGGCGGGACGACCGCCGCGTTACGTGCAACTCGCCACCGCGGCCGTGCCGGACGGGCCCTCGGTAGTCGAGCGATGGCACAACTTGGGCAGAGAACAGGCGCAACGCTTGGGCGTTGAAGCGGTAATCCTGAGCGTCAACGACCGGGCCGACGCCGACAACGAGGCAATCGCCCAACAGGTGGCCGGCGCCGGATTGATCTACCTGTCCGGTGGCAACCCCGGATTCCTGGCTGACACCCTGCGCGACACGGCGGTATGGGCGGCCATCGTCACTGCCTGGCGGGACGGCGCCGCGCTGGCAGGCTGTAGCGCGGGCGCCATGGCCATGACCTCGTGGATCCCTTCGCTGCGTCACCCGCGCCAGGGCGGCACCAACGGTCTGGCGGTGCTGCCGCACCTGCGGGTCATCCCACATTTCGACTTCTTCACTACCAAGGTGCCGGACGTGGTGACCAGGTTCCTCCTACCCTACGACCCGGCGATCACGGTGCTCGGAATTGATGAAGAGACTGCCCTCGTCGGTGGCCCAAAGGACTGGACAGTGCAGGGTCGTCAATCCGTCTGGCGCCTCACGGCGGAGGGTCGCGAGGAACTGCCCGCCGGCACCGTAGTCGCCACCGCCCCCCTCCCTTGAAGTCGCGGCCGTTGCGTTCTTCGCGGACTTTCTAGAGCAATCGCGCCGGGTTGTACGTGGTTTCACCGAGCACGATTCGGCTCTGGATGTCGCGGGCGCCCAGTTGACGCAGGGTATCGCCGACCGACTCCAGTTCGTTGGTGCTGCGGCTCACGATGCGCATCTGATAGTCGAATTCTCCGGTCGTGTGCACCGCGCTCAACACTTGGGGCACCTCGCTGAGGTCGTGTTCGAAGGCGAAGCGATCGACGGCTTCCTTTAACTTGGCGTCGGTGAGTGAATGCAGCGTGTAACCGAGTATCGCCAGGTCGAGTTGCGCGTGGTAGCCCGCGAGGACCCCAGATTGGCGCAATCGGCGCACCCGGTCAGCGGTGCTGTTGGAGCTGAGGTGAACCTGGTCGGCCAACTGTTGGTAGCTCAAGCGAGCATCACCCATCAGCGCCATTAGTAAGGAGCGGTCAATATCGTCCATATTTTCCTTTCGTTCGTCTCGACCTCATGAAGTAAGGTTATAAGTACAGTATGGCAGGAAAAACGAGGCAATTAACCTCAAGTTGGCGCCTAATCCGAGTCATTTAAGGTCGAACTCTACGTATTCTGGAGGCATGTTTCTTTTGTTGCTCCGAGTTTGCATCGTCCCTCTCATCGTGGTGGGCGGAACTCTCGCGCAACGGCGATTTGGCAACGCCGTCGGTGGTTTACTGATCGGACTGCCCCTGACCAGCCTCCCCCTCCTATGGCTGGTCGCCCTCCAGCACGGCAACGACTTTGCCAGCTCCATGTCGGGTGCAATCGTCCTGGGCGCGTCAGCCCAGGTCGTCGTTATCTGGGTGTACGCCGCGTTGGCACCGCGAATCTCGCCGACCCTCGCGCTCTGCGGCGCGCTGGGCTCCTTCGTCTGCATGATCGGGGCCCTTAATTTCCTCAACCTCTCCGTGGTACTGGCGAGTGTCGTCGCCACCTTAGGATTCGCAGTGGCCCTTTATTGGTGGCCCCACACCGAAATGGGATCCGAAGAGACGGGACGCTACCGTCTCGTATTGCGCGTCGTGATTTCGGCCGGCTTCACCCTCTTTCTCATGACCCTGGCGGGACGAATTGGGCCGGGATTCTTGGGACTGATTGCCGCGCTGCCCGTGATGAGTCTGACCATGGCCTTCGTCACCCACCGGGAACTCGGAGCCAACGCCTCGGCACAGTTTCTGCACGGCGTGACCAAGGGGTCATTCTCCTACGTCGCGTCAATGCTCGTGTTGGCCGACATGCTGCGAGCGGGCAACATAGGCCTGGCCTTTCTCTGCGCGACGGGCGTCGCCGTCGTGATTCAACTGGCCGCGCAATCTCTGGACGCGTTCCCCGGCATCAAACGAGCCGTGCACGAATCTCTGCAACCGTCGAAGTTCTCCGTACGTCACTAAGCGCTGCTCGTCACGCTCCTCGAGCGAATCGATCAATAAAAGTGACGGGACCGAGAAAAATCGAGCCGCAATTTTAGTACTAGCGGACCTGAGAGGTGCGCAGTCGTTTCACGCGTCGAAGCGTGTGGACGACCAACAACACGAGCAACACGATCGATGAGACGGCGTGCCAGCGTATCGGACTGATGAATCCAAGCGGAATCATCACCGGTTGATTGTGATTGAAATAGTCGGCGAATCCCGACACCACCAGGTTGAGCGTGACCACTACCAGCACCACGTCGGCCCACGCCATTCGCCCGCGCGGCTTGATCCACGCGGCGACACGTTTAATGTCTCGCCAGAGGATCCTGACGGTGCGTCGGCGCTGGCGCAGATGTGCGACCACCAGGCCGGCGAAGAGCAGGCCAAAGACTATATGGGCCAGGATCGAAAGCGGAAAGATGATCAGCGACAACAGGAATGAAATGATCAACCACAAGTGGACCAGCCACCGTTGTTGGCGAATCTCGTTGTCCATTCATTTTCCCTAAGACGTAGCTCTGCATTGATTTGAGAAGTTCGTAGACGCCGCGACGGCCGGCGTCAGTTGCCGAAGAAAATTGAGCCTGGCGCCGAGCGAATGAGTTGGATCTGACCAATGCCGACACTCACATCTAGTTGGATGGTGGCCTGGTGGACGCCAATCTTCGCCGGCACATCGAAGATTGCGAAGCCCTGGGGATATTGGATGTCCTTGACCCCGCTATGCGCAGTCACGTCGACGACCACCCCCGGCGGCACCTCAATGGTGAGGTTGCCCGCGGCGACCGATGCGGTCAGTGACAACGTTTGCGCCTTAAACGAGACTTGGCGGAGATCGATGGTCATACTGCCGAAGGCGGTGCGATAGACGGGCATCACTTGGGTGATCGAGGTGGGCGCGTAGACGTTGTCGCCCACGCCACCAGAGATCGGTACCCCCGTCATTGCCAAGAACGCGAGAAATCCTCCGCCCACGAGGATGATCAAGCTCATCACCACCAAGAAGAAGCCGCTGATGAGCCGCCCCAGCGTGAAACGGCGATGCGGTCCGCGAAATGACATGACCGCCAGCACCACCAAGAAGATCAACCAGGCAGTGCCGACGCCACTGCCCCACCTCGGACCATTTGTGTAAAAGGCAACGACGAGCAGTCCGACGCACAACGCGCCGGCCAGAAGAAAAATGGTGCGCCAAATCGACCTTCGCTTCTTTTCCTCCGCCGACTCCACCAATTCCTCCGACGATGGGTCCTTGTCACCGGCTCGGGGCACGAGCACCCACAAGATCAAATAGATGGCGGCACCAAAGCCCCACAGACAGGCCAGCACCACGAAGATCGCGCGCACGATGTTGGCGTCGATGTCGAAACGTTCCGCGATGCCGCTCGCGACACCGCCAATCATCCGCTTTGTCGTGCTTCGCCGTAGCCCAGTTGGCTGCCTCACCTCGGTATCAGTTTCCGTTTCCGTTTCCGTGGTGCCCGTGTCGTCGTTTTCGAAGTTCATGAACCCAATGCTAAATAGCGAATAGTTAAATCACAATCGGGGTTTTCCCTCATCAATCCGATGTTCACCATCGCCAAACGAGGGTTTACCCTGATTGTGCCCGCCGCAACGTAGTGCCAGACTTGAGAGATCATAAGAGTAACCTCCTCCTCGAAAAAGTCCCGGGACAAGGATCGAAAAGGCGCGAAGAAGGTTCCCGGCCGTCCCCAGCGCCCCCTTCGTCGCAGCGCCGACGACTGCATCATCGGCGGCGTGTGCGCCGGCGTGGCCAAGCGTTTCGGCGTCGGCGCCAACCGGATACGGGTCGTTGCGATCATTGCCGCGCTGTTCCTCGGTTTCGGCGTAGCGGTCTACATGGCGTACTGGATATTGGTGATCCGCCAGGGCGACGAAAAGTCGATCCTGTCGCGCACTGGTTCGGACAAGCGCGAAAAAGAGATTCTCTCGGTCGGCACCATTGCCGTCTTCTCGATCCTGCTCGCGCTGCAGATTCTGGGCGTCAACAAGTTCGGCCTGGTTACGCTCTTCTTGACGCTCAGCGCGCTTGGCGCGCTCGTGGTGTGGCGTGGCGCGTCACCCGCGGAGCAGGTACACCTGCGCAAGATGACCAACACCATTGCCACTATGGGCTCCTCCACCGGTGAAGGGTGGCGGGGGGTAGCCCTGCGCACGGTGGTCAGCGTGGTCTTCATCCTCGTTGGCCTGTCGAACCTCTCGCGAGTGAGTCGAGTTAGCGGCGAGGCCGCCGGCGTCGTCGTCGGCGCCACCGCTCTCGTTCTTGGGCTCGTCATCCTCTTCGCTCCCTGGTGGATCGGCACCGTGCGGGGACTCTCCAAAGAACGTCGGGCTCGCGTGCGCGCGCAAGAGCGCGCGGACATGGCCGCCCACGTCCACGACTCGGTGCTGCAAACCCTGTCGCTAATCCAGCGCGCGGCCGACAATCCGATCGAGGTAGCGCGTCTGGTACGAATGCAAGAGAGGGACCTGCGCTCGTGGCTGGTCGACCCCGAATCCTTCGGCGTGACGTCGGACCCGCCGACCACGTTGGCCGGTTCGGCCTTCGAAATTGAGCACGAGGTTGAGGACTGTTACGCCATCGCCGTCGAAGTGGTGATTGTCGGCGATTGCAAACTTAATGCCGCCGTCTTGGCACTATTGGGCGCCGGCCGAGAGGCGGCCATCAACGCGGCCAAGTGGTCCGAGGCCACCAACGTGTCGATCTACATTGAAGTGGAACGTGATCGCATCTCCATGTTCGTGCGCGACCTCGGACGAGGATTCGATCCCGCCGAAGTGTCGAGTGACCGCCAAGGAATCTCGGGTTCGATTGTTGAACGGATGGCTCGCCACGGTGGCCACGCCACCATTCGCAGCATGCCGGGCGCCGGAACGGAAGTCGAACTGGTCCTGCCACTGAAGTCATCGACTCCGTGAGCGACATCGCGCTGCCGCGAGTTTTCCTCGTCGATGATCACGCCCTCATCCGCTCGGGCATTCGAACGGAACTGGGCAACCAGGTAGAGCTCGTCGGCGAAGCCGACGAAGTTGAGGCGGCCATCGAGATGATCATCGAGCGTTCGCCCGACGTGGTCCTGCTGGACGTGCATATGCCCGACGGGGGTGGCCGCGCGGTGCTCGAAGGGGTTATCACCAAACAGCCCGCGGTCAAGTTTCTTGCGCTGTCAGTGTCCGACGCCGCCGAGGACGTCATCGCGCTCATTCGCGCTGGTGCTCGCGGTTACGTCACCAAGAACATCGAGGGTCCCGAACTGATCGAGGCGATCTACCGCATTGCCGCCGGTGACGCCGTCTTCTCAAGTCGATTGGCCGGTTTCGTGCTGGACGCCTTCGCCTCGCAAAATGGCGAAGCGGGGGTGACGCCCCCGCCGTTCGACCCGGAACTAGATCAGCTCACCGTGCGCGAGCGTGAGGTCCTACGACTCATCGCCCGGGGTTACGCCTACAAAGAGATCGCCACGGAGTTGAGCATTTCTATCAAGACAGTCGAGAGTCACGTGTCCGCCGTGCTTCGAAAGCTCCAGCTCTCCAATCGACACCAACTCACCAAGTGGGCAACCGAACGGCGTTTGCTCTAACGCAAGGTTCGCTTAGTAGGACGCCGTCAAAACGAAGTCGCTACATTGTTGGCATGACACAAATACGATTCAACGTGACGGCGCTCGATTGCCCCGATCCGATGGCCCTGGCCGACTTCTACGCACAACTCACGGGTTTGCCGGTCGAGCCCTTGGGTGACTTCCCCCCGAGCAACGTGACCTGGATTGAACTGCTCAGCGAAGGAAAGCCCACCCTCGGGTTTCAAAAGGTCGACGCGTTCCTCGCCCCCACCTGGCCTGAAGGACCGGTGCCCCAGCAGATTCACATCGACTTTGCGGTCGACGACCTCGACGGCGCCGAGCAGCGGGCACTTTCCCTGGGCGCGAGCAAATCGGCATTTCAACCGGGCACAACCTTCCGCGTGTTCTTAGACCCCGTCGGTCATCCGTTTTGTCTGGTCCTCGACCACTAACAACCCCTCTCGTGAGCCTGCAGGTTCCTGGGCCAGCGAGGAATGCGCCCAATTTCGCACTCGCCAACCCGTAGGCCCTTGCGTGACGCGAACGTCGCAGAACTCCGGGTCACGCATCGGCCAAACGGTGACGGCTCAATTTCCAATTAGCCTTGACGTTGTCCCGGCGTGGTGTTTAAGAAGTCGGCCGACGCTGAATCACCATCTCTAGCGAGTAAGGAATCACACATCGTGTCCAACCGGATGCTGCAACGCACGTGTGTCGTGCTCACCGTTGTCCTCGTGGAGCTAACCCTGTTCGCGTTGGCGTCGAGTGTTTCGGGTGCAGCCCAGTCCAAGGCGTTGCTGCCCACCAAGCAGATTGTGATCAGCAGCGACAAGGACCTCAGCGCCATCCGCACGTACTTTTTCTGCCAGACCGCCAAGTGCAAGAAATCGTCGTCCACCAACAAGGCCGCCGCCTCGATTGCGCTGAGCGATATCAAGTCAGAAATCAAACTGATGAGGGCCGATTCGGTCCCGCGCACCCAAGCGGCCATCGTGGCGAAGTATCAAGTTGACGCGGCGGCGCTCATCGGCGCCTTTACGGCGTACCCGAAGCAGCCCAGTGCCGACGATACTTCCAACAACATCGGCATCATCTATTACCAGACCTCGAACCTGGGGTCGGATGACTACCTCTTAGGCTGCGCGCAAACCAAGACGGCAGTGATCTTTAGGAATTGGAGCGTGGGCGTCGTGGGCGTGGCCTACGCCATGGAGGTGGACACCCGGGCCGAGTCGGCCTCGGCGCCAGTCACGACCATCAAGAGCGTCAACCAAAGTCTGTTGGCCGAGGCGGTCAGCATGGAGAGTGACGCCAATGGCCCCAACGCGGCGTTCAACAAGTTGCTCGTTCAATTTGCGTCTACGCAGGCCCTGGACAGTCGCGATTCGCTGCTCATCCTCGCGGGCAAGGGAAAGTCGCTCACCACCGCCGATCTGAAGGCGCTGGCCAGCAAACTCTCGTCGCAGTTCAAGCTCCTGTCGACGATGCAGAACAAACTCGCCAAGTAGCACCGACGTCCCCGGGGCGCATGTTGCGGGCCCCAGGTAATCCGAAGGTGAACTCTGGCGTAAAAGTAGACCAATTACGACCCTTTCTTCAAAGAAGGCGCGAATCGCTTGGTAAAAGTGAAAGGTGCACAACACGTTCTTGCTGGTTCTGGTGGTGGTCGTGGCGGTGGGCTTCGACTTCACGAACGGGTTCCACGACACGGCCAACGCCGTGGCCCCGAGTATCGCCACCGGCGCCCTCAAACCCCGCGCTGCGGTTCTGCTCAGCAGCGTGCTCAACGTCGTGGGCGCACTGATCTCGCTCAAGGTCGCCGCCACCGTGGCGAGCGGCATCGTGAGCCAGGGTGACATCATCTTGCCCGTCGTATTCGCCGGTCTGATCGGGGCCATCGCGTGGAACGTCACGACCTGGTACTTCGCGATCCCCTCCAGTTCCAGTCACGCCCTTATTGGCGGGGTGGTCGGAGCCATGATGGCGCACGCCGGGGCCAGCTCCGTTCTGTGGAGTGGCATCATCGGCAAGGTCGTGGCCCCTTCGATCGCCGCTCCCGTCTTCGCGCTCGTCATCGCGGCGCTCGCGACCTCGATGTCACGGCGCTTGACCAAGAAATCGGACAACACCACCAAATCGTGGGGAATGAAAGCGGGACAGATCGGCTCTTCGTCCCTCCTCTCGATCGCCCACGGCACCAACGATGCACAAAAGACCATGGGGGTGATCACCCTCGCGCTCATCGCCAACGGCACCCTCGTCGCCAACGCGTCGACGCCGATGTGGGTGGTGCTGCTCTGTGGCATCGCCATCGGACTGGGAACTTATATCGGCGGATGGCGCATCATCCGCACCATGGGACAGGGCTTCACGCGGCTCAGTCCCACGCAGGGATTCGCGTCGCAGATCACCTCGTCGGCGGTCATCCTCACCTCCAGCCACTTCGGCATGCCGCTATCGACTACCTACGTCGCCACCGGATCAATTCTCGGCTCGGGCATTGGCACGAAGAAGCGCTCGGTACGTTGGTCGCTGGCTGGACGAGTCGGGCTGGCCTGGCTGATTACGCTGCCCTGCGCCGGCGCGTGCGGTGCGGTGAGCTTCTACTGCGCGCGCCTGATGGGTTACTCGCTCGGCGTGGTCGTAGTAGGCCTCGTACTGGCGCTGTACTGCCTCTTCATCTTCCTGCGCTCACGTCGCGACAAGATCAACGCCAGCAACGTCAACGACAAGTGGGGCGCGCACCCAGAGGCCCTCGAGCGCTCGGCCGCGATCGCCGAGTCGCCCCAAGACCAAGACGAGCTGGTGGCGGTGTAGCCATGATGAGTACCGTGACCGTGTCGACTCCGCTCATTGACTGGCACTCCCTCCTACAGGTGCTCTACATCAGCGCCGCCAGTTCCATTGGGCTGGTGGTCCTGTTCACGATCGGCGTCTACGCCCTCTCGTCGTTTCAACGCAGGGATACCGTGGTGCTTTATCGAGGGATCAATGGTCTCGTCGTGGCCCTGTCGTCCTTGGGAATCCTGGCCACGGTGGTCTGGGGCTTCTACTACATCGTGCACAAGTAATTCCCCGCGCCGTCCAGGCGATAGTTTCAACACCGTGACCAAGCGCACCGTTCACTTCCCCGCTCCCTTCTTGTGGGGCACCGCGACCTCCGCGTACCAGATCGAGGGCGGTGGAACGAATACCGACTGGTGGCGATTTGAGCACGTCGAAAACGCCACGACCACCGAGCCGTGCGGTGACGCCTGTGACTCGTGGAATCGCTACGAAGAGGACCTGGACCTGGTGGCGTCGCTCGGGCTGAACGCCTACCGCTTCTCGATCGAGTGGGCCCGCATCGAACCCCAGCGGGGCAGCTTCTCGTCCGACGCGCTCAATCACTATCGCGACGTCATCGAGGCCTGCCGGCGTCGATCGATCTTGGCGGTCGTGACGTTGCACCACTTCACGCTGCCCTTGTGGGTCGCGGACGCCGGCGGATTCGAGAGCCCCGACATCGCGACGTGGATGGGTGAGTACGCGCGCCGCGTCGCCGACGCGCTGGGCGACGGTATCGACATTGCCTGCACGATCAACGAGCCGAACATCGTGGCGCTGATGGGCTACTTGATGGCGAGCTTTCCCCCGGCGCTGAGCGATTGGGAACGGTTCGCCAAGGTCCACGAGGCAATGCGCGCCTGTCACGAGAGCATGCGCGACGCACTGCGCGCGGGCCCCGGCGACTTTCCCATTGGCTTTTGCCTTTCGATGCAGGAGTACGAGGCGACGCCCGGCGGCGAGGAGTTGCTCGCCACATTCGTTGACGAGATGGAAGACAAGTACCTGCGATCCCTGGGCGATGACGACTTCATCGGCGTGCAGTGCTACACAAAAATCGAGATCGGCCCCGAGGGTTTGGTGCCCTCGAGCGGCGAGTTGACCGAGATGGGCTACCTCTTTTGGCCCCTGTGCGTGGAATACACGGTGCGAAAGGTGGCCCGGGCCACGGGCCTGCCGATCTACGTGACCGAAAACGGCATCGGCACCAATGACGACACGCAGCGAATCCGCTACCTCACGGAGGCGCTTCGCGGGGTCCAGAACGTGCTCGACGATGGCCTGGACGTGCGCGGCTACTTTCAGTGGTCGCTGCTCGACAACTTCGAGTGGGCCCTGGGCTACGGTCCCAAGTTCGGCATCGTGGCCGTGGACCGCACTACGTTCGAGCGAACCGCCAAGCCGTCGGCCCAGTGGTACGGCGACGTGGCGCAGAACTTCCCGCGCGGCGTTGAGTAGTGCTCGACGCCGCGCGGGCGTCAGCTGACACTCAGTAACGAAATTCCCACCACGACCAGCGTCGCCGGGACGATGATCCGGCGCAGCCGGCCCTCGCGAAAGATCACGACGGCGATGACCGCCGCCCACAGCACGCCCGTTTCGCGCAGCGCACTCACCACGCCCAACGGCGCGCGAAGCTGCGCCCAGAGCACCATCAGATAGGCCGTAATGGAAATGACACCGGCCAGCAATCCCACGAGGGCCCTTTGTCGAGTGGGCCACCAGTCGCGCCGGCGCACCACCACGCCGATCAGCCACAACACAGACTGGAGGGCAAAGAGCATCGCGCCGTACTGGAAGGGATCGTGACTCTTGCGCACCCCGAGGCCGTCGACGACGGTGTAGACGGCAATGGCCGCGCCCGTCGCCAGCGCCCATGCCGCGCCCCAGCCCCTCGCTCTCTCGCCCCGGCGACGTAGCACCAGGCTGACGATCCCCGTCACGATCACGAAGATGCCTACGAGGCCCCTCATACTCAGGTCCTCATTGGCGAAGAGGAAACCGGCCAACGAGACCAGCAGCGGCGCGATGCCCCGAGCGATCGTGTAGGACTGGGAGAAATTGGCGCGACGATACGAACCCATTAGGAACAGTTCGTAGCTCAAGTGGCACACGGTCGAGCCCGCCAGGTAGATCCAGCACGCCGAGCGCGGCAGGCCCACCAGGGGCAACATGATGAGCGAGATAGCAGCGATGCTGATGTTGAGCAGGGCGAAACTGGCGAACTGATCGTGCAGACTCTTGGTCATGGCGTTCCACACGGCGTGCATCAATCCGGCGCACAGGACCACCACGACCACCGTGATATTCATGAAGAACGCACTGAACCGACTACCTTCAGTGAGGCGATCATCATGGGCGCAATCCTACGAGTCGGCCCCTTTTGGTGATATGGGACGCCCCGGAGTGAGGTGTTGGCACCGTATAGACTTACGATTCGCGTCTCGAGGTCTTGGCCGAGAGAACACCGAGGACCTGTGGTGCAGCTCGGAGTGCACGCCGCCCTGTCAAGGCGGAGGTCGCGGGTTCAAATCCCGTCAGGTCCGCTCGACACCC
>OLLM01000001.1_pt1 | contig 25460 bp, 25 predicted proteins | sample 1604581 | NCBI WGS metagenome assembly OLLM01 (sample SAMEA104055725, study PRJEB20765) | soil metagenome | biome: Arctic tundra; feature: Polygonal ground; material: soil | place: USA | collected 2011-09 | depth 0-0.5 m | reverse complement strand
GCGCCGGACCCCGAGAAACTTGAAACGCTGGCCGTCTTGACAATTGCGATCGACGGACCCTGCCACGCCGGAATTTTTAAGCAGTCGCTCGCGGTCACGTTCGCTCCGCTGGGCGGCGTGCCGGTCGCGGTACCGACGTTCGAGATTGAGCCGGCGTTGAGGTCTGCCAGTGTTGTGGTGTACGTCGCGGTGCAGGTCTCGCTGGCTCCGGCGGCGAGTGACGTCGCCGGGCACGAAAGTGCCGACAGACCGATCATTGGGTCGGAGACCACCACCGGGTCCAACTTCACGGCTCCGGTATTCGTTACCTGGTAGCTGTAGGTGACCACTGTGCCGGCCGCCGAGAAACTAGAAATATTCGCGGTCTTTACGATTGCGATCGAAGTCGACCACGTCCCGGCCGAGGCGCCGGGGGCGGCGAGCGCGACAAAACCAATGCACGCCGCCAGGGCCACGAACGACGTGCGTACGGGCCGAATTCGACGGGGCGCCTTTACTTTTGCCGGCCGACTTTGCACGGCGCAGTCACGGGGAGAAGGGCTTGCAATGCCTCGTAAAGCCAAATTCAACCTACCCATTGCAACTCTTCCCCTACGCCCCCGCGAGAACCAAATTCTCGCCTAGTGGCCACTCTTTGTCAATTCCGTGTGACTGCGTTGTTGTTCTGTTGTGCCAAGAATTGAGTCAAAGTGTATCGCGGCCATCACCAATTTTCGCACTCTTCGTAACGGAATTAACCGAGTTTTTTTGCGACCTTCAAAAACCGTTGGTAGCGTGACCGGTTCGGCGCGCACCACCACGCGAAGCGGAGCAAACAACCATCTCGGAGCGAAGTAACTGGTAGCGTCACCACCGAGGGGTTCAACGACGCCGATATCGTCCTCGTGCGGTTCGGGCCCTGGGGAAGCGATGCACAGTGGCTAAAAGACCTGCTAATTCCGATGCCAACGGTGAAGACCGAGACCTGATGAGCGATCTTGCGTTGGCCTTGGAAACTGACCAGTTTTTCCTGGTCTATCAGCCCACGATTGATCTACAGACCGACGCGTTCGCGGGCGTGGAGGCGCTGATCCGTTGGCGGCACCCTGACCACGGCGTAGTCAACCCAATTACTTTCATTGCAGGACTCGAAGCGAGCGGCCAAATCATCCCCGTGGGCCGCTGGGCCCTCAACACCGCGTGCGCTCAGGGTGCGGTGTGGCACGCCAAGGGCTACCGCTTCGCGGTCTCGGTCAACATCTCCTACATGCAGCTCGACCTGGCCGAATTCGTCGACGATGTCGCCGCGGCGCTGTCATCAAGCCGTTTCGATCCCGCCCTGCTCGTCTTGGAGTTTTCCCAGCGCACGCTCATGAGGAACGCCGAAACGACCCTGCGCCAACTCGCACCCCTAGAAGCCCTCGGGGTGCGTCTAGCCGTTGACGACTTCGCTACCGGCGACTCGCCGCTCGCCGACCTGGAGAGATTCCCCATCGACATCGTCAAGCTCGATAAGGGCTTCATCGCGGGCATCGCCAACGCGGAGGTGGCCGCGCAAATTCATAACCTGGTCCAACGGGCCAGAACCATGAAAGTGCAGATATTCGCCTCAGGCATCGAAGACGCGGAGCAGGTAAAGCGCCTGCAACTGGAAGAGGTCGACATCGGACAAGGATTCTTCTTCTCCACGCCCCACGAAGCCGAAGAAATTGACCGGTTCTTGGAGGACTTTGCAATCTTCTCGGGAAAGCCACTTTGAGATTGCCGTGAACGCACTCGCCGCCCTCCACTCTCCGGCGAAGCCCAAGATGGCTGCAACTCGCCCACTTTGTATCTCCGGTGAGGAGTAGGCGAAAGGTGGAAAAAGCGGAGAATACCAAGAATCGAGCGCAGCCACTCGAATCCGACGATCCCGAGGTTCGCGTCCCTCGCATCTCGCCGCACGGTCGCGGCAGCGAACTTCGCCGGCATCACGCCGCGGCGCGCGCCGCGCACGGCACTATCTCAGCCGGCAGTGACCTGGCCACGAACGTGGTGGCGCTGCTTGACGTCGCAGTACCCTCTTTTTGTGACTGGTGCATTGTCGACGTGGCGGATCCGACTATCGGCCTTCGCCGCTATGCCATGCGTTACAGCGGATGCGAACATCCCGGCCACGACGGCCTCGTCGACGGTTGCGGCGCAGGCCGCTTGAGCGAACATATCCCCCAATTGCAGGCAATTGCCAACCGGGTCCTGGCCAGCGGTCAGAGTGAAGTGTGGCCCATCGCGGGCACGGAGTTGCCCGCTTGCATAGTGGTGGCCATGAGAGTCAACGACCTGCCCTTCGCCACCGTCACGTTCGTAGGCGACGACGGCCACCCGGGCTACCAGCCTTCGGACATCAGCGCCGCCGAGGAGGTGGTATGGACCACGGCGACCGCCGTGGAGCGATACCTAATGCTCCAGAGCGCCCGTGACGCCGTGCGCCACACCCAGAGGATTGCTAGTCAACTCCACCAGCTCATTGCCACGTCGATCACCGTGGCCGGTCTACGCAGCGAGCAGGAGATTCTCATGAGTCTGGCCAGCAGCACGCGAAGCGTGTTCGACGCCGACCTGGCCATCGTGACGTTGGAAGAGGGGCCGAGTGCTCCGCTGCGCGGTGAATCCCACCGGGGCAAGCAACCGGTGTGCGTAGTCCCTGACGACAGCCCCGGGCCCGAGCGGTTCCCGAGTTCCGCCACGGCGAACTCCGTGCCCTGGCGCGAGAACGACTGGCTGGTCGCCCCGGTGTTCGAGCGGCGCGATCACGCGCGTGGGGTGGTGGCCATCCGTCGCCAGTCCACGTCCGACTTCGCCACCGAAGATAGAGAAGTGCTTACCCTCCTCGCGCAGATGGCCTCCACGGCTCTGGGCGCCGCCGAACTCAGTCGCACCATTCAGCACAGTGAAACACGTTGGCGAATCCTCGTAGAGACCGCCCCCATTGGCATCGTCGAGACCGACGTCGAAGGCAGCGTTCGCTGGTGGAACCGCGGCGCCGCGAGGATCTTCGCGTGGCCGGAATACGCCGACTCGCTCGGAGGTGACGCACCGCTTTTCCCCAAAGACGCGACCGAGCAATTGAACGCCCTGTGGACCGATGTCAAAGTGGGCGCCTTCGCCTCCGGCCGGGACCTGGGCGACATCGGCATCCGAGGTCGGCGCCGGGACTTGACGGCCTCGGCGACGTTGCTGCCCTTGGGCGACGGCGAGGCGCGAAGCATCTTGTCGCTGATCGATGACGTAACCGATCACCGTGAACTCAAATCAGAATTGCGACACGCCCATCAGATGGAGATCCGGGGCCAGGTCGCGAGCAGCGTGGCCCACGACTTCAACAATCTCCTGACCCTCATCTCGGGTTATGCAGAAATCCTCTCCACCGACTTGTCAGGCGAAGACCGCGCTTCACAGATGGTCAAAGACATCCAGGCGACCGCGGCGCGGGCGTCGGTGCTGACCGAACAATTACAGGCGATCGGGCGCACGAAGGAACCGACGCCGGTTGTGCTGAGCCCGGAAGCGGCAATCCGGTCCATCGGCGAAGTGCTCGAACGAATCGTCGGTGTCGACGTCGAACTCGTCTGGTCGCTCGAAGACAACTCGCACAACGTTCGCGTTGACGCCGACCTGTTCGAGCAGATGATCCTCAACTTGGCCCTCAACGCCCGTGACGCGATGCTTACGGGGGGCCAGTTGAGCATCGCCGTTGACTTACGCGCCATTGAGTCCGAGGGGGCCCTCGCGCTCAACGTAGCGGCGGGCAGCTACGTGCTCATTACGGTTTCCGATACCGGCGAGGGAATGGATGAAGAAACCAGGCTGCGCTGCTTCGAACCACTCTTCACGACCAAGGGGCCCTTCAAGGGCACCGGCCTCGGTCTCGCCTCGGCCCGCCGCCTGGTCGAAGACAGCCAGGGATCAATCCAGGTGCGTAGCGAAGTTGGCCAAGGCACGACGTTCGAGATTTATCTGCCGAGCGTGGATGAGTCGGCCGGAGAGTTGTTAATTCCCCTGAGTGCGGCGCAACCTCACGATTCGGCGACCATTGTGCTCGCCGAAGACGACGAGGGTCTGCGCCGCCTCGTCGTGCAAGTTCTCGAACGTAACGGCTACTTGGTACTCGAGGCCGATTCGGGCGAATTGGCCCTCGAGCTGGCCCGCGACTTCGAGGGTCCAATCGACTTGCTGGTCAGTGACGTCGTCATGGCCTTAATTACGGGGGACGAACTCGCCCAAGCAATGCAGGCCGCCAACCCGACGCTGCAGGTCCTGCTGATGTCGGGCAGTGCCGACGACTCCTTATTGGACAACCTCCTGCCCGCGACCAGCGCTTTCCTGGCCAAGCCCTTTAAGCCCAGCGAATTGGTTGAGCACGTGCAGAACCTGCTCGCTCGTCGCGACGCCCTCGCGCAGCACCCGGCAAATTTCGGACGACGTTAGCGACGCTCGCCGCGACACGCGATTGAATCGACAGCACCACGTGGCCCAACGCGAGCCAACGACCGGTGTACGAATCTGCTCTACGCGACCGGTTCGGGCTCGAATCGGTAGCCAACACCTCGCACCGTCGTGATCCAACGGGGATTATCGGGGTCCACTTCAATCTTGGCGCGCAGCCGTCGGATGTGCTCGGTGACGGTGGCCTCGTTTTGCCATTCGCTTGACGACGACCACACGTGCTCGAGTAGCTGGGCGCGCGAATACACCTGGCGCGGCGACGTCGCCAGAAAGTCGAGCAGGGCGAATTCCTTGGACGTGAGTTCGAGCAAGACCCCGTCGATCTTCACTTCGTGGGTGCTCTCATTGATCTGCAAGTCCCCAAATCGCATGGTGGGCGCGTCAATATGGTGTTGGGCGAGGCTGACGCCGGCGCGACGCAGCACGGATTCGATCCTCGCCGAGACCTCGCCGAGCGAGAATGGCTTGACTATATAGTCATCGGCCCCCAGTTTGAGGCCGGCAATACGCTCGGATTCGAGGCCCCGTCCGGTGAGGAAGATGGTCGGCACGTCACTGATGAGTCGAAGTTCGCGCAGCACGTCTCGACCGTCCTCAGCGCCCAGGACAATGTCGAGCAGCACCAGGTCGGGACTTAGTGAAGAGGTCGCCGTCAGGGCACCGGCGAGCGTCGAGGTGACCGTCACTTCGTAGCCCTCGCCCGATAGAAAGTGCTCCAAGAGCTTGATGATCTCCTGGTCATCTTCGACAATGAGAATCTTGGTCATAGTGTCTCGCCGAAAAGTGGGCAAGAATTGGGCGCGACTTGAGGTTGTCCCCATCCACTCGCATTGTGAAAACCGGAGCATTCTCGTGCTCTACCGCTGGTGTACAAATGCACGACTCCCATTCTAGGGATATCCGCTTCATGAGCCGGCTGCCTGGCGGAGAAACTTTCGCGAAAGAGATCCGGCGGCGAGGCCCAACCGCTGCCTTTCGCCGTCCGTCCCTAAAGAACGTCCATCGCGAGAGGCCCTTGTCCTCGGGCCAACTCGCCACTTCCTTCACGGCGCTTTCGCGACCACTCTCGGCCCGCCACTGCGTCGAAGGCGACGACGTCGCGCGAACTCATTGCCGGTCGCATCGAGTAATGAAACCTCCACGCGTCGAGAGAATCTCTACCACGCCGGCGCTCGAGGCTTCATTAAGGCCAACCCGCGAGCGGCTGGTTAATCCCGACTGGTTTCATCAGGAATAGTTGATTAGCATATGAATGCTGAAAAATCTCGAAGAAAAGGGCCCATAATGAGCAAAATCGCCGATGACATTACACAACTGGTTGGCAATACGCCACTCGTACGCATCAATCGCTTAAGCGCGCGTCTAGGCGCCGAGATCCTGGCCAAACTCGAATACTTCAACCCCGCGCACAGCGTCAAGGACCGACTCGGCCTGGCCATGATCAACGCGGCCGAAGAGGCCGGCCTCATCGGGCCCGACACAATCATCCTCGAACCAACCAGCGGTAACACGGGCATTGCGCTCGCCATGGTCGCCGCCGCGCGTGGTTACCATTGCGCCTTCACGATGCCCGAAACGATGAGCAAGGAACGTCGAGCGTTGCTGCGCGCCTACGGTGCGGAATTGATACTGACTCCCGGTCCTGATGGCATGGCCGGCGCGATTGCCAAGGCCGAGGAACTGGCGGCGGGCGACGAGCGCTATTTCATCCCCCAACAGTTCAAGAATCCCGCCAACCCCGCCATTCACCGCGCCACCACGGCCGAGGAGATTTGGAGCGATACCGACGGCCAGATCGACATCTTTATCGCCGGGGTCGGCACGGGCGGCACGATCACCGGCGTCGGCGAGGTGTTAAAGCAGCGCAAGCCCCTCGTCCAGATCATCGCCGTCGAGCCGGCCGCTTCACCGGTGCTGTCGGGCGGAGCCAAGGGCGCGCACCCGATTCAGGGGATCGGTGCCGGTTTTGTCCCCGAGGTGCTCGAGACCAGCGTGCTCGACGAGATCATCACGGTGACCAACGACGACGCCTTTGCGACGGCCCATCGCGCCGCTCGCGAAGAGGGCCTACTGGTGGGAATCTCGGCCGGGGCGGCCCTGTGGGCCGCCCTGCAGGTGGCGGCGCGACCGGAGAATGCCGGCAAGCAGATCGTGGTCATCGTGCCGGACTTCGGTGAGCGCTACCTCTCGACCCCGCTCTTCGAAGGGCTAATCGACTAGGTGTCTGACTTTCGTCTCGACCTCCGCGCCGCGACGTCGCGCGACCCCGCGGCGCGGTCCTCGCTCGAGGTGGCGCTGACCTATCCGGGCGTGCACGCCTTGTGGGCCTATCGCTGCACGCATTGGCTATGGCTGCACCATTTCAAGTTGGCGGCCCGCTGGGCTTCGTCGGTGGCCCGACTCCTCACCGGAGTGGAGATCCATCCCGGTGCGACGTTGGGATCGGGCATCTTCATCGACCACGCCCTGGGCGTCGTCATCGGCGAGACGGCCGAAATCGGCGACGACGTCACGATCTACCAGGGCGTCACGCTTGGCGGCACGAGCCTCGATCGCGGCAAACGCCATCCCACTATCGAAGCTCGCGTGACCATCGGCGCGGGGGCCAAAATTCTGGGGCCCGTCACCATCGGCGAGGGCAGCCGGATTGGCGCGAACGCCGTCGTCGTTGGCTCCGTGCCCCGCGACTCCGTGGTGGTGGGCATTCCCGGACGAATCATCGCGCGAACCAAGCCGCGACCGGTGTCACCTGAACCAGACGTCGAAGACGCACTCATGCCCGACCTCATCGGACTCAGCTTGCAGTCGCTGGCCAACCGGGTCGACGGCCTCGAAACCCTGGCCGGCACCCACCACGACGAGCGCCACGTGCGACCACCGGCGTCGGGCATCTGGTCGGGCGAGGACTTCTCCATCTAGTGACGCGCGCGACGCAGCACCCACAACAAAAGCACCTCAGCGCGGTGTCTTGACCGTTACGTACGCGTCGACGCGCAAGAGTTGGTCAAGACTTTCGTCTCGGCAAGCGCACATCCCAAACCGATCTGAAATAAATGTGAGGCGCAACATCTCTACACTGATTTCATGCGTCGTCTGATCCCCTACCTGATACTGAGTGCCATGACGGTGCTCGCCGGCGGAACCGCGTTACTTTCGTGGCATCAATCCGACGAGCACCAGAGCCTGAGTATCTTCGACTGCACCAGGCAAAGCGTGACGGCGCCCAGTTACTTCGTACTGTCGTGTGCCGACGCCAACTCGGCGCTCAAGAACCTGCACTGGACCGATTGGAACCAGTCAACTGCGTTCGCGACGGGCACCGCCGCCTGGAACGACTGCTCCCCCGACTGCGCCAGCGGAACGTGGCGGTCCGCGCCCGTCTCGGTCTACGCCTATCGAGTACGTCACGGTCACTACACCCGCATCAATAGTCACCACAGCTCGTTGTTCAGCGACGGTCCCTTTGAGGCGGCGTCGTATCCACCGGCAAACTAAGAATGTCCTAAGGCTCGTGTTGCGCCCGGGTGCTCGGCCCAACGCGCGAGTGGACCCTACTTATACTGAAGGTGGCCGGACAGTTCGTGTGGCCCGACGTATCTGGGACTCAATTCCCCTCACTACAGCGCGCGAGATGTTCACCAATTGCAGTTTGAGACAGCGGAGCAATGAATGAAATTTCTACGCACGGCCCTCGTGGTCGCCGGCACGGCGATGGTGGTGGCCGTCCCGGCGCTGGCCGGCGCGGCCCCGGCGTGGCCCGGTGCGCGGATCGTCGCGCTACCCTCGGGCGCCAAGGGAGTGCCCCAGGGTTACCTGCCGGCGCTCGGTTGCGCGTCGGTGGGCAACTGCGTGGCCGGCGGGGCGTACACCAACGCGGCCGGGGACAACGAGGGACTGCTGCTCAGTGAAGTGGCCGGCGTCTGGCGAAGCCCCGTGACGATCAGGCCGCCCGCGGACGCGGCCGCCGTCGCCGCGATCAACGTGTTTTCCGCCGCCTGCGGCGCGCCCGGCAACTGCGCGGCGGTCGGCACCTACCAGGACAAATCCGGCAACTCCGAGGGCTTCGTCGATACTGAAGTGGGCGGCGTCTGGCGAGGTGCCGTCAGCGTCGCCCTGCCGGCCAACGCCGTGGCGAGCTCACAAAACGCGCAGATCCACTCCATTGCCTGCACGTCGGCCGGCAACTGCAGCGCCGTCGGCACCTACAGCGCCAGGGCCACGCCGCTCGCGTCCACCCAGGGCCTCGTGCTCAACGAGGTGGCGGGCACCTGGCAGCGCGCGCTCGAGGTGCACCTGCCCGCGAGTACCAACGCGAATCCCTTCGTCCTACTCAATCAGGTGGCCTGCGCCAGCGCCGGCAACTGCGCGGCGGTGGGTTCGTACATCGACGCCAACGACGTCACGCACGGCCTGGTGGTCAGCGAGGCCGCGAGCCGCTGGTCGCCGGGTCTGGCGCTGGCCCTACCCGGCAACGCCAGCGCCTATCCCGACGCGACCTTGAGTTCGGTCTCGTGCGTTTCGCCCGGCAACTGCGCAGCGATCGGTAACTACGCCAACGCTGGAGGCGACGTCGAAGCACTCGGTGTGACCGAGGCCAACCGGTCGTGGAAGCGGGCCTCGGCCCTGGTGATGCCGACCGGCTCAGCGTCGAACCCCCGCGTCTTTCTCTACGGATTCAACGCCATTGCCTGCGCGTCACTCAACAACTGCAGCGCCGGCGGCCAATACGTAGACGGCGCCGGCCATTACCAAGGATTCTTGGTGAACCAGGTCAACGGCAACTGGCAGGGCGCGAGTGAACTCAAGCTGCCGAGCGACGGGGCGCAGGCCGGCAAGAACGGCGGCGTGGTCGCGCTCACCTGCACGTCCAGCGCTAACTGCAGCGCTGGAGCGGCCTACTTGGACGCATCGGGCAACTACCAGGCCGCGGTGCTCAACCGCGTGAACGGCACCTGGCAGGGCGCCACCAAGGTGGCGCTACCGGCGGCGGCGGCGAGCGTCGGCGTCGACGGTGGCGTCTACGGTCTCATTTGCAAGGCCGCTAACCGCTGCACCGGCGTCGGCAGCTACCTGCGCAGTGCCACCGTGTACGAAGGCTTCACTCTCTCCGTCAACTGATCAAAGACGAAGGGGCCCAGGATTCGACGCCAGCTTGGGCACGCGCATGCGCGCGACGAACCAGCCCGGGGAGGGATGAAAATACGCCGCCAGGCCGAGGTCGCGGGCGACCGAGAGGAACATGAAGGCGTCCTCGGCGCTGAACCCCCACTGGTTCACCAGGAGTTTCGACGCCTCCTCGCAGGCCATGCGCACGCCGATGGCACCGGTCGCGCTGTTGACGCGACTAAAGTCGATTTTTCCCACCGTGTCCGCCACGCTGCGCACCTGGCCGGTGATGCAGTCCGACGTCTCTATCTCGATGACGTCGTCGACGCGCACGTGGGCCACCGGTTCGCGCTGGGCGTCAAAGGACCACACGTGCTCGTCGCGGCCAATACGGATCGTGGCCTGGCTCATGTCGACCCTCGCTAAAAATCCAGGTCAGGTTGGAAATTACGAGGTTTTGTGAGGTCCGAGGAGCCGTGTTCAGGAAGTTTCATTCATTTTCTACCTTCCGATAGCCCCCTTTTCACGTTGCGATAACCCAGCCTTCTTACGTTGGCCTGGTGGCACGCGAACGATTTCACACCCTCCTGAGACGTCGCCAGCGTGTCGCCCTACGCCGCGCGACTGCCCCGTCGAACCCACGAGACCACCGTGCTTAACCCCGAGGGCCGCAGCGTCGTGCTCGTCGTCGAGGACGAACCGAGTTACCAAGAGGCGCTCAATATTGGCCTCACCGTCGAGGGCTTCGTCGTAGTGGGCGCGAGCAACCTGGCGCAGGCCCGCCTGCTCATGTCGAGCACCCGACCGGACCTGGTCCTGCTCGACGTGATGCTGCCCGACGGATCGGGCATTGACTACTGCCGCGAAATCTACGACTCGTCGCGCGTGCCGGTGATCATGGTGTCGGCGCGCACCAGCGAGATCGACATCGTGCTCGGTCTCGAGATCGGCGCCGCCGACTACGTGACCAAACCCTTTCGGCTGCGCGAGTTGGTCGCGCGCATGCGCGCCGTGCTGCGCCGGCCGATCGCCAGTCTCGACGAGGAGACCGTCAACTTCGGTGACCTGCGCATCGATGTCGTACGCCGCACCGTGACCAAACAAGGCAACGAAGTGGAGCTCAGCCGCAAGGAGTTCGACCTGCTCGCCCTGTTTGCCTCGCGTCTCGGCCAGGTCGTCACGCGCGAGGTCTGCCTGGACACGCTGTGGTGGGGGCTCGAACTCACTGACACGCGTACTCTCGACACGCACGTCAAGCGCCTGCGCCAAAAGATCGAGAGCGATCCGGCCAACCCGCGTCACCTGCTCACCATCCGCGGCGTGGGTTTTCGACTAGACGCCTAGCCTGCGACCATGCGCGTAGGTGACCTGGCCCCTGATTTCACGCTGCTCGACCAGTACGGTGCCGAGCGATCGTTGTCGACGCTCTTGGCGTCGGGAGCCCTCGCCCTCTTCTTCTACCCGGCCGCGATGACCTCGGGTTGCACCAAGGAATCGTGCACCTTCCGCGACCTCGGCGCGCAATTCGAGGCCCTCGGCGCCCAGCGCGTGGGCATTTCTATGGACAGCGTGCAGCGTCAATCGCAGTTCACGCAGAAGAATCAATTGGACTATCCCCTGCTCGCCGACGTGGGCGGCCACGTCGCGCGCCAGTTCGGGGTCAAGCGTTCCCTCGACCTGCTCAAGGTCAAGCGCTCGACCTTCGTCATTGACAAGCAGCGCCGAGTGATCGACATCATCAGCAGCGAAATCAACATGGACGCGCACGCGCAGCGCGCGCTCGAGGCCCTGCGCGCGCGCTAGTCAGCCCGCAATTAGGGCCGGCGCCGGGTCCGACAAGAACCGGCCGATGTGCGCCAGCACGCTCGACGCCATGGCCCCGTCAATCTGGCGGTGATCAAAGGACATGGCCAACTCAACGACGTGGCGAACGACGACCGCGTCGTCCACGACCCACGGGGCCTTGGCGATCTGGCCGATGGCGAGGATGGCGCCGGTGCCGGGGGGCAGGATGGGCATCGCCGCGTCCACGCCCATCGGGCCCACGTTGGTAATCGTCAGCGTGGTGCCGATCATCTCATTGGGCGTCGTGGTGCCGTTGCGGGCCTTCTCCACTAGAACGTTGAGGGCGCTCGCCATGGCGACGAGGTCAAGCTGGTCGGCTCCCTTGATGTTGGGCACGATCAGGCCGCGATCGGTGGCGGCGGCGATGCCAAGATTTACCGAGCGACGAACGACGACCTCGTGGGCCTCGCTGTCAAAACTCGAGTTGATGCCCGGGAAGTTGCGCGCGGCGTCGCAGATCGCCAGAGCGGTGATGGTGAGCGGCGAAAGGCGAACTCCGGCCAGGTTGGGGTGGCGCTTGAGCGACTCCAGTAGTTCCACGGTCTTGGTGGCGTCGACGCGAACCCACACCGCGGCGTGCGGCGCGCTAAATGCGCTCTGCACCATGGCATCGCTCATCGAGCGCAGTACACCCTTGACGGCAATGCGCTCTTCCTTGGCACCGGTCGCCCACGATTCGATCTCGCGGCCGACAAAACGCGACGTGGTTGTGGGCCCGGTGATGGGCGCGCTGACGCGCGTGACGGCCGAGGGCGAACCCTGGAGCGCGCGCTGCACGTCGTCGCGGGTTATGAGGCCGTCGCGACCGGTGCCGCTCAACCCGGCCAATTCCACGCCTTGCTGTTTGGCGTAGAGGCGAACGGGCGGCGTGGAGCGCGGTGCGAGTCCCGGGCTGGTTAGTACCGCCGCGACCGGCGCCGTCGGCGCAGGGGCCGGCGTGGGCGTGGCGGCGCCCTGGCGACGATGTTTGCGAGTGGCGACCGCGTCTTCGTTCGCCACGCCGTATCCCACCAGCACCGCTTGGCGGCCTTCGTCGCTCACCAACTCGGCCTGCGGCTCGTCAATGGTGGCGGCCGGCGCGGGCGCGGTGGACGTCTTGGCCTTGGATTTGGGCCCGGCGCCGCCCACGTCGAAGGTAATCAGCGGCTGGTGAACCTCAATGACGTCGCCCGGGTTGCCGTGCAGGGTCAGAATCGTACCCGCGTAGGGGCTGGGCAGTTCCACGGTGGCCTTGGCAGTTTCGATGTCCACCAACGGCTGGTTCAGGGTGACGGCGTCGCCGACCTTCACCTTCCATTCGACGATCTCGGCTTCGACCAATCCTTCGCCGACGTCGGGCAGTAAGAAAATTTCCTCGCTCAACTCTAAAATCCCATCACTCGGTCAACGGCATCCAAAATACGGTCCACCGTCGGGCGGTAATCCTCCTCGATACGCGTCGGCGGGTAGGGCACGTGGTAGCCGCTCACGCGCAGCCCCGGGGCGCGCAGTGAGTAGAAACAGCGTTCGCTGAGCTCGGCCACGATCTCGGACCCCACCGAGGCCGTGTGCGGCGACTCCTGCACGGCGATCAGCCGGCCAGTCTTCTGCACCGATTTGATCATGGTGTCCAGGTCCAGCGGCGCGAGTGAACGCGCGTCGATCACTTCGAGCGACACCCCCTCGCCCTCGGCGGTAGTCGCGGCGCGCAGAATGGTCTTGAGCGACGCGCCGTAGCCCACGACCGTGACGTCGTTGCCCTCGCGACGCACCGCCGCGTCAAAGAGCCCCTGGGGGGCGTTGTCGAGATCGACCTCGCCCTTCTCCCAGTAGCGGCTCATCGGCTCGCAAAAGATGATCGGGTCGTCGTGCTCAATGGACTGCTGGATCATCCAGTACGCATCGTTGGCGTTGGAGCACGACACCACGCGCAGCCCGGCCGTCTGGGCGAAATAGGCCTCGGGGCTCTCCGAGTGGTGCTCGATGGCGCCGATGCCGCCCTGGAAGGGCAGGCGGATGACGAGTCCCATGTTGTAGACGCCGTCGCTGCGCTTATGCAACTTGGCGACCTGGGAGACAATCTGGTCGAACGCCGGGTATACGAACCCGTCGAATTGGATTTCAACGACCGTGCGGTACCCGCGGATCGCGAGGCCGACCGCCGTACCCACGATGGCCGACTCGGCCAGCGGCGCGTCGATGACCCGGTCCTCGCCGAAGTCCTTCTGCAGCCCGTCGGTGATGCGAAAGACACCGCCGAGCTTGCCAATGTCCTCGCCCATGAGCAGCACCTTCTTGTTCTTCTCCATCGCGCGCCGCAGGCCCTCGTTGAGGGCCTTAGCCATGGTGATGGTCGTCGTTGCCATCAGTGCGAACCCCCGCTAATGCCCATTTCAATCATTTCACGACGACCCTCTTCAATGAGCGGATGCGGCGCGGCGTAGGCGTGATCGAACATGGTGATCGGGTCGGGCGGGTCCATCGCCAGCACGTCCTCACGCAGTTGCAGCGCCATGGCGTCGGCCTCGGTCGTCACCTCGGCCAGTGCGGGCTTTTTCACCTTGTACTCGTGCACCAACAGGGCCTTGACCCGTTCGACCGGGTCGCGATGCTTCCAGACTTCGACTTCGGCGTCGACGCGATAACGCGTCGGGTCGTCCGAGGTCGTGTGCGCGCCCATGCGATAGGTGAAGGCCTCAATCAACGTCGGCCCTCCGCCCACCCGCGCAAGTTCGAGGGCGCGCTTGGTCACTTCGTATACCGCCAGCACGTCGTTGCCGTCCACGCGCACGCCGGGGAAACCGAAGCCCTGGGCGCGGTGGTAGAGGGGAATCTTGGCCTGCAGCGACGAGGGCTCTGAGATCGCCCACTGGTTGTTCTGCAGGAAGAATACGACCGGGGCGTTGAACGACGCCGCCCATACGAAGGACTCCAATACGTCGCCCTGGCTGGAGGCGCCGTCGCCGAAGAAGGCCACGACGGCCTCCTCGGCCCCGTCGCGCTGCACGCCCATGGCGTAACCCACGGCGTTGAGGGCCTGATTGCCCAGCACCACGGTCGGCACCGAATGACGGTACTTCTGAGGATCCCAGCCGCCGTTGCTGACCGCGCGAAAGAGGCGAAACCAGTCCACCGGCGGGATACCCCGACACCACGCGATGCCGTGCTCGCGATACGTCGGAAAGGTGAAGTCCATGGGCCCCAGTGCCCGGCCGGAGCCAATCTGGGCGGCCTCTTGTCCCTGAATTGGCGCCCACAGGGCTAGCTGACCCTGGCGTTGTAGGGAAGTTCCCTCGTTGCAGATGCGCCGGATGATGACCATGTCGCGGTAAAAGCTGAAGATCTCGTCGCCGCTGAGCGTGCTCTCATAATCGGGCTGGGTTACTCGCTCACCCTCGGGCGAAAGTAACTGAACAAGTTCTTCGTCGATCATCGACTCTCCTTCGCCCTCTGCGCCTAGATACCTTACCCCCGTACGATAAAGCAGTGTCCCGGCTCTTCGTCGACCTCAGTCCCCTGCGCCGCAACCGTGAGTTCAGTCTGCTCTTCTACGGTCAACTCATCTCCATGGCCGGTAGCAACGTCACCATGGTCGCGGTCCCCTACCAGGTTTATCTCGAAACCCACTCCAGCTTCTGGGTCGGCCTGGCCAGTCTCATCCAATTACCCTTCCTCATCGCCGGCTCCCTGTGGGGCGGCGTCCTCGGCGACCGGCTCAATCGCCGGACGCTGCTGGTGAGCAACTCGTTCATCCTGGCCGTCCTGAGCGCTGGCCTCGCGTTCAACGCGCAATTGGCGCACACTCACTTCGTGATCCTGATCTCGCTCGCCGCGCTCGCGGCCGGATTTTCCGGCTTCACCGCGCCTATCCGCACCGCGGTGATCCCCAAACTGGTGCCACCCAACCAACTGGTGGCGGCTTATTCGCTCAACCAGGTCATCGTGAACCTGGCCTCGGTCGTCGGGCCCGGCGCGGCCGGTCTGCTCATCGCCAGCGTCGGGCTGTCGGCCTGTTACTGGTTCGACGCCGCCACCTTCTTGTTCTTGATGTTCTTCAGCGCGATGATGAAGTCAATGCCGGCCAGCGGCGAGCACTCCGGGACGCGGATGCTGCGCGCCATGGGCGACGGCTGGCGATACGTAAAATCACACGCCACCGCCCAGGCCGTCTACCTGGTGGACCTCAACGCCATGGTCTTTGGCTTGCCGCGCGCGCTCTTCCCGGCGGTCGCCCTGACGCTCTATCACGGAGGGCCGCGCACGCTCGGCCTGCTCTACGCGGCGCCCGGCGCCGGCGCGCTGGTGATGGCCCTATTGACGGGTTGGCTGGAGCGCGTTCACCGTCAGGGCCGCCTGGTCGTGCTGGTGGTCGCAACGTGGGGGGCCGCAATTGCCCTGTTCGGACTCGTGCACGTCGTGTGGATCGGGTTGGCCTGCTTGGCCATCGCCGGGGCCACCGACGTGATCTCGGCCATCCTGCGCAACACGATCTTGCAGAACGCCATCACCGACGAGTACCGCAGCCGGATCTCGTCGATCCAGATGGCCGTGGTGACCGGCGGCCCGCGCCTCGGCGACTTCGAGTCCGGCCTGGTCGCCGGGCTCACCACCACCGAGTTTTCCATTGTCTCGGGCGGCGTCGCCTGCATCGTGGGGGCCCTCGCGCTCATTCGCTGGCGACCCACCTTCTGGCACGACGCCGTTGACTAGCGCACCCGCACCGGGATCGCACGGCGTTTGGCGTGCGTGACCGACGCCAATTGACCGCAGGCCGCGTCGATCGATCGGCCGCGGGTGTGGCGCACGGTGACGTTGACGCCGCGCGCCTCCAGTGCGTCACGGAACTCGCGCACGCGCTCGGGCGACGAGCCCATCACCAGGTACCCCGGCGTGGGATTGAGCGGGATCAAGTTGACGTGCGCGCGCAGCGACTGGGCGTAGTGGGCCAGCTCGCCCAGCGCCCGTTCGGTGTCGTTCACCCCGTCGATCAGGGACCACTCGAGACTGAGCCGACGCGACGTCGCGGCGTTCCAGTACGCGCAAGCCTGGTGCAGTCGCTCGAGCGGGTAGCGGCGATTGAGGGGAATGAGCTCGCTGCGCGTCTGGTTGTTTGCCGCGTGCAGGCTGACCGCCAGCGTCAGGGCCAGTCCCTCCTTGGCCAGCCGCTCGATCGCCGGCGCCACGCCGACCGTCGAGACCGTGAGATGACGCGCCGAGAGCCCGCGGTACTCGTGCAGACGCCGCAGCACGTCGACGGTCACGCGGTAGTTCTCGAGCGGCTCACCCATACCCATGAAGACCACGTTGGAGAGGCGGCGCGGTGCGGCCTCGCGCGCGGCGAACATCACTTGCTCGAGCACTTCGCCCGCGCTCAGGTGTCGGGTGAAACCGGCCTGACCCGTGGCGCAAAACGTGCAGCCCACCCCGCAGCCGGCCTGGCTGGAGACGCAGACGGTGACGCGGTCGTCGTAGGCCATCAATACAGTTTCGATGGTCGCTCCGTCGTGCAGGCGAAAGACCCACTTGCGCGTGAGGCCCCTGTCGCTCTCGACGTCGTTGGCCACCTCCAGGCTGGACGGGAACTGCTCGGCGAGCCGCGAGCGCAGCGCCTTGGGGATGGTGGTGATTTCGCCCAACGCCTGCGCCTGCGTCCAGAGTCCCTCCCAGACCTGCTCGACGCGGTAACGGGGCTCGTCGCTGAGCAGTTCGCCCAGTTGCTCCTTGGTGTATTCGTAGGGCGACGCCACGTCGTAACGCTAGGCCACGCGACCCGACGACCGCGCCGTCTATTGTCGGCTTGACCTGCGCGCCCGCGCAGCGTCCAGACAGGAGATCGCCATGGAATTACAAGACACTTCGGCCATCGTCACCGGCGGCGCCTCGGGCCTCGGCGAGGCGACGGTTCGGGCCCTCTACGCACGCGGGGTCAAGGTGGTCGTGGCCGATCTCAACGACGAGCGCGGCGAGCAGATCGCCAAGGAGGTGGGCGGCGCCTACGTGCACTGTGACGTCACCAGCACCGAGGAGGTGATCTTCGCGATCGAAGCGGCCACGGCCTTGGCCCCCCTGTGGAGCACCGTCAGCTGCGCCGGCATTGGCTGGGCGACGCGCACCGTTGGCAAGGACGGCGAGTACACCTCGGCCCACGACCTCGACCTCTACCGCAAAGTCATCGAGATCAACCTCATTGGCACCTTCAACGTCTGTCGCCTGGCGGCGACGGCCATGGGCCACAACACGCCCGACGTGGACAACCTGCGCGGCGCGATTGTCAACACCGCCTCGGTCGCCGCGGAGGACGGCCAGATCGGACAGGTCGCCTACTCTTCCTCCAAGGGCGGCATCGTGGGCCTGACCCTGCCGCTGGCCCGGGACCTGGCGGCGATTGGCGTGCGCGCCAACTGCATCCTGCCGGGGCTCATCGACACGCCGATCTACGGCACCGGACCCCAGTCCGACGAATTCAAGGCCCGCCTTGGTGCGGGCGTGCTCTTCCCCAAGCGTCTCGGTTACGCCGCCGAATACGCGTCTCTGGCCGTGGAACTACTGGCCAATAGTTACATGAACGCCGAATCGGTGCGCATCGACGCCGGGATTCGCATGCAGCCCAAATAGCTCCTATCGTCCGACGTCGGCGCGGTTAAAGCGCACCAGCGCGCCGGCAGCGGCCACGAGACCGATCGAGGAGCACACGAGTATTGCCCCCCAGTTGGCGGGCTCGGCCGGCACCGTTCGCAGGTAGAAGAAGGGCGAACCGGCGAGCAGCCAGTGGGGCCAATGCAACACGGGCCCCAGCAGGGCGACAAGGTACGTCAGCGCGAGCAGCGCCGCCACCACCAGGTAGGCGAAGCGCGCGCTGAGCGTCACCACCAAGATAGTGACGCCGATGAGCAACGGTGTCGGGCTGACGGCGTTCACCATGCCTTCTAGGGGAACCAAGAAATTCATCGAGGTCCCGCTCGCTTCTACACCCAACCAGATTGACAGCCCGCAGACCAACGAGACGGCCAGCGTGCCGAGCGCCGTCGCGATCGCGGCGCTCGTCATCCAGCGCGTTCGAGCGACGCCGTAGGAGAGGGGAAGGTCGAGGCGGCCCTGTAGGTCGTCGCTCGCCAGCATTACCAGCAAGGTGATGACGAGAAAGCCGAGCGCCAAGGTCATCATGAAGCAGACCTCGCCCACGAAACCCTTGGCGGTGATCATCACGCCCAGTCCCAATCGGTCGAGCAGGCGCACGTAGGCGGGATCAGCGCGACTGAAGGCGACCAGGGCGTTGGTCAGGTAACCCACGATGAGCCCCACCGCGCAGAGACCGATGGACCAGGCAATCAGCGTGCTGCGCCGCTCACGCCACGAAAAACGCCACGTCGTCTTGAGCAGCCACGTATGCGCACGGGCTCGATCGGACCGGGTCCACAGGGCGCAGCCAATGTCGCGATGCTGCTGAATCCGCCACGCTAGCACGGCCCCGGCAACGGGGACGGCCACGAAGGCTAGGCACCACCACGTCGAGTGGTGCTGGAAGGAGCCAAGGTTCTCCAGCCATCCGAAGGTCGACGTCCAGCGCAGCCAGCCCAGCGACGTAGAGCTATCGGCCAGCATTCGCACGAGGAACATGAGACCTACAGCGCTTAAGGCCACCTGAGAGGCACTGCGACGCGGCGAAATCACCTGGGCGCAGAGCAGTCCCATTGCGATGCCCGTGAGGGCCACGCCGGTGATGCCGCTGGCGAAGAGCAGGCAACTGGTCCAGCCCGAGGTATCGAGCAGCAATCCGAAGAACGTGATGGCCCCGAGCAGGATCGCCCCCTCGGCCATCACCGCGATGGCGATCAACAGCGCGCGACCGCGACCCCGGGCCCCCACTGCGAGCAAATCCCATGATTCGTCGTCCTCGGCGCCCCTCGTCACGCGCGTCGCCATGAGCGCCGCCCACAGTGCGGCGGCCAACGCCATGTACATGCCCATCTTCCAGGACACGAAGGCGCCCGCCGTTCCGAGGGAACTGGCGCGGCCGTAGAGGGCGCCGATGGCTGGATTCTTGAGCAGCGCCACGAACGTCGACATGCCCGCCGCGCCCCCGCTGGAGTAGAACGCCGACTCACCCGCGCGGATCACGATCAGCAGAAGCAGAGAAATGACCGCGGTGCTCACCCGGATTTGGCGCCAGATCAGCGCGTGAATCGAGGTGCGAGAGCGACCCACGACTACGAAGTCGGTGCGTCGTCGTAGTACGACAGGAAGATCTCCTCGAGCGAGGCCTCGCGAGTTCGAAGCGAGGTCACGGGCTGGTCGGCGAGCGCCGCCAGCAGCGGTCCCGGGGGGCCGGTGAACTGCACGCGTACCCCGTCGGTGGTGGGCGTGACGTCGTGCACCCCGGACACCGCTCGAAGATCACGGACGGTGCCCACGATCTCGAACTCCAAGGCCACGTGCGAGCGCAGCTCCTCCACGTCGGCGATCGTGACCAGACGGCCGCTTCGAATCATGGCCACCTTGGCGCAGAGGTGCTCCACCTCTGACAGCATGTGCGAGCTGAGCAGGATCGCCTGTCCGCGCTGCTGGGCCTGCGCCACGCATTCGCGAAAGACCCGCTCCATCAGCGGGTCAAGTCCCGAGGTCGGTTCGTCCAACAACAACACCTCTGCCCGGGTGGCGAATGCCGCAATGATGGCGACCTTTTGTCGATTGCCCTTGGAGTACGCCCGTATCCGTTTTTCGGGATCAAGTTCGAACTGCTCGAAGAGTTGATCGCGGTACTCGGCGTCGATCGAGCCATGCAATGAAGCGAGCAGGGCAATCGCTTCGCGTCCCGTGAGCGACGGCCACAGGGCGACGTCGCCCGGCACGTAAGCCACGTGTTGGCGCGCGTAGGACGATCCGGCCGGGTGACCGAGGATCATGGCCTCCCCCAAACTCGGTCGCAGCAGCCCCAGCAGAAGTCGCAGGGTAGTCGACTTTCCCGCGCCGTTGGAACCCAAGAAGCCGACAACCTCCCCGGCGTCGACCGCGAGATTCAACGCATCAACTGCGCACACTTCGCCGAAGGACTTGGACAGATTCTTCGCCTCGATGGCGTGAACGCTCACGCAATGAACCTATCGCGATGTCAACAATCGACGATTCGCCGAACTAGATCTCTCGGGCCTCAGCGACGTTGTCGAAGCGCGCGAACTCGCCGCGCCAGGTGAGGTGCGCGGTGCGCGTGGGACCATTTCGGTTCTTGCCGACGATGATCTCGGCCTCTGACTTCTTGTCGTTCGCCACCTCGCCGTACTGTTCGGGACGAAAGAGGAAGAGCACTACGTCGGCATCTTGTTCCAATGACCCGGACTCGCGCAGGTCGGACATGACGGGCCGCTTGTCGGCGCGGTCCTCGAGTTTGCGTGACAACTGCGAGAGGGCAATCACCGGGCACTGCAATTCGCGCGCCAGGATCTTGAGCGAACGGCTCATGTCCGAGACCTCCACCTGACGGTTCTCGGCGCGACCACGCGAACTCATCAGTTGCAAGTAGTCGACGATCACGACCCCCAGGTCGCCCTGTTGCTGCTTGATGCGGCGCGCGCGCGAGCGCACGTCCATCACAGTGAGGCTCGGGTTGTCGTCAATGAAGACCTGGGCCGACTGCAAGAACCCGAACGCCTCGTGGGCCCGGTTCCAGTCGGCGTCACTCAGGTCACCGGTGCGCAGCTTCGAGGAGTCAATGCGAGCCGTCGAGGCCAAGATGCGTTCGGCCAATTCTTGGCGGCTCATCTCCAACGAGAAGAACAAGGCCGGGCGCTTGACAACTGCCCCCACGTGGATCAAGATGCCCAGGGCGAAGGCCGTCTTGCCGGTGCCTGGGCGGGCCCCGATGATGGTCATGCTGCTGGGCTGGAGACCCTGCAGGATCAGGTCCAACGACTTGTACCCGGTCTCGAGACCATTGAACTGTCCGCGGGTCTCACCGCGTTCTTCGAGTATGTCGGCCTCGCTCAGCAGCAGGCGTTGCAAGGGCGATACCGTGTCGATCTTGCGGTTGTCGCCGATCTGGTTGATCTTGCGCTCCGCCTCGTCAATGAGTCCGACCACGTCGTCGGTCGCCACGTACGAGTCATCGACGATCTCGCCGCCGACGGCAATCAGTCGTCGCTGCTGGGCCTTGTCGCGAACGATCTCGGCGTAGTGCTGCGCGTTGGCCGCCGACGGCGTATTCATCTGCAGTGACGAGAGCACCGCGAGTTCGATGGCCACGGCGCCACGTTCTTGCAACTTCGCTTGCACCGTGACGTAGTCGATTGGTTCGCCCGCGTGCGTGAGCGCCATGATGGCGCCGAAGATCTGTCCGTGCAGCGGACGATAGAAATCCTCGGGCTGCACTGTCTCATAGGCAATGCTCACCGCTTCGGAGGAAAGCAGCATCGCGCCGATCAATGACTCTTCCGCTTCGATGGCACTCGGTGGCACGCGTCCGGCATTGGGCGCAGTTCTACTGCGGTCGGTTTCCAACTGAGTCATAAGTACTCAACGGTCGCACGCATTGCTTGTGGGTCACAAGAACAACAACGTGGGGATATCTCTGTGGCTAACTCCATTAAAAAACATTCTGTTCAACCCCTGTGACAGTGTGATGCCGGGGCGACTCGCCCCGGCATCACAACACAAAATTCAAACAAATTATTTCGCGACAACCTCGACGTTGATGGTGGCTTCGACTCCATCAAAGAGGGTCGCCGTCACGCTCGCCGTGCCCAGTTCCTTGATGTGCTCCACCATGTGAATCATGTGTCGATCCAGCGAGATGTTGGTCGCGGTGCGAAGGGCGTTGACGACGTCGGCTTCGGTCACTGAGCCGAAGAGTCGGCCGTTGGTACCCGCGCGCGCGGCGACGGTAACGGTGGCTTGCTCGATCAACGCGCGTTGCGCTTCGGCCGCCTCACGACTCGCCGTGTCGCGCACGTCGCGGGCCTTGCGCATCGAAGCCCCTTGGATCTCCATGGTGTCGTTGGCCGCCAACGCGGCGCCGGAAGGAAGCAAGAAATTACGGGCGTAGCCGGACTTCACTTCAACAATGTCACCACGGCGACCTACGCCGCGCACGTCACTTCGCAGGAGCACTTTCATTCGCTCACCTGCTCGACCAGCTCGACGTCGCCGACCACCGCACTCACTTTGGTGTCGGTGCTGGCGTCGTCCACGGCGCCGGGCTCGACGATAACTCCCGCCAGGGTGGCTTCGGCTTCACGGTCCGGGCGCGGCCCACGAGGTCCCCGATCGCTGCGCTCACCGCGCTCGCCTCGGTCACCTCGTCCACCGCGACGCTCGGTCACGGTGCGCTGGGTGTAGGGCAACAGCGCCAACTCGCGGGCGGTCTTGATGGCGTCGGTCACGTCGCGCTGGTGCTGTTGGCAGTTGCCCGAGACCTTGCGACCACGGATCTTGCCGCGGTCCGAGATGTACTTGCGCAACTGGGCTAGGTCCTTGTAGTCAACGGTCGCCACCCCGTGCTGACAGAACGAGCAGGGCTTCTTCTTCGTGCGCCGATTGTCGATCTTGGGCGCGCGCTTGGGCGGCTTGGGGTTATTGATACGGGGCATTAGAAGGGCTCCTCATCGAAGGCGTAGGTACTGGGCTCGTTGGCCCGCGGCGCGCTGGCCGCGCGGTCGCCCGAACTGAAGTTGCTGCCCTCGGGACGGGGCGTCTTGGTGACCACGGCCGTGGCGTAGCGCAACGAGGGGGCAATCTCGTCGGCGTTGATCTCGACGATTGAGCGCTTGTCACCGTTCTCGGTCTCCCAGCTGCGCTGTTCGAGCCGCCCGGTCACGATGACCCGGGTGCCCTTCGCCAGCGAGTTGGCCGCGTTCTCAGCCAGGGCGCCGTAGCCCTGGACCTCGAAGAACGAGACACGCTCCTCCCACTCCTGGGTCTGCTTGTTCTGCCAACGCCGGTTGACCGCGACCGAGAGGCGCACCGCCGCCTGGCCGGAGTTGAGGAACTTGAGTTCGGGGTCGCGAGTGACGTTTCCCACGACGGTTATGGAATTATCGGGCATTTCTTCTCCTTAGTTCTCTGAGCGTCCGAACCTAACCCTGAGCCGTGACACGGCTGGGCTTGGTCCGCTCGTTGCGACGAAAAATCTTGAAGCGAAGGACCTCATCGGACAGGGTCAGAATTCGGTCCAGCTCGACCACGGTCGTTGGCTCACCACTGAACTCCACCAGCACGTAGTAACCCTCTTTACGCTTGTTGATTTCGTACGCCAAGGGACGCTTGCCCCAACGGTCGATGGTGCCAGGGTTTCCACCACTGGTGCGGATAGTTTCGAGCGCGCGATCAAGCGCGATCTGGATGGTCTGTGCGTCGACTGCCGTGTCGAACACGATCATGGATTCATAGGGCCTCATGGCCGGTTTCCTTTCCCTCTGGTCCGGCTAGGCCGGGCTCTGCGGAAACAGAGCAGGGTTATGTCGTTACTTCCCCATCTATATGGGAAAGTCAACTCTACTCCACCACGCCCGAAGTGGCTAGTTGATCAGGTCCTCAGGATTGGCGTAAGCCTCGGTGTCGTTGGGAAACGCTCCGCTTCGCACGTCAGCGGCGAAACGGCCGATGGCCTCGGTGATCTCGTTACCCAGCTGGGCGTACTGGCGCACGAACTTGGCGGCGGGATGGTTGGTCAGGCCCAAAATGTCGTGAAAGACCAGCACCTGTCCGTCGGTGTCGGGGCCGGCTCCGATGCCGATGGTGGGGATCTCGAGCGCCTCGGTGATCCGGGTGCCCACGATGCTCGGCACCCCTTCGACCACGAGCGCGTAGACGCCCTCGTCCTGGAGGAGGGCGGCGTCCTTGATCAGCCACTCGGCCGCCTCGCGGGTCTTGGCCTGGACCTTGAATCCCCCGAAGGTGAGCACGCTCTGGGGCGTCAGACCCAAGTGACCCATCACGGGAATCTCGGCGTCGAGCAATGCTCGCACGACGTCGCGGCGAACCCGCCCGCCCTCCAGTTTGACGCTATTCGCGCCGGAACGAATAAGGGCCGCCGCGTTGCGCACGCTGTCGGCCACCCCCACGTGATAACTCAGCCACGGCAAATCCGCCACGATGTGGGCCTTGGGCTTGGCCGCGGCGACGGCGCGCACGTGATAACACATCTGCTCGATGGTCACGTGCAGGGTGTCCTCGTGGCCCAGCACCACGTTGGCCACCGAGTCGCCCACCAGGATGATGTCCACCCCGGCCGCGTCGACGTAGCGCGCGCCCGGTTCGTCGTAGGCGGTCACCATCACGATCGGTGCGCTGCCACTGCGGCGCTTGCGCGCGCGGATGGCGGGGGCGCTTAGGCTCACTCCCCGACCTTTTGCTGCTGGGCCAGCGAACGACGGGCCCGGCGGCCCCCGGCGCTCCACCGGCGCACGAGGTGGTGAAAGGAGCAGCTCACGCACACTTCAACGGCGTAGCACTGCACCGGCTCTACGCGGCGCTCGAGCTTGAGCAGTTCGGCCCGCGAAGTCGGGCAGGTCCCGCCGGCCGGCAGTCGCGCGCCGAAGACGTATGTCACCTCGACCAACTGCTCGTCGTGACAGACCGGGCATGTTTCGCCGGTCGAGCGTCCAATGTTCTTGGCGGCCCGCAGCAATTCGGGGTGCGCGTCACAGATGTCCTCGTGACGAAGCAGCCCGGCGGCAACCTTGGCTAATAGTGCGTGGCGAACGAGTCCGAACTCAACCACTGCTCCGTCGGCAGTGCTGGTACGAAAGCTCTTGTTCATTAGGGGTGACACTACCGCTACGGTGAAATTCCCGAAGTATTTCTTACTTTACGCCATCGATATATCGAAGTGATATGATTATCTACGTGTTGGACATCGCCATTCTCGGACTGCTCATGGAACGAGATCACCACGGTTACGAGATTCGCACCCAACTTCGCGATCGCCTCGGTATTTGGGCCAACGTCTCGTTCGGTTCGATCTACCCGGCCCTCGCACGCCTCGAACGCTACGGCTACGTTGAAGCGGTGGGGCCCAACGAATCTCGCATCGGCGCACTCTCGACGGGCTCGCTCGCGGGCGAGCGAGCCTCTTT
>OLLM01000226.1_pt1 | contig 26934 bp, 28 predicted proteins | sample 1604581 | NCBI WGS metagenome assembly OLLM01 (sample SAMEA104055725, study PRJEB20765) | soil metagenome | biome: Arctic tundra; feature: Polygonal ground; material: soil | place: USA | collected 2011-09 | depth 0-0.5 m | reverse complement strand
ATCATTTTGACTTTTCGACGACGAGCGACAATCTGCTCCATTAACCGCACGTTGGCAATATTGTCCTCGATGTAAACGACTCTCAACTGCGAAGAACGACCTGGCTCCGGGGCAGTCGAACTCACGGCGCCCGCTGCCGGCGAACCTTGCTCAACGGTTGTCGATTCAACGCCTCCGGCCAGGGGCAGCAAAACCGTAAAACTACTACCGACGCCAGGAGCTGATGCAACCTCAATGCGACCACCCATCAGGTGGATGAGTCGCTGCGACAACGCCAAACCGACACCGGTGCCCTCTTCGGCGGTGGTTTCTTGACCCAGCCGGTCAAAAGGGGTGAACAATCGCTTCAACTCCTCAGAGCCGATTCCGATTCCGGTGTCAGAGACGGTGATGGCAAACTCGCCGTTGGGCCGGGTGGAGCAACTCAACCTGATCTCGCCATCGTTGCGGTTGTACTTAATCGCGTTGGCCACGAGATTCAGCAGTACCTGCTTGAAGCGCTGTCGATCGGCCAGCACATGCTCGAGGCAGACGCCCCCTACTGGCGTGAGGACCGTCAAATTGCGCGCTGCGACCAAGGGCACCACGAGGTCCATCACCTCATCCATCACGTCTGACACCAGCACGGGTTCGATGGACATTGCCAGTTCGCCTGAGTCGATTCGAGAGATGTCCAAGACCTCATTGATCAGATCTAGCAGGTGCCGCCCGCCTCGGATGATCTGGCGCACGGACTCGTGCTGATCTTCATTCAGATCGTCCATTCCCAACAGCTGCGCGAACCCCAGGATCGCGTTCATCGGTGTTCGCAGCTCGTGACTCATCCGTGACAGGAACTCGGTCTTGGCCCCATTGGCCCGTTCCGCCTCCGCCCGTGCGGACGCCTCGGCCCGTTGAGCATTCTTCCGAACGGTAATGTCGCTCACCACGATCGCCAGTAGCGGCAGATCTCCCGGCACGGGCGCCACCTGGCTGTATCGAACCCAGAGCCATCGAACCTCGCCGTCGGGGCGCAAAATTCGGCACTCAAACTCCAGTCCGGAAGAAGTATCAGCCTTCGCCATAGTTTCGCGCAGTTCCGCAATGTCATCCGGGTGAATCACGTCAAAGAATTTTTCTGGATCGGCAAGAACTTGGTCAGCGGTCACCCCGTAGATCTTCTCGACGGCAGGGCTCACGTAAACGTACCGAGCGGGTGTCAGAGTTCGAAGCATGAATACCTCGTCGATGCAGTTCACCAATTGAGGAAATCGTTCCTCGCTCTCTTGCAGCGCCCTGCGCTTCGCCACCTCGACGGTTAGGTCATGGACCATCCCGGTGAACATCGGCTGGCCATCGATGACAGACTCCCCGACCGAGAAATGCATTGGAAAGGCACTGCCGCCCTTTCGCAGCCCCGTGATCTCTCGACCCACACCGATGACATGGGCGATACCTGACGCCAAGTAGTTGGCCAAGTAGCCGTCGCGCCCACTGTGATCCGGCTCGTGCATGAGCATCGACACATTGTGGCCAACGACCTCGCTGGACTCGTAGCCAAACAGGCGCTCGGCTGCCGGGCTGAACCTCTGGATTACGCCATGTGAATCAAACGTGACAATGCCAGCCAGCGATGATCCGACTATTGACTGCAGGACGTCGGGCGAATGTTCCACGAGCCCCCCGTTCGTTAGATCCACCCTTGAAAACGCACGACAACAACAAACGGTACGGCCAATAAATTCTGACTTTTTCGAGTACCAACGTCTTCTAAGAATGAACTACTCAATGATTCCATCTTCATCAGCCGATCTTGTATATCGGTTGAAGGGCTTTTGCTTCTTGATCCGGTCGCCCAAGGTGAAATCCCTGGCCCCACGGAACTCCCAGTGCTTTGAGCGTTTCTAACTCCGTATCCGTTTCGATGCCTTCGGCGACGACCGTCGCGTGAGTTTCTTGCGAAAATTGCAAAAGCGAAACGACCAGGGCTCTCTTCACTGGGTCATGGTCAATGTCGTGAGTTAACGAAATATCGAATTTGATGATGTCGGGTGCAAGCATGAGGATGTGATGGAGACTCGCGTAACCAGCGCCGGCGTCGTCGATGGCGATTCGAATTCCTTCATCTCGAAGTTTCTTACAGACAAACGCGAGATCCTCATAGCTGTCGACTGGCTGATGCTCCGTGACTTCGATGACCACTCGGTCGCGTCCATAATTCATCATGGATTCGAAGAATTGCCCTTCCAGCATGACCGCGGGCGAGACGTTTATCGCGAGAAATTCATCGCTCCCAAATAGATCCAAGTGCTTAAGCGCCGCGTCGATGGCCGAAAGTTCGAGTTCCACCCCTACGCCAAGGGACCACGCTTCCGCGAAACATTGGACCGGGGGCCGTTCGGAAGGAAAACGAGCGAGAGCTTCGAAGCCAACAGGACGGCCGGTGCTGAGTACGACAATCGGCTGGAATACCATGTCGGGCCCCACGGCGATTACATCTTTCATCGCTGCCAGACGATCCTTGCGATCCTCGGTCTGGAGCCATTCAGCCTGCATCCGCGTTCTCAGTCTTAAGGCGAGGTCCGCGTTGTTCTGTTTTAGAGCCTCATACGAGAGCCGAATTACCAAAAGGTTCCGAACCCGTAGTAAAAATTCATCTATGTCAACGGGCTTGGTGAGAAAATCATTGGCCCCCGCGTTTAAGGCTGCTTTCAGGGAATCGCGTTCGATGTCGGCCGTCAGCACGAGCACAGGAACGAACTCTGTCGGTACTTCTTGGGCACGGATCAATTTCAACAATGTGTTTCCGTCGATGTGCGGCATTCGCAAATCAAGCAGGACCAGGTCGGGAACCCAATCGTGCATGGTGGCCAAGACCTCACGAGGGTCATTTATGCCCATGATGTGGACGTAACCAGCGTTTTCCAAGATTCGCTTCATGAGTAGGACATTGGCCGACTCATCATCAACTATTAGAACTCGTGATTGGGTAAGCACCGTAGTCACCATTGTTCAACGTCGCTTTCCGTCAGGGGTGGTCCCGTTTTACAGTGACCTAAACGCGATGACCTAGCAGATGCGAATTGCATCGGCCGCTTCAGCCTACTAACACCGCGCGAAATTAAGCGTATTTCAAGATTGCGGAATGTGGGCGCAAGTTGTTCAAATGAGGATGCAAAAGAGTTGAACCATCGTTGGGCCGTGTGAGCAGAGAATTTGTCTTGTGATGTTGTCGCATATTCGCACCCGGAACGTTGAATCACACTGCGCAGCACGGCAACATTGCGCACCGGATCCACCGATTCAAAGTCGAAAACTCGATTCTGACACCGCGCCGGTATCTATCGCTGGATGGACTGGTCGAGCTCTGGATTGACCAACATAATTGCGCGCGATGTAACACTTCGCAAGAATGCCGCCGAGGCTCAACGCGAAAGGAAAGCGACGACCCGCTCAATTCTTAACTCGGTGAATTCAGCCATCATGACAATTGATGGCAACGGACTGATCGAAGTATTCAATCGGTCGACCGAGAAACTTTTTGGTTACTCAGCCTCTGAGGTCATTGGCAAAAACGTGAGCAGACTCATGCCTGAGCTGCATCAAGGCGCCCACGACAGCTACCTACAACGTTATGAAGAAACAGGAAACGCAACGATTATCGGGATCAACCGCGAAGTGACTGGACGTCGGAAAGACGAAACAGAGTTTTCACTCGATCTTAAAGTGAACGAAGTCGAATTTGACTTCCGACTACTATTCACCGCCGTTGCTCGCGATGTCACCAAGTTGCAGGCTGCTCGAGTCGCCTTCGAAGAGGCCAAATCTTTCGCCTTGCAAGCAAATGACGCCAAGAGTGCCTTTCTGTCATGTGCCTTTCTGTCAAGTTGGTGCGGCTGGAGGGATTCGAACCCCCGACCGTCGGTTCCGTAGACCGATGCTCTAATCCGCTGAGCTACAGCCGCATTGTTGCTGGCCAATCATCGTAGCCGACCGAGGTTCTCTTTAACCAAGACTCGCTCAGTACCATGCGTTCATGAGCAGAACATTCAATGAGACCATGCCTGAACTAATGCAGCGCACCTACGAGCCCATGGTCGACATTCGCCGCGATCTGCACGCCCACCCTGAACTCTCCTTTGAAGAGCGTCGCACGACCCAGGTTGTTCGAGATCGACTGAGCGAACTGGGCTGGGAACTCGCGACGTGTCCCACTGAGACTGGCGCCGTCGCCGTCTTGCGCGGCGCCAAGCCGGGTAATCGGGTCATGATACGCGCGGACATTGACGGGTTGCCCGTCACCGAAGAACGTGATCTTTCCTACGCGTCGCTCAATGAAGGCGTCATGCACGCCTGCGGTCACGACGTGCATACGGCCTCGCTGCTGGGAGTGGCCGATCTGCTGGGCCGTTACCACGACGAGTTGGCCGGCGAATACACTCTCCTTTTTCAACCGGCCGAGGAGAGTTTGGGTGGTGCGCTCGCGGTGATCGCGGGCGGCGTATTAGAAAGCCATCCCGCTGACTTCGTGATCGGCGCCCACGTCACGTCAATGCTGCCGCTGGGCTTCGTGGCCACTCGGGCGGGCGTGTTGATGAGCCAGGCCAACGCCCTGCTCGTCGAAATTGAGGGTAAGGGGGGTCACGGCGCCATGGCGACCGTCGACGGCAACGTGGTCCTGGCCGTGAGCGCTCTCGCTCCTCGGCTGAGCGAAGTCACGTCGGGGCTGGAGTTCGAAGGCGGAACGTGCGCCTGCTCGGCCGGCGTGATTCACGCCGGCACCGCCAACAACGTGGTGCCCCGGCGCGCGCAGTTACGCGGCACGCTGCGCACCTTTACGGCTGATCAACTCGTGATCTGCCTGGGCCGTCTCGAAAACATCCTGAAAGAAATTGAAGATTCCTTTGGGGTGACCTGCACGCTCTCGCTGCACGACGGAACGCCGGCCGTCGTCAACGCCGCCAACGTTGCTCAACACGTCATCGCGAGCGCCGCGCAGGTAGTCGGCGCCAACAACGTCTTGGACCTGCCGCCGGTGTCGCCCAGCGACGACATGTCCGAGTTTCTCAACCGCATCCCGGGTTGTTACATGTTCGTCGGCGGAGCGCTCGACGACGGAACGAGTGGCCAGCACCACAGCCCGGACTTCGCCGTCGACGACGAGGCCTGCCGCACCTTCGCCGGCGTGCTCGCCACGTGCGCCGTGGACCTCGCTCAGGTGTAAAAGAGCCTGGCCACGCCGTGCAGTGACGCGTCGTTGCCGTGTATGACGACCGAACCCGCCAGATCGGCGAAGGTATTAAGCGCCAATCGCTTGGCGTTGCCGCCCGCCAGGTGCACGGTCGTCGCACCGAACTCCAAGGCCAGTCCCACCACGGCCAAGCCCAGCCACGTTCGCCAGCGCGCCTCGTCCTCGGCCCGAGAACGTTCGCCGAGCGCCTGATCGTACGTGCGAGCGTCGAGGAACGATTCGAATCCCACGCAACGCACGTCTTGCAGTTGGCCGTCGATCTCGCAGGCGAGGCCCATCCCGGTGCCGAGCGTCAGCACGAGTTCGGTCCCCGAGCCGGTGCAGCACCCGAAGGCCGCGAGGGTGGCGTCATTCACCACGCGCACGTCGCGCCCAGTCGCGATGCGCAACGCCTCTTGAAGATCGAAACCCCGCCACGCCCGGTCAAGTTGCAGGTCAATCTCGGTGGTGATGCCGCCGGGGCGCGCCAGGTTCGCCGGATTAGTCACGTGGCCATCGGTCAGTTCGCCCGGAAAACCGACCCCCACCCGCGAGCTGGCGGACCGTTCGATCCTCGTGGCTAACACGTCGACCAACCGATCAGGGGTGCAGGGATAGTTTGTGCGCTGGCGTCGCACCGCCTCGAGCAACGTTCCGTCCGGATCGACGTGGCAGAACTTCGTGTTGGTCGCCCCAACGTCAATCGCCAAAATCTGTTCGTCGAGCGAGACACTCGTTGTCGTCATGTGCGCATCGTAGTTACCTCTCGCGCTCGCCACGAGTGCGCAGACGTCGGCTGCGCCACCACGGTCGAACCCGCACCTCAATGACCGGTCGGCGACCGGCGACCACGTAGGCGCTACCCGCCGGCCGCTGTCGTAGCGGCAGGGTGCGCTGGTCCTCCTTAGGCACGATCAACTCGGGAAAGTACTTGCCCACCGTGGGATCGGACAGGCCACCCATGACAACGCGCGTCGTGTGGTTGTTGACAATGGTGGGCGCGCGCGCACCCCAGCGCGCGACCAGCTGTGCGAAGTCCTGCACCACCGTGACCAGTGTGACGTCCAGCCCGTTCACGGTCGCGGCGAGTTGGTCGAGCTCGTCGAGCGGCGCCACGGTGGCCGCCTCATCGAGAACCAGCAGGAGGCGACGCTGTCGGCCTTCATCCACCAAGCGGTGCTGCTCTTCGAGCACCATGCGCAGCGCCCCGCGAAAGAGCGATTCGTAATGTTGCTGCTCGCCGCGCGGACTGCAGAGGTAGAGGGTGTTCGCGCCGGCGACGACCGAGCGAACGTTGGCCAGGGGCTGGCGAAAGCGCCACGGCAACAACATCGTCTCGGCCGTGGTGATTACACCGTCGAGCGTCTTGTGTTCGTGGTCGAGAAACGTCTGCAGCAGATTGCTCGCCTCGCTCGCCGGCGCGTTCGCAATCCACGCCTCGAACTGTCGGTTCTCGATCACCGCGGCCACGTCGAAGATGCAGAGCGAACGCTGACTCGCCATCACGAACAGCGAGGCTACCAACTTGGTCGCGAGCGCGTTCCAGAAATCGGTGTCGCCACGTCCCTTCGCGCCGATCGTAAGATCACGCGCGACGCGCAGTGCGTGGCGCAATGAATGAACTCCCTCTAAGGGATTCCACGTCAGACCCTCGTCGCGGCCGGGCTCGAGAATCTGCACGTCGCCCAACGAGCTGCGCCAACGTTGCGTTGTTCTCACGACGTCGCTCTTGACGCTGGTCACCACCATCGCATCGGGCCAACGCAGCAACGCCGGAACCACCAGCGATGAGGTCTTGCCCACCTGGGTGGGCCCCACGATCAAGAGCGAACTCTTGGCCATGAGCGTCACGGGGCGACCGAACGCCACACCCCGGAAGGTTCGTCTGCCCAGCACGGGCTGGTCACGTCGGGCCACTAGATGATCTGCTCGCGCATGGCGCCATCGGTGTCGATGAACTGGCGGTCCCTTTCGTCGGGCGTCACGCGCACCACCGATCGATGTGTGCCGTAGCGCGCGAGGGCGGCCCCCTTGGGTAGCGCGGTCAAGTATCGCTCCTCGCGCGCGTGCAGACCGAGCGCCACGGCCATCTCGCGCGCCTCATCGGGCGGTTGGCGAAAGAGCAAGGCGGTCTCACACTCTCGCAGCAGTCCCTGGGCGCGTTCACGTTGCGCGCTGCCGGCGTCGCCGGCGGCCGCCACGTCCGTCCACCGGTGCAGTACCAACACGTGGCTCAGTCCTCGCGACCTCGCCAGCTTCCACGAGCCCTGCAGCCAGCGCAGCGCATGAGCGTCCGACAGCAACGCCCACGCCTCGTCGAGCACCAAGTAACCGAGTTCATCCTTAACCGCGACCACTTGCTGCGCCGCCGCGACCGCACTCAGGGCCGCCACCGAGAACGAGTTGGACGACCACTGCGCCGAGAGGTCCAGCACGATGAGCTGACCGTCAAAGCGCAAGGGATCGCCGTCGCCGTCGAAGAGTTCGGCCAGGTCGCCGTGGATGAAGCGGTACAACGTCAGGGCGAGCGAACGATGCGCGGATGCCTGCTCCGACGCAATGTGCGAATGCAGTTGCTCGTAGAGCGCTCGCAGGACTCGGACCGGACGGGGAGAGGGTAGGCGCCGCCACACCTCGTCGATGACGTAGTGCTGATCGCTGGTGGGGGGCGATCCCTGTGCGCTGGCGACGAGCGCTCGAAGCAGGTTGCGGCCCTCGCGATCGTCGTCGGGAAAGGGACTGCACCACCCGTCGCGGCCGAGGGTGACGGGCCTCACACCATACGACGCCGCCAGTGGCGCGTACTCCCCCTTAGGGTCCACCACCACCACTCGTCGCCCGCGCACCAGAGCGCGATCGAGCAGCATCTTGACGACGGTGCTCTTACCCGCCCCGATCGATCCAGCCACGACCACGTTGGGGTTGGACACCAGTCCCGCCGCGTAGGCGTCAAAGGGATCGAGCACGAAATCGAATCCCCGCAGGCAGTGCCCGAGCGCGCGACCAGCGAGACCGGTGCCGGCGTCGTGGGCCGGTAGGCGAAGACTGGATAGATCGCTCGACGTCGCCCAGTGGGTCCAGGGCCGACTCACCAGCCCGGCCCGCCGGGCAACTGATAACAAAACCACGTCGCCTGACGCCCAAAACCCCGCTCGCAGCGCAGTCCCGCTTCGTGGCCACGACGCAGCACGTCACTCACCCGCTGGTGCAGCTCGCTCTGTGACGGCGCGTGCACGCACACGTAGACGGCCACGCGCAACAGCGCGCGTCCGCTCGCCACCAGTACTTCACGTTGTGCCAGGCGCTCGAGGGAGCGATCGGCTCGAGCGGTGCGCCGAAAACCCACGGAGCGCGCGGCGGCGCCGTCGCTGCCGGTGCGGTGCACCGCGCGCTCGGCCATCCGGTGGGCCCGCGCAGCGCTGATGACATCAATGTGCAGTGCCAGCGACACCTGGTCGCTCGATTGCTGCAGGCGTTCAAGCAGGGCCTGACCCTGCGAAACCGCGGTGAAGTCGCGGACGCGCAGTACCCGAACGAGCCCGTTCGACGTACGCAGATAGCGCCATCGCTCGAGCAGCCACATCGACCTCTTAGTGGCCGACACACCAATCACCTCGACCAACAACTCACGACTCTCGCTCCAGCCTTCGGGGGGCGAGGTGCCCTCGGGCAGGGTCAAAAGCGTGGATGCTCGTTCGCGCTGTGTGTTGACGTGCACCGAGAGGTGCGTGGATCGGTCACTCGTGGCCACTGCGTCGGCGAATGCAGTGAGCTCTTGGGAGCGTTGGAGGTCGTGACCGGAGAGGTCGAGCCGGCCCCGGTGCGCGAGCTCGTACCCCTGCAGTTGCGCCCGTCCGTGCGCGTGCAGCGTGAGCGACTCTCGCTCAAGGTCAACGGCCACTAACGTCCAGCGAGAACGAACACGAAAGCGCGCACCCACCGCCAACCACCCGCCCACGGTCAATCCGTCGTAGAACGGCACCGCGGCGAGAAGCAGCGCCAAACCCATAATCACTTCGACGACCATTGCGCGCGGGCGAACGACCCAGTCGCCCGCCAGACCGATCCCGCTGACGACGAGGACGGCCTGGTGGCGGCGAATGCCGATCCAACGCGCGTCGGCGTCGCTCGCGCCCAGTTCGAGCAGATCACTCATCAAAATGCCAACCCACGACCGGACCCATATCGTCACGGTGATAGGCCACGCGTCCGCCGCGCACTTGGGGTTCACCAATGGGTGGTGGCAATGGCGGACCATCCCACGTCGGGATATCCACGTCAGTGTTGGCCTCCCACATGCCCAGCCCCAGGTCTTCCGCGCGCGGAGTCGGTGAGGGCAACGGGGCGTCGGGCATCAACGAGCGAGCCATGGTGCCCAACGGAGAGGCCGGCGCGTTCTGCACAGAGCGCGTGAAGCGATTTCGGAGCCCCTCGAGGTTGTGCATGGCCGATTGCTCAATGAAGGGAATCACTCGCAGCAGCACGAAGGGAGTGCAGGTGGCCAACAGCAACGTGACGGCGCCCGTTATGGCCACCGTCGCTGAACCGCCCTCCAACTCATCGAGGCCGAGCGACAGCGCGATGACGATCAGCAGTTTGCTCGACGCCACCGCGACGAAGGTCTCGGCCAAGCGCCAACCGAGACGACGCAGCGCGGGAAAGGTGGAGAGCGGCACGATGACCGGCACCAGCACCAGTAGCAAAGTGAGCACCACGGAACGCACGATCAGTTCGCACCACAACAACCAGCCACCCACGATCACGCCCACGCAGAGTAGGAACACTGCGAAGCCCGGAATCGTCGTGGTGATCGACAGGTTCGTGAACGCGGCGATCAACGTCGCCTCGTGGGTGACGGCCGTGCTGGCCGCGGCGCTCGAGAGTTGGTCGACCGCCTGCAGCACCAAGGTGGCGACCGGGCGGGCGAGCACGATGGCCAGCACGCAGGCCGGCGCTACGCCGAGGTAGACGCGCCACAACGACGAGCTGTCAGCGTGACGTAGGGCCTGCAACGTGGCCACCAATAGACCCAGCATCATGAGGATGGGGGCGGCGACCAACAGGACATTGAACTCCTGGGTGGCCGAGCCCACCACCGTCGAGGGCTCGCTGGCCGAGGTGAGCACGGCGCCGACGGCATTGAGTAGCCACTCCACGCTCGTCAGCACCCAGTTGGTGAGCGCGCTAAAGAGGTCACCCAAGGTGGACTTGGCAACGGAGGTCGCCGCGCAACCCACGGGGTTGACCCAGCAGAGCAGGTGGTTCATCAGCTAACGCTGAGTCCGGTTTTGAAGAAGAAGTTGATGAGGGCCGGAGCCGCACCGATCAACACCGCCGCCACCAGCGCCGTGACCACCGCGCGCCGACCCGCCATCGATTGATGGGCATTCTGGGTGTGGCTGCCCACGGCCCAGAGACCGGCGCCCAGCAACAGCGCAATGAGCGTGCCAATGAGCGCCCAGGAGGCGATTCCGTTGGCAATCGACTGCAGGGCGGCGCTGCCGGGCAGGTCCGCCGTGGAAGGGTGAAGGGAAACGTCGACAAATAACATGGTGGGCTCTTTTCACTAGGGCCCTCGCAACGGTCGCTGGCATCAGGTGAACGCCATCTTCTGCGAGACTGGAGAGGTGCTGATTGGCTCCGTTCCCAATGTGGTCTCGCGCTGGCCCGACGTTGCCCTCTATGGCGCGGCCGGGGGCGCCGTGGTGCTGGGCGTCCTTATCGGAATCCTGATCAACCGTCAACGCGGACACCGAGCCATCGCCCAGCGTCTCAGTGCGTTGGGCTCGCGTTTGGGAGTGACGCCCTACAGCGACGACGGCAAGGTCGAGTCGGCGCTGAGTTACCTCGAAGATGTCACCGACGCCGCCACCACGGCGGTTGGAGAGTCGAGCGCCGAATCAACTCGTCTTCGCCGTTCGCTCGACTCGCTGCCGCTAGGCCTGGTGCTCTGCGACGAAAGCGGCAGCGTCCTGTTTCGCAACACCCAGGCCGAGGCTCTGATGGCGAGTCGTTACGGCGACGCCATCGCAGCCCAGGCCGTCACCGGCGTCTTGACCGAAGCCTGGACCAACGGCGTGGCCGAACGGACCATCGAGATCTACGGGCCACCGCGCAGAACCCTCACCATCCGCTCCTCCGTCATCGACGACGGCCGACGGCCGTTGGGCGTGCTGGCGATCATCGAGGACATCTCGGAGCGGCGCCGCCTGGAGGACATACGCCGCGACTTCATTGCCAACGTCAGCCACGAACTCAAGACCCCCATTGGCGCGCTCGGCCTACTCGCCGAGACCCTGCAGTTCGAACGCGACCCCGAAGTGGCCAATCGACTGGCCCAGCGCATCAACTCCGAAGCCTTTCGGGTCAATCGAATCATCGAGGACCTGCTCGACCTCTCGCGAATCGAGAGCGAGGGTTCGCCGTCGCGAGAGCCGGTGCCGGTGTCGCTGTTCGTGGCCGACGCCATTGAACGGATCCGCACCGCGGCCGAGCAGCACCAGGTGACGCTCGACTTCGTCGAGTCCGCCAATAATTTTGTCATCGTGGGCGACCGGCGCCAGCTGGTCTCCGCGGTGCACGCGCTGCTCGAGAACGCCGTGGTCTACTCGCCCGAGGGCGGGTCGGTCGGCGTGAGCATCGACCGCGTGGAGGCCACGACCGACGAAGAAGGCGAAACCGTCGGTCCGTTCGTGCACGTGGCCATCAAGGATCAGGGCGTGGGCATCCCGTCCAAGGACTTAGAGCGGATCTTCGAACGCTTCTACCGGGTCGACCCCGGTCGGGCCCGCGAAACCGGTGGCACGGGGCTCGGACTCAGCATCGTGCGCCACGTCGCGCAAAATCATGGCGGCAACGTCCTGGTTGATTCGCGCGAGGGTGAAGGCTCGACCTTCTCGCTCGAACTGCCCATGAACCAACGATGAGCAAAAAATCCAAGTCTGAACAGCGGGTTCGTCTGCTCGTGGTCGAAGACGAGGAGTCCTTCATCGACGCACTGAGCGTGGGACTCGACCACGAAGGTTTCGACGTCACCATCGCGCGCGACGGACAAGAGGCCGTCGTGCTCTTCGACAAGGGAAATTTCGATACGGTTCTGCTCGACCTCATGCTGCCCAAGATGTCCGGGCTCGACGTCTGTCGCGCCATTCGAGTCAAGAGCGATGTCCCGATCATCATCGTGAGCGCCAAGGGCGAAGAAGTCGACATGGTCCTGATGCTCGAACTGGGCGCGGACGACTACGTGACCAAGCCCTACCGTCTGCGCGAACTGGTGGCGAGAATTCACGCCGTGCTTCGCCGCCGAGAGATTCACGACCAATCGAGCGGCGAGCAGGAGCAGATTCAGTGCGGTCGAATCCGCATGGACATTGACGCCCGGCGCTGCTTCGTGGGCGACACGGAAATCAAGTTGCGCAAGAAGGAGTTCGCCTTGCTGCGATTGCTGCTAGAAAATCCCGGCCGAGTGCTCACCCGCGAAGTGCTGATCGACCGTGTCTGGGGCAGCGACTACGTGGGCGACACGAAGACCCTCGACGTGCACATCAAGCGACTGCGCACACTCATCGAAGACGACCCCAAGAACCCCGCCGGCATCACCACCGTGCGCGGCGTCGGCTACCGATTCGAGATCACGCCGGACGACTAGCGATCGTCGTGTTGCCGCCCATGTAGGGCGCGAGCACGTCGGGCAACACCACCGAGCCATCGCTCTGGCGGTTGGACTCTACGAGCGCCGCCCACACGCGACCCCACGCCAGTGCCGATCCGTTCACCGTGTGCACCAACGCGATTGTTCCGTCGGCCGTGCGGTAGCGCACGTTGGCGCGGCGCGCTTGAAAGTCACCAAACCAACTGACCGACGAGACCTCGAGCCAGCGATCAACCCCGGGGCTGAAGACCTCGAGATCGAGCGTGCGCGCCGCCGACGTGCCGAGGTCGCCCGTGCAGAGCAGGAGCACGCGGTAAGTGAGACCCAGCGCCTGCAGGATGCCCTCGGCCCTCGCGAGCACGTCGGCGAACGCGTCATCGGCCTGTTCGGGCGTGCAGTAATTGAAGAGTTCCACCTTGTCGAACTCGTGCACGCGCAAGAGCCCTCTGGTGTCACGACCGGCCGCCCCGGCTTCGCGTCGAAAGCAGGCCGTCTGGGCGGTGAGGCGTATCGGCAACCGGGCTTGGTCGAGGATTTCGCCACGGTGCATCGACGTGAGCGGCACCTCGGCGGTGGGAATGGCCCAGAGGCCGTCACGCTCAATGGCGTACATGTCGTCGACCGACTTGGGCAAGTGACCGGTGGACATCATTGTCTCGGTCAGTGCGAAGGTCGGCGGGCGTATCTCCTCGTAGTCGCCCGTGTGGCGATCCAACGCGAAGGTACCCAACGCGCGCAGCAATCGAGCACCGGCGCCCCGATAGAGCGGGAACATCGAGCCGGCCAATTTGGCGCCGGACTCGAGGTCCAGGATGCCCAGTTCGACGCCAATGTCCCAATGCGGCACCCGCTGATGGGCCTCGTAGGTGGGCAACTGCGCGCCCTCGTCCATACCGACCCACCACCGGCGCTGCTCCACGTTGTCGGCGTCGTCAACCCCTTGGGGCACGTCGGGAGCGGGAAGGTTGGGAATCATGAGCAGCATCTCGCGCAGCGTCGACCCCGCGGCTTCGGTGGCGTCGTTGACTTCGCGCTCGCGATCACCCAGTTCACGGCTCTTTTCGGTCAATTCACCTGCGGTCGCCAGGTCCTTCGTGCGGTGCGCTTCGCCCACCTGGCGCGAGAGTTCGTTCACTTCCGCGCGCAGTCCCTCGACCTCTTGGAGCAGGCGGCGATGCTCGACGTCCAGGGCGACGATGTCGTCCATGGCCTCGCCCGACACGCCGCGCCGGGCCAGTGCGGCCTTCACGAACTCCGGTTCACGGCGCAGTTGGACGAGATCAATCATGACCCAGAGCCTACCGAAGTGAGGTCCGCGCTCCCCAGAACGTCTAGGTTCATTGGTCGTGAGCAACGCCGTTGAGATCAACCACCTGGGCGTCGACTTCGCCAGTCTGCACGCCGTCCAGGACGTCACGTTACGCGTGGACTACGGCGACGTCGTCACCTTGCTCGGACCCAACGGCGCCGGCAAGACCACCGTCGTCGAAACGTTGCTGGGCTTTCGAGCGCCCACGTCGGGCACGGTGCGCCTCGGGGGTCTCGACCCACTTCGCGACCATCGCGAAGTGGTCGCGCGCACGGGGGCGCTCCTACAGCGCGGCGGCGTCTGGTTCCCGATGACCCCAACCCAGGTGCTCGAGCTCACCGCCTCCTACTACGACGCGCCGCGCGATCCCGAGGAGTTGCTCGTCCAATTGGACCTGCAGCGTTGCGCAAGAACGCCGTGGCGCCGTTTGAGCGGCGGCGAACAGCAGCGAACCCTGCTGGCCCTGGCGTTACTCGGCCGACCGCGGATACTGGTGCTCGACGAACCCACCACCGCCGTCGATCCCGAGGGTCGCCAGGTCATTCGCGACATCGTGCTCACCGAGCGCGAGCGCGGTTGCGCCCTGCTCATCACCACCCACGAACTGAACGAGGCGGAACTGCTGGCCGATCGACTGGTCATCATGAATGGTGGCCACGTGGTTGTTCAGGGAACGCTCAACGAATTGGCGGGTCGCCCCGAGATGATCGTCGAGACGTCCGAGCCTGTCGATCCCAACGCTTTGGCCGCGCTCTTGGGTTGTGACGTGGTGCCAGACGGACCCCGGCGGCTTCGCTGCGACATCGCATCCTCTCCCGAACGCCTGGCGGTCGTGACGAGTTACCTCACCAGTGCGGGAGCGTCAATGGTGTCGTTGCGCACGCACGCCTCGCTCGAGGAGCGCTACCTGGAATTGATCGCCGAGGAGAGAAAGTCAGTGGCGACGTGAACGCGTGGTGGGCCCAAACGCGCGCGGAAGTGCGCATGACCGTGCGCCGCGGCGAGACGTTGCTGCTCACCGTCGGGATTCCCGTGCTGCTGTTGGTCTTCTTCTCCCTGGCCCGCGTCACCGCCGCGCCGACGCCGCACCGAATCAACTTCATCGCCCCGGGGATCTTGGTCCTCTGCGTGCTCTCCACGTCCTTGGTGGCCCTTTCTATCGCGACCGGCTTCGAGAGGTCGTTCGGCGTGCTGCGACGCCTGCACGTCACCCCGCTCGGCCGACGCCGTCTCATTTGCGCCAAAATTACGGGCGTCCTGGTAACCGAGGCGCTGCAAGTCGTGATCTTGTCGGTTGTTGCCCTGGTGCTCAAGTGGCATCCCCACGGGGGCGCCACCGGCACCTTCCAAGTTGCCGCCGCGCTCATTCTGGGCTCGGCGGGCTGCGCCGGGATAGGCCTGGCGCTCGCCGGGAGCCTGCGCGCCGAAGTGAACCTGGCGGCGAGCAACGGCCTTTACTTAGTGCTGCTGCTGGTTTCGGGCATCGTGGTGCCCGTCACGTCGCTGCCGGGTTTCGTGCAAAAAATCGTGGTGGCGTTGCCACCGGGCGCCATGGCCGACGGGCTGCACCGCGTGTTGGGACTGGGCCTAGCGCCCTCGGGCGCCGACTGGCTCTCGCTCGGCGTGTGGGCGGTGCTGGCGCCCCTGCTGGCCGCTCGCACCTTCCGCTTCGACTAGGTCTCTAGTGCAGCGCGGCGAGGCCGCTTTTCAATTGACTGACGGGGATAGCCCCGAAGTAGACCTGCTCGACGACGCCCTTTTTGGATACGAACACGGTCTCGGGCACGTAATCGAACTTGAAGATGTTCGTCGTCACGACGCTGTTGGGGTCGAAGGCCACCGCAAAGGTCACTTTGGACTTCTTCACGAAGGCCTGGCCGGACGAGCGAGCGTCGGCGGCGTCAATGCCCATCACCACCACTGGCCGCTGGTGGTGGTGACGCAGATACGTGGCGACTTCGGGCATCTCCTTGTGGCACGGTCCGCAGTAACTGGCGAAGAAGATCAACACGCCGGCGTGGCCAGAAGTCCACGGGGCGTGCTGCGTGCCCCCGTTGAGTCCGCTCACGCTAAAGCCCGGTACCTTGGTGCCCACCAGTGCCGACGTCGCGGCACCGTTGTTCTTCACGGCGCCGCCGGTGAGAATCGAGACGATCACGATCAACGCCACGGCCAGCACGGTGCCAATACCGATGGACACGAACATCATCGGTGAGGGGTGCCCGCGTCGTGGCTTAGTGGTTTCGGACAAGGACATCCACCGCCATTAGGACGAAGAGCGCCGTCAGGTAGGTGATCGAGAAGTGGAAGAGCCGCATGGCCTCACCGACGTCGGCGCGGTCATTGAGCGCGTGGCGATAGAGCCGCAGCGCGTAGAAGGTGAAGAGCCCCCCGAGCACCAGCGCGCTGATGGCGTAGATCCAGCCCAAGTGGGCCACGGGTCCCACCAGCACGGTGACGGCCCACATCACCACCGAATAGATGAGGATCTCGAGGGTGGTACGTCGCAGCGACGCGACTACGGGCATCATCGGCACGTTGGCCGCTTCGTAGTCGTCGCGGTAACGCACGGCCAAGGCCCAAAAGTGCGGCGGCGTCCAGATGAAGATCACGAGGAACAACAGAACCGGGGTCCACGAAAGTGAGTTCGTCACGGCCGCCCAGCCAATCAACACCGGCACCGCGCCCGCTGCGCCGCCAATGACAATGTTCTGCTTGCTACGGCGCTTCAACCAGAAGGTGTACACCACCACGTAAAAGGCCGTCGCGGCCATGGCCAAGTAGGCGGACAACATGTTGACCCACAGGCCCAGGGCGCTGAACGCTGCCAGTTCGAGGGCCAGGGCAAAGATCGTGGCGGCCCGCGGCGTCATGACGCCCGTGACCAAGGGACGGCGCTTCGTACGCTCCATGATCGCGTCGATGTCGCGGTCTAGCACCATGTTGAACGCGTTGGCTCCTCCGGCCGCCAGCGTGCCCCCGATGAGGGTGGCCACGATCAACCAGAGGCCGGGGATGCCGTTGGCCGCTACCACCATGGTCGGCACAGTGGTCACGAGCAACAGTTCAATAATGCGGGGCTTGGTCAGGGCAACGTAGCCGCGAAGCACGTCCACGCGCGAGCGCGCTAAGGAGGCGGCGATTGTCATACGGGAATACTAGAAGACTCGGGCTTTCTCTAGGCTGCTCAGATGGCCCCTTCACGACGCACCGTCCCGGTCCCGGTGTTTCGTTGGTTTGCCCTCGCTTCTTTTCTTTCGATGATTCTGATAGTCCTCTCAGGCGCGGCCGTTCGCCTGACCGGCTCGGGTCTCGGCTGTCCCGACTGGCCGACCTGCTTCAAGGGCAGAATCACCAGCCCCTGGGGCATTCACCACTTCATCGAGTACGGCAACCGCATGATTACCGCTTTGCTATTCATTGTCGTGACGATCACCTTCGTCGCCGCGATCATGCGCCGTCCCCAGCGCCGTGACCTGGTTGTCCTCACGGGAATGTTGATCGGCGGCATCCTGATCGACGCGGCGCTGGGTGCCTTCGTGGTCTATTCCAAGCTCAACCCCTGGCTGGTCTCGTTGCACCTGCTGCTCTCTCTGGCCATGGTGGTGGTCGGCGCCGTGCTCTATCACCGTTCCAAATACATCTACGGGCCGGGAGCGCGCTGCGACGTGCGCGACCCGCACTTCCAGCGTCTCGCCCGCCTGCTCTGGATTCCTTTCGTCATCCTCGTCATCACCGGCACCGCGACGACCGGGTCAGGGCCGCATTCGGGCGCGTCGCAGGGTCAGTTGGTGGCCAAACGATTGCCCTTCGCTTTCTCGAACGCGGCGTGGGTCCACTCGGCAACCGCCCTGCTCTTCATCGGCCTGATCGTAGGTCTCCTGCTCGCCGTGTGGCAGACCGATGCGCCGAAGGCGCTGCAACTAGGCGTGCGTCGACTCGTTTACATCGCGCTGGTCCAGGCCGCGATTGGTCTCACGCAGTACCTCACCCATGTGCCGGCCGTGCTCGTCGAACTGCACGTCGCCGGTGCGGTGTCGCTCACGATCGGCGTGACCCAGTTCCACTTGCGCCAAAGCGCGCACGACCGCGAACCGGGCACCAAGAAGGTGAGCGCGTAAGAGTTCGCTCGGGTTGACAGCCTGTAGATGACCCATCGATTTTTATGACAGACTGTCGTCAGGGGTGGTACCGAGAAACGGATTTCAGGTATGGGCCCCCTGCTCTACGCGGCACTGCTGCCGCTCAATCATCCCGGTCATTACATCCACTGGCATTTCATCGAGATAAGCGTGGCGAACACCATCGTCATTGGCCTGATGCTGGTGACCTTCGCGGCAGCACTCGTGTTGCCCTTCCCCGGCCGACGTCGGCGCAAGGAGAACCAGTGAGCACGTCCGAAATCGATCGTCAATGGACGACCCGGCTGCGCCGTCGCGCCCTCGAAAAACTCCCACCGGAAAAGACGCTGCCCGATTCGCAGCCCAGTTACGTCTCTTCGTGGATCTACGTCTTCGGCGTGACCACGATTTCGGCCCTCATCGTCGTGATCGCCACGGGCTGCCTGCTCGCCCTGCGCGGACCCACGTGGTGGCACGGTTCGAGCATCGGCCACTTCGTCAACTCGCTGCACCTGTGGAGCGTCGAGATCTTCTTCTTCGCCATGGTCATTCACCTGTGGGGCAAGTACTTCATGGCCGCCTGGCGCGGGGGCCGCGCGATGACGTGGATCACCGGCATGGTGCTCTTCCTCGTCTCGATCGTGACAGCCCTGACCGGCTACGTCTCGCAGTCCAACTTCGACTCACAGTGGATCTCGACCCAGGCCAAGGACGCCATCAACTCGAGCGGCGGTGGGGCCTACTTCAACCTCTTGAACTTCGGTCAGATGTTGATGTGGCACATCGTCCTCTTGCCACTGGTGCTCGTCTTCCTGGTCGCGGTCCACGTCGTCCTCGTGCGCATCAAGGGCGTCGTGCCGCCCTTCGAAGAGAATGCGGGCCAGGAGATCGCGGGAGCGAGCCATGAGTAAAAAGAACTTTCGCCCCGACGTCGACGCGCCCGAATGGCGCGGCGGGCACACCCCTTACGACATTCTCAAGGAGGGTACCATTGCGCTCGTCGTGGTCGCGCTGCTCACGGTGTTCCTCGCCGTGATCTTCGGTTCACCCGACGATCCGGCGATCACGATCAAGTCGTGGTCCAACGCGGCGCCGGTCGACTTCGCCACGACCGCGTTGAGCGAACTCAACGGCACTTCGACGACCGCGTCCTACGGCGCGCCCTATAACAACACCCCGGACACCGGCCAGGCCCTCGGACCGCTCACGCTCGAAAAGTGGGTCGGCGTACGCATTCCCATCGACGCTGCCAATGACTTCGTCGTCAATCCACTCAAGACCCTTCCTTACCAAACTGCGCTGCACAAGGGCCTCGCCAATTGGTCGTCGGCCTCGACGTCGACGCGCACCAGGTGGGTGGCGAACTACACGAAGGCGTCCGCGGGCATGAAATTCACCGGCGGCAAAGTCGTCGTCAATGCCACCAACGTCGGCCCGTTGCCGGTGATGATTACCGACCTCACCAGGATGGCCCGCAACGGAGCGCTCGACCAGGCCCTGCTCACGGGCAATAGTTTCTACTCGACCGACTACACCCAGAGCCTGTTGTTCATCTCCGACGGCAGCTATCTGGGCCAATTGGCCGCCAAGGATCATCTGCTCGGTGAGCAGTGGGGCGTGATGAACGAGACCGGCAGTTACCCCGGCTCGGCGTGGTTGTGGCTCTACACGTTCTTCTACCAAATCCCGCCCTACAACTCGAGCGGCAACGGTGACATCCTGGTGCTGACGACCATGGTCCTGCTGACCGCGGGCCTCACCCTGATGCCCTTCCTGCCGGGACTGCGCAGCATTCCGCGAAAGACTCGGGTCTATCGATTGATCTGGCGCGAGCACTATCGAAACCAGGAGTGACCGCGACGAAGGTTTCACGGTAGGGCGTAACTCGTAAAGTTCGCGAGCACCGTGAACCCCACTCGCTCGTAAGTGCGTTGGGCCGCTAAGTTTTCGTGGTCTACACCGAGCCCGAGGATCGACACGGAGCGGCGCCACGCTTCGCTCACGATGCCGCGCACGAGCGCGCCCGCGAATCCGCGTCCGCGCAGGTCGGCCCGGGTCGCGACCGAAGCCAGCACGTGCAGGCCCGACTCCCAGTGCACGAGGGCGCCGATCGAAGCCCACTCGGCCCCATCGCGAACGCCGAACCAATTGACGATCTCTTGGTTGCCCGGCCACACCTGAGAGTGAGGAGCGTGTTTGGTGAGAAAGTCGCCGACGAAGTCGTCGTCGTCGAGGACGAGTACCACGCCACCGCTGATCCGCGCCGTCTTCATCGCGTAGAAGTCCCAGCGCCCCTGGGCCTCGAGCTGGCCCAGGCGACCCCCGAAGCGCGAGGCGTCGATCGAACACCGAGTCCACGAAGCGTTCACCGGCGGGTGCGGTCCGAAGCCCAGGCCGTAACACTGCTCGCCCGACAGCGTCAGCGACAACGAGTCGGCCGCTCGCTCGCACCACTCAAAACGAAGCGGAGAGAGGAAAAACAGGGCGGGACTGAGTTCGCCCCCCAGCTCACGAACCCACTCTCGGGCGAGCGCGATATCCCCAGTCGACGTTGTGCTCATGACAGATGACAGTACCGGCGCCGGTAAACCGAATTCGACGTCCGCCAGCGGAATGCGCATTGGTCGCCGGGTCCCTAGGGTACGGCCTATGGATAATCTCGATCAAACCCGGTGGCAGGCGGTGCAGAACCGCGATGGACAAGCAATTGGTCTCTTCGTCTACGCGGTACAAACAACCGGCATCTACTGCCGCCCGGGCTGCGCCGCGCGACGACCACTGCGCCAAAACGTCAAGTTCTTCTTCACGTCCAGCGATGCCGTCGCGGCCGGCTATCGCGCGTGCAAGCGTTGCGCTCCCGATAGCCAACGCGTGATCGACCCCTCGACGACGGCGGTCATCGCGGTGTGTCGGGCGCTGGAAGTTGACGACACCAACCTCGACGTGGGCGCAATGGCGTCGCAGTTGGGTTACAGCGAACGCCACTTGCGCCGAAGGTTCCTCGAGTTGGTCGGCGTCTCGATCGGCAGTTACCAGCGGGCGCTGCGCGCACAGCGGGCGCGGGTGGCACTCCAGGCCGGGGCGGCCGTGACCGACGCCGTCTACGAGTCCGGTTACGGTTCGAGTCGAGCCTTCTACGAGCACGGCGCCACTCGCCTCGGCATGTCGCCGGGCCGGTACCGAGATGGCGGCCGCGGTGAGCGCATCAGGTACACGTCCATCGATACCCCTATCGGGGTGGTGGTGGCAGCCAGCACCGAAAGAGGCGTGTGCTCCATAATGTTGGGACCCGATGAGGTGAAGCTCACCAAGGAGCTGGCCAGTGAATTCCCTCGCGCCATCATTGAACGCGACGACGACGGCCTGGCGCAGGTGGCCGCAGTCCTGGCCGGCGCCGTGCGAGGGACCAGCGACGCCACCAAGCTGCCGGTCGATCTCGAGGGCACGGCCTTTCAGATCCGGGTGTGGGAGACGCTGCGCACGATCCCGAGCGGGCAGACTCGCTCCTATTCCCAGGTCGCCGAACTGGTGGGCAGTCCTAACGCGATCCGCGCCGTCGGGTCGGCCTGCGCTCGCAATCCCGTCGCGCTGGCCGTGCCGTGCCACCGGGTCGTTCGCCAAGACGGTTCCCTCGCCGGGTATCGCTGGGGAATTGACGTGAAGGCGGCATTGCTCGACGCCGAAGGAGCGCGTACGAGTTCATGAGCGAACCGTTGGGCGCGGCCAGTGGTCGCGAACTCACGTCTCGGCGCGCCGTGCCCTGGCAGGGCGCGTTCGTACTCTTAGGCGCGATCTGGGGCTGCTCGTTCTGGTGGATCAAGTTGGGCGTGCGCGCGATGTCGCCGGTGGACGTAGCCTTCACCCGTCTCGTGGCCGGCGCCGTTGCGCTGCTGATCATCGCTGGTCTCACCCGCACACCGCTGCCGCGCCGCGCCAGCACGTGGCGTCACCTCTTTATCTACGCGATATTGATCAACAGCGTGCCCTTCACGCTCTTCGCCTACGGAGAGTCGCACATCTCGGCGGTGCTCGCGGGGCTCATCAACTCACTCACCCCTTTAGCCACCCTGGTGGCCGTGCTCGCGCTCTTTCGCGAGGAGCGGGCCAATTCACGAATCGTCACGGGGCTGATGGTGGGCCTGGCGGGGGTATTGGTGGTCATCGGGGTGTGGCGAGGGTTTGGCAGCGGCCAGCTGCTCGGCATCGGCGCCTGCCTGGCGGCGGTTGCCTGTTACGGCGTCGGGTTTCCCTACGCCCGGCGCCACCTGGGTTCGCTCGATGAACGGCCCGTCTCGCTCGCGGCCGGTCAGGTCCTCTGTGGCGCGGTCCAATTACTGCCGTTCGCTCTCTTCACGGGCCGTGTCAATCACCATCCGGCCGGGTCCTCGTTGCTCGCCCTGGCGGCCCTCGGCGTGCTGGGCACTGGCGTGGCCTACATCTTGAACTTCCACGTGGTGAGCCACGCTCCCGCCACCATCGCCAGCAGTGTCACCTACCTCACGCCACTCTTCGCGGTCATCGTAGGCGTTGCCTTCCTGCACGAGGGGCTGACCTGGAACGAGCCGGTGGGGGCCGTGCTCATCCTGGCGGGTGCGGCCACCGCCCAGGACCGTTTTCGGCGCCGATCGGTCCTCACCGGGGCCAACTGAGCCCACTGGGTGCTGATGGCTCGGCTGATGGCTCGGCTGATGGCTCGGCTTGATGGCTCGGCTGCTCAGTGGAGACGATGGGGATCGAACCCACGACCTCAGGCTTGCAAAGCCCGCGCTCTACCAACTGAGCTACGTCCCCAAAGGGAGATAAGCCTACCAAAGCCTGCACTACGAGGGCCGGTGATGGCGCAGCGCCCGCGCGCGCTGGCGGTCGATTCGCAGCATCTCTCGCTCGACGTCGGCCCAGCGCAGCGGCGTCTCTTCGACCGGTTCCCCGCGATCTTCGGCGTGCGAGAAAATGATGAAGGCGACCGTCCACATGGGAATGTAACAACCGAATTTCGCCACGAAGCCGGCTAGCTGTTGGTCAAGGAGCGGCGACATGTGCAGCAGTGCGTACTGGTGGTGCAGCGCCGGATAGAGGGAGTGGCGGGCAAAGATCCATACGAAGGAGAGGCTGGTCACGGTCAGGGCCGACGCGAAGATGTAGCCGGCTCGACCCAGGGGCGACAGCCGCTTGGTGCCGGGCACGAGCGCCAGTCCGGGAATCCACAGGACCAAGCCCACCACGAGGACCGCCAGCAGGACGAGATCACGATTCAACTCGCCGTTCGCCCCCCAGTCGATCACCGCGGGCGTTAGCGTGAGCGTGCTCAATACCGTCACGGTTAAAAGCGCCATTCCCGGGTGCGCGAGGCGGCGAATCACCGCATCGACGGCGGCCGGCGTGGTCAGACGCGAAAAGACCGGCGTCGGCGTGGCGAGCAGCAACATCGGGGCCACGAACAGCATGATGACGAGTCGCTGCACGGTCGCTACGCTCAGCGAGACCGACGCGGCGAGGTCGCCCACCGGCCACATCGTGACGATTGCCAGGGCCAAGAGCGCGCAGAGGGCGAAGCGGCGCTGGCGCGCCGGCGCCACGAAGAACCAGTGGGCGACGCCGGCCGCGACGATTATGAGCAGTTCAACCAAATGCCAGTGAAACGGCAAGAGCCTCGTCACGTCGCTACGGTAATACGTCCCTGCTTGGCCGCGCTGCGCAGCGCGTGGTAATCACTCTGGTTCTGGTCGCGATAGGCCAAAGCGAACGTCGTGATCGAGGATTCGAAGCGCCCGTTCTTTCCGAGGTAACCGGCGATCTCACCGGCACGGCCCGAGCGGGCGTGCGCGCGCGCCAGGGCCCACGAGCAGGCGCGACCGTACGCCACCAGCAGCGATTCATTGAGCTGGTCAATGACGACCGACGCCTTGTTGTCGTAGAGCTGACGGACGTAAAAGCTTTGCGACTCCCCCGCCACTTCCAAGGTGTGCCAACCGAGGAAGGCGTCGGGCGTGGCCTGCATGAGTTTCTGGCCGTGCACGACTCGTTGTCCGGGCGCCAGGGAAGAGGCCGTGCCCCGCGCGATCGACAGCGCCGACGCCTGCGCTTGCTTTAACTGCAAGAAGAAGGGATCGTTCTGATCGCGACCGACGAACAGCATGACGTAGCACCGTGTGCCGACCGAGCCGACCCCGACGACTTTGCGCGCGCCGTCCACGGCCACGTACTGAGAGAGCAGGGCCTGTCGGTCGTTGCTGAGCGTCTCGGCGTAGCCTTTTAATACCTCGACCAGCACGCTGCGCGTCTTCACGTTCGAGCCTTCTTCGTCGCCCAGGGGCGAGAGGAGGGGAGGCTGGTAGCGGATTCGGGGTCGGCCACCCTGGTGGGTGACCATTTTTGCGTAGGACTTGGCCGAGTCCCGGCTCTTGGCGCCGGCGATGACCGTACTGACGCGTTGGGTCTCGCGGTCGGTGAGAAAGCCCCGCAGGTCCCTCATCACGGAGTTCACGTCGAGCGTCGCGTACCAGACGTCGAGTCGCGTCTCCTTGGCGAATCGTTGCATGGCCAGTCGGTATTCCTTGGCCGCGTCCCCGGCAATGGCCGATTGTTGGGCGCCGCTGTGACCGAGCGAGTGCGACGCGATGACCATCGAAGTGACGAGGCGCTTCACGTCCCACTCGAAGGGTCCCACGTCAGTCTCGTCGAAATCGTTCACGTCAAAGACCTGCTGACGTTCGGGCGAGGAGAACACGCCGAAATTGGAAAGGTGGGCGTCGCCGCAAATCTGTATTTCGATCGGCGTGCTCGGACCTCGCGCGAGGTCATCGGCCATCAGGAGGGCCCCGCCGCGGTAAAAGGCCAGGGGGCTGGCGATCATGCGCTGATAGCGAATCGGCAGCAACTGCGCGACCCGACTCTCGCCCTGGAACATCAGGCGGCCCACCGGATCGTAGGTGACCGGTCGCTTGGCCAGGGTGGCGAGGGCTGCTCGTGCGGTCTGGGCGCGTTGGGCCCGTCCCGCAGCCAGACGCTCGTCGAGCGAAGGAAGGGGGGCCGGCTCGCTCACGCCACTCGTTGCAACAGCACGCGTTCTTCACCGCGAAGACGCGGCCCCGCCTTCGTCACCACCAGCACGGCGATGCTCAGATCAGTGACCAGGATGCAGCCGGGAAAGAGCGCGCCCGCCGTCGTGAAGTGCTGGAGCGTCATCAAGGTAATGGCGCAGTTGACAAAACCCAGGAAGAAGGCTCGGGCCGATTCCGTGCTCGGCGCGAGCCATGACTTTCGCAGCGTCGGCAGCGCCGCCATTGAATCGGCCGCGACGAAGAAAATGAGCGCCAATGTGGGTTCGTTGATGAAGCCCCAGAACGCCAGGCCGAGCATCGACACGGCGCCGCACACGACATCGAACGTGCCAATCCGCCAGACGCGATGCGAGTTGCGAAACGACGCGATCACCACGACGAAGGGCACAATACCCATGGCGAGGGTCATGTATGCCGCGAGTCCGACGTGTTGCTGGACCTCGACGACGAAGGCCAGTACGCCTTCTACGGCCCACAGCCCCCAGGTCACCCGATTGGGCGATGTCACCCCGCGCAGCGTGTCACGTACGTAGCCGAACATGCCGACGAGCGATACCGCTATTGCCAGGAAGACAAACCGGGGATCAATCACCCCTCAAGTCTGCCCGCATTCGATGGATCGGTCGCTTTTGCGTTCGTCGTCAATGAATTGTGGGCTTTCCTGTAGCCTCGGCCCTCGTGGACGCAAACGATTTTCTCGCGTTGTCGCGCCGTGGCGACGACGTATGGACCTTCAACGTGGACGAACGGCTGATCACGCCCGGAAAATTCCTTTTTGGCGGGTGCGGGCTGGCCGCTGGGCTAGTGGCCCTGGAAGAAGCGTCCGGGCGACCGACCATCTGGGCCAGCGCCCAGTACCTCTCGTACGCTGCGCTGGGCGCCGACGTCACCGTGACGACCAAGCTCGTGGTGGTGGGCGCCAACGTCACCCAGGCCCGGGCCACTGCGACCGTCGGGGACCGCGAGATCCTGACTGTTAACGCGGCCCTGGGCACGGCCACCATGAGCGCCCCGTCGCCGTTAGCAATGCCCAACGTCGCGGCGCCCGAAGAATGCCCCCCGCTCGAACGGCCCTTCGACGTCGATGGATCGATCTTTCAACACATTGATTGTCGTCTGGCGGCGAGAAGGGGCGAGAGCGACGTGGACGGCGTGCCGGTCGCGCTCGCGCCGTCCATATGGTCGAGGATTCCCCTGCACGTCGAGCCCAGCGCGGCGACCTTGGCGATCTTCGGCGACTTCGTCGCCGGCGGCGTCAGCCATCTCATGGGGCGGCCCACCATGGGACGAAGTCTGGACAACACGCTGCGCGTCGCGACGCTGGAGCCCACGGAGTGGGTGCTCTGCGAAATCAACATGCACGCACTAGTCGGCGGCTTCGCGCAAGGCACCGGCTTTCTGTGGAGCCAATCGGGAACCCTGCTCGCCACGGCGAGTCAATCGATCGTGGCCAAACTGTGGGAGCCGCCGAGCCTCTAATGCGCTGAGGGAGCTGGTGTAGATTGGTACCCCTGCGGGGCTATAGCTCAGTCGGTTAGAGCGCGTCACTGATAATGACGAGGTCGTAAGTTCGATTCTTACTA
>OLLM01000026.1_pt1 | contig 27804 bp, 33 predicted proteins | sample 1604581 | NCBI WGS metagenome assembly OLLM01 (sample SAMEA104055725, study PRJEB20765) | soil metagenome | biome: Arctic tundra; feature: Polygonal ground; material: soil | place: USA | collected 2011-09 | depth 0-0.5 m | reverse complement strand
GACCACCCACGGCGACGGGACCGGACCAGGTCCGCTCGGTTGGGCGGCGGCCGGAAGCGACGCAAAGGCGAGAACGAGCGCGATGGCGAGTCGGAACATTGTCATTCGGATTCCTAATATGTAACGACGCTGAAGTTGTGCACGTTGCTCTGCGAGTTCGCCGTCGTCGGCAGCGTCGTGCCGGGGATGAGGTCGAACGATTGACCCGGAGCCAGACTGATCGTCGTGCCCTGTGCTGTCGTACCCGCCGCGCCGACCGGGTCGACGTAGAGATAGCCGGGCGCGTCGGGCGGGTTCGTGATGTAGCCGCCGTTGATGTTCCCCGGCGCCGCCTGCACGGGCGTGCCCGCAGTTACGATCTGCGACGCGGTGCCGGCGACCGGTGTGACAGGCGGGACGTTAATCGCCATCTCGTATTCTCGCCTAGTTGCCGAAGATCACGACCGTCACGATAATTGATGCGTTGCCCGCAACGGGGGTGGCTACCATGCTAAATTACCTTCGAGAATACTATGTTCACGTAGACTTCGGTGTTACCGAAGCTGGCGCCGGTGGCCGCACTGATGCTCTCCGCCGTCCTAATCTGGAGCGACACACCCTTTGACGCACCGATGGTGAACGTACCCTTCAGCGAAGCCGGTAGACCAAACGAATTGTTGCCTGCTGCGTCGCCACCGCCCGCGCTATTGATGCCTTCGACCAGGACGGCGGAGTCGGTCGTGTTATACAGCTGTAGCCTATATGATCGCGACGGGAACGGATTGCCCCCTCCGCCGATCTCCATCCACGCTTCCACGGTGTATGTTCCCGACGGGAGGGTGACTACGTTTGAGGTTAGGGACGCGCCCGTGATGGTGTTGCTGACGACCGTGTTTACGACGACGGTACGGTAGGCCCCGGAGGTCGGGGCGTTGGAGCTGGATGTTCCAGAAGTCTCCTGCTCCTGTACCTGCATGATTTGCGGCCCGCTGGCTGGCGGGATAATGCCTGGCCCGAACAGCTGCACCGTAGTTGGATTGGTCGCCCAGATACCGGCGCTGGCCTCCGTGATGTCGATGTAACCGAGCGTGCGGACGGCGCGTGTGGTCACCCCAGAGATGTTGCAATAATATGCCTGCGCGGAGTTGCCGCCCGACGTTCCGGACTGGCTGGTTTGAAGCGCGGCCTCGTTGATCGCCGCGACGCTGCCGCTGCCATCGTTGGCGTTGAACGCGCACAATCCGACGACATCGCTGCCCGCGCTGTCGGTGCATTCCAGTCCCGTCGAACAAATCACTACGACCCATAGCCGGCATATCTGTCCGGACACGCATCCCATCGTGTTTCCGGAGTTGATCTGGAAGCCGAGAGCCGATTGGATAGGTACGATCTTCGGGACTCCGTTCGCGACGGTGAAGTCGCGGAACGGAACGAGAATCGGGTTCGTCGGGCTCGGGTCGCTGGCGTTGTTGCCTTTTACCGCGATGATCAGGTTGTTCGAGCCGTCGACCGACGCGTTGATCTGAAGATTGACCGGCACGCCGAACTGGAGCGACGAGTTCGCGAGATTAGCCGCTCCAATCGCCAACGGCGTGTCGTTGACCGCGCTCACGATCACGCAGAACGACCCATCGTACATGAACACAAGCGATTGGCCGGTTACGATCTCGGCTGGGCTCCCGTTGAGCGCGGCGAGGCCCGCGCTGGTCGGCTTGCGGAAGGTGCAGGCCGTAAACGCGTTGACGGTGACCGTGGCCGATGACGTGTTCGTAGCGGAGGGAATGTATTTGACCAGCACACCGACCAGGTCGCTCATCGAGGACGCGTTCGGGACCACGATGGTTTGAGCGTTGCCCGACCCCGCACCGGTACCGGCGAACGTCGCCTGATCGGAGAACTGCGCGGCCGCCGGCTTCAGGCAGGAAATCAGCAGCGAAAGGGCGAGAACGATCCGTTTAATCATGCCTTAAATCCCCACTGATTGCTGCCGTAGTAGGTGAATGCCCCACTCTGGCCGTTGACGTTCAACGTCTGCGTCGTCGCCCCGTCCGGGCCGACCATACCGCCTGGGTAGCTCACTGTCACCGGAAACTGTTGGAAGTTCTTCGCGAGGTCGTCGATCCAGTAGGTTTGACCGGTCTGCGCTGATCCTGGGAGCGTGGTCGACGACACGTTGACCCCCGAAACGCGGTTCAGCCCGACGTGCCCGTTAGCGTCAGACGTCGACATCGCGAACGCGCCGCTGACGGTTACTTCCCGCGACGGGAACAGCGCGGCGGTCTGAACCATCGCCGCCATCTGCCCTGCGGTGATCAGGTTCGCGGCCAAGTCGCCCGCGAGCCACGACTGCGCGGACGTGCCTTCCTGCGCGCGTACGATGGTGAGCGTGTCTCCCGAGCGCGCCGTGCAGTAGACGATCTCGGTCAACAGCCCCGTGGCCGCGTCGTTGAAGGTCATCGCGAACTGCTGGCCGACGCTCGGGTTCGGGAACAGTGCGCCCTGTCCAGACGCCAAGTTGACCGAAACCGCTGAGTTCGAGATCGGCCCGGCGATCGTGCTCGAAGCATTGTTGGCGAATAGAAAAGTTGACATTTATCGCTCCTGGCTAGACCGCGACCGAAAATGAAAATTGAAAAGGAAGCTGGAGGACGCCCGACTCGACCGCTTCCTTCAAGACGGACGCGAACGCCGGCGGGTCGGGTGCCGGACGGAAGGCGGTCTGCAAAGCGTTGTAGGCCATGCGGTTGAACCCGAACCTGTTATAGAGCGCGCCCCCCGTGATCGAGCGCGTGCCGACGCTGATGCGGATGCTTACCACAGAATTGGCGCCGAACGTAACGCTGACGATGTAGGTCTGGTCGATGTTGGGGGCGGCCCCGTCGGTGCCTAACAGGAACCGCATGATCCGGCGCTTCAACCATCTGACGTTGAAGACGTTTCCGTCGCCCTTGTAAAAATTCCAGGTGATTATCCGCTTGAAGACGTCGTCGGTCGTGACCGTGACGTCGTTCGGACCGACCAGGCGGCGCTTGTTGAACGGCAGGACGTTAAATCCGTAGGTGTTGAACGGCCCGAGGTCCCGGTTGCGGCCCGACGCGAGGGCAGGCCGCACCATGCCGTAGACGCCTTCTGCGACCCAATCGAGCAGCGCGCCAACGATGGCGGGGTTCGTATAAACCCCGAGCCCGACGGTGGCGAACCATGTGACGTACTGCTGCGCCAACTCGTTGTAGGCCGCAAAGAACGACTGGACGTCGTCGTCGTCCTCGTACTCTTCATAGACGTAGGCAGGGATGATGTCGGTCAGGGTCGTCGGTCCAGCCGGCGGGAACGTGCCGGGCTGCGGCGTCGGCGGGAACGGCGTCGACGTCTGATAGACGAAGCCCGAAAACTTGTGCCCTGCGCTCTTGGCGTTGACGCTGACGTTCGTCGTCTGCCCGGGCGTGATGAAATATGACTGGCCGGCCTGAAGAGAAATCGTCGTGGCGGTTTCTGCGGTCCCGGCCGGGCCGGTGACATCGATGTACAGTTCTTCGACGATCGGAAGGCCCTGATCGGCGGCCGTCGGCGGGTTGACGATCATCCCGCCCGCGACGGGTCCGTAAATGGGGATGACCGCGACGCCGCCCTGCGCGACCTGGTTGACGGCGGTTTTGTAAAGGGTGACCGGCGCAGGTGCCATCGTCAGGCCTGCGTTACGGCGATGGATGAAGTGGTGGTGGCAAAATACGACTCAGGGTCTCCAAAAACCAATTTTCCTACCGGTGCCGTGGCGACTCCGTTGATCGAGACAGCGAACGTCAGGTTCGACACCAGGGAAGGATCGAGGACCGGCGCCACCGCGGCCAAGAAGGTGGACTCCATCTCGAGGATGCTCATCGGTCGCCCGACGATGATCGCGTTGATGTAGGCCGCGATGGCTGGCGCGGTAGCTTGCGCCACCGAAGCCGACGAAACGAAGTTCGGAGAATCAGTGCTCCACGTCGCCGCCACGGTCACGGTCTGCTGCGGCGGGTTGACGAACGGGATGACGTAGATGTCCGGGTAGTCGTTGATGCTCACCGCTTCGTTGCGCGGGTTCGGCGTCACCACGCCGCCGCTGACGTAGGCGGGGAACCCGGTCGTGTCGATGCCGACGCTGAACCGCTTTTCGTCGATCACCGTCACGGTAACGAGCTGGCCGTTGAGCGGCGTCATGCCGACGATCTGCGAGAGCGTTTCCTCATCCCCCGTCACTAGGCCGTGGTTGAGCGCGGTCGTGACCACGCCAGGATTTGCGTTCGTGATTCCCGTGATCGCGAGGGTCGACCCGACGAGTCCCGGAATATAAAAAAGGGCATCGAATATCGCTGCGGCGACTTCGTATGGATCCCCGCCGCCGACGATGACTTCCCACCCTCCGGGCTGCTGCAAGACCGAGATGAGCCGCTGCTGAACGCCCGGCACGTTGGCGAGAAGCGTCTTGAGCAGCGTGGTCGTGCCCTGCGAGATAGCCTGCCCAGCCTGGAAGACGCGGCTGCGGTACTGTCCTTCGGTTTCGGCCGGGCCGCCAGACACGCCGGATTCCGGGTTCGTGCATGACAGGGTGACGCCCGGGGGCGCGCCTGTCACGAGAAGGGTGACGCTGTTGGTCGGGACCGCCCAAGATCCAGCTATGGTCGCGAGGCAGAATAGCGGCTGCGAGAACCCGTTGGTGTCGGTGACCCCGTCGTCCTGGACGACGTACTGGTAAGTGCCGTCGCCGACCGTGAACCCGACCGGGATGGGCTGGCCGGAAAGCGGCGCGCTGGTGATCGGGTCGAGCGCCTGGAAGACGACGAGGACGCTCGTGTTCGTCGGCGCGGCAGGCGCGGCGCCGGGCCCTATGTAGATTTGCCCGAGCTGGGACAGCATGTACGCGTTCGCGCCATAGGGCGTGATCGAGTTGATGGCTTCGACCCGTGCGCTGTCGATCAGCGCGAGGTTGCCGACGCCGGTGCTCGACATGTCCTCGATCATCGATCCGGGCAGGTTCGCGGTATAGCCGGGGGTGACCGCGGCAACGGCCGTCAGCAGCGCCTGGAGCAGGACGGCGGGCGGCGTCGGCTGCGCGCCTGCGGCGGTAACGACAACGGGCAGGGTATCGGCCATGTCCTACTCCGGTTCGTCCTTGCCTTGCGTGTTAACACAGCGGCCCGAGCGAAGGTAGCCGTGCCATCCACAGTGACCTTCGCAGTTTATCGACGGCGCGAACGTCGGTTCCGACCGGTTGCCGTCCCAGTCCCATTGCGGGCGGCCGCCGTTATTTCCCTGCGGGTCTCGCTTGATTCCGTGAGCCGCCGAGTACGGGCCTTGCGCTATCAAAAGGTTCGCGCAGGGCGTCTTCCCAAGACGCGCGTCCTTCCCTCGATTATGACCGACGCAGTCGAACGTGAAGCGCGCGGGTCTTTCCCCGGCCGCGCATGGACCGCCCTCGATGGTCAGGAAGCGGACGTTCGCGGCGGTCATACCGGAATACTCAGCGCAACTTTTACGCCAGCGTTGGTCGTGACGTTGACCCTATAAACGGGGTCGGGCCCGGGGTCGCGGGCGATGACCAGGTTCGCGAAGTAGCGCGAAAACTGCTGCTGGATGACGGTCAAATAGAAGTCCGGAGCCACCTGCTGAACGATCGACGGCTTCGCCGGTATTCCGAAATTGGCGTAAAATGGAGATTCACCAAGATTGAGAAGCATGACTTGCGCAAGAGTTGTAATATAAACATAGTCATTGCTTCCGTCAGCTGCCGTCTGAACGACAACCCAAGTCTTCGTTCCGTCTGGATTCGTTATACGGCCATAGGTTCGCACGTTAGAACTCCGATTGTGGTTAGAAATTCTATTGGATGTTTCACGCCCTTCCTCAGATTGCACCTCGGGCAAGTAAGTTGGATGTTATCGTCTTTGTTAGCTCCACCAAGAATGATCGGCATATAGTGGTCGAGATGAAAGCCAGTCTTAGAAAGATCAGCGAAACAATAAGCGCACTGACCGCCCTGCTCATCCATCAGCAGATCAGGAAGACCCGGCGAAATTGATCCGCCGGAAGCTTTGACCCTCGCCTTCCTATTAGCGCGCCACACTTTTGCGGCTGGCCTATTTCTCTGATGCCTTTCTGCATCTTTCGCCGCTACAACTTCGCGATTTTTGACCCGATATTCCCGTTGATATTGTTTTTCTGCTTCGGAGTTGTTCTCATACCGTCTACGAGTAGCGGCGCGCGATGGTCCAGGATTGCTGGCGTATCGTTCCTTTGCCTTGGCGGATATGATCGCTTTATTGTCTCGCCGGTAGGATTGATGACATTTTCTACATTGAACCTGTCGTCCATCGCGAGTCGTGGCGTGACAAGCGTAGTCTTGGAACGGCTTCAATTCCCCGCAACCTGTGCAGGTCTTCTTGCCCGTCACCGGGTCGGTGATTCTGCCGTAGGTCCGAATGATGGCCTCCCAGTGATCCTTCGCAATATCACACCGCCGCGCGCCGCACTATGTCAGAACCGCAAATAGGGCCGCGCCGGTGTTGAGCGTCCCGCCGGTGATCGTGGCCGACGCCGCCAGCGCCGGGTTGCCATAGGTGAAGTTCAGGCTCGCCGTCGAAGTGCCCCATCGGTTGAAGGCACCATAGGTAAAATCGGTATCCTTCGTAAGCCCAGACCATGCCGCCGACGGCGTCGAGTTCTGCGAAGTGATATTCTCCCCGGCGATGACGGCTCCGTATGACGGAACATTGAGCGTGGTCGAGAACGGCTGCACTCCGTTCAGGACGGTAACCGCCGCCGAAAATGGCCGCGATGCCTGATAGACGAGGACGGCGATATTTGCGACCGCAAATGACGTAAAGGTGACGACAACCGTACCAGTCGTTCCGGTCGGTACCGCCGCCGCGTAGAGGGCGATCGATGAGAGTGATCCGGTTGTTGACCAAGGTCCTATCTGAGTGGCCGCCACCCCGCCGATCGTGACCGTCGCAGCTGGAGCTGTACCGGCTAGTGCCGTCACCCACACAATGATTTGGCGTTTCGCAAACGCCGGACCGAACGCCAGTCCGGCGAACGTCCATACCGTTTGCGACAAGGGTGCCACGTTTCCGCTGGCCTGTGACTCGTAAGTCACCACGATTGGTGTCGGACCGCCCGGGAACGGCGCGCCGAAGCTCACTGGAGGGCCTTTATCAGATAGGCCGACTTGCTGCCGCCGAACCCATACAGATAGGCGATGAACTGATGACCGCTGACCGTGTCGAGCGCGTCTCCAGGCCACTGCACCGAGAACCCGGTAAACGTCGGCGTTCCCGCGCTCGCGCCGTTGACGATGCGCAGCTCGATGTCGCCGATCAGTCCCGACGCCGCGATGTTGAACCCCGCCACGTTGTTCGTCACGACCTGCTTGAGGCTCGACAGGGGCGACGGGGTGATCGTCGCCCCGCTCGCCGGCGTGCCGTTGTCGAACTCGGTGCTGGTGAACCCTCCGCCAAGGTTCTGACCGCCAGCCGTCGTCAAGGCCGCGAATCCAGCGATCAGCGCGGAGCCGAACGCGGCCGCCGGCGCCGACACCATCGCGCCCGCGACCAGGTTGGCCGATGCGTTGACGTCTTTGCCCGACACGTCGTCGGTGGTCGTGATCGGCTTGCTGTACGTCCCGCCGCCCGGGTCCTTGATCTGGCCCGTCAGTTGCGCGTCGCTCTGGATGGCGGTCGGCTGGCCCGCCTTCGGCGCGACGACGACCGAGCCCGTCGACGTGATCTGGACCTTGCTGGTGTTCGCCAGGTTGCGGATGATCACGCCGTTCGGGCCGTAGAGGATCAGCGAGTTCGGATCTTCGCTCGGGGACCACGTCGAGTTCCCGAACGGGACGAAGACGAGCGCCGAAAGGTTGCCGCGCAACGCTAGGTCGGCGACGCCGCCGCCAAGCCCGCTCATCCCGCCGAGGTAGGCGTCGGCCGACGTGACGTAGCCCTTGCATCCTGGCTGGATGGGATAGCGGACGTATTCCGGACCCATCAGTGGAACGGTGACGTTCGGAAGCGTGTACGGGCTGTTGACCGTGTTCGCGATCTCGAACTTGACATTCACAATGCCCGAGCTGACGACGCTGACGACCGAAGCGGGGAGCGACTTGCCGTACAGGTCGATGAGGCCGCGGGCCTTGCGCGTCGTGAACTGGTTCAGCGTCCGCGCGATCGGGACCTTTTGGACGTAGTCAGCCATTGGCCGCCTGCTGGTTGATCGGCGCGGCCTCGATGACGGTCACCCACGAGTCGGCCGAAGGCTGTCTGTAATTCCCGACGTGACGCAGGCTGATGATCCTGAAGCCGCCGGCGAACGCGGCCTTCTGGTTGACGAGGGACGACGACGCCTGCTGCGTGTTCGTCGTGAGCGCAGGCGGGAGCATGATGCTGTCGCCGACGCTCAGGTCCGCGCGCATGACCGTCTTGACCGAGATGTTCGGCGCTTCGATCCACGTCGGCTGGCCGATGAGGTCCTGGAAGGCGAGCATCTTCGGGCTTCCGCTCGCCGCCTGCGACCCGTCGAACACGTTGAACGACGTGCCAGACGGGACGATGCTCACGCCCGCATAGCCCTGCGTCTTGATCACGTCGAAGCTGGTTTCGCGGACGTACTGCGCGAGCTGCTCGAGCGTCGGATAGTAGGTCGTCTCGTCGTTCTTCCGGACGATGCTAGGGTCGACGTTGATCGTCGCCGTCGTCCCCGGGAACGCGGCCGACAGCGTGTTCTTGAGCGCGTCGCCGAGCGGCGTCCCGGCCTTCCAGTCGAGGACGATGTTCTTCGGCTTCGCGAGCGTTCCAAAGCCTCCCGCCGTCGAGGTCGTCGCCTGCCCTGGAAGGATGACGAGGTCGAGGGTCATGTCGGTTCCGATCCAGTTTCCGAAGGCCTGGAAGATAAAACCCTGGACGAGAAGCCCCGACTGCGCGGGGTTCGCGAGCGGAAGACCCTTCTGCATCCCGCCATAGATAGCGACGTTCTTTCCGTTCAAGTCGTTCGCCTGACCGATCTCCGCGATGCTGACGCCCCATATCGTCGCGAGCGCCGCACCCTGCGGCGTCGCCGCGTCGATGACCGGGACGTCGAGAAGCACGTTCCACGCGGCCGGCAGCGTCTGGCCGTTGACGTAGCTGGTATAGCTCGCGCCGCCGAGCAGGCCGTCGAACCCTGGCGGCGTGATGACGTTGCCGGATTTTGGATCGGATATGACGATCCGATAATATCTCATTGAAAGACTTCTTTTTTCAACTTCGACAGAGCGTCCTCTTCAGACGATCCGAACTCAAAATGACAGTCTTCCGCCGGATCAACATCGAGCGGTCCGTCGCCAAGGTTCGGCGTTCGCGCGCACCATGCGATGAAATCGTTGTGACCGCATGGGCGATATACCGGCCTTGATTTGAAATGCCATTCGATGCTCACGGGCTGACCTCGAACTGCTGCGCCGCCTCCCGAAACACCAGCGTCGAGTCGAACAGGGCGCCGACCAGGTTGATGTTGTAGGCCGCAGACCCGGGGACCGTCGCCGTGCCGGGGTCGGTCGCGACCGGATAGCGGAACGTCGCAGGCCCCGTGATGAACGCCGGGACGATTCCGTTGTAGGCGTCCGGGACCGCGCCCGAGATCGTCAGTTCGACGGTCCGCCCGACCTTGTAACCGTGTGGAGCCGGCGCGACCGCGAGCGCGAAGCCGCGCGACCACGACAGCGTCTGGAGCGCGATGCCCGACGGCGACCCGACGAGCGCGGTGGTGATGAGCCGCGTCCCATCTTGGGCGTAGAGGTTCAGGTAGTAGCGCACGCCGAACAGGGACCATGTCACGCGCGCCGTGCACACTTGGCCGTCGAGCGTCGGCTGGAAGCTAAATGGAACCTGCCTAGTCGGGACGAAGTCGGTGTAGGTGGTCATGGGCCGCCCACCTGCGGCGACGCGAGCGCCGTTCCAGCACCGGCCGGGTTAGACGCGGACGGAATGAGGCTCGGCGCCGCCAAGCTCGCGGGGTTGCCGGTGGTCGGCGCGATGCCAGACCATGCCGGTGCGCCGTCGATGGCGGTCCCGCTCGATATTTGGCTCATCAGGTTGTTCTGCGCCTGCTGCGCGTCTTCGAGGGTCAGCAGCGGCTTCTTGAAGTCGAGCTGCCATGTGTTCTGCGCCTGCTTGCTTTCGGCGGCCGACGTGTCGGTTATTCGGAGCATCACGCAGTTCGTGAAGAAGTACGACGGCGTCATGATGGTGTAGGTCCCGCCGAGAGAATTGTGCTGCTTGAGCGTCGCCTGGAGCGCGAGCATCGTCGCGAGCTTGAACGCGTAGCCGCCCTCGCCGCTCGCGGGGCAGATCATCCTGAGCGAGATCACGTAGGGCTGGGCGATCACAGCGTTGGCCGCCACCGCTTGGTTTGCGAACGGATATTCTCCGATCTGCTGGTCGATGATCGTCGACCCCGGAAGGGGATGGAAGTTCGCAAAGAAGTTGTCGAGGTCGTCGAGATCGTCACCGCCCGACAAAAGGCCGTCGACAAAGTTGACCGCTTGCGTGAGCGCGATGATCGGGAGCATCCCGCCCGGGATGGCCCCCGCGATGCCGCCCGTCAGGATGACGGGCGAAAGCTGAAAACTCAACTTGTACGCAGCGAGTCCCGGCGAGATGCTCATGTCAGTTCTTCAGTCCGTTGACGGAAACGGCGGCGTTCCCGCCCGTGGTGTTCTCGACGGTCACGACGATGGGCGTGTAGCCCTGCATCTTGGTCGCCCGGTCGATGTAGCCCTGAGTCTCGCGGGGAAGGACCCGCGGGTTATCGCCAGCGTTTCGGAACCTGTCCGCCGCACCGGGCCCAGCATTGTAGCCCGCGAGGATCTCCGCCGTGTTGCCGTGGTAGCGCCTGGTCAGGTCGGCGAGGACCGCCTTAGCGACCGTCTCGTTGTACGACGGGTCGGTCAGGCGAGCGGGGTCGAACCCGTACTGCTTGGCGGTCCCTGGCATGATCTGGTAGCGCCCTATCGCGCCCGCCGGCGACACCGCTCGATCTCCGCTCCCTTCGAGCTTGCGGACGATGCCGAGCAGGCCTCCCCTTGGGCTCGAAAACGCGTCGCCGAGCTGGCTGAGCGCCGTTCCGTTGCCCGCCGCGCGCCGGTCGCGCAGGATCCTTGATCCGCGAACGATGCTGTTCCATGTGTCGTGGCCTTCCTTTTCGCCGAGGAGCCCACCGGTGGTCGCGCCCGCAGGACTCTTGCCGACGACCCATTCGGCGAACCGACCGACCGCGACCGCCACGTTTGTAAGGTTGACCGCGAAGTCCCTGACGGTCTTTTCGAAGTCAGGCGTCCCGATGTAAGCGGCGAACTTCTCCAACCCAGCGTCGACGCTTTCGATCCACTTAGATAGGGCGGGCGACGTCAGGAACGCGCGGACGACCTTCTCGAACGACTCCGAAAGCTTCGTCAGGCCGGGGGCGAGCGGCGCCAGGCCGCGAACGAACGTGTTCTCGATGCCCTGACCCGCCCGCGACATCTGGGTCGTGAACTCCTGCCACCGCCGCGCGATGTCGGGCGGAAGGTCGAACGCGCCGCGGTTGGCCCCGTACCCGCTTACGAGACTGTTGAACTCCTCGGGCGACGTCCGCTTGATCCGCCGCAGGTCTTCGACCCCGAACCCGAGCTCGCCGAGGCGGCGGGCGTTCCCCATGAACCCGAGCTGGCTTTCGTCGGTCCGGTCGACCAGGCGCTTGACGCTCCGGAGGACCTCGACCGAAACCTGAGCCGTGTCGCCCTTAAGCTGGTCGCCCGACAGCCCCGCCCCGAACAACGCCGTCCTGTTGCCCGCCAGAGCCGCGCTGACGCCGCTTAGGACGCTGTTAGGGTCTACGAGCCGCCCGAAGTTCGTGGAGAACGCCCGTTGCTCGCCGTAGCCCGCCCCGAGGCCAAAGGACGAGCGCCGGCCAGCCGAAACCCCCAAGGCGAGCCTGTCGATGCCGAACAGGCCGCCGGCGCCGACGAGGCCCGACACGATGCCGGTGACCGCGCTCCACTTGAGCAGCGACGTCGTGATGTCCTTGATGTTGCCTGCGACGTTCTTCGTCGACCTGGACATGTCGCGCCACAGGGTCGCCGATCGGTTGACGTCGGTCAGGCTCTTGCGCTGTTCGGCCGCCGCGCGCTTCGCCATCTCGTTCTGCGCTAGAAGCGCGGCCGCGATGGCTTCGAAGCCCTTCCGGTTCGCCTGGATCTCCTTGCCCGCCGCCGCCCAAGTCCCCGGCGCCTTGGCGAGCGTCGTCTGGTACTTCTCATAGAGCGCGGCGAACGCGCGGAACTTCTCGTCGTTCTGGATATCGATATCTATGACGCTACGAACAGCCACGTTGCGCCTCCGCTTGTTTTCTAGCGGCCCATTCGGCGTGATCGCCGGCCATCTACCCGCCCCGCCGCATCATCGAGATCATGACGTACCTCTGCCGGTATTCGTGGGCGGAGGCAAACTCAAGGTCTTCGACCTGGCCGATGTAGTCGGGGAAGCCTTCGTTCGCCGCCCAGTCTAGACAGGCACCGATGCAGGTTTCCCGTCCACGGCCGCATTCGCAGGTTTGTCGGACGGCTGATTCTTCGCAGGCGCAGACTGCGGTTCGCCAGAATGGGCGGTCGCGGTCGACTTCGGCAAGGAAGCGATGAACTCCGTAGGCGTCGACGACGAGATTCGCGCACCCCAAAGATTCGACGCTTCCTCGAGCATCTCCCGGCGCTGCGCGCGCTGAAGCATCGCCGAGTTGACAATAAAAAAAACGATGGCGTTCTCGACCTCCGCCATATCGTCCTTCGTCAAGAAACCGCGGTCGGCTGCGATCTTGAGCGGAACCGTCTGCCAGCCACCGCCTTCGGAGGCAGGAACGACGACGGTCGTCAGACGGCGGATTTCCTCGACCAGGCCCTTCTCGACCCCGTCGTCGCCGTCCCAGCTCTTGTCGCGCTCCGCACACATCTTGAGCAGAAGCATCGACACGGCGGGGCCGGCCGTCTTCCCGAGGCCTTGGTTGTAGATGGACCCGAACGTCTGCGAGATGACCAGAAAATACTTCTCGAACGTCTCGCGCGAGATCGGCGTCGAGTGAACGTGGCATCGGACGGTCTTCTCGTCGTCCTCGTAGACCGGGACGATCAGGTTGAGCTTCTTGTCGATCTTCATCTAGCGTCCACCCCTGTTCGTGGCGCGTTCATCTTACGCGGATCAATCCCAAAGTGCGCTGTTGATGTAATAGATGCCCTTGCAGGTCACGCCGTAGACTGGCGTCGACCCGCCGAGATTAAGTTCGCCGACGCTCTGGATCGACATGTTGGCGATTTGATACTGCGACAGGCCACCGCCGACTACGTCGGGGTAGACCACGCCGTTCCCGATGATCGAGTTCAGCTCCATCTGCGTCTTGTAGGCGTCCGACAGCGGCTGCGTCTTGAGCAGCGGGATGATGACGCTGATAGGAAGGTACGGCTGCGGCGACTGGACGACGCCCGTCATCGTGTCGTGCTGCATCGACGCCTCGCCCTCGAGCCGAAGGGTGATGCCGGCCTTGTCGAGGAACGACGCGGTCACGTTGAGCGCCGTGAAGTTGTCCCAAATCACGCTGGCCTTGAGGAGGTTCAGCACGCCTTGGTCGACGAGCGGGTTGCCCATGATGCTCTAGCTCCTTAGCCGTTCACGAAGCTTGAAACGGCGATGTTGATCGTGATCGACGCGAACCCGCGCAGCGGCGTGTACTCGGCCGACAGCCCGTCGTAGGTGCCCGATTCGTAGTCGTTCGGGTTTTCCGCGCTGTAGGCGATGAACGGCTCGGCGTTGACCACCGTGTAGCCAGCGAAGGTCTCGGCATCGAGCGCGGCGTCGTAGTCCGTCGAGGCAAGCTGCGTCGGCTTGACCGGGAACAGGACGAGCCCGTTCGTGATGCCCTGGTTCATCTTCGAGACGAACACCTGCTGGAGCGTGTTGATGCCCGGCTGGTTGTAATAGGTCGGGTTGATCGGGTTGTTCGACCCGTTAATCAGCGCCGCCGTGATCGCCTGCGCGACGTTGATCTGCACCCAGTCGACCGAATACCAGTAGTTGAACGGGTGGCCGTCGAGGTTGTTGCCGCCCTGCAGCAGCGTCGCCACGATGCCGCCCTGCGCGCCCGTCCCGACGATGTTCATGTTCGCGGTGCTCAGCGTCGAGAGCAGCGACGCGTTGCCTTCGATCGGGAACGGCGTAACGCCAAACAGGTATGAGAGGTTGTACGGGGTGACCTTGTTCGTCGGCCCCGGCTTGTAGTTCAGGGCAACCCAGAAGGCGGCCGCCAGGCTGAACTCCGTCGCGGAGACGCCGACCGACGCGTACTGGCTCGCAACGAGCGTCCCGAGCGCCGACTCCGCGCCGAGGGTCGAAGGGACCGAGAAGGCGAGCGTGTTCGTGGCGGTGCCCGGCAGCGCGAGGAACCAACCGTTCCACCCAGCGGGCGTGTTTCCAGCGAGCTGGAAGTATTGCCCCGGCACGACCCCGTGATTCGTGGTCGTGGTCGCGGTCGCGGCGCCGCCGGTCTGCGAGAGCGCCGACAGCACGTTGGCTGGCCAGACCGCGTATTTCGGCGCTTCGATCATGGCGACAACGCACTTCATGAGCGCCGTGTAGTTCTGATAGTTCTGCAGCGTCGTGGTGACGAAGAAATAGGTCTTCGCGTTCGTCGCGTTGAAGTTTGCCAGGAAGGCGAGGAAGCTCGCGACCGAATCCCAAGTGCGGGGGGCCAGGTACGAATAGAACACGTTCGGGTTCTGCGCGATCCACGCCGTCAGGAAGGCCACTCCGTCGTCGACGGAGCCTTCGCCGAGCTCGAGGACCGTAACCGCCTGCTGGCGACCTTGCGCGAAGAACGTCGTCGCCATCGAGACCAGCTCGGCGACGTCTTCGACCGTGACCGTCCCGGTGCTCGCCGAACCGCCCGGGTTCGTCAGAAGCGGGTACGTGAAGGTCGACGCGCCCGTGATGGTCGCGAGGAACGTCCCGTTGTAGGCCGCGGGCGACGCGCCGACGACGGTCAGCTCGATCTCTTCGCCGTCCGGGTAGCCGTGCGGGGCAGACGTCGTGCCTGTCGCGACGTTCGTCGTCCACGTGATCGACGCGAGCGCCTTAGCGGCCGGCAGGAGCGTGGCGAGGTCGGAAAACTGCGTGAGCAGCGACTTCGTCCCGGGGCTGGTGTTCGTCGCCCCTTGCGAGATGAACGCGCCCTGCTTTTGCAAGGTCGACGGCGCGGGCGCGACGACCTGGGAGACGACTACATTCACGATCGGGTTCGACATGCGAGTCCTCGTTCGGTTGCTTTAGCTGGAGTCTCGTCGCCGTCCTACGAAAGGCGATACAGCGACCAGGCGCCGGCCCCGGTCTTGCGCGCGCGGAACCGGCCAGCATTGCCAGCCACCGCCGTGAACGTCATGGCACCGACAAGCGTCCAGCCGGTGTTCGTGGTCAGCGTCGGCAGGTCCGTGCTGCCCGCTACGCTGATGACCGAGAAGTCGAACGCGTCGCCCGCGGCCGACGACGGAAGCGCGGTGTCCATCGCGGTGGCGAGCGGAAGCTGAAGGTTGATCGCGGCGGCCGGGTTAGAGGTCAGGATTCCAGCGAGGATTTGCGCCGCAGTAATGGTCGCAGCCGTGTCCTGCGACCCGGGTGCCCCCTGCGCGACCAGTTCGATGCCGCCGACGCGCACCACGCCCGCGATGCCAGTGCCGTCTTTCGCACCACCGCTGAGGTTGACGTCGCCGCCGTTCGCGTTGCTGCCCGAAGCCGCGGGCTTGCCTTTGATCGGGAACGGTGTCGCGCCGCCGGTGATGGCGGTCGGGTTTTCCACCCCTTCGACCTCGACGGTGACGACCCCGGTCCCGCCTTCGGGCGTAACCTGGATGCCGCTTCCGGGGATGATGCGCGTGACGAACAGAGTGCTTTCGCCCGGGTTCTGTGGCATTGCGATCTTCCTTTTGCTAGGCGGCCTTGAGCCCGCCGATGGTGAACGACGGGACCGCCGACAGGATGATCTGCCGGGCGACGTCGTTGATTCTCTCCTGATAGTAGGACACTTCGAAATCCACCGACTTCTTCATCGCGATGGTGCCCATCTCGGCCTGAGTCCGCTTCTCGTCGCGCACGACCGGCTGGTTCATCAGTCCGATCACCCCGTAGTCCGCGCTATATTGGTTCACGCACGCGACGAAGTCGAGAGCACTGAAGTTCATGGTCCCCCACATGGTGACCCGAACCTTGTCGGCGACGAGCTGTCGCAAGGTGCTCTTATGCCCCACATGCTGCGTCATGCCAAGCGCCCTCGTTCCTTCCGGGGCGATGTGCACCGCCGCGAAGGGCGGCGAAATGTTATCTGGCACCAAGAATGACGGGTAAAGCTTGAGCGACGGGTTGCCGTAGCCGTAGAACGGGACGTAGTTGTTCAAAGACAGCCACGCCGGCAGGCTGTTCGAGACGATAAGACCGCGCTCGAACCCCGCGAATGACTCGACGAGCTGCGTCGCCATGTCCGGGTAGACCGCCGTCCCGACGTAGTGAAAGAGGTCCGCCTGGCGGTAGAACGACGACCGGCTCGAAAAAGCGAACTTTATCCCTTCGAATTCGCCCACGTAGAGCACGTTCGGCGCGACCTGGTTAAGGTCCTGGACTTCGTTTTCGGACGTGAAGACGACGCGGTTCATCCCGAAGGTTTCGGCCTCGTCCTGCCTAGTTTCTGTCGCGTAATGGAAAGACCCCTGCACGACCAGCGTCGGCGCCGCGGTGATGACCTTCGTTGCCGCGTTATACCCCGCCGCGTTGAAACGCGCCGCGTTGTAGAGCGCCCCCGCCGACAAGAGGTTGGCCTTGACCCAAAACACGTAGCCGTCGAGCGGAAGGACCAGCCTGACGTACTTCGTGAAGGTGATCGTCTGGTTGAGCGAAAGCTGATCGACGCCCGCCTTTAGGTCGGCCCCGAGCGGCGTCCGGGCTTGGGCTGCTTCTGTGGCGCTGCTCACGGCGAAGATCCTCCGACGGCGGGCGCGCGCTCAGGCCTTCTTCGGTGTACCGGCGTACTCCCAGCCAGCCTTCGAAAGATGACTGATCGTCCAGGCCAACCGGTTGCCCTGGTCTGGTCTGCGAGCGGCCCAAGCGTTCTCGCCCGCGACCCAAACCATCTCGACCTTCGGGTGACCGTTCGGCGGCACCATGATGTGGACGCTGCCGTCTGCCGTCCCGTCGGGCGGCGCGCAGTTCTTTCCGCCCGCTGGATGCTCGATGAACTCGGGCGCTTCGGCGTGCGGCACGTAGCCGAGGCCCGGGACGAACTGGTGTCCGGTCTGCTTCTTGAGAGCGGCAGTCTTCGAAACGACGGAGAACATGGGCCTTCCCCTGCACGGTGGTCGCGGATGATAGGTCCGGCGGACATCGCTAGTCCACCCAGGATTTGAATGAATTCTCGTAAAGCCCCGTGTCGATGAAACTGGGCCGCGCTGGGTTCGACCGAGCGTAAGGGTTCCGCAGGCGGTGGTTGATGCCGCCGATCCGCTTTCCGCTGCCCGAAGCTTCGGTCGGCACGCCCGGATAACCGAGCTTCTCCATCTCGCCGTTCGTCAGGAACTCGCGGAAGCGGAGGTCGATCTTGCTTTCGGCGGTCCCGAAGGCGGAAAGGTCGGGCGGCGCGCCCATCAGCAGGCTTTCGAGCGTCCCGGCGAGGCCCTCTTCGAGGTCGGAGGCGATCTCGTCCCCGTGGAGTTCGAAGAACACCTCCATCGGGTGGTACTTGGTTTCGAGATAGCCCGCGACGTCCCCCGTGGTCACGCTGAGCGAAACAGCGCGTTTCTTGCGCTTACTTACGGCCTGCTCGTAAGCGTAGGGCAGATCGACGACGCCGAGGTGCAGGATCATCAATCTTTACCGATAAAGAATCGTGACGTCGGCCGCCGCGCCGCCGGCGGTGATCGCGATCAGGCCCTTCAAGAACTGAGCACCGATCGACGGATAGGGGACGGGACCTGCGGTCGTCGTCGCGAACGACCCGAAGGTCGTCGACGTGTCCCATGCTGTGTGCACGCCGGATTCGGACCCGGTGAAGTTGATCGAGTTCGTCCCGGCGAGCGCGTGGGCCTTCGTGTCGGCAACCTGGAACACGCCAGCGGCGAACCCCGCAGTGCTGACGTAGACCGGGGTGTTAGCGGTCAAGCCCGTCGGTAGGGACCCGCCCGTGAACTGGACGGCCGACCCCGGGACGAGTTCGGCCGCGAGCGGCGCGTCGACGGTGACGATGCCGGGACTCGCTACTGGCAGCAACGCTTCGGCGCTTAGGCCGTCGAAAAGCTTGATGCTCGACGTCGTCCCGCCCGTGTTCACGCCGACGCCGTAGAAGACGCCGGCCGCGGCTTTGACCTGCAGGTTCTCGTTGATCGTGACGTTTGCTGGTAGCCCGCCGCCGAAGTAAACGGGCGTCGCGTTCGCTGGGTTGTTCGGGTCGCTGCCCATCGGTCGTCGTCCTTCCTGCTAGGTGATTCCCCAAAGCGTTCCGAAACGCTGGGCGAAAGCGAGATACTGCCGGCCCCACGGATCCTTAAGGTACTGTAGGTCGGCGAGCGTGAAGTTCTTAGCAGCTTCCTGGACGACCATCGAGTTGCCCGTCCCGTTGTCGCTAGACGACTGGATGACACCAGACACGAAGCCGTTGGTGTCGAACTTCTCGCGAAGGTTCTGAAAGAACGGAAGCTTGCTGCCTTCTACGGGCGGCGCGTCTGGAAGGTCCTGCGCGTAGTTGATCAGGTTCGACCCCGCGAGGTTGTAGACCATCAACGTGTAGATCGAAACGGCCGGGACGCCAGGCAGCGCGGGGGCGCACGAACCGACCGCCTTGAACGCCGTGTTGACGATCGCGAGCGAGACCGCGAGCGCCAGCCCGATCACCGGAGAACCGTCTGGAAGGACGTCGGTGGTGATTCTCATCTGCCCGCGGACGAACGCGAGGAATCCCGCGAGCGATGGGTTCATCCCGGCCTCATCACTTCTTTCGCCTAGACCCCTTCGCCGCCGGCGAGCCTTCGGGAACGACGCGGACGCCTTCCGCTACCGGGTCGACGCTGTCTTCGGCGGGGTTTTCCTCGACGATGCTAGAATCGAACTGGCGCAGACCTTCGGGACGGCCGCTTTCCTCAAGCGACGCGTTGAGCCCGTTGCTGCTCGCGATGGCGGCGTTCTTGCGTATCTCCTTGCCCTTATCGACGAGAACGGCGACGTGCTTGTCCATCGCGCGGCGGAGCCGGTCTACCTGGATTGGGCGGTCGACGTCGTAGCAGAGCCCGGCGAAGTCGCGCGAACGGTCGATCTCGGAGACGCGGACCAGACCATACTTCCGGTGCTGCTCGACGACGGCGTCGATGCCGGACTGGCTGACCTCCCCGCTCAGGAGGACCTGCCCGCCCGGGCGAATCCGCTGGACCCGCGAAGACGGGCTTTCGGGAAGCCGGTAGTGGAAGTCGAAGAACTGTCGGGTCGCGTTTCCGATGTAGAGCTTGCTCATGGTGTTTAGGTTCCCTGTTAATTTGTGCACCGTCGTCGTGCCGACGCTTACGACTGCTGCATGCTTACGATTGTCACACTTTCCGGCCTGACTCCCCAACCGGACGTGATCCGGAGCTCGGAGAGGACGTCGATCGCGCCGCCCGGCAGCGGCGTCGGGATCTCCTTCGGCGCCGCCATGTCGCAGAGCTGGAGCGTGCAGGCGTCGAGGCCCGGCGCGAGCTTCGCGAACTCGTTGGTGTTGAAGCTCGAACCCTGCGGCTTCTCGACTTCGGGCATCACGATCAGGACGGCGTTCGTCCCGTTCAGGCCCTTGCCGATCAGGGTGTCGTCGTAGCACCACATCAGCTCGTCGCCGTTGTCCATCAGGACGGACTTGGTCGTTCCCGCCGTCGATGTCGTGCCGGACCCGACGCGCTGGAACTGCGTGAGTTGGACGACGTTGTACTCGAACAGGCTCAGAGTTTCCTGCGGCCCGAGGATGACGAACTTTCGCCCGATGCCGAGCTGGTTCGTCCGCGACTTGATCGCCGCGACTTGTCCCATCAGGAAGAACGCCATCTCGCCGTTGTCGTAGGTCACGACGGTGTCGTGGTTGTTCGAGTCTGGCGGGAGCGGGACGGACGTCGCCCCGTTGGTGTTCAGGAGGCCTTCGCCGTTCGCGGGGTTGAACCCGTCGAGCAGCGCGGTCCGTCCGAGCTGGAAGTGCGCCTGACGCATGCCGAGGCGCTGGACGTCGACGATTGACGCGCCCCAGCGGCCGACGGCGGCGGTGTCGTGGTGGTCGTACTCGGCCCGGACCCGCTGCAGGTACGTCGGGGTCTTGATCTGCGAGAACGCGACGCCGACGGACGGCAGCTCGTTGTACGCGCTTTGGCCCGCCGCCATCTTCGTCCGCAGATCGATGCGGCGGATGTAGACTTGCAGGTCACCTTCCGAAAGGCGAACGAGCGGTCCGCCGGTCGGGAGGGTTGCGAACGCGCCCGACGCCTGGCTGTACGGCAGGATCAGCTCGGGCATCGTGTAGTTCGGCGAGATCGTGACGTAGGCCGGTGCGATGTTGGGCATCTTTGTTTCGTCCTCTTAGAGGGTCAGGCTACCGCGCCGACCGGGTTAGATCAGGATGATGGCGCAGTCGCCCTGGCGGTTCCAGGTAGCGAAGCCGGTGACCGGGTTGTACTCGACGACCATCGAGTTGCCGACGTTCATGTCGATGACGTCCACGGGGAGCGCCCCGCCGCCCGCGAGAACGGTGCCGCCGCTCACGTAGGTGCCCGGAGCAACCGAACCAAGCTGAACGACGACGATGTTGCCGCTGGTCGCCGACACGACCACGAACGGACCGTTGAAGGCCCCCACCGCGGCCGTCGACACGACGCCCGCGACGTTGATGACGTCGCCCGCTCCGACGTCGCCCGACAGGTCGGTGCCGGTGTAGGTGAACGTCGTCTGGCCGCCGTTCGTGTTGGCCCACGTTGCGCCGGTGATCGTGACGGCCGCATAGGGCGCGGCGTAAGGAACGAGCTGCTGGTTCACGAAGTCCCAGCTAACCTTCTGCGTGATGATGTTCCCGCGCAGGTCGACGAGGCCTGGTGCCATCGCGACCGCGATGCGCGCGCCCGAACCGAGCCGGTAGAAGTTGACCTGCATCGAGTTCGCGGAAAGCGGGACCGGGCTTTCCGGCGAGTTGACCGCCGAGTGGTTCTGGTCAAACACCGAAAAACCCGTGATCGAGCCGGCGGTGTTCGCCGTCACGTTCGTCGCGCGGGTGATCGTCCCGCCGAGGGTGCCCGAGCTTCCGGTCTCGGGGATGGTCCCCGAACCGATGCCGGACGAGAGCGCCTCGGAGATGCCGACGCCGCCCCACATCGGGAGCAGCTCGTTCGGGCCGAGGATGCCGCCGGCGAGCGAATTGCGGATGGCAGGCTGGTCGAGCGCCTGGCCCTGGATGAACCCCGTCGATTCGATGTTGAACGAACCGAGGGCGTTCTGGGTCAGTGCCGGGTTGATCGTGATTCCAGTCATAGAAGCGGACCTTTCGTGTGTGGTCGATGGGGTAGGTGGCGCCTAATAGATCAGGCCCGCTTTCCCATGTTGTCGTGTTTGAACTGGGTGACGTACCGCGGCTGGCGGGTCAGTCCGTGGAAGAAGGTGTTCTTCCCCACGAACGTGGTGATGGTCTGCCCCGTGGTCGGGTCCTTCCGCGTGCGGGCAACGAGCTCGCCGTCGGGAAGGTCGGCCGGGTTACGCGCGGCGGTCGTCGCGTCGGCGAAGATGTGCGCCTCGATGGGGCCGAGCGCGTTGTCGTCCGCGATGGCGCCGATGTCGACGTCCTTCCAGGACGGGCTGAACGCCTTGAGCTCGCGCAGGATGCGCCTGCGGTAGCGCGACGCGTCCTCGCCGCGCAGCGGCACCGGTGCGGACTTGCCGAACTCGGCGAACACGCTGTCGGCCTTCGCCTGGGCGTCGATGACCGCGTCGTAGTCCTTGTCGCCCGGGTGCTTCGGGATCATCGAAGCGACCTCGTCGATGCGCTTGCGGACGTCGTCGGAGTCGGCCTTGGCCTTCGCCTTTTCTTCTTCGGCGTCCTTCTTGGCCTTCTCTTCGGCTTCCTTCTCGTCGGCGTCCTTCTTCGCCTTGTCGGCCGCGAGCTGCTCGGGGTCGCCCTTCTTGCGGGCGGCTTCCTCGGCGTCGGCCTTCATCTTCGCTTCGGCATCGTCGCGCGCCTTGTCCTTGGCTTCCATCGAGTCCATGCGCTTGCCCATCGAGTCGAGGCAGGACAGGACCTGGTCGAGCTTCTGGCCCGCGTCGGCGTCGGCCTTCTTCTTATCCTCGGCCTCCGCGTCCGCCTTCTTCTTCTCTTCCGCTTCGGCGTCCGCCTTCTTCTTGGCTTCGGCTTCCTCGTCGGCCTTCATCTCTTCCGCGGTCTTCGGCATCGTTGAGTCCTCTCGTGAATCGGATCGCACTCCGGATGGTGCCCCGCCTTTATCCCAGACGCCGTGCTCGCAGATGGCGAGGTGGTCGAGCAGGCTCGGTTTACCTTCGATCAGCAGCGTAGAACCGTTTTCGAGCGTCATCTTCCTGTTGACGCCCGGATCTCCGAAGAAGACTGCCGGGGAGGTGGACAAGTCTTCCTTGACCATCATCTCGGCGACGGAGTCGTCGTAAATCTTGGCGATGCCCCAGACTTCGTCACGGCAGATATACGGCAACAAAACGCTTCCGACAACTCTTTCCGCAAACTCTTCGGAATTGAGCAGCGACTTCGGCGGGTGCATGTAGGTCACGGTCAGGCCGTTGCACCGCGCCAAGAACTCCTCGTTGAGGTAATGCTCTGGCGGCCGATAGACGTATTCGTCCCGCTTCGTGCGGTAGGCGGTGTCCGTCCCCGTGATCCGAAGCGCGAACAACCACACGTTTTCATAGCGTTGCGGCGACGTCAGTCGACCGTCGGCGATGGCGCGCGCGACGCCGAGCTCGTCCATCGTCAGCCTGTCGATCGCGACGCGGCATCCGGGGTGAAGCGGTTCGGGCGGCGAACCGAGCGGTGCCCAGGCGTAGCCCACGTGCTCGTCGTTAAGGGCACCCAGCTTCGGCTCGAACTGGTCCCCGACCTTCTGGACGAACGTCGTGAAGTCGACGTCCGGAAGCTCTGGCGCGCCGGCTGCGACAGGGTGCGCGACCGGCGCGCCTGAGCTTGCCGGTGCGGCCGTCGCCGTCCCGGGGCCTCTTTTCTGCCGCGTGAGAAGGCGACGTTCGCCTTCGGGCAGGAACCCAACTTCTTCTTTCGTTTCTCGGACGGCCGTTTCTTCGGGAGTTTCGTCGCCTTCCTGACCTCCACCGGGAATGCACCAATAGCCCGGGAAGTCAGCCGACTTCGGCCCGCGCTTGAGGAACAGCGCGTTGCCGTCGGTCGTAACGAAAAGAATGCCAGCGGCCTTGTTCATTCGGTGGACTTCCGCGACAGGGCGTATTCCATCAGCGGCACGTCTTTCCCCGAAACCCTCTTCGCGGCGACCGCGCTCGCCATCGCAACCGGATCGTTGAGCATCTCGTTCGAATCGCGGCGCGCGCAGTAAGAGTCGAACCTCGCCTTTAGCTTTTCCACGGCATCGCAGACGGCGTCAAGGCGGACGGGGTCGAGCGAGCCGACGGAGACGTCGGAGCGAGATTCGTTGGGCATCGGTCAACTCCCAGCGTTCTTGAGCGCGGCGTTGCGCTGCGCGTCGAAATGGCTTCGGAAAGTGTCGTGAGTCCGTTCGGCAACGACCGTGTCGTCTTCCTGCTCGAAGAGCCAGGTCCCGTCTTCGTGGTAGGTGAGCTGGCAGTAGCCCGTCATCCCGACGTTGACCGGGATCATCAAGCATGACCGCTCCAGCCCGTCGCTGGACCCCAGCTTGAAGCCCGCGGCGCGCAGCCTCGCCTTGAGCGCCGTAGCGACGAGGGATTGAAGCTCGTCGGACTTGATCGACAACTGCTTCACGCGGCGATCTCCTTACGGACGCGGGCGAGTTCGGCCTCGCCCTTGCGCGTCAGCATATCAGACGGCAGATCGCGGATGGCGTAAATCCACTGCATGAAGCATCGGCAGAACGGTTCTTCGCCGACGGCGGTGACCTTGTCGTAGTAGCCCGCCGGCCCGACCTTCATCAGCCCGAGCTTGATCGCCCAGGAATCGCGGACGGCGTAGACGAGCAGATCGCGCTCCTTGTGATCGACCCGGTAGTTGTAACCGGCCTGGCGCCAGTGGCTGTGCCAGATGCCGGCTATCGCCCCACCATCGACAGCAAGAATCTGCGAAAGCGCCCCGGTGAGCTTGTGCCCCTGGTCGATGAGGACTCGACGCTCTTCGAAGGGGAGGCTGGCGAGGGATTTGCGGACGTTGTCTTTGGTGTCGCGCCTTCGGGCGACTTCGGTGCCGCCCTTCGGGATGCTCGTTGACCATCCCTGGAACCGTTGGATCGTTTTTTCAATGGCTTGCTCCCTGTTTAGCCGGATCAGGCTCGCCGACGCGACGATGCGGCGGTCGAGCTCCGCCCGTAGCTGAGGCTTAACGCGTTCGAGCGTGAACCGTTCGACCCCCGGATTGTAGCGCGCGATGCCGCCCTGCTCGATCATCTTCTTGTAAATCGACGCAAGCGCCTCGTTGAGCATCTGCTCCATCGTGACCGGCGAGACCAGGGACCGCAGCGCGGCAGCCCGCAGTTCGGCCGTCCATTTCGCGACGCGCTCGACGCTGTCGAACCCGTTCGCGATCATATCGTCGACGGCGGCGGTCAGGACCCGGTAGAAGTCGTCGGTCGGCATCGCCCGTTATCCACAGGAAAGTTGGTTCACGCGTGCATCCCGCCGTTCGCGCGGCCGTTCAGGCGGTGCCTCGCTTCCTGCGCCGCACCCGACGAGAACAGGTTGTTTTCGGCCGCGTCGAGCTGCACGAGTGCGCGGCGGACCCGGCTCAGGTCCTGGCCGTCGGCGGCGGAGAACGGCTTCGGTTCGCCAAATTCCTTCGGCGGGGCGGGCGGGACGTAGGCCTTGAGCGCATCGAAGTCGAGGATCAGCGGGTTCTGGAATAGAAGCTTGAGCTCGTTGAAATTGTCCTGCGCCCACGCGATGACGCTCGCCTTGTTCTCGGGATCCATGTTCGGCAGGAGGACCTCGACCATGGCGATGAGGGCCTTGAGCTTGACGTCGTCGACCTTGATCTTCTCGGACGGCGGCTCGGTCAGGAGCGACGGCCACGCGGTGGCGAACGAGTTCTGCCACTGAAAGAACGCCCGCTCGTAGGGCACGCTCCTGTAATCCGGAAACTCGGCTTGGATGGTCGCGTAGAACTCGGGGTTCCAGGCGCGGTGCATCGTGATCCTGTCGAAGAACAGGTAGAGCGGGTTCATCTGCTGGCGGATGCGGTCGACGTAGCGCGCGACGTTCTTCGCGTCTTCCGTTCCTTCCCCGAAGCCCTCGGCGAACGTCTCGCTGTTCAGGAGCTTCGCTGGCATGTCGGCCGAGACCGCGATGTTCTCGAGGATGTTCTTGCGCGCCATCCCGTAGGCACCGTCGAGGTTTTGCATGTTCAGCGTTTCGATGGCTTCGTCCTTCCCCACGCTGATGACGTTGTTCGTCGCCGCTTCCTTGAGGAGCGCGCGCTTGATGCCCGCCATCTTCTGCATCAGGTTGTCGATGATCGACCCGGGCTGCTCCATCTTCGCGATGATGACGCCCGCCTTACGCGACACCATGTCGTCGGTGACCATCGTCTGCACGAACGATTTGAGCGGGAAGAGCGCGCGCTGGTAGACCGACCGCCCGACGTAGCCGAACGCCGACGTCGTGTAGCCGATGAAGATCGGGCGCTCGTTCATCATCGTTACCGACCGCGAGCGGTGGTACGGGATGCCCGAAACGGATATGCCCGTCACCTTCTGGAAGTCGAGCGCGTTCGCGTCCTGGTTCAGGACGAGAGACCCCGCCGTGTTGAGCGGGTCGAACACGTTGAACGACAGGTCGTATTGCCAGAGCTTCTTCGGGTCGAGCGCCTGGTTCGCGGGTACGTCCCGCGCGAGCGCCGCGACCGACGCGATGCCGTAGACGCGCGACAGGGCCATGACGTTCATGATCCGGTCGTCGATGCCGTCCTTCCGCCACTGATCTACGAAGGCGTCCCGGACCCGTTCTTCGGGTGCGTTCGGGACGGTGATCTCGCGCTCCTGCGACTGCGCCATCGCGATGGGCGATTCGGCCATCTTCGCGCCGAGCGGGTGGTATTGATAGATCGTCTTGCAGAGCTGGTACGACGGCGCGTCGCCGGGCTCGATCTCCTGCGACGTCAGAAGGTCCTGGAGCGAGTTGCCGAGGTTGCTGCCGTTGATCGTGACGCCCGCGACGCTCATGCCCGTTCGGTCCCCTTGGTGTCCTTCGGCGCGCGCCGCGCGGCTTCGGCTTCTTCGTCAATCCGGATCAGCGACTCGGTAAACATCGTCGACAGAACGGTCTTTCCAGCAACGTGGGCTTCGCGGCGCAGGAAGTCGATGGATTCCCGGACGTCGCGTGGTGGCATGGTCAGCCTTTGCGGAGAACCGTCATCGACGGCGCCTGCGGAACCGGGTTCTGCGTGATCTTCTCGTTCTGAACGCCAGCCGCGAACGCGTCCTTGAAACCCTTGCGCAGGGACAGCACGGTGGCGAGGTCGGCGGTGACCGCGCCCGCCAGCAGCGAACCGGTCTGGCGCGCGATGGCGTTAAGCAGGACGTGGGGCGGGACGCCAGGGGCGGAAACCAGCAGCCCGCGGACGACCGTGCCGACGACCTGGCGCACGACCGGGTCGATCATCTTCTCGACCTGCGACAGGGCGGCTTCGGCCGAGATCGGCTGCGCGGCTTCGGTGGTTTCTTTCCCGTCGGTCTTCGTGTTCATCGTCAGAAGCCTTCCGCGTTGCCGAGCTCGACGCCGGTATTGCGAGCATGGCACATGGCCGAAAGCTTAGCACGATGCTCCGACGTCTTATTTCTTGCGTATTCAGCAAGGCGCTGGCGTTGGATGACCCCGCAGGGCTGCCCCTTCTTCGCTGCGCTCATTCTTGCTTTTGATGCGGCAGACATAGTCTTTCCGGTATTTCCGCGACTGATAGCAGTACGGTGTTCCGCTGACAGCGTCGTCTGTATACCAGCAGCGCGACGTTTGGCGAACATCTCTTTGCGCGCCCGGCTTAAGTTCTCCCGATGTTCGGGAGTAAGCCTTCGACCCGTGTTTGCTCTGGCAATCTTTCGTTTTATGTCATCAGGCATCGGAACGCCGCCAAGACCTTCCCCGCCGTCGGTCAGGTTCACGAGCGGGCCGTTTCGACCACGGCCGATAGCCGCGATGATGGCGACCTCAATTTTGCAGGCTTCGGAGCTGGCAAGACCTTCCCGGATTTTGACCTTCGGTAGCTCACATCCGGCTCGCGCGATAATCGCCGCAAGACGGTGATTCGAGCATTTTCCTTTTTGCTCGTGGTGCCGCCACCGGTTTCCTCTACCCTTCCCCACGTAGCAGGGCGAACCATCCGGGCGGAAAAGGACGTAGACGTAAAAGTCGTCGACCATCAGAAGCCTTCGCTGTTTCCTAAAGCGATAGCTACACCATAGCAGAACGCGTCAGTTAAATCGTCGGACCTGTTTGGCGTTCTATCACCGATGCGAAAGCCGACGACCTGGCTCAGAAGGTGGTTCCGGGACGTCCCCTTGTAAGTGCTGACCTTGTCGTAGGCAAGCCGGGAAAT
>OLLM01000162.1_pt1 | contig 28261 bp, 27 predicted proteins | sample 1604581 | NCBI WGS metagenome assembly OLLM01 (sample SAMEA104055725, study PRJEB20765) | soil metagenome | biome: Arctic tundra; feature: Polygonal ground; material: soil | place: USA | collected 2011-09 | depth 0-0.5 m | reverse complement strand
CGGAGGAGGTGGGATTTGAACCCACGGTGCCCGGAGACACAGCAGTTTTCGAGACTGCCCGATTCGGCCGCTCTCGCACCCCTCCGTCGACCAGCCTACCCCTAGGTTGCAGCGCGCACTCCGGGCGGGGTCGCGGCGATCGTGGGCTCAAATGTGAGAGTGTTGCTGCCAATACGGTTCGTTAAGGAGTCGAGTGACGTGGTTGAAACACAAGGCGACATTGTCTTCATGAGAGCGGCACTCGACGCGGCGACGATTGCCGGCGGTCACGACGACGTGCCGGTTGGATGCGTGCTGGTGCGAGAAGGAGTGATAATCGCCACCGGCGAAAATCGTCGTGAAGTTGATCAAGATCCCACCGCCCACGCCGAAATCGTGGCGTTGCGGATCGCGGCCAACGCGCGCGCGCATTGGCGCATGGATGGGGTCACCGCCTACGTGACGCTCGAGCCGTGCGTAATGTGCGCCGGGGCATTGCTTAACGCTCGAGTGAGTCGGGTCGTCATCGGTGCGCTCGACGAGAAGGCGGGCGCCGTGGGATCGCGATACAACATTTTGAGCGATCCGCGCTTGCTGCACGAGGCCGAGGTGAGTTACGAAGTTCTGGCCGATGAATCGGCCGAACTACTTCGTGATTTTTTCTCCACTCGCCGGGCGTGAGGGCGGCGACCGCCGCCTAGTGGCAATTGACCAGAATCTTCAATACTTTCGGGTGCTTCATTCGTTACCGCCGGAGCACTAGCGCCCTTTGGGTTGGCCTTGGCCATGCCGCTTGTTACGAGCAGGGGCGGCCTTCTGTTTGGGATTGATGGCCTTCGGTGGTGGACCGATCTTATGTTTTCCTGAAAGACCCTTCGGGTCAACCTTTAGGGCCGCTTCTACTAGAGCCTTAAGGTCCTCAGGACTTAAGGGTGTCTTCGATTCTTTCTCCGCTGGATCTTTTGCCACTAGGCATTCCATCCTTTTTACAGTCGTTGGCTATTGGGAAGATGAGTCTTGGTCTTCTTCGTAAATGAAATCAAAATTTACTTTAAGGTCATTTATCCACCGCACGCGATTCCGTTCGGAAAATTTGGCTCCAGGCGCAGGCAGCCTCCCTAGAAGCCGAAATCAGGGTTTACCCTTATGGATTAGCGTCGCCCGTTCGTTTAATCTCTGCAGAAGTTGGTCGTAACCATTGAAAGCAGATACCTAGATGAGTGGCACAATGCTTGACGAAACGCCCGGTGCGAGTTTCGCGGACAGCCCTTGGGCCGTTGAGACGCACGGGCTGACAAAACGTTTCGCTGACAATGTGGCGGTCAACGACGTCGAGTTACTCGTGCCGCGAGGCTGCGCGTTCGGTTACCTGGGTCCCAATGGCGCGGGCAAGACCACCCTCATTCGAGTCCTGCTCGGCTTGACGCACGCTGACGCCGGCACCATGTCGTTGCTCGGTTACTCGGTCCCCCGCCAGCGAGATCGGGCGCTGGCCCGGGTGGGAGCGATCGTTGATGAACCTCGTTTTCATGGTCACTTGACCGGGCGCCAGAACCTCCAGATTCTGGCGGCCGCCCGCGAACGCGCGGCGCGCGATCGCATCGAAGCGTCGCTGGAGCGCGTCGGTATGATGCATCGGGCCGACGATCGTGTTTCGAAGTACTCAATGGGAATGCGCCAGCGACTCGGTGTCGCGGCCTGCCTACTGGGTGATCCCCAGCTCCTGATACTGGACGAACCCATGAACGGGCTCGACCCAGCCGGTATGCACGAGATGCGCGACATGATCCAGACGCTGGTCGCGGAGGGCCGCACCGTGATGCTCTCCTCGCACCTCTTGGACGAAGTCGAACGAACGTGCGACGCGGTGGCGATTGTCGATCACGGCAAGGTGATCCGTCAAGGTCCGATCGCTGAGCTCCTGGCCGGCGCGGCAATGGAAGTGCACGTGGGATGCTCGTCGCCCGAAAGGGCAAGATCAATCTTGGCCGCTACCGCTCTTGGCGAGCAGGTCGACGTCGAGACGGCTGGGCTTTCGATTCATCTCGCCGCGGGAACGGGACGCGACGCGATCGCCGAGATCAATCGACTGCTGGTCGGGGATGGGATCGCCGTTTATCAGCTTCAGGAGGTGCAGGTGTCGCTGGAATCATGGTTCTTGCAAGTCACGAGCCGATTGGGCGAGTCCGAATGACGTCTACTTCCGCCGGCGCCACGTCAGCTGGTCGCTTGGCGACCGCCGGCAGCAACGCGCCGTACGATCGCCGGGGCTCGTGGTTGCCCACGGGGGCCATGATCACGACCAGGATCATGGAGCTGCGCAAACGACGGGGCCTCATGGCCGCCTTGATGGTCGTCAATATCGGGATACCCGCGATCTTTCTAACCGTTCGATTGATCGCGCACGCCGTGGCGCCGAATTCCTACGGACCGGCTGGCGGCTACGACGTGTTCACGGCGCTCGTCGCGGGCGTGATGTTCGTCTTCGGCTTCATCGTCGCCGCCACTCTGGGCTGCACGGCGGGATCGGTCGACCTTACCGAAGGGATGTTCCGTCACCTCGTCATCACGGGACGATCGCGCCTCGCGCTCTATTTCGCTCGGATTCCCGCGGGACTGGCGATCATCGTGCCGATGGTGGCGGCCGGCTTCACGATCGTGTGCGCCGTCTGCGTTTTCGCTGCACCCGCCAAGCTCAACTTCGACGGCGTCAACGTGCCCCCGGGGCTCTCTTTGTCGGGTTTGCAAAGTTGGGCGAAGGATCACCCTAAGGAGGTGGTCTGCGGTTTCAACTATCGCGGACCGATTGGTATTCCGTGCGGCATCAACCAGAACGGCAAAATCGTCACCCCTCCCGGGTCCTCCGGATTCACGGCCATCTCGTCGGCGACGCTAAAGGCGGACGCCGTCAAGATCGCCACCCAGGGTTACGCCGATTACTCTCGCGTCTTCTTGTACCCGTCGGACATGCTCATGGTGAAAACCGGATTGTGGATCGAACTCGAGGCAGCCATTGGCTTCATCGTGGGGCTCGGGCTGGCTTCGTTGATGGGCCAACGAACCGTCGCGGTGGTGCTGATGATCGTGCTCGAGATTGTTCTCACGCCAATCTTCTCGCATACCGCAATTCGCCATCTCATCAATGTGCAGCGAGGACTGGTGGGTCTCGCCATGGCGCATCTGGAACCGGGCGGCTTACCAGGTCCGTTCGGCGGAGGCGGCGGCGCAGGCGGCGGTGCACCATCACTCGTCTATGAGAGCACCACGGTGGGGGTGTGCGTCATTGTTGCGTGGCTCGTCGGCTGGACCACGCTGGGCGCGTGGCGCATGTCGAAACGAGACGCATAGTGCCGTCGTAGAGCTCGTTGTGTTGGCGCCCGCCGATGAATGGCACTGGCGTAGCGCACGTTACCGATGTGGAGTATCAGGGACGATGAATCATTCGATTTTGGCGGAGGAGGTGGGATTTGAACCCACGGAAGGTTTCCCCTCACACGATTTCCAATCGTGCCGATTCGGCCGCTCTCGCACTCCTCCAGGCGTCGATAATCAAAACTGAATTGAATACCGGCTCGCAAGGCTACCCGAGCTTGGGAGCAGGACCGCGCGGTAGCCTTTCTACGCCGAGGTTGAAAGCGGTGGTCGGGTCCCGTGCGACGACCGTTCGTGAATCGAGTCAGGGGTGGAAGCCAGCAGCTCTCAGCGAATCGTGTTGGGTGCCACGGATCGCCTGACCACCGCTTTGGACCTCGGCACCTTACAGCGCGCCGTTAGCATGCGTGCATGGTCGATTCAACCCCCGTACCCACGTCAATTGATGGTGTAACGGCGCTCTACCGGCGATTCCGACCGGGTCGATTCGCCGAACTGAGGGGCCAGGATCACGTGGTGCGCGCGTTGCAAGGGGCCGTGAAGAACGACCGCGTGGTGCACGCCTACCTCTTTTCGGGGCCTCGCGGAACCGGAAAGACGACCACCGCTCGCATTTTGGCCAAGGCGCTCAATTGCGAGCATCCGCGCGAGGGCGACGCCTGCGACGAGTGCGCCAGCTGCGTGGCCATCACCAGAGGTTCCTCGCTCGACGTCATCGAGCTCGACGCGGCATCGAACAACGGCGTCGATGACATTCGTGAGATCACCGCCGGCGCCTGGCACGGCACGCCGGGCAGTTGGAAGGTCTATATCGTCGACGAGGTTCACCAGCTTTCCAAGGCGGCGTCGGCCGCCCTGCTTAAAACACTTGAGGAGCCACCCCAGCACGTGGTGTTTGTCCTCGCCACCACCGAAGCCCACAAGGTGATGCCCACCATTCGTTCGCGCACGCAACACCTTGAGTTTCGCCTCATTGGCGGAGAGACACTGAGCTCACTGTTGCACGACGTGCGAGGGGCGGCCGGGCTGGTGGCCGATGACGAGCTCATCGACGCCGCGGTCCGTCTCGGTCGAGGATCGGCCCGCGATGCGCTCAGTGCCCTTGACCAACTCATTGCCACCGGTTCGCTGAGCGAAACCCAGCCGGAGTTTGACGGACTCTTCCACGCCCTCGTGAACCTCGACGCGGTGGGGGCCCTTCGCTCACTGGCCGTGCTCACGAGAGAGGGCTGGGACCCCGAGCAGCTCGCCGAAAGTTTCGCCGGCGAAGTTCGTCAAGTTTTCTTGCTCCAAGTCGCGCCCGAGGTCGCCGACGCCGTTGACGCCGATCGCGAACGACTGGGTGCGTGGGGAGCGCAATTGGGACTTCCGCGCACCGTGCGCATTCTGGAGACCTTTGGGTTGGCCATGCGTGAAATGAAGAGCGCCCCCGAGAAGATAGTGACCCTCGAAGTGGCTTTGGTGCGTCTCATCCGACCCGAACTGGACAGCTCGCTCGAATCCCTAGATGAACGGTTGACCAAGTTGGAGCGCGAAGGACCCCGTGTCAGCATCCCCACCGCACCGGCCCCCGCCGTCGTGCTTCGACCCATCGGCGCGACGGCGCTGGCGCACGAGACGCCGGAACCCACGACTGCGGTGACCACCGCTGAGCCCGAAGCAACCGAGGCGTTCGAGACGGAATCGATCGCGCCGAGCAACGTTGAGACCCTCAATGTGGACGACGTTCGTGAACGATTCGAAAAACGCGTTGTGCCGCGCACGCCACGCTCCGCCCAGTTGCTGCTCAAGAACGCGCAGGTGCGCTCGCTCGAGGGCCATCGATTGACAATTTCCCTACCCAATGAAGAGATGCGTCAAAATACTGAATATATCGCCCCGGGTTTGCGCAGCGCAATGGAGCACGAGTTCAAAGTGACGCTGCACGTTGAGTGGGTGGTCGATTCATCAATCGCCGTCACGCCCGCGCCTCACGCGAGAACACCGCGCCCTGCCGTGGACGCGATCGTGAACGACGAGCGCGACGTGCTCGACGAGTCGGCCGTGGTGGTTGACTCGGTGGCCGGTCACCTCATTAGCGAGATGTTCCCCGGTGCCGAGGAGGTGTCGTGAACTACCCGCCGGCGCTGCAATCGGTGGTCGACGAACTCGGTCGATTCCCCGGGGTCGGACCGAAGTCAGCCCAACGAATCGCCTTCTGGTTGATGCGCCAGCCCAGCGAAGACGTGGCCCGACTGGCCCAAGCGCTGGACGAAATGAAAACCAAACTCTCGTTCTGTGAGCGATGCTGCAATATCGCCGAGACCGGGGGACTATGCGTGATCTGCGCCGATAGCCGTCGCGACCAGACCACCATCTGCGTGGTGGAAAATCCGCCCGACGTGGTGGCCGTTGAACGCTCCGGCGCATTTCACGGTACGTACCACGTGCTGCACGGCGTACTAAGCCCGCTCGAGGGAGTGACGCCGGACCGCCTGCGAATTCAAGAACTGGTGCAGCGCCTCAATGGCCCGGTGAAGGAAGTCATTCTCTGCTTTAACTCCAACGTTGAGGGTGACGCGACCGCGATGTACCTCGGGCGACTCTTGCAGATGCCCGGTCTGGTGGTGTCGCAACCGGCCAGTGGACTACCGGTGGGCGGTGACCTGGAGTTCGCCGACGATCTAACCCTCGGACGCGCGATCGAGGGCCGGCGCGTGCTGCGCGACTAGGCGAAACGCGCGACGCAGAGAATTCCTGCGACGAGGCAATAGATCCCGAAGGGCCGGAGGGTCTTGGTGGCGAACCACTTGGTGAGAAAGCGCACCGCGACGTAGGCGGCGACCATGGCGCAGAGTGCGCCGACCAGGGTCTGCATACGCACGCCATCGCCGAGTGGACCCATCAACGACGGCAACTTGTAGAGACCGGCCACCAGGATCACCGGGGTGGCGAGCAGAAATGAGAAGTTGGCGGCCTCTTCGTGATCGAGCTGGGCGAGCAGGCCCGACACCATCGTGACGCCGCTGCGAGAGATTCCCGCCAACAGGGCCAGAATTTGCGACGAACCGATGGCCAACGCGCCGCGCACGCCCATAGTGTCCAACGTGCGGTGCATCACGTGGCGCCCGTGGGTGCGCGCCAGGCCCTCGCCCACTAACAGGATCACTCCGTTGAGCGTAAGGAAAATCGCGGCGGCAAGCGGCTTGGCGAAGAGGACCCGAAGCGCGTGTTCCAAGAACAGCCCGGCGATGCCCACGGGAATGCTGCCAATGACCAGCAGCAGCAGGAGTCGATAGCGCGGGTCCATGTCGGGGTCGCGCAGCTGCCAGAGTGAAGGGGCTCCGTCGACCCGGGCTTTGGAAAGTTGGCGACCGAGCGCGGAGAGCAACTGCGCCCACGTCAGGCGGTAATAGAAGATGAGTCCGACGGCCGTACCCACGTGAAGGCCCACTAGGAACACGAGGAAGAAGGACTGCGAGGCTGACTGACTACTCACCAGGTTGTGCCAGCCAAACAGCGCCGGAACCAGGACACCGTGGCCGAGACTGGAGATCGGGAAGAGTTCGGTAATTCCTTGCACCAAGCCCATCACCACGGCCTGGAAGTACGTCAGTGTCACGTGCACGAAGCAACGCTAAACCACGGCGCCCGACCTTGCGAGTAGATGGGTCAGAATGGGGGCGTGCGCTATCTCACCCTCGTCCGCCACGCCAAGTCGTCGCCGGCCCCACCCATGGCATCAGATTTCGATCGCGAGCTCAGTGGTCGGGGTCGCAAGGAGTGCAAGCAACTTCGCGCGTGGGCCAGCGACGCCGAGTCGCTCGGACGCTTCGGGCCGGTGTCGGCGCTCGTCAGCGCCGCCGCGCGTACCCGCGAAACCTTCGAACTTGCTTTCCAGGGGACTGGTTTCGTGGGGGAACACCAATTCGACAAGTCCATCTACGGCGGCCCACGAGAAGTGAGCGGCAAAGATTTGCTCGGCGCCCTTCGTGAGTTCGATTCCGGCACGACCTCGCTGATGATCGTGGCCCATAATCCTTCGATCCACGAGCTGGCTCTGCTGTTGGCCCGCGTTGCGCCGGACTCGCTGCGAACACGTGGTTACGAACTGGGCGGCGCGTACGTGTTCGAGTTGCCCGATGAAGAGCCCTTAGGTTCGACGCGATACGAAATCTCGGCTAGATACATTCCCGATTAGAGGGAGCGAAGGATCGCGCCGTCGCCCTGACCGCCGCCCCCACATAGGGCCACGGCCGCGACGCCGCCGCCGCGACGGCGAAGCTCGAACAGTGCCGTGATCGCCAGTCGGGTACCGGACATGCCAACCGGGTGGCCCAACGCAATGGCGCCCCCGTTCACATTGACCTTGGATTCGTCTAGGCCAAGGTCGTCGCACGACGCCAAGCCCACGGCGGCGAAGGCTTCGTTGATTTCGTAGATGTCCATGCCCTTGACGGTGAGACCGGCTTTGGACGCGGCTTTGGCAATGGCGTTGGCCGGCTGGCTGAGCAGAGAGGCGTCCGGTCCGGCGACTTGGCCGTAGCTCACGAGCTCGCCGAGTGGCTCAAGACCTAATTGCTCGGCGCGCTCAACCGACATCACCAACACCGCGGCGCCGCCGTCGGAAATCTGCGAGGCGTTGCCCGCCGTGATCGTGCCGTCCTTTTCGAAGGCTCCGCGAAGCTTCGCCAGGGACTCGATCGTGGTCTCGCCGCGCACTCCCTCATCGGTGTGGATGAGCAACGGATCGCCCTTTCGTTGCGGGACCGCGACGTCGACAATCTCCTCGGCGAACTTGCCACTGGCGATCGCGGCCGCGGCCAATTGGTGGCTGCGCGCGGAGAACTCGTCTTGACGCGAGCGCGAGATACGCCCGGCGTTGTGGCGTTCAGTGGACAGTCCCATAGCGCACTGATCGAAGGCGCACGTGAGGGCGTCGAACATCATGGCGTCGATAACCTTTTGATCACCGATTCGGTAACCGGCGCGCGCTCCGGGCAAGAGATAGGGAGCGTTGGTCATTGACTCCATCCCCCCGGCAATGACGATGTCCGCTTCGTCGGCTCGGATCATGAGGTCGGCCAGATAAATCGTCTGCAATCCCGAAAGGCACACCTTGTTGATCGTGGTGGCGTTCACCGTCATCGGAATCCCGCCCTTCACGGCGGCCTGGCGGGCCGTGATTTGGCCCTGCCCCGCCTGAACAACCTGGCCCATCAGCACTATGTCCACGGTGGCGGGATCTACCCCGGTGCTCTCGAGCACTCCCTTGATGGCGGCGCCACCGAGGTCTTGGGCGCTGAGCGATGTGAAGGCGCCCGAAAGTTTGCCAATTGCGGTACGGCTGCCGGCGACGATAACACTACGTGACATGGTGACTCCTACTTTTTCGTGCGTAACTACTAGTCAGGTTAGACCTTTGCGCTCCGACGGAATCCGTCGAAGAACCGGTACTCATCATGAGCGCACTGAACCAGAACTCATTGCCCGTGCGCCCCACCAGACGTTCGACAACTAACCTCGCCCAGATGAGTGAGATTCTGGATGCCGTTCGCGCGGGCGCGTCGGGCGAGACCCTGGTCGCCACGCCGATGCCGGCGACAACTCGCGCGGTCTTCGTGCGGCGCGACGAGCAGGACATGTTCGCCGGGATGAACAGCCGCGACAAGGACCCCCGCCGGAGTCTGCACGTGGACGAAGTGGCGCTGCCCGAATTAGCGCCCGACGAGGTCTTCCTCGTCGTGATGGCGTCCTCGATCAACTTCAACACGGTGTGGACGAGTATTTTCGAGCCGCTGCCCACCTTTGGTTTCCTCGATCGCCTCGCCAAGGAGTCGTACTGGGGTCAACGCCACGCGCTCGATTACCACGTGGTGGGTTCGGATGCTTCCGGCGTGATCGTGCGCGCTGGTTCGGCCGTGCGCAACTGGAAGGTGGGCGACGAGGTCACGGTGCACTGCAATTACGTGGACGACCAGGATCCCAGCGGCCACGACGACTCGATGCGGTCGGACATTCAACGCATCTGGGGATTCGAGACGAATTTTGGCGGCTTGGCCGATATCGCGGTCGTAAAGGCCAACCAGTTGATGCCCAAGCCCACGCATTTGACGTGGGAAGAGTCATCCGTCAACGCGCTGTGCAACTCCACGGCCTATCGCATGCTCGTGTCGCGCAATGGCGCACCGGTCACGCAAGGTGACAAGGTGCTCATCTGGGGCGCCTCGGGCGGTCTCGGTTCCTTCGCGGTGCAGCACGTGCTGAACTCCGGCGGTATCCCTATCGGAGTGGTCTCGAGCGCCAATAAAGTCGACACTCTCCACGAGTTGGGTTGCCAGCACGTCATCAACCGAGAGGAGAAGGCGTACAAGTTCTGGAAGGACGAACACACTCAGGATGAGTCAGAGTGGCGCCGCCTCGGCAAGGACATCCGCGCCCTGGTGGGTGAGAACCCGGAGATTGTCTTCGAGCATCCGGGACGCTCCACTATGGGCGCCAGCGTGTTCGTGGCCAAGCGGGCGGGCACTATCGTCACTTGCGCGGCGACCAGTGGCTACATGATCGAGTACGACAACCGCCACCTCTGGATGAAACTCAAGACCATCAAGGGATCGCATTTCGCCAATTACCGCGAAGCGTGGTCGGCGAACCAGACGATCATTGACGGAAAGGTAGTGCCCCCACTGTCGGCGGTCTTCGCGCTCGAGCAGGTCGGCGAGGCCGCCTATGAGGTGCACCACAACCGACACGAGGGGAAGATCGCCGTCCTTTGCGCGGCCGAGCGAGGCGGCTTGGGTATCACGAATCGCGAACTGCGTGAACAAATCGGTGAGAAGCGGTTGTCGATTTTCCGCCGTCACGACAAGGAGTAGCTATGGATTCGATGCTCATAGAAATTGATCACGTGGCCATTGCCGTACGCGATCTCGAGGCGGCCGTGACGTGGTATCAGGATGTCTTCGGCGCGTCGGTCGAACACCGCGAGAACGTCGAGTCCGATGGTGTCGCCGAGGCACTGCTGCGCGTGGCGGACTCGTACATACAGTTGTTGACTCCGACCCGTGATGACTCGCCGGTCGCGAAGTACTTGGAGAAGAAGGGCGAGGGCCTGCATCACGTGGCCTACCGAGTGGCGAACTGCGCCGAAGCGCTTAACGCCGTGAAGGCGTCGGGCGGCCAAGTCATCGATGAGGTGCCCCGTCCGGGATCGCGCGGCACGACCGTGGCCTTCGTGCATCCCAAGGGATCGTTCGGCACGCTGATCGAACTGGTGCAAGTTACCAGTTGAGCGATCCGTTTTCGCGCGCTGACATTGGTGACTCACTAATTCCTACTTACCGGTAACGCTAAAGATCTTGGCGCGATTTGCGGGGACCACCTCGGAGAAGGCCTTCGCCGTCGACATCTCCAATCCCCGTTGGATAGCCTTAGAGATTATGGAACACACCATGGCGGATCGTTTGGCCGAACTCGAAGCCCGCAAGAGCGAAGCTCGCATGGCCGGCGGGGAGTACGCCATCGAGCGTCACCAGTCCAAGGGCAAGTTGACCGCGCGTGAACGCATTGAGTACCTGCTCGATGAGGACACGTTCCAAGAACTCGACATGCTGAATCGTCACTACGCCTCGGGCATGGGACTGGAGGATTCGCGTCCCTACACCGATGGCGTGATAACGGGCTACGGCAAGATTGATGGCCGTAAGGTCTGCGTGTATTCCCAGGATTTCACCGTCTTCGGCGGGGCACTGGGCGAAACCCACGGCGAGAAGATCCAGAAGATAATGGACCTGGCCACCACCATGGGCCTGCCCATCATTGGACTCAACGACGGGGCCGGGGCACGAATTCAAGAGGGCGTCGCCGGTCTCAACGCGTACGGCGGGATCTTTCGTCGCAACGCGAAAGCCTCCGGCGTGGTTCCCCAGATCTCGGTCATCCTGGGTCCGTGCGCCGGGGGTGCCGTCTATTCGCCGGCTCTCACAGACTTCATCTTCATGGTCAAGGACACCAGTCACATGTTCATCACCGGACCCGACGTCGTCAAGACCGTGACCGGCGAGGACGTCACGCTCGAAGAGTTGGGCGGGGCGTTGACGCACGCGACGAAGTCTGGCGTGGCGAACTTCGTGTTGCCCGACGAGAAGAGCGTGCTGGATGAGGTGCGCTACCTCATGTCGTTTCTGCCCTCGAATAACCTGGAGGAGGCGCCGCGAATAATGACCGGGGACTCCGCGGACCGGCTCTGTGAGAACCTGCGCGATCTCCTGCCGATGTCGCCCAACCAGCCCTACGACATGAAGAAGGTCATCACGTCGGTGGTCGACGGCGGGGATTACATGGAAGTGCACGCCACGTGGGCCCAACAGATTACCTGCGGCTTCGCGCGCATTGACGGCCACACGATTGGCCTCGTGTCGAACCAGCCCCAGATCCTGGCCGGCGTCTTGGACATCGCGTCGAGCGAAAAGGCCGCGCGCTTCGTGCGCACCTGCGACGCCTTCAACATTCCCCTCGTGACCTTCGTCGACGTGCCCGGTTTCATGCCCGGGCTGGATCAGGAATACGGCGGCATCATTCGCCACGGCGCGAAGTTGCTCTACGCCTTCTGCGAGGCAACTGTGCCGCGCATTTCAATCATCACGCGCAAGGCCTACGGCGGCGCCTACGTGGTCATGAACTCGAAGTCGATCGGCGCGGACTTCGCGTACGCCTGGCCCACCGCGGAACTGGCCGTGATGGGTTCGGCCGGCGCGGTGGAGATCGTGCACCGCCGGGACCTCAGTGAATCAGACGATCCCAAGACGCTGCGCGCATCGCTGATCGAGGACTACGAGGAGCGCTACGCGACGCCGTACATCGCCGCCGAACGCGGATTCATCGACGACGTCATCGACCCCGCGGAGACTCGTCGCATTCTCTGTCGTTCGCTCGAGCTGCTGCGCAGTAAGCGCGAAGAGTTGCCCAAACGCAAACACGGCAACGTGCCGCTATGAGCTACGGGTTAGCGCCGCGTCCGGTGCTTCCCGCAGAGGAAACGGCCGCGGTCATGGCGGCGGTCGAAGAGATGTTGAAGGCCGAGGCGGAACAAGTCCTCGCGATCGACACCGTACCGAGCTGGCGGTTCTCCGGACGCTGGTTCAACAGTGGTCCGTATACCATGCGCCGTCCGCTGCGGCCTATGTAGCGCTCTCGACGAGGTCTAAGAGATCGCTCATAATTGCGCTGAGCGAGAAGTCCTTGGGGGTGTAGACCGCGGCGACGCCGTCGGCGCGCAGCGTGACAGCGTCCGCGTCGGGCACGATGCCACCCACGATTACCTTGGCCTCCACCCCGGCGTCGCGCAGCCCGTCGAGCACGCGCGGTACGAGTGCCAAGTGCGAGCCGGAGAGAATTGATAGGCCCACGATGTCGACGTCTTCGTCGCGCGCCGCAGCGACGATCTCTTCGGGCGACAGTCGAATCCCCTGGTACACAACCTCGAAGCCGGCGTCGCGGGCCGCGACCGCGATCTGTTCGGCTCCGTTGGAGTGGCCGTCGAGCCCGGGCTTGGCCACCAGGATCTTGGGCGGCGTGCCGCGGCGGGCCGTGACGGCCTTGGAACGCTCAACCAGCGCCGCGAACTGTTCGCCACGCATGGCCACGCCGGCGCGTACCCCGGTCGGCGCTCGGTATTCGCCGAAAATCGTGCGCAGCGCGTCGGCCCACTCGCCCGTCGTGCCCCCGGCCTTGGCGAGTGCGATGGTGGGCGTCATGATGTTGTCGCCGGGTTGCGAACTCTGAGCTACGCGTGCCAACTCTTGCAGCGCGTCGCGCACGGCGGCCTCGTCGCGGTTCGTTCGCCACGCCTGGACGTCGCCGATCATGTCCTGCTCAAAGGCCGGGTCGACGGTCATGACGGCGTCCAGCTCGACCCCGCTGGTGAGCGGCGACTCGGCGGTCTCGGTGAAGCGGTTGACGCCCACTACGATCTGCTCGCCCGATTCAATGCGCGCGACGCGCTCGGCCTGACTCGCGACGAGGCGACTCTTCAGCTCGTCAATCGCGTTGAAGGCGCCGCCGAGGGCCAGCACCTCGTCGAGTTCGCCGTGCGCGGCGCGCGTGAGTTCACGTACCTTGGCCTCCATCACCTGTGAACCGGCGAAGACGTCCGGGTATTCCAGCAGGTCACTCTCGTAGGCCAGCACTTGTTGCATACGCAGGCTCCACTGCTGATCCCACGGACGCGGTAGACCCAACGCTTCGTTCCAGGCGGGCAGTTGGATGGAGCGCGCCCGCGCGTCGGCCGAGAGCGTGACCCCGAGCATTTCGAGCACGATGCGCGACACGTTGTTCTCGGGCTGTTGTTCGGTGAGGCCTAGCGAGTTCACCTGCACCCCGTATCGGAAACGGCGCAACGAGGGGTCGTCCACGTGGTAGCGGGTCCGGCAGATCTCGTCCCACATCGCGGTAAACGTTCGCAGTTTGGCGATCTCTTCGATGAAGCGCACCCCTCCGTTGACGAAGAAGGAGATGCGACCTACGACCTGGGGCATCTGGCTCGGCTGGACCTTGCCCGAGTCGCGCACCGCGTCGAGCACGTCAATGGCGGTCGCCAGGGCGAAGGCGATCTCCTGGACGGGGGTGGCGCCCGCTTCTTGCAAGTGATAGCTACAGACGTTGATCGGATTCCACTTGGTGACGTTGTTGATGGCGTAGGCAATCATGTCGACGATCAGTCGCTTGGACGGTTCGGGTGCGAAGATGTACGTGCCGCGACTGAGGTACTCCTTGACGATGTCGTTCTGGGTGGTGCCCTGCAGGTGGTCGTAGCCAATCCCCTGCTCGTCGGCCAGCGCCAAGTAGAGCCCCCACAGCCACGCGGCGGTGGCGTTGATGGTCATCGAGGTGTTCATCTCGCCGAGCGGTATGGCGTCGAGGAGTTGGCGCATATGACCAAGGTGCGCAATTGGCACGCCGACCTTGCCTACTTCGCCGGCCGCGCTTGGCGAATCGGGGTCGTACCCGGTTTGGGTGGGCAGGTCAAAGGCGATGGAAAGACCGGTCTGGCCCTTGGCGAGATTGCTCCGGTAGAGCTCATTGGACTTGACGGCGCTGGAGTGGCCCGAATAGGTGCGCATCACCCACGGCTTGGAGCGCTCAGCCATGATCCCCCTCCTGTCGATCCTTACTGACGGTAGTCGTAGAAACCAACGCCCGATTTTCGACCAAGTTGGCCGTCGGCGACCAACTGGCGCAGCAGTGGCTCGGGCGCAAAGTGGGCGTCGTCAAAGGCTAGGTATAGGGCGTCGAGAATGGCGAGTGACGTGTCCAGGCCCACCAAGTCGAGCAGGGCGAACGGTCCCATCGGAAAGCCGCAGCCGCCCTTCATGGCGAGGTCGATGCCCTCGATCGTGGCGACTTCCTGTTCGAGCAGGCGAATGGCGTGGTTTAGGTAAGGAAAAAGCAGCGCGTTCACGATGAATCCGGCCTGGTCCTTTACCTCCACGGGTTCCTTGCCGCACGCCAAGGCAAACTCCGTGACGGCTTCGATGGTTTCGTCGCTGGCGCTCAATGGTCGCACGATCTCCACCAGCGTCATGGTGGTCGCCGGGTTGAAGAAGTGCAGACCACAGACTCGCTCGGGGTGCGAAATCATCGTGGCCAACGCCATCACCGAGAGCGTGGACGTGTTGGTCGCGAGAATCGCGTCGGGCTTCATGACCCGATCAAGTTCGCCGAAGATACGTTTCTTGATCGAGAGGTCCTCCACCACCGACTCGATGATGAGATCGCAGTCGGCCAACTCCTCGAAGTCCACCGTGGCGCTCACGCGGCCCCGGATCAAGGTGGCGTCGTCCGGTGAGAGCCCTTGCTTGACGACCTTCTTGGCGAGCGCCTTGTCCAGACCCTCCAACAGGGCGTCGGCCGTTTCGAGCGTGCGACTGCGCAGGATTACCGTGGCCCCAGCCGTCGCGGCGACTTCCGCGATGCCACTGCCCATGATCCCGGAACCGATCACGCCCACTTTTTGAAAGTTCATCTTGGAACCTTACTGGTTTGTTATGGATCAACCTCAGCGACGGCTCAACCAAACAAGCTGCCGACGCCACTGAATGACCGAGTCAGCGTGAGCGATTGTCCGACCGGGTGTCTAGAAAAACGAACGGCAAAACAGCGATTGAGGCGCTGCGAGCGTAGACGCGACCGCGTTAGGCCTCGCTGATCGTTACCGATTCAATCGTGACGCGTTCGCGCAGCGTGCCTGAGGGCGAACCACACGCATTGATTGTCTCGATGACGTCGAGACCCTTGACTACTTTTCCAAAGTGCGCGTAGAGCGGAGGAAGACGAACCCCGTCGGGACCCGAGATGACAAAGAATTGCGATCCGTTGGTGTGGGGTCCGGCGTTGGCCATCGCGAGTGATCCGACTTCGTAGCGACCGGGTTTGGGCAGTTCGTCGTTGAACCGGTAGCCCGGTCCGCCGGTGCCGGTGCCCGTCGGATCACCACCCTGGAGGACGAAGCCGGGAATCACGCGATGAAAGACGATGCCGTCGTAGTAGTGCCAACGGGCCAGGAAGACAAAACTGTTCACGGTTTGCGGTGCGCCCAGTGCGTCAAGCAGGATCTCCATCGTCCCCTTCGACGTCACCATGGTGGCGGTGTAGGTCTTGGCCGTATTGATGATCATCGGCGGGGCCGACTTGAAGTGCTGGCGCTGCTCGCTGGATCCGTCGGGGTTAGGGATGTGATCAGTCATGGATTCCTAGGTTGCGCTGTTCGAGATAGTGACCGAAAGCATGCGGTTCGTGACCAGGGGCGGTACGCCGCTGTTGGCCGAGTTGCCTTCGCTGTTGATCTTTGCGACGACGCTGGTGCCGCTCACGACCTGTCCAAAGAGGGAGTAGGTGGCACCCAACGTCTCGCCATTCTTGCCCGTCACGATGAAGAACTGACTACCTCCGGTGTTCGCGGTGCCCGTGTTGGCCATGGCGAGCGAGTACAGCGGGTAGGTAGGACTGCCCACCTTGGGCAGTTCGTCAGTGATTGTATAGCCCGGTCCGCCGGTGCCGGTGCCCGTCGGATCGCCGCCCTGCACGACGAAACCGGGGATTACCCGATGGAAGATCACGCACTTATAGAAGTTGTGATCGGCGAGGAAGATGAAGTTGTTGGTCGTAATCGGAGCGGTGGCCGCATCGAGCTTGACCACGAACGAACCGGCCGTCGTAACGAAGTGCGCGTAGTACGTCAGCGCCTTATTGATGGTCATTTTGGGAGCGGTCTTCCAGGTGAGGGTGTTGACGCGCTTCAGTGTTGAGGCGGGGCAGCCCGCCGCCACGGCGAGGCCGTTGGCTCTTACTTGAGCGGTCTTGTTGGCCTGGGAGAGGGTTGTCGTGGTTGTGGGCGCGGTCGTCGTCGTTGCGGCCAACGTGGAGGTGGTCGTGGTCGTTGGCGTGGTCGGCGATTTGCCGGCGAAGAGTAACGCGGCCGAGCCAACAACGAGCACGGCCACGATGGCCGTGATGATCACGCGGCGAATCGTCTTGCGCCGTTTATTCATGCGCTGCATCTGCTCCATTTTTTGACGGCGGGCCGCTTTTTGCCGTTCACGTTTGGTAGTTGCCATGGTTGCGACTTTAGTAGCCATTTGGAAGGCCTCTAATCGCCTCAACTAGTTTTGGGGTATGGCACTGGTCGTTCAAAAGTATGGTGGCACCTCGGTGGGCGACGCCGACCGAATTCGTGCCGTCGCCGATCACGTGTCGAGAACTCTTGACGACGGCAACGAAGTTGTGGTCGTGGTGTCAGCCATGGGCAAGTTCACCGACGATCTCATGCGATTGGCCGGTGACGTGTCGCCCATGCGGCCCCTGCGCGAACTGGACATGTTGCTCACGGCCGGTGAGCGGATTTCCATGGCGCTCGTGTGCATGGCGCTCGCTGCGCGCGGCGTGGAGTCGGCGTCGTTCACTGGCTCGCAGGCCGGCATCATCACCGACACCGATCACACCCGTGCCAAAATCCTCGAAATCCGACCCGACCGTATTCGTGATGCCCTCGACTCAGGGCTGGTGCCAGTGGTCGCCGGCTTCCAAGGTGTCTCAACGGATAAGGACGTCACCACGCTCGGTCGTGGCGGATCGGACGTGACGGCGGTTGCGTTGGCCGCGGCGCTGAAGGCCGATGTCTGTGAGATCTATACCGACGTGACGGGCGTCTTCACGGCCGATCCGCGCGTCGTTCCCAGGGCCCGGCGAATCGCCAAGGTCTCCTTCGATGAAATGATGGAGATTTCCGCGACCGGTGGCCGGGTGTTGATGCTTCGTTCAGTCGAATTGGCGCGGCGCCACGGCGTGCCGTTGCACGTGCGCTCGAGTTTTACCTGGGAGCCAGGAACCTGGATTGTGGAGGAGGACCCCACTATGGAAGAAGCCGTTGTATCGGCCATCACTGATGACACCTCGGAGGCCAAGATCACCGTGGGCGGGGTGCCGGACCGACCCGGTGTCGCGGCGCGACTCTTTCGCGAGTTGGCCAACCGGGGAATAAACGTGGACATGATTGTCCAGAACACTGGGGCCAATGGCATGACGGACATCTCGTTCACCGTCGCCAAGACGGACCTCGACGTGTCGCGCGACACGTGTAACCAAATCAAGGGCGACATCGGGGCGGCCGACGTGACGACCGACGACAATATTGGCCGGGTCAGCATCGTAGGCGCTGGCATGAAGACCAGCCCCGGCGTGACGGCGCTCATGTTTGAAACTTTGTACAAGCACGGCATCAACATCGAGATGATTTCGACGAGTTCGATTCGTATCTCGTGCGTGTTACGCGCCGAGAAGGTGGCCGACGCGGTGCGCTACCTGCACACTGCGTTCGGTCTCGACGCCATCGAGTTCTAGACTCGCTACATGCGCGTCGCCATTATTGGGGCCACCGGACAGGTGGGCACGGTCATGCGCACCGTGCTGACCGAGCGTAACTTTCCCGTCGACGAGATTCGTTTCTTCAGTTCGGCCCGTTCGGCTGGCACCAAGTTGGAGTGGAAGGGCGAGTCCATCGAGGTGGAAGACGCTGAGGGAGCTGATTTCAGCGGCGTCGAGATCGCCCTGGCCTCGTCGGGCGCCATCTCATCGAAAGTGCTCGCCCCGCGACTGGCGAGCGCGGGGGCGATTGTCATTGACAACTCCTCGGCGTGGCGAATGGATAAGGACGTGCCGCTGGTCGTGCCCGAGGTGAACGCTCACGCACTTCGGTCGATCCCCAAGGGAATCGTAGCCAACCCCAACTGCACCACCATGGCGGCCATGCCCGTGCTCAAGCCGTTGCACGTCGCGGCAGGGCTTCGTTCGCTGACCGTGGCGACCTATCAGGCGGTGAGTGGTTCGGGCCGCGAAGGGGTCGACGAACTCGCCGGACAGTTCGAATCTTCTCTCGAGGGCGACGTGCGGGTCCTCACCTTTAACGGCGGCGCGCTGAGCAGTGACACCGGCCTTAAGTTTCCGACCACGATCGCGCACAACGTGATTCCATTGGCCGGAGTGATCGTCGATGATGGTTCCTTCGAAACCGGTGAAGAGCAGAAGCTGCGTTTCGAGAGTCGAAAGATCTTGGAGATTGACGATTTGCTGGTCGACGCGACGTGCGTACGGGTTCCCGTGTTCACGGGGCACTCCTTGGCGATCACGGCGAGCTTTGAACGTCCCCTGTCACCGAGTGAAGCGATGGCGCTGTTGCAAGACGCGCCCGGCGTTGTGCTGCACGACCTGCCCACGCCGCGACTAGCCGCCGGCCGCGATGCCACGTACGTCGGGCGAATTCGCCACGCCGAAACGGTCACCAACGGCCTTTCCTTGTTTTTAAGCAGCGACAACCTGCGCAAGGGCGCCGCCCTTAACGCGGTGCAAATCGCCGAAGCGCTTTTGGCACTGCGTTAGTCGCCGCCGTCGCGACCGGTCTGGCGGCGCGCCAAGTTGACGCAGTGATCGCCGAAGCGCTCATAAAAACGAGCGATCAATGCCAGTTCCACGGCCACCGGTAACGCCATCGACCCCGACGTCAACTCGGCGGTGAGCGAGACGTGCAGGTCATCGAGTTCGTCGTCGATGTCCTCGATTGCGCCGAGCGACTCCAAATTGCCATCGATGATGACGTCAGTCGCTTCGCGCCAGATCATCGACGCCACTTCGCCCATTCGTTCGACGAGTCCGCGGCTGCGCGGCGACATCTCGTTACCGAGGCCGCGCGCGGCGCGCCGGGCGATGTGTTCGGCGAGGTCGCCATTGCGCTCAATCTCGGGCAGTATCCGGATCAGGATCACGAGCATTCGCCGCGACTCAATGCCGAGCGATGTCTCGTTCAACAGCCGCGTTTCCGCCACGGCCACCATGGAGTCCACGAGATTGTCAATGACCTCGTCCTGATCAACGATGCGCTTGGCCAGTTCGCGGTCGTTGGCCAACAGGGCGTGGGTCGCGCCGGCGATTGCTTCGCCGACCAGCGCGAAGACCTGCACGGTCTGCTGGCGTAACTCCGGGGTCACGCCCACGTCGGAGATTTCCAGCTTGGCGGGCTCCCGGGCGGATCCAAATAGGCGAGGCATGGCCAAAGGTTACCGCCGGGTCACAGTACTTCTCTAGGGTGGATGCATCAGGCAGAAAGGTAGAAACAATGTTGGGAATCATCTGCGGCGTCGCCGGTCTGCTGGTGGGCGCAGCGGCGACGTGGGTCTACTCAATGAAACACGCGCAGTTGTTGCGTGACGGCGCCGTACAGGCGAAGTCCGACCTCGCCGTGCGTGATTCTCAGCTCGCCGCCGTCAACGAGATGTTGAGTCGCGAGCGTGACGAACGCGAAGATTCGCTAAAGAACATGGGGCTTACGTTCGAAAATCTGTCGAACCGGGTACTGGCGGCCACGGTGGAGCAGTTCAACAGCTCACAGGAGCAAGTGCTCAAGGAACGTGACTCGAAACTCGATCTGACGCTCAAGCCCCTCGAGTCTCTGCTGGACGAATACAAGAAGAATCTCGTTGAATTCAACAAGGAACATACCGGTGCGCTCTTTGACGTGAGGAATCGAGCGACGGAGTTACTCGTGGCGCAGCAGAAGACTCAAGACGAGACGCGTCGATTGAACCAATTACTGGGCCGAGGTGATCAGCGCGGCCATTGGGGCGAGGTGCAACTGGCCAACGTTATGGACGCGTCGGGACTGCGGCGCAACATTGACTACGACCTGCAGGTCTCGGGGGTCAACGACGCGGGTCGATCATTAAGACCCGACTGCGTGGTCAAGATGCCCAACGAAGCCAGCATCGCCATCGACGCGAAATTCCCCTTCGACGCGTTTGAGGCGGCCCTCGCCACCGACGACGCCGAACAACGTCGCGTGAAACATTTGGAGCACGCGGCCGCGCTTCGCGGTCACGTAAAGGCGCTAAAGGAGAAGTCCTACTGGGAGGTCATCTCGCCGGCGCCAGAATTTGTGGTCTGTTTTGTGCCGAGCGACTTCGCTATCACGGCGGCACTCGATGCTGATCCTCAGCTTCTCGCTTTTGCCGCGAAGGAACGAGTCCTTATTGCCGGACCCACCAATCTCCTATCACTGCTGTGGTCGGTCGCGATGGTACTGCGACAACATCAGGCCAGAATTAACGCCGAAGACATTCTCGAAGCCGCGAGCACTGTGGTCGATCGCATTCGTCTCGTCACTGAGCCCATTGCCAAAATGGGCAAGTCGCTCGAAGACTCCGTTGATTCGTATAACAAGATGTTGAAATCAGTGGAGGCGCGATTGATTCCCGCGGCGCAAAGAACGCGCGATTTGGGGGGCGCCCAGGGAGTTAAGCCGCTGCCCGAGTTGAGTTCGGTTGACGAGCCCGTTGGTCAACTCAATGAAGAGAAGTGGGGTGTGGGACCTGATAATCCGCTACCCGAAGGAATCTCGGAGATTCTTGAACTCGAAGAGTTCGACGGGGAGCTGTAGCCCGCTTCACGCGGTCCGTCATTTTCCTACAGTGAGTAAGTTCTTACGACGTGGCCCGCACTCGCGCTCAGCGTCGTCGACAGTCCTTTTGGCTGAGCATCGCGATCGCGATTACCCTACTCGCGCTGCTCTTCGCCCACGACGTCAATCGGGCGGCCCACAACTCACTGAGCCCTCGGCGAAGCGAGAATAGAAGCTTTGGCCTGCTGGCCAACACCTTGATCTCCCAGGAGAACAGTTTTGACGTTCGGTTTCGCTACCTGCTGGCCAATGGCCAGACACTCACCCGATCCGTCTTCGCGGCGCGATTGTCCCAAATGGCCGACCAGTTGGTCCTCTGGCCGACCGAGGCCCAGGAAGTGCGGCGCCCCGTGCTGGCCCACGACGTGAACGACGTCCTGGCCCAGGAGACCGGGCAGCGATTCGATGACTACCAAGAGATATTGACCGACGTCGTTGGTTCACTGCGCCTGCCATCCACGACACTGCCCTGGCCGAGCGCGAGCACCGGCATCGTGAATACCAATGCGGCGCAGGCGTCGCTGGTCGCGACCAGCCAGGAGTGGAGTTCGCGCCGCCGCTCGCTCGTAGGAGAACCCGGTCACGTGACGCTCGCCGCGACGACCAAGGGGGTGGCCCTACTGGATCTCTCGGCGTACGTGCTGACGCTGCGCACGTCGCCCACGCTGATGGCCACCCGGGGCGTGGGCATCGCCGCCGTCTCGGTGTCGCCGTCGCCATTGCCCGCCGTGGCCAGCGAGCTGCTGCTGCCACCGGCCAGTTCCGTGCGCCTCGGCGTGTCGGTGCTCAACGCGAACTACATAGACCAACCGATATCGCTCACGGTCACGTTGATCCCAGTGAATGGTCGCGGCCTTCGTCAAAGCCAAACCATGTCGACCGTCCTGGGACCGCTGGAGTCGTTTGCCTTCGTCCCCAAACTGCTCAACACGCAGGCCAGCGAACAGGCGACGCTGACAATCAAAGTCGCGGGTGCGCCGAGCGCACTAAATATGACGCGCTCGCGTACCTATCACGTCGTGATGTCACCTTCGGGAAACACGCCGTCGAATTGACTTAGTGGCCGGTTCGCTACGATGGACTTGGCCCTATGTTGAAGTGAGGAACAGTGAAGCAGTCAATTACCGTGACCGACAATCGCAGCGGTGAGACGCTCGAGATTCCCATCGAGAACGGCGGTGTTGCCGCACACGATTTCTCTAGGGCCGTCCCCGGCGTGTGGTTCTACGACCCCGGCTTCATGGCCACCGCGATGGCCGAGTCGGCGATTACCTATATCGATGGCGACGCCGGAATACTGCGGTACCGCGGCTACCCGATTGAACAACTCGCGGAGCATTCGACCTACCTCGAGGTGGCCTATCTCTTGAACCACGGTGAACTGCCCACGGCCGAGCAGTCCGCCGCGTGGAACGAGGAGATCACCTACCACACGTACATTCATGAGAACGTTCGCAAGCGCTTCTTAGAGGGCTTTAACTATGACGCCCACCCCATGGGAATGCTGGTATCCGCGGTCGCCGCCCTGTCGACGTACTACAAGGACGCCAAGGAACTAAACGACCCCGAGACCCTGCACCGTCAGGTGGTTCGTCTCATCGCCAAGATGCCCACGCTGGCCGCCGCCTGCCATCGCTTCTCGGTGGGCATGCCCTTCGTGTACCCCGACAACTCGCTCGAGTACGCGCAGAACTTCCTCTCGATGATGTGGAAGGTCGCCGAACCGCACTACGAACCCAACGCCGTTCTGGCGCACGCCCTCGACGTGCTGTTCATCCTGCACGCCGATCACGAACAGAACTGCGGCACCACCGCGATGCGAATCGTCGGCTCGTCGCACGGCGATCCCTACTCCGCGACGGCCGCCGCCACGGCGGCGCTCTACGGACCGCGTCACGGCGGGGCCAATGAGGCAGTGGTGAAGATGCTGACCAAAATTGGCAGCCTGGATAACGTGAACTCCTACATCGAATCGGTAAAGGAAGGCAAGGTCCTCCTGGAGGGGTTCGGTCACAGGGTCTACAAGAATTTTGATCCGCGCGCCACGATCATCAAGAAGACGGCCGACGACGTCTTCGCCGTGACGGGCAAGAATCCCTTGCTCGATATTGCGCTCAAGCTCGAGGAGGTCGCGCTGAAGGACGACTACTTCGTCTCGCGCCATCTCTATCCCAACGTTGATTTCTACTCGGGACTGATCTACCAAGCGATGGGATTTCCGATGGAGATGTTCACGGTACTGTTCGCCATTCCCCGCACGTCGGGTTGGCTGGCCCACTTCCAAGAGCTGCTCGATCAAGACGTCAAGATTGCGCGCCCGCGCCAGCTCTACATTGGTGACGAGGTGCGCGACTACGTGCCGATGGCGCGACGTACGTAATCGTTGATCAAGGCGAGGCTTTAGGTTCGACTGGCCCCGTGCGTCGCGCTGATGATTCGCGTCAGTCCCTCTTGGACCATTGAGACGCACAGTTCGCCCGCTCGGTTGTAGATGAAGCCGCGCGCGAGTCCTCTTCCGGCGTGCGCGATGGGCGAGTCGATGTCGTAGAGCAGCCATTCGTCGGCGCGCAGCTGGCGATGGAACCACATGCAGTGATCGAGACTGGCGGCCATGAAAACATCATCGTCCCAGCGCATCGAATGCGGGGCCAGGATCGCGTCGAAGAGGCTCATGTCGCTCGCGTAGGTGACGACGCAGGCGTGCAGGAGCGGATCGTCGGCCAGCTGTCCGTCGGCCTTGATCCAGAGTTGCTGGCGGGGCTCCTTGTTGTGCTTGGAGCTCCAGGGGATTTCACCGATGAATCGCTGGTCAATCGGGTGCTGGCGCTTGAACCATTCGTCGTTGCTGCCGAATTCAGTGAGCAGACGTTGCGCCATGGGTTCAATTGTCTCGGGCCCGGGTACGTCGGGCATCACGAACTGGTGCTCGAAACCGACCTCCTCGTTATGAAAACTGGCCTGCATGTTGTAGATGGCTCGGCCGTGCTGGATGGCGACCACGCGTCGAGTGAAGAAACTCTTGCCATCTCGGATGCGGTCGACCTCGTAGAGGATGGGCAGGCTCGTGTCACCCGGACGCAGGAAGTACGAGTGCAGGGAGTGCACCATGGCGTGCTCGACGGTGCGCCCGGCGGCCATGAGCGCCTGAGCCGCCACTTGACCTCCAAAAGTGCGCTGGCGCTCCTCCTTAGGGTGCTTGCCCCGGTAGGTGTTTACTTCAATCGTCTCCAGGTCGAGCAGATTGACGAGGAACTCTAGGGCTTCGGACATCTGCCCATTCTGGCACTCGCAGCCTCGCCCCAAAGTTGTCGGTTCGCCTCAAGATGGACCCTCGTCACTAACAAGTGGCACCAACGACCGAACTAGAATCGTCACCGTGCCAAAAAACTTTCGTGAATTTATGACGTGGTCCAAGACACACCAAGGCAAGAAGTTGATCCGATTCACGCTGAGTTCGGTGATTACCACCGGCGTCTCGTTCTCGGCGATCTTGATCGTCTACGGCTTTCATATCATCACCGGTATCATCGGCGCCACGCTCTTCGGCAACGTCCTGGCCATGATCCCCTCGTACTACTTGAGCCGCGCGTGGGCTTGGGGCAAGCGCGGTCGCAGTCACTTTGGCAAGGAAGTCGTACCGTACCTACTGATGTCGTTCGCGGGCATCGCCTTCTCGTTGCTGGGCGCCTTGTTCGTCAAACACTTGGTGCACACGCATCACTGGAGTCATCTCATCGATACCGGTTTGGTGGGCGGCGTGAACGTACTCAGTTTCGCGATCTTCTGGGTCCTAAAAATTCTTCTCTTCAACCGGATCTTCCACACCGACAAACTGCACGCCATCGAGGTTCACCTCGAAGAAGAAGAGCAGAGCGAGAACCGTTAGTCGCGGAAGTTGATGAACTGCAAGGGTACCGAGATGTCGGATTCCTTGAAGAACGCAATGGCTCGCTGCAGATCGTCGCGCTGCTTGCCCGAAATTCGCACCTGGTCGCCCTGGATGGATGAGGTCAGGTTCTTCACACCCATCTCCTTGACCATCTTGTTGATCTGCTTGCCGACCTCCTGGGAGATACCGGCCTTGAGCTCCACCTTCTGGCGCGCCGCGCCCTGGCTGGCCTCTTCAATCTTGCCCGCCTCGAGTGACTTGAGCGACACCGATCGCTTCACGAGTTTTTCTTCGAGCAGCTGGTAGAGCGCGCGCAGACGATCTTCGGTCGAGGCGCTGAGCTTCAGTTCCTTGTCGGAGAACTCGATCACGGCGCCGGTGTTCTTGAAGTCGAAGCGCGTTGACGCCTCGCGGTTCGCTTGGTCCACCGCGTTTCGCACTTCCTGGAGGTCAATTTCGGAGACGACGTCAAAAGTTGGCATGCGCAAATCGTAGAGCCTGGGACTTGGCTGGATGAGGGCCAGCCCGTGGCAGTAGGATTCTCGACGGGTCAGTGCCCGAGTGGCCAATGGGATCTGGCTGTAAACCAGACGGCTTAGCCTACGGGGGTTCAAATCCCTCCTGGCCCACCAAGGTCAATCCAGCACGTGCTGGATTGACCGTGCGCGATTTGGGGACGAGACTGCGGTGGCACGGGCGAGAGGAGTGGCGTGAATCGACTGAAGTCGAGGCCGAGGCCGAGCGATGTACGCCGGGTCTACGAACGCCTCGCCTCTCGCTTCGAGTCGGGCGTGCAGATGCTCGAGCGGCGCTACACCCCGCTCGGTCGCTTCTCGCCGGGGCCCTTCGAGGGCTGGTCCTTCCTTTGGCAGCCGGCCTTGCTGGGCTTCCTGGCCATGATCCTCATTCTGACGGGGGGCTCCTTCACCAATTCGCCCTTCAAGTTCGACCTGGCCAGAACGTGGCTCTTCGGCGAACCATCGGTCGGCGCCGTTGGCACGCCGAGTTTGACACGCCTGGTCCTGGCGATCGTGTTCATGTACGGCGGCCTGCTCTTGTTGATGCGAGTCTGGCTTCGCCTGGCCGAAGTGTTAAAGCTCCATCCCGGTTCCTCGCTCAAGTCGCTCTGGTGGATGCTGCTCATCTGGGCGACGCCCATGATCGTCGCCCCCCCACTCTTTTCGCGCGACGTCTTCAGTTACGCCGCCCAGGGCGAGATGTCGAGCTACCACCTGAGCCCCTACATCCTGGGCCCCTTCTCCCTGGGGTCGAGCCCCTACGTCAACCCCGTGGATCCCCTGTGGGGCAATACTCCCGCGCCGTACGGTCCATTTTTCTTATGGATGGACGCCACCATTGATCGCATCACCAACCACCATCAATTGGCCACGGTGGTGGGGTTGCGTCTTTTGGAGGTCTTTGCCGTAGCCATGATTGGCTACGGGATCACCCTGCTTGCGCGAGGAATGGGCCGTGACCCCGGCGAGGCCTTTGTCCTCAGTGCCCTTAACCCGTTGGTACTGCTCACCCTGATCGGGGGCGCGCACAACGACGGTATCATGGCGGCCTTCCTGGTCGTCGGCGTGGCCCTGGCCGTGCGGCGACATCCGGTGTGGGGGCTGTTCTTCATTGCCTGCGCCACCGCCATCAAGGCCCCGGCCGCGCTCGCACTGGCCTTCGTCGCGTGGAACTGGCTCGGCCCCCACGCCGCGATCCGACAGCGAATACGACCGATCGTGATTGCCAGTGTGGTGGCGGGAGCTACGTTGAGCTTCTGGACATGGATGGCCGGCTTCGGATTTGGCTGGGTGAACAATCTGCTGTCCAACGGCGTCGTGCGCTCCTGGGCGGCCCCGGCGACCGGCGTCGGCATGGCGATCTCCAACACGTTTCATGCCGTGGGCCTGCACTCCATAACGCTGACCAGCGTGTTGTCCGTCACGCGCCTGATCGGCCTGCTGGTGGCCGTGGCCTTCACGCTCTGGCTGCTTTGGAGGTCTGAGGATCGCGGGTGGGTCCGCTCCCTCGGGTTGGCGCTCGTCCTGTTCGTGGAATTAGGACCCGTGGTCCAGCCGTGGTATCTCGCCTGGGGACTGATCCTGCTGGCCGCCAGCTACGAGGGCCGTGAGCACTTCTGGCTCCTCGCTCTTTCGATCACCGGGCCGTTCATTGGCATTCCTGGTGGTCGGGTCTTGCTGAGCGGGTTGATTCACAGTAATCCGCTGCTCATTGCCGTGGCCGTCGCGATCATCGGCGCCGTGTTGTTGATGCCGATGGGACGCTGGACCCAGTGGTCCTGGCCCTATCTGGGCGACGAGAGCGAACTCGCCACCTAGCTGCGGTCGGGCACGACGTACTGGTACTCCACCACGTCGAGCCACCGGCCGTGCTTGCGACCGATTTCAATCTCGGTGCCGACCAGCTTGAAATCGCACTTCTCGTGCAGGCGGATGGAGCCCTCGTTCTCGCCCACGATGCGCGCAATCAGGGTGTGAAAGCCCGAAACCTTGGCCGTGTTGACTAGTTCACGCAGCAGTTTCTCGCCCACGCCGCGCCCGCGGGCGCTACGACAGACGTAGACCGAGTTCTCCACTGATGAGGCGTAGGCCGGGCGCGAGCGGAAGGGCGAGACCACGGCAAAACCGAGGATCAGCTCGCCGCGGGCGCCCACTTCTCCGAGTTCGTCCTCCTCGTTGACGCCGACAATGCAGGGGTGTGTCGCCAGGTGGGTGCGGATCCAGGCCTCCTGGTCGGCTAGCGACCTCGTCACCAGGTCGAAACTCACGGACATCTCCATGACTTCGGGGTTGTAGATGTTCATGAGCGCCGGCGCGTCGTCAACTTCGACCAAGCGCGTTCTCATAGGGGATAAGGGTACTCGCGCAGGGGGTGGAAAGTCCGGGCCCGCTCAGAGTACAATTCACTCTCGCGTGTTTTTGTCACGCGGTGCCCTCTTAGCTCAGTGGTAGAGCACTTCCATGGTAAGGAAGGGGTCGTCGGTTCAATCCCGACAGAGGGCTCGCCAGGCGGCGTAGCTCAGG
>OLLM01000154.1_pt1 | contig 30325 bp, 26 predicted proteins | sample 1604581 | NCBI WGS metagenome assembly OLLM01 (sample SAMEA104055725, study PRJEB20765) | soil metagenome | biome: Arctic tundra; feature: Polygonal ground; material: soil | place: USA | collected 2011-09 | depth 0-0.5 m | reverse complement strand
TCGAGGGCCGCGAAAGCGGCCGCGTCGGCCAATCTGCCCGTCTCGGCTGTAACGGGGATCAGGTTCGCCCTGGAACCGGGCACCGGGCGTAACACCGTGCCCGTGCGTTCAGCGATCATCGGGACCGTCTTCGCCGTCGTGATCGTGACGGCAACCATCACCTTCGGCGCCAGCCTGCGGACCTTGGTCGCCAAGCCGGCCCTCTACGGTTGGAACTTCACGTACGAGTTGAACGGTGGTGGCGGCCTAGGTGACATCCCGGCAGCGGGAGCGGCCACGATGCTCAACCGGGATCCCTACGTGCAAGCCTGGGCCGGCGTCTACTTCGGGAGTCTTCAGATTGACGGCCAGGATGTTCCGGTCATGGGCGCCAGCCCCCGGGCCGCGGTAGGACCACCCCTCCTATCGGGGCACGCCTTTAATGCCGCCAACCAGGTCGTGCTCGGTGCGGCCACCCTGGCCCAGTTGCACAAGAAACTCGGCGACACGGTCGAAGTGGGCGCCCCCGGCGCTGCGACGACCAAGCTGAAGATCGTGGGCACCGTCACCCTGCCCACCATCGGAATCCAGGGCAGCACGCACCTAGAGATGGGCAGCGGGGCGGTGCTCTCGTACAAACTCATTCCGGCCGGTGAGCGCAATCTCTACGACGTGCCACCCGGCCCCAACGCCATCCTCGTGCGCGAGAAACCGGGGGCCAACCACTCCGCCACGCTCGCGTCACTCAACTCCATCCTGAACAAACTGAACGCTAAAGCGTGTTGCGGCGCGCAGGTCAACGCTGTGGAGCGCCCGGCCCAGATCATCAACTACGGCTCCTTAGGCTCCACCCCCGCGGTGCTCGGCGGCGCGCTCGCCGCCGGTGCGGTCGTGGCGTTGGGTTTGACCCTGATTGCCTCGGTGCGACGTCGCCGACGCGACCTGGCGCTGCTCAAGATACTGGGCTTCACCCACGGCCAGTTGGCCGCGGCTATTGCCTGGCAGTCCAGCGTGGCGGAGGGCATTGGCACGATTGTGGGCGTACCGTTGGGCATCATCACCGGGCACTTCATATGGGACCTCTTCGCCCGTGAGATACACGCCGTGCCCCAACCAACTGTTCCGGTACTTTCAGTCGCCCTCATCGTCGTGGGAGGACTCGTGCTCGCTAATGTCGTAGCCGCGATCCCGGGGCGCATCGCGGCGAGGACCCCCACGGCGCTGTTATTGCGAGCCGAGTAATGGCGCAGTCAAGGGGTGGGCGCTACAGCCTGCTCCTTCAGAACATAGTGAACGGATCCGTCGCGACATAGTGAACACCTCAGTGGAGGTGCGTCATGCAAGTGCGCTACCAACTGCGCCAACGGCCCTTTCCACTGACCCAACCATCAGGCGATAACCCGCTGGTCACGCGGGGTCCGCAACTGAGTCGTCAGTCTCTAGGCATGGGATGCACCGTCGGGTGCGACCGCCGGGATGGTGTGCGACGAGCGAGGCGGCACGGGGTACGCCACTGCGAGCTCCGGATGCAAGACGCCTCTCCGGGCTGCGTCCTCGTGGCCCGGAGTAATCGGTCAGACGGAGGTCGGTGCCGCGAGCATGCGGTCGATGCCAGCACGAAGGACGGCGACATCGACGTGGAAGGACGTATACCGCGAACTCCCAAGCGAGGGGAAATACTCGGGTCCGTGCTCCGAGGTACCGATGATCTCCTGATGGTCGAATCCCAATGCATGGCACATCAGGTCGAAGTCGGTCCACAGGTGCTCTTCGCCCGGTTGTCGTAATTGCAGCAAACTCAGATCGTGTTCATAGGCGAAGATGACGTTGGTCAATCCGGCTCCGTGAATACCGATCAGATAGCGGCATTCGCGGAACAGTTGGGCCTGCTCGCGCAGTGACATTCCGTCAGTGTCAATGACCTCGAAGTCCCTCTCGCGCACGAGACGTTCGATCTCGTCGTAGTTGCTGAGGTTCCTTTCCCGCACGGGCGAGCGGGTGAGGAAGATCCGTCGTTCCGCGCGTGGCGGTGGGCTGCCATCGGCGAGATCGAGGAGTGCAATGATCTGAGCAGGAGATTCCACGTATTTGAGTCCGGCTGCGCTCCGGCTCAGGATTTCGGGCCCGGCCTCGATGGAGCGGTCCATCACGACGAACTGGGTGGCAGAGCAAAAGACGATGCTCTTGCTCTTGATGAACTTCCCTTGGGGAGAAATGAAGTTCCATTGGGCCAACCGTTTGGACTGAATCGCTTCACGGAAGAACGGTTGATCGAAGAGCCGATCCGGAACGAGAACTGGAATCGCCGGGTCGATATTCGCCTCTTCCAACATGAGGATCTTCGGTAGGAAGTCGCGGTAGAAATGAAAGTAGTTGGAGGACCAAGCGGTGGACAGTACGACGACTTCCTCGAGCTCCATGAGATAGCGCCGACGGATTCTGGCCCTGACGTATCGCCACAGAGGAGGAAGGTTGAACATCTCCCCCAGATAGCGATCTCGTGCTGCAAATGCATTACTGACGCTGGTCTCGATGAGCAGACCGTAGTCGGCGATGGCGAATCCTGACTGTGGCTCAATGACCACATTTCGCCGGAACTGGCACAGGTACGGCTTCAGCGCAAAGGCTACCGCCCGGTGAGACACATCGGCCGGTGAGGTCCAGAGAACGAAGCTCGACTCCAGCGACTTGGACGACTGCAGCGCAGCGAGAAAGTCCCAGGCCCTAATCCGGGCGACCTGGACTCGCCGAATAATTCGGTGAACCATTTTCGCGCGGATTCGCTGCACATCCATAGCTGAGATCGTAGCGGGCACTACCCACCAACCGGAGGCGAGCCAGGAGGACTGGGAACTTGTCTCGTCGTTCACCGACCAGATCTCGGGCGCGAAATTAGAGCGACCAGGACTCGATGGTGCACTGCGTGCCGCCAAGGCCGGGCGATTCGACCTGCTGCTCGTCTATCGTGTCGACCGCCTGTCGCGTTCGGTGCGGGGACTCGCCGAAATCCTCGAGACACTCGACGGGCCAACGTCGGTTTTCGATCGGTGACCGAACCTTTCGACACGACGTCGCCGGCGGGGCGCATGATGGTCGGGATCTTCGCCGAGTTCGAGCGGGCCACCATCATTGACCGCGTGATCGCCGGCATGGAGCGCAAGGCGAGCCTGGGCGGCTGGTGCGGAGGTCACGAACCCTTCGGCTATCGGGCCCAAAAGGGTGAGGGACGACTGATCGTCGATGAGATCGAAGCGCCCTTGGTGCCCGTCATCTTCGGTCTCTACGCCCAGCAACACCTGGGTAGTCATGCCATTGCCAACTGGCTCGGCGAGAGCGGTCTCGCCACGCGCTCGGGCAGGCCCTGGTCCTACAAGTCAGTGCTGACGGTGTTGCGCAATCGCACCTACCTGGGCCAGGTGCACTTTCGTGGCACCTGGCGCGATGGTGGCCATCCCCCGTTGGTCGCAACGGCGCTCTTCAACGACGTCGCTCGCATCCTGTTAGAACGAGGCGAGGACGCCAGCAAGCGCGCGAGTAATTCGTCGGACTACCTGTTGACCGGTCTCGTTGTCTGTGCGCACTGCGGTCACCACTTCAACGGCACGCGGGCCGCGGGACGAAACAGCACCTATCGCTACTACACGTGCTCTTCTCGTCAGCGCTACGGCACGTTGACCTGCAGCGCCGACCGAATAACGGCGGAAGCACTCGACCACACCATTATTAATTCTCTCCTGGCCGTCTACCAGGACTCAACCCTTTTCACGCACGCCCTCGACGAAGCGCGTGAGCGTGCAAGCAAGGTGTCGCCGGATCGAGCTAACGAGTTAGCAGCAGTGGTCGGTGAACTGAGCAGCGTCGACACCAGCATCGAGCGCTATCTGCGCGCTTTTGAAACAGGCTCAATGCCCGAAGCGTTGTGTGCCGAACGGGTGCGCGATCTCGGGACCCGCTCCGCTACTCTACGTGCGCGTCAGGTCGCCCTAGAGGGCGAATGCGACCAAGTGTCCCTCCACTGCGCTACTCCTGAGCAACTCGGAGCGTTACGTGACCAAGTGAGCGCGGCAGTCGCTAAGGGCTCGCCCGCCGTCGTGAAAACTTTGCTGCAGGCACTGATCCATGAAGTGCGCGTCGACAGTCGAAAATCTATGCAACCTGTGTTTCGAGTGCCCATCACGAAGGATCCATTCCTCACAGACGCGGTTCGCGCACTGTCCCCATCGGTGGGCGCTACAGGACTCGAACCTGTGACCTCAGCCGTGTGAAAGTGTTAATACGCTTTTCACGAGACGACGTGACATGACGACAGACCGCTTTGACCAGGACTAATGACGACGCGAGACGACGCGAGAAAACTGCGCACGACGCGATTTGTGGAGCATTTTGTGGGGCAAGATGAACGCAGCGCGTAAACAACTGAGATAGTGATTCACCTACATACACGAGAGCCTGAGAGTCGCGCGTGGAACTCGGTTCCGCTCGCGCTCTGGTATGATTCTGGTATGACTACGAAGATTGCAGTGAGCCTGCCCGACGAGCTTGTCGACGCGGCCCGTCGAGCGGTGACTGAGGGTCGATCCAGTTCAGTGTCCGCGTTCATCGCCTCGGCCATGGCCGACAAGACACGGTTCGACGATCTTGAGGCGTTGCTCGCCGATATGGCGGCGGAGTCTGGGCCGCCCGATGAATCTGATCGACGCTGGGCGCGCGAAGCTCTTGGACTGATCTGAAATGGCCCCGAGTGTCACGCTCGACACCGGTGCTTTGATTGGTATCGAGCGAGGGACGAAGCGGATGCAGGCTCTGCTCGACGAGGCCGGAGCAGTCGGCGCCAAGTTCAACGTTCCGGCGGGAGTTCTCGCTCAGGCCTGGCGCGGCACGCCGCGACAGGCGCGCCTGGCCCGCTTCCTCAAACTGTCCAATGTCTCGGTTGTTCCACTCGATGACGCCGGAGCCCGAGCAGCTGGTGTCTTGTGCGCTCGCAGTGATGTGAACGACGTTGTTGATGCGTCAGTCGTCGTATGCGCGAAGTTGGCGGACGACCCCGTGGTCACAACCGATCCTGATGATCTTCGCCGCTTGGATCCGAAACTTCGTATCGTCGCCATCTGAGAGTGTTGACCGTGCGCTCACTCCTTGAACCCGCCCAGCGAAATGAACGCCCCTAGCAGTGGTTCGGCAACATAAAGCGACAATTGACACGACCAAGTAGGGATCAAGTGAAGGACGCGATAAGACTGTTTGACCTTAGCGGACGGCTTTCAAACCTTTCCGAGCCCCTCGATGCGCTATTGGAATGCTCCTGACGCTGAGATTGGAATTCTTCAGAAATCCTATTGTCCTTGGAACGGGAGGTTCAATCGACGCGCCCGATTGCGTTCTCGATGATCGCCTCCATTTCGTCACGAGTAGCGCCGTTCAGCGACCGGGGCGCCGCCACAGCTGCCCGGAAGATCTCCTCGATCCCGCTTTGCATGACGTGGTCGTCGTCAAGGACGCGCAAGCTGTCGAGAAGTCCATTCCTGCGAGTGATGACGCGCAAGACGTCAGGGTCTTCGAGGGCGGCAACGCCGCCGGCAACAATTGAGAAGAGTGCGTAAGCGCCATCCCTTGATGTGAATTCGACGGGCTCGCCGTTCCACATCCGAAGCCGCTAGTCCTCCAGTAGCGTTGCGAAGTCGAATCGCTCACGGATGAGTGGCTCAGTCCGTCACCGGTTATCTCTACCCGCAAGGCGATGTCGCCATTGTCGACCATCAGCTCGTCCGTCAAGTCGTCATTCCATTCAGTTGGTTGGCTGATTATTGAGAAGCTGTTCAATCCTGCCCGTGGCCTGACCAACGTAGGTGAGGTAACGTCCGAAGTGCTCGGTCGCCTCGACGTCAACCCCTAGCCGGGAGCGCGCGATGCGGGTAAAAACGTCGAGCCGTGACGACGCCATCCAGTTGTCGATCTCTGGATGCTCACTCCAGCACTTTCGATTCGCCAATTCGACCTGATACATGCGAAGCCAATCGAGCGGAACCGTGGGAGGCACGACCGGAGTGCAGATGCGGTTCTTCACGGCCTCGTCGGTAAACGTCGACTCGACGAAGCCGATTAGCGCCGCGCTAAAGGCTGGTTGACACGTGCGCACCCACTGCAGCGTGATCCGATCATCTTCGAAGACGGCCGTGGCCGGGTGCGTGGGAATGCCCGCGGCGGAGCAGTCAATATGTAACGTGGAGGGCCCCGTCGAGATAGTTCCCTGCTCCAGCCGCACAGTGTCGGCGTCAATGGCCATGACCCGGCCCATGCGGATAACGCCCTCAATGCGACGAAGCTCCGCCACTTCTCGATCACTAAGGATGGCGCAGTGATACGCCTCAGGCACGATGTCCAGATTGAGGCGCCGCAACTCGCCGAGGGCCTCCAGGCGGGCAAATACGTCGTCAACGGAGTCCGCCCGGGCTACGGCCTCGGCCTGGTCAGCGATGCTCTTGGAGAACGCTGCAAAGAACTCGTCACCGGGCTGGAACTTGGCACGGTTCAAGACCCAGGAATCGTGAGGGACGATCCAGCGGATCTGGCCGGGGTCAGCGCCATTCTGGAGGAGCCAGATGCACGCGTCCATCCCGGTCTTGCCGGCGCCGATGACCACGAAGTCGTCGTAGCGCGGCGCGACTCGGGGCAAATCGTTCAGCGGTATGCAGGCCGACCCCGGAGCGACGTCATAAGCGGGAGGACTGGTCGAGGGAATGCGCATCCGGGAATGGGTGGCATCGACGAACCGTCGGACCTGGACGGCACGGCGTTCCCCGGAGAGCAGCGACGTGACAACTCGGTCATCGCCGACCTCGCTCATCGGGAAATACTGGACTCGATCGGACGGTAAGAACCTATGCCGCATGGTTATGTCGAAATGGCTCAGCACCTCGGCGCCGGAGGCAAGCTCGTGGAAGCCTTCATTCAGGCCCACCTGGTCGATGGCTCCCGAACCGAGGGGGGCAGAGTTCACGCCGTAGTAGCTGGCCGGCTGGTGCAGGCGGACAAAGGGGTAGGCGTCGTTCCAGTGCCCCCCGGGTCGATCCCGACGGTCGACAATCACCAGTGTCGCATCGGTGTCGCTAAATACAGAATCGGCGAACGCCATCCCAGCGGCGCCGGCGCCCATAATTAGGTAGTCCGCGGTTACCGATTGTTCGCTCAAGTCCAGTCCCGCCAACTCTCGAAGTTCCGCCAGCCTAACGATCTGAGTGGCAGGAACCGAGACCCAGTTCAAAAATCTCCTCAACACAGCATGGTTCTAACCTCGGCCGAAGGAGTGCTTGCGAAAGTTGGGCTGCCCCGCAAACGCACGTTTGGGGCGCCGCGAGGCGCTGCTAGGCCATTGTGAAGCACGGTGACAAGGAGGCTCTCATGGGCGCATGCTTCAGCACTACGGATTGGTACCTCAAGGATGGCCAGGAAAATGCCTTCGCAGATCACTGGACGGCGTTCTTGCAATGGACTCGAGAGACTCAGGAGGGTTTCGAGGGCGCCCGACTGGTCGCCGACGAGGCGGACCCCCATCACTTCTTGTCGGTCGGTGAATGGCGTGACTCGGCATCCCGGCAAGCGTGGGCAGACGAGCCAAGGTTCTTGGAGCTGTTTATGCCTTGCCTGGAGCTGTGCGACGACGTGCACGGCAGCTAGTTCGAAGTCAAGGTTGCCTTCTGACCTTCGAGTAGGCACGCTTTCCCTTGCAGCACAACGTGGGTTGGGGCGCCTTGTCCCCGATCGCCGGATGAGTGGGGCACCGTTCGGGCCCGATCAACTCGTCCCCACTCATTTCCGAAAAGCCACCAAACTGGCGAGTCCTCGGCTCGATCATTGTCCGATGAGACTCACCCCGTCAGATTCCGATGAGCCCCCAAAGGCGAGGGATTCCAGCGACAGTCTGCACAGGTTCAGCTGTTCACGATGACGTGACACATTTCAATCCGTGGGCGCTACGGTAGTGGGCGCTACGGGACTCGAACCTGTGACCTCAGCCGTGTGAAAGTGTTAACACACTTTTCAATAGACGACGCGACACGACGTCATAGCACTTGACGAGGAACATTGACAGCGCGAGACGACGTGAGCAAACGGCACGCGACACGATTAGTGGAGCATTTTGTGGGGCAAGATGAACGCAGCCCGTAAACAGACGGAGTTGTCATTCACCGACACGAGGGCCTGTGAGCGTAGCTGTCAGCCTTTCGAATGTTTGCGGTACAACTTCGAATCTCAGTCTCAGGATCGACGTACCCGGAGTGGCTATTACGGCAGTCCAAGTCGTGTCTGAGATAGCGCTAACAGTTCGAGCTAGTGGACTGCGAGTCAATCGGCCCGTGCGCGAAAGACGTCGGTAAGTGACGGCTAGCGCGACCGACGTCTCGTGACTAATTCCCGCTTCTTAATCAGACCCCCAATCACCGCTCAACACTCTCGCAGCGTGGTTCCTCCGCCACCTCCGATGGCCCCGTTGGGTGGCCGAAAACTGTCGGATTGAATGGCCGAATTCGTCGGATTATGTACCAGGTGTAACGCACTGCTCCGCCTGATATCCGAAATTCCCGCAATGCTCCGTAGCGTCCATAAGTTATGGCTACCGAGCCTTTCTCGAAATCAAGCCTTTGGAAGCAACGATTTGAATTGGTCTCATACGCTACTTTGATCTGAGATGACGAGTCGGTGCCTTTGCACGTCCATCACCGTCGGCCGCGATCCCATGTTCAAACGCATCGAGAAGGTCGAAGACTTCATCGGCGGCCCAGACTCGATTTCTTCGTCCGTCCGTCATCTCGCGTATGACTTTCGATTCCGTGAACCGACCCAGAATTCTGCGTGCCGCGATTTCCGTAACACCTAGATTGCTCGCCGCGGTTTCTGCACTAATGATTGGGTGTTGCACTAATACTTCGATCATTCTGTCGACGGCCGATCCGGCTTGTCGACGGCCGATACGAGTACCCCATTCGTCCACCATCCCTGCAATTTCTGAACTCAGACCCTCGGCGCGACTGGCCGATTCAAAGGTTGCGCGCGCGAAGTGCGAGATCCACTGATTGACGTCCCCCCGTTGTTGATACGCTGCCAGAAATTCGACGTAGGAATCCCTTCTAGCGGCGAGAACGGTACTTATAGGAGGGATTACCTTCATCGAAAGTCCGCGTCGACGAAGGACGACATGAATGAGCGTCCGCCCCACTCGACCATTTCCGTCAGCAAACGGATGGACCGCCTCAAACTGGGAATGAACAATCGCTGCTTGAGCAACCGCCGGAATATTCGTTCGAGAAGCGAATTCGACGAGATCGTTCATGAGATAGGCGACGTCGTCCGGCTTCGGTGGGACATACACTGCGTTGAACGGGCCATGGTTCGATGGGCCAATCCAATTTTGCTTCGCTCTAAATTCTCCCCCAAAGTCCTCGAGATCGGTGCCCCGCGCAAGCGTCACGTGAATCTTTCTGATGACATCAATTGTCAATGGTCCGTCGATCGCGAACTGAATCGCATCCTCCATCGCAATAACGCTGTTAGCGATTTCTCGTGCCACGGTCTTTGCGGCGGCCGGATTCTCTCTGGCTTGTGCGATAGAGAGATGACTGGCCCTCAGGCCTTCGATACGACTCGAACTGATGGCTTCCGCGCGCAGGAGTGGCGAAGCCACCATCTCATAGTGATTGGCGTCGACGGACGCGTTAAGCTGCTCTACGGCTCGTGCCGCATCTTCAACAAGGGCCGACGTCTCGCCCGATAGAAGAATGTCCGCTTGGGCGATCTTTGGCGGCGTTGTGAGCAGGTAGGGATATGGTTTTCTCTCACGCTGTGGCGGCGGCGGATAGCTCGTCAGATCGGGCGTCCACATCAATTCGGTTTGGCGCGGGCGCGGCCAATGCGCTCGTTCTTCGATCTCAGGGGGAAGTTCTACTTCGGACTCAGGATTCGCGCTCGTGGCGAACTGCCCTCCGTTGGAATGCCCCTTTGGTTGCGGTTTTGCTGGGTCGACCATCGGTTTGTATTTTACCACATACAAACTAGAATGGTAATAGTGGTTTGTATGGAGAGATTAGCAAACCACTAATCTCCGAATCACTGGTAAAAGATTGGCCTACCGGACCCGTCGAATGGCTCGCGTATCTGACGACAGAATCTGTGCAGATTCAAGTATACTTTCTCTGTGACCCGCCCCCCCGCCTACACCCTCTCCGTCAGCGACGCCGCCAAACGCGGCATCGCCGGACTAGCTCGTGACGCCGAAACCGGCTCGTCAATTACGGTCGAGCGTAACCACCGTCCTGTGGCGGCGATTATCGGAGTGAGCGAACTCCATCGCTACCAAGAGGCCGAACGAGACTTGCGCGATCTTGCGGTCGTTCTCATCCGCACCGCCGCCGATAACGGTGAACGAACTTCGCTCGATGACGTCTTCTCTCGATTCGGATTCGACCGAGCCACTCTCGAACGAGAAGTGGATGAGGATCTGGCCGCTGGTCGAGAGTGACCCCGTCCAAGGCTCAAAGAGACGAACCACCATCTCGAAGAACTGGTCGTCACCACAGTGCGCATCATACGGAACTCCGCTTCACCGACGCTGCGATTGACGACTTGGTTGCGCTGCAGAAAAAGAACCGCCCTGCGCTCAAATGGGCAATGAAGAAGTTTCTGCTCATCGAGCGTAACCCCGAAGTGGGCGCCCCTCTCGGCGGTGGCCTGCACGGCTATCGCAAGTTGACTGTGGGCGATCGGGACTGGCGCATTGTGTGGCGAGTGACCTTTGACGATACCGGACAGCTCATCGTCGACATTGGTGAAATCTGGGCCGTGGGCGCCCGAAAAGACAGCGAGGTCTACGACGAGATGCGTCGACGGGTGACGGCACTGGCCGAAGGCCCTCAGACCAAAACCTTCGAAGAGGTCTTGGCCCTGCTCGAAGCCAGTCTCACGAAGAAGCGACGTCCCGCACCTTCTCAGCTCACCACCGACGACGCCCTCGCGCCAACATGGTTGGTCGACGATCTGGTAAACCTCGCGGGCTACGTACGAAGCGACGTCGAAGCACTGACTGAGCGCCAAGCCATGTCAGCGTGGGTGGCTTATCGTTCGCGCTGATGCACTTCCGCTTACTCTCGATTCGAAAACGCCAGGACACATTTTTCAAGAGAGCGCGGTTCCTCCCGGTTGCTCGGCCGGATTGCAGCGAATCTTTCAACTAAGCAAGCAGCTCATGATCGGACGCTCGCAGACGAGGTGATTACTTTGATTCATAACTCCAAATAAGACTGTTGCCGGGTGGGCGCTGCGAGTGGACCTTAGCGAACAGCTTTGAAACCTTTCGGAACTGCTGGCCGAACTGATGGAATGAATCAAACCAACCTAGGCGCGATCAAAACTCTCCCGTTTCTCCAAGCGATACGTCAAAGCGACGAGTTCGGCCGTGGAGTAACCGTTGCGCACGTCATCGGCGAGAGCCGCGTCGGAACGCTCCGGGGGTGGGCCCCACCCCCCACCGGTACCCGTTACGATGCGGATCAGGTCACCGTGGGTCAGTGCCAGGGCCGTAGCCTTACCGAAGCGTTCACTGACCCGACCATCGCCGTAGTGAATCTCGACGTAGTTTGGCGAGCCGCCCTCACCGCCGTCCACACCCCAGGGCATCGCGTCATGTCGACCCATGGCGACGGTGAAGATCGCCTCGTCGGACAGCACTCGATACTCGCGCACCAGGCCGTAGCCACCGCGGTGGCGACCGGCACCGGCGCCGGGCTGAATGTTGAGGCTGAATCGCTCGACGCGGATGCCGTAGCGCTGTTCGGCCACCTCGATCGGTATGACGTAGGTCTCACCGTCGCCCACCGACACGACGCCGCTCTGTCCGTCGGCCGTGTCACTGGCGCCCCAACCACCCGCGTGGGGCTCGACGAGAAGTGCGTCCTCGCCGGTGTCGGGATGACGACACGAGAGCGACGTTGAACAGACCGACAAGAAGTGGCCGGCGCTCAGACGGTCTGCGCAGGCCGGCGCGAGGGCTTGCCAGACCAGGTCGCTCGCAATCTCACTCGACTCGAAATAGGCCGCGACCGGAGCGGGTCGTTGCGCGGTGAAGAGCGTGCCGGGCGGGCAGGTAATCGTGAGGGGTCGGAACCAGCCGTCGGTCGCCGGCTCAACGGGATCGGTAATGGCCTTAAAGACGGTGCGCACTCCCGACACCAAACCGGACCACGTGCAGTTGATGGGGCCTGGCACTTCGCAGTGCGATCCGGTGAAGTCACAGTGGACGCCGTCGGGGCCGATTTCGACACGCACGCGGACCTCGAAGGGACCGTTGCCGACCCCGTCCCTGTCGGCGAGGTCGACGGCCTCGAAGACACCGTGGGGCAGGTTGGCCAGAGTGACTCGTGCCAGTCGTTCGGAACGGTCGAGCACCTCACGCATGGCCTCTTGCACGCTGGCCACGCCGTAGCGGGCGCAGACCTCCTGGACGCGGCGATCAGCGACCTCGAGACACGCCGCCTGGGCCGTGAGATCCCCGAGGGCCTGCTCGGGCAGGCGCGAATTCGCCGTGATCATCCGCACCACGTCCGGGTCGAGTCGGCCAGCCTTCCATGCGCGAACGAAGGGTAGTTGCAGTCCCTCTTGATAGACCGACGTCGTGCTCGAACTCCACGAGCCCGGGTCGCGGCCGCCGACGTCGGTCCAGTGGGCCTTGGCCGCGGCGAAAGCGACAATCTCCCCGTCGACGACGATGGGTCGCACCATGGCCACGTCGCTCAAGTGCGTGCCACCACCCTTGTAGGGATCGTTGGCCACGACGACGTCGCCGGCCACGAGGTTCGGTACTTCCTCGATGGTAGCCACCACCGCGTCGCCGAGTGGCCCGAGGAAGCCGGCGACGCCGTTGCCCTGCGAGACCAGTTCACCCGTCGCGTTGGTCAGGCCCACGCCAAAGTCGAGCACCTCATAGACAATTGGGCTCTGAGAGGTGCGCTGTAGCGAGATGAACATCTCGTCAGCCACGGCCAGAAAAGCCTCGCGCAGGATGTCGAGGGTGAAGCGGTCGGTCGTCACTGTTCGCGCACCACCAGATTGAAGCGATCATCGCACGTCACGCCTTGACCGGCCAGCACCAACGTCGTCGACGCGGTCTCTTCCACAATGGCCGGGCCGGCAATCACCTCGCCCACCTGGAGCGCGCGACGGTCGAGAATGGCGGCGGGCTGCACCCCGCCGTACTGGTCGAAGTCCACGAGTCGTTCGGTGCGCCCGCGCACCGGTCCCTGATCGCCGTCGTCGGGCGTCCAAGGAATCGGCGTGGTCGGCACGGTCAATTCCACGCGGCACGAGACGATCTCGAGTGGCGCATCGAGCGTGAAGGCGTACTCGCGCAGGCTGCGTTCGTTGAAGGCCCCGCTCAGCTGGGCGCGCAGGTCACCCGACCGAGCGACGGGAACCTCGAGTGTGTGTTCTTGACCCCGATAGCGAAGTTCCAAGTAGTAACTGGCGAACGCACCCTCGATCCCGAGTTCGCGCTGCGCGTCCGCCTGCACGCGCGCCAAAAGCCCCTCGAGGTCGACGTCGGCAAGGTGGCCGATGAAGGTCTGGACGGCCTGGGCCGACGTCTGACCTTCCAGCATGCCGAAGGCCGAAAAATGCCCCGGTCCCGGTGGCACGATGATCGTGGTGATGCCCAGCTCACGCGCGAGCAGTGACGCGTGCAGTGGCCCGTTGCCGCCCGAGGCGACCAGCGTGAAGTCGCGCGAGTCGTGTCCGCGACGAATCGTTACCAGTCGTAGCGCATTAGCCATCTGGGCGATGCCGAAGCGCAACACGCCCCGCGCCGACTCTTGGGGACTGACGCCGAGGGCGTCGGCGAGCCGCCGATTGGCCGACTCGGCCGCGGCAACGTTGAGCTGCACCTGACCCCCCAGGAAGAAGTCGGGATCGAGTCGCCCGGTGAGCACGTTGGCATCGGTGATCGTGACGTCGACACCACCCTTGTCATAACAGGCTGGCCCGGGCACGGCGCCCGCGGACCGTGGTCCCACGTGCAGACCACCGGCGACGTCCACGTAGGCAATCGAGCCGCCACCAGTGCCGATCTCCACGATGTCGACCACCGGTACTTGCAGGGGGTAGCCCGCTTGAGTCGGCGTCTTTTCAATGTGGTGCAGCGTGTTGATAGGCACCACCCCGTCGATGATGGCCGAGGTTTTGGCGGTCGTGCCACCGATGTCGAGGCTCAAGACGTGGCGCAGGCCCAACACACGGCCCAGCGCCGCGGCGGCGGTCACGCCGGCCACCGGCCCCGACTCGAGCATCGTGATGGGGGTGCGCTGTGCTCGATCGAACGTGCAGACACCACCGGCTGACTGCATCGCGAACAGCTGGGCCTTGATGCCGCTTGATCCGAGTCCGCCCTCGAGCGCCGCCAGATAGGTGGCCACCACCGGCTGGACGTAGGCCGACAAGACCGCGGTGCTGGTGCGTTCGTACTCGCGCCACTGGCGACTCACCTCGGACGAGGCCACGACCTTGACGTCGGGCAGTGCGGCGCGCAGATAAGCCGCGGCGGTCTCTTCGTGGGCCGGATTCACCCACGCGTGCAGAAACGCCACCGCCACGGCCTCGACGTTGAGCTCGGCCAAGGCGATAGCCACGTCGGCCAACTCTTCGAGGTTGAGTGGCGCGATCTCGTCGCCCCGGTAGGAAACGCGCTCGGTGACTTCGAGGCGGTGGCGACGCTCAACGAACGGCACGGGCTTTTGGTAGCGCAGGTTGTAGAGATCGGGTCGATTGGCTCGAGTGATTTCGAGGACGTCCCTAAAGCCCCTGGTAGTCACCAGCGCCGTGCGCGCACCGAGACGTTCGGTGATGGCGTTGATGACCACGGTGGAGCCGTGAATGAACGTGCCCACCTCCGCCGGGTCGACGCCGCTGTGACCCAGCACCGTGAGCACGGCTTCTTCGAGGGCAGCGGGCGTGGACTCAGTCTTCGCTCGGCGGAGTCGGCCGCGTTCGTCAATACTCACGAGGTCAGTAAAGGTTCCGCCGATATCTACCGCAACGCGAGCGGTTTTCGCCATGGACGTCACTCCTCTTCGCCCGACGATTCGTCGTGGCCGCTTACGTCGACCAGATCGTCAGTGGTCGGGGTCACCAACAGGTCAATCGTGCCCGCCAACATTTCGGCACTACGGTGACAGGCCACCGAACGTCCCTGACCGATCGATACGAGCTTTGGCGTCTCCACGGCGCAGCGTGCCAGCGCGGCGGGGCAACGCGGGTGGAAGCGACAGCCGCTGGGCGGATCGGCCACATTGGCTGGTGTACCGGGCAGCACAATTCGGCGCCGGCTGCTCACCGCGTCAATCTCGGGCACGGCCGAGCGCAGGGCGGCGGTGTAAGGGTGGGCCGGTTGAGCCAGCACCTGTTGCGTCGGGCCTTCTTCGGCGACCCGGCCCAAGTACAGCACGATCACCGACTCGCACAATCGCTCGACCACGGCCAAGTTGTGTGAGATCAGGATGTAACTGAGCTCGCGCCGCTCGCGCAATGACTCAATCAGTTCGAGCACCTGCGCCTGCACGGACACGTCAAGCGCGCTCGTGGGTTCGTCGAGAATGAGCACCGTGGGCTCCAGCGCCAGGGCGCGAGCCAGCGAGACCCGCTGACGCTGGCCGCCCGACAACTGGTGCGGCAGACGATCGGCAATCTCGACCGCCAGGTCAACCTCGCGTAGAAGACGCGCAATCGTGACGTCTTCGTCAGCCTTGGTCACCACTCGATGCGCACGCAGCGCCTCACGGATCGCCGATCCCACTTTCTGGCGCGGATCGAGCGTGCCGTCGGGGTCCTGGAGAACGACCTGCATTCGTCGACGCATCGCGCGCAGCGCCGAGCCGCGCAGCGCGCCGACGTCGACACCGTCGAAGTGCACCGTTCCCTCGGCCAGTGTTATGAGTCGCAAGATGGCGCGGGCGATGGTGGTCTTACCCGAGCCACTCTCGCCCACCAGACCCAGGCCCCACGGACCGTCGGGCAGGGTCAGAGAGACGTCGTCGACGACTCGGACCTTGTCAAAGTCAATCGCGAGGTGTCGAGCCTCAAGCATGGGTATCTCCGTTGCCCGCGGCCATTCGCGGCACGGCCGCCAGTAACGTCCGAGTGTAGGGATCGCGGGGATTATCGAGCACCTGACGTGTCGGGCCGACCTCCACGATTTTTCCCGCACGCATGACGGCGACGCGATCGGCCACCTGGGCCACGACACCCAGGTCGTGGGAGATGAGCAAAATGGCCATGCCCCGATCGCGCAATGTGGTGAGCAACGTCAAGATTTCGGCCTGCACCGTAACGTCGAGCGCGCTGGTTGGTTCGTCGGCCAGCAGCACCTCGGCGTCGAGCGCCAGAGCGAGGGCGATGGCCACGCGCTGGAGTTGTCCGCCGGAGAGTTGGTGGGGGTAGCGACGCAGGACCAGCGCCGGCAACAGGACCTCCTCACATGACCGAGCGGCTCGAACAGCAACCTCGTCGGACGCCACTCCGTGCAAACGCAAGGTTCGCTCGAAGACCTCTCCGACGCGCATGACGGGATTAAACGCGCCCGACGGGCTCTGGAAGATCATGGCGATACGCCGCCCACGGATATCGCGCAACTGCCGGTCCGAGGCCCCGACTAACTCCGTGCCGTCGAGAGAGATCGATCCGCTCACCCCAAAGCCCAGCCGAGGGGCCAAGCCCAGCACCGAGGTGGCCGTCATTGACTTACCCGAGCCGCTCTCTCCCACCAGACCCACAATCTCACCATCATCGACGTCGAGACTGAGATCATCAACAATGACGCGGGTATTCATGCGCAGCGTGAGGTGCTGAATCGAGAGCTTCATTGGAACATCCGATGCCGAGGGTCAAGTCGGTCACGCAGTCCATCGCCAAGAATATTGAAGGCCAGGGCCGTGAACAGAATTGCCAGGCCGGGGAAGGTCACCAGCCACCAGTTGGTCAAGAAGTAGGCCTGGCCCTGTGAGACCATGAGGCCCCAGTCGGGGGAAGGGTCCTGGACGCCGAGGCCGAGGAAGGACAGAGCCGACGCCGTCAGGATGACCGTGCCGAAGTCGAGGGACATCTGCACCAGTACGGGTGTCGTGGCGTTGGGCAGCACGTGACGCCAGAGTATCCGCCAGCGAGGAATGCCCAGGGCTCGGCAACTTTCGATGTAACGACGACCGCGAATGGAAGCGGCCTCGCCCCGCACGAGTCGGGCGTACCAAGGCCACCAGGTCACCGAAATGGCCGCGATGGTCGAGCCGATCGTCGGTGTGAGCACCGACGACAGAGCCAGGGCCAACAGCAGCGCTGGCACCGCCAAGAAGATGTCGGTCACGCGCATGATGACGTCGTCGAGCACGCCCCCGAAGTAACCGGCCACGAGCCCCAAGGGCACACCGACCACGGTCGCGATAAGCAGCACGGCAACCGCGATGAGTGGCGAAATCCGTGCGCCGTACATCACGCGCGACAAAATGTCGCGACCGACTTCGTCAGTACCAAACGGGTGCAGCCAGGTGGGAGCCTGCAACACACTGAAGGGGTGCGTCGCGACGCTCGCGTCCCCTGGGAAGGGCGCCAGTAGCGGCGCGAATACTGCGATAAGCACCAGAGCACCGACGGTAATCACGCCGGCACTCAACATTGGATTGTGTCGCATCCAGCGCAAGGTTCGTCGCAGCCGTGACGAGGACGTAGCCTCCAACGGTGCCATGACTGGCGCGCTCACGAGATCAGCACTCTCGGGTCAAAGAGGGCCTGCGCGAGATCCACCAGCAAGTTCAAGATCACGTAGACCATGGCGACAAAGAGGGTCACGCCCGCAATGGCTGGCACATCGAGCGTCTCAATCGATTGCGCGGCGTAGTTACCCAGCCCTGGCCAGTCGAACACCGCCTCGACCAGGAAGGTATTGGCCAAGGAGTAGGCGAAGACCAACGCCAATACCTGCACGACTGGACTCCACGCCAGACGCAGCGAGAAGCGACCCAGCAGGGCTCGCTCAGTAAAACCGAGTGAGCGAATCATCTGCGAGTGCGTCTCTTCAGAGACCTCGAAGACCTTGGCTCGCACCATTCGAGTCACCACGCCCACGGGGTAGGACGCCACGACGCAGGCCGGCAGCACCAGGTGCTGGAACGAACTCGTCACCAAAGGCCAGTCCCACTTGAGAAGACCATCGATCAGCGGAATGCCGGTGATATGGGGAATCGGGTGAGCGTAGGCCAATACCGGGTTATATTCCCCCGCCGTGGGGAGCCAGTGTAGGTCGCGCGAGAAAACGAGTTGGAGGATCAACGCCAGCCAGAAGGCCGGCATCGAAACCCCAATCACTGCGAACAAGCGAACGAGGTGATCGGGAAATTTTACGGCGTAGCGAGCCGACACCAGGCCGAGCGGAATTCCCACGACCACCGCGATGACAATGGCGGCCCCCACCAATTCCAGCGACGCCGGCACGGCCTGCATCAAGTCCGACAGCACTGAGCGGTGCGTACGAATTGAGATACCCCAGTTTCCACTCAGAATGCCCGAGAAGTAGTGGAGGATCTGCGACGAGACGGGCCGGTTTAAGCCAAGAGTGTCGCGGGCTCGGGCGATCTGTGAGGCGCTAGCGTGCGGTCCGGCCCAGTTCACCGCCGGGTCGGCCGGAATGACGTGCGAAATCAGGAAGGTCAAGACCATCACGCCGCTGACGACGATGATGGAAAGGCCCACGCGCCGCAGCGCGTAACGGGTCACGGCTTCAAGTTATACACAAAGACAACGTTGGGATACGCGGGATTGTCCTGGTAACCCTTGATGCCCGCAGTCAACACGCGCTGATACTTCACCGTCCAGAGCGTCGTGGTCGGCACGTCCTGGTAGAGCTCGTTCTGTATCGTGTCATAGAGAGCGGCACCCGCCGACTTGCTCACCGCGAGGGTAGCCTCGACGCGGCCAATCTGCGCATTTACCGTTTTGTTGTTGTAGTACGAAAGATTGAAATACGGCTTAGTCTCGCCCAAGTAGAGGTTAGTGAACCAGGAAAACGGGTCGGCGTAGTCGGGCCACCAGTACATCAAGAAGATGTCCTGACGAGCGGATGGTGACTTGGCCTGAGCCTTGGCCCACTGCGTCGCCCACTGCAGCGCCTCGACCTTAACGGTAATGCCGAGCGGTGCGAGCTCGGACTGAATGAGTTGCGCGGCCAACTGCTCGTCGGCGTCACCTTGCGTGTAGGTGAGAGTCAGAGACTCCTTCTTGCCCGAGTAGCCCGAAGCCTTGAGGTAACTCTTCGCCTTGGCCATGTTGAGGCCGTACTCCGGCGCACTGGCGTCATAGCCCACGAGGCCCGCCGGGATAATGCCTGGGGTGCGCACGACGCCTCCCTGCAGCGCGGCGACGATGCCCTTGTAGTCAATCGCGGTCGACACTGCCTTGCGGAAGTTCTCGTTCGCCATGGGGCCCGACGCAGTGTTGAAGAAGGTGATCAGGTTCTGCCACGACGGGTTCGACGTGGTCTGCACCGCGGACTGACCCTCCTGGGCCTTCCACAACTGGGGCGTCAACTGCTCCACGAAGCTGACTTGACCCTGATCGACCAGTTGCGCCGCGGTCGAGGCTTCGGGCGTAACCCGAAAGGCCACCTGGGTGAAGTGCTTGCCCGACCAGCCACCCCAGTACTTGGTGAAGGCCTTCAGCGTGAGAGCGACCTCGGCGTTAGGGGTGTTGGACTCGACGGTGTAAGGACCGGTGCCCGCATCGTGGCCCGCGGCGAACCACTTGGCCAAACCGGCGGCCGGGGCGGCTTGCGTGTCAAAGATGTAGGCGCCATAGTCCGAGGAGCTGATTAAGTCAATTGGCGACGCGTACTTGCAGTGGATCACCAAGGTGTAGGTGGACGGCGCGGTGACCGACGAGACGGAGCCCCAGATGTAGGCCGCGCCCTGGTTCAACTTGATTGTGCGATTGATGGACGCGGCGGCGGCGGCGGCGGTGAGCGGGCGGCCGGTGTGGAAGGTGACGCCGTGACGCAACTGGAACGTCCACGTCTTGCCGCCGTCGCTCGAGGACCACGAAGTGGCGAGCAGCGGCGTGACTTGCTTGGTCTGGCTGTCGTAACGAGTGAGCGTCTCGTACATTTCCTGCATGGCGATGATCTCGTTCGAGTAGTCAGTCGACGGGTCCCACGACGTCATCACCTGGGTGTAGGTGTCGTACGTGAAGGTGGAGTGGCCCGCCGCGGCGCTCGCCCCGGGCGTGGCGGCCGCCACCAGACCGAGCGTGCAAAGACCAACCGTGACAAAAGAAGTTACGAAAAGATTGCGCCAACGAACCATATAAGTCCCCTTTGTCACTCCCTTGACGCCTTAGAAGCACTAAGGACATCAAGAGCATTAGGGACAAAAACTAATGCCCCTCAGGAGTAGAGTCAATTTCGCTGCGTCGAAGTCTCACAGACCGGCGAGGGGACCAGCTGCTTTGACTCTGATACGAATTGCCGGATTGGTCATATAGGCAATCGGCATGTCCTCGAGATCGATGATCTCGACGTAGCGCGGATCGGCCCCCGCCCGGACGGCCTCGTCGATGGCTTCGGCCTTTGCTTCGGCCAGTATCTCGTCACGGCTGCGTGCGGTCGACTGATAAATACGGTCAACCTGGCCCGACACCGTGCCAATGGCCGCTCCCACAGCATTAGCGACGTCGAAGTTAGCCGGACGTAGCACCTCGCACACCCCGACAATCGAGTCGGCCAGCAAGACACTGCCGCCGCCCACCACGATGAGGGGCACGTCACCCTTGGAGAATTTCACGCGGTCAATACCGTCGGCCACCATGGCGTCGGCCAACGCGAGCGCCGAGCGCGTCGTGTCCGAAGCCTCGACACGTTCGATGCCGAAGTCGGCCCGTCCGGCGGACGCTGCCACGTCGCTCATCGTCAGTACGTCGCCCCCGAAAATCCGCGCCCGCTCAGTCAACCGGTAACCGACCGAATCAGGTCCCAGCGTCACTGCGTCACCACTATGCACCACCGTGCCGCCACCCAGGGCCAGGGCCACCAGGTCCGGCATACGAAAATTCGTCGAAATGCCGCCAATGCTCACCCCCATGGACGATTCACGAGGGAATCCGTTCACGAGCACGCCGATGTCGGTGGACGTTCCGCCGACGTCGATGACGACGGCGTCACGCAGACCAGTCAGGTAGGCCGCGCCACGAATGGAGTTCGCCGGACCGCTCCCGATAGTCAGCACCGGAAGACGGCGCACGGCGTCGACCGACATCAGCGTGCCGTCATTCTGAGCGAAGAAGACCACGCAGTGACCCAGTCCCGTCGAGGCCAGAGCGTTGGTGATGGCCTCGACCACGCCAGAGGCCACTCCGACCAGGGCCTCGTTAAGCACCGTCGCGTTCTCACGCTCGAGGAGCCCCAGAGAACCAATCTCGTGGCTCAACGAGATGTGGAAGTTTTCGCCCTTTTCTTCACGAATGACGATAGCCGCTGCCTTTTCGTGCTTCGCTGAGATGGGCGAGAAAACCGAGGTCACCGCGATGCGGAATACGTCATGAGGCAATGAACGAAGGAAGTCACGCACGGCGTCGCCGTCGAAGTCGGCCAGATCGTCACCATTGAACTCGGCTCCGCCGTTAACAATGCACTCGCCCGCCGAAATGGTCGCTCGTAGATCGTCAGGCCAGCCAAAGAGCGGCGGGATCGCCATGGTCGCCGGGCCACCGATGCGCATCACGGCAACGCGCTCCAAACCGCGACGCTCGAGGACGGCATTCGTGGCGTGCGTCGTGCCGAGCATGACATGCGTGACGCGCGCGAGTGGCACTCGGGACAGTTCGAGAAGGCCGTTGATTGCCGCTTCGATTCCTGCGGTCACGTCGGGCGTGGTGTTGGCTTTTATCTTGGCGACGATGCCACCGTCGCGGTCGAGCAGAACAGCGTCGGTGTGGGTTCCGCCGACGTCGACTCCTAGTCGTAGATCAGGCGCGAGCATGGATCGCCTCCACTGTCTGATAGTCCACGTCGTAGCCGAAAGCCCGTGGGCTCACCAACGCCAAGCCCCGCTCACTACGCCAGATTGGGTCACAAGGGAAGGCGATGATCGTAACACGCTGGCCGTATCGCAGTACCTCAGTGGAGACTGCCTCGGCACTCTGGCTGTCGACGACCGTAATGATGTCGGGTACCGTGGCAACGAGGACCCCGTCGCGCACGGCCACTAGATTCTCGTTCTGCAACTCGAGGCGCAACTGCGAACCTGAGTCACCGCGTAGACCATCAATCGTCGCGGTTCCACGCGTGAAGCCATCAGTGACGCGGCGGTCCACGTCGGTCACCTTGCCCTCGAGAAGGCGGTATCCGTTCACGGTGTCGAGCAATGCATCGACGGGATCTCCTAATGCTTCAGCGATAGTTCGGCCGATACGAATCGCCAGCGACACAGTGCCTCGCACCGCGCCGTACTTAGCTTCGTCCACGCTCATGAGATACTCCGAGGAAACGGCTCGTCCACCGAAGGCTACCGACGTTGACCGACACAGCTTCTCCAGCCATCTACCGTTGCTCGGGTGCAGGGTGAGCACGTTGCCGCGCTCATCGGACATCACGCACGGCGAAGGATTCAGGCCGGCGACTTCCATGGAGACCATCGGCATTTCGGGAAAGGCCCGACCCATCCCGTCGGCATCGACTACCGGAAGACTGAGGGCCGCCGCGAAGCCAGCAGGAAAGAGGCCGTTGCCGCCGCCAATCTCAGACGACATCAGTGCCGCCACGCGTCGGCCAGTGAGTTGTTCCACCGTTTCGATAATGAGCGCGGCCTCGTTGCCATTGGAGATCTTCTCCACCGCCACGGTGGGCGCACCAACCATGCCGATCGGCAAGACGAGATCGTCCTCAGGCAGGTCATCGAGATTGACCAATTCGTGTTCACCGTAGCGCTGGGTGGCGTATAGCGCGGCGAGCAGTGCAATATCGGGCGAGCCACCTCCGCCTGCGCCGAGAATGCCGCATCCGCGGGCTTGGTGTCGAAGCATGTCCTCCGTAATCCACATCTGAGTATCGTATTCGCGACGCACGGTGCTCTGGTGATGAAGCCCCGGTCGTCTCGAGCGGCGCGAGATTGGGCTTACGATTGCGCACCGCAATGATCATGATTCCCTCAATGTCGATGACGACGGGCAACACTCGCTCGCCAAGACCCGAGTTCGTCGCAACCACGTCAATCACTAGTGCTCGGTCACGCTGCGCTATCGCTGCAAGCTTCACCACATCATCGTGGGACGGAAGGCGAACAGATCAGATCAAATGTCCAGTCCACTCCCCAGCGATCTGCTTGGTGATGATGTTAAGGCGGTTCCAGAGATTGATCGAAGCAATTTGGACGACCAACGCCGCGAGCGCTGACTCATCAAAGTGCTTCACAGTTTCGTTCCAGACGTCATCCGTTACCGGGTCTGACCGATCGCAGAGCCGAGTGGCCGCCTCGGTGAGCGACAGCGCCCATCGCTCTCCTTCAGTGAAGTAGGGCGCGTCCCTCCAGGCCGCCACCGTGAAGAGCCGCTCGTCGGTTTCTCCGGACTTCTTTGCGCCACGAGCGTGCATGTCGCCGCAGACGCTGCACCCGTTGATTTGGCTGGCCCGCAGATGAACGAGATCGATGGTCGTTTTGGGCAATCCTTCGGCTGCTCCTGCCGCTCCAAGCTCCTGGAGGGCGTCGAAGAGGCCCGGAACGCTCATGACCGGATTGGGAATTCTGGCTTCCATTGTGTCTCCTTGTCACACCAAAGTGTTTTGGTGGGTCAGTACGTATGACACCCCGCGACGAGAGAATGTGACCAATGGACGAGAATGAATGGCTGACGAAGCGTTTCGAGGAGAACCGATCCCGACTCCGTGCGGTTACCTAACGGATGTTGGGATCACTCAGTGAGGCGAAAGACGCTGTTCAAGAGTCATGACTTCGTCTCCGTCGCGCTGACACGAGCGAGGTGGAGAACCTCGACGGATGGCTGACGACGGTCGTGGCGAGAGTCTGCCTGAACGCGCTTCGTTCACGTAACAGGCGAAAAGAGGTGTCCTTGCAAGCAGAGGTGCAGCCAGCGAACCATGAGCACGGCTCCGGCCCAGAAGACGAAGCGATTTTGGCCGATTCTGTCGGTCTCGCCCTACTCGTCGTTCTTGACACTTTGAGTCCCGCCGAACGCCTCGCTTTCGTTATGCACGACGTGTTCACAGTACCTTTCGACGAACTTGCCCCCATGGTGGATCGCTCGCCAGATGCGACCCGGCAACTCGCGAGTCGCGCGCGGCGTTGGGTGCAGGGAACGCCCACAAAATCACCTCCGGACTTCGCTCGCCAGCGCGGAGTGGTCGACGCCGTCCTCGCTGATTCGCGCAATCGCGACTTCGAAGCCCTTCTTTTGGTCTTAGACCCCGACATCACATTGCGAGTGGAGCGTTCTCTGTTGCCGTCGGGAGCACCTGCCGTCGGGCGCACCCAACGAGACCCACGGGGCGCGCAACGGCGCTGGTCAAGCGGTGGCGTTTTCGAGACGAGTTCCGTCCACTCGACCTGCTCTCGTGAACGGAGAGGTTGGTTTTGTCGTCGCTCCACGGGGAAAGTTACTCTTGATTGGGATTTTGCAATTCGATCTCGGCCGCAGGGTAATAGTGGAAATAGACATCATTGCTGACCCACGCAAACTCCATGAACTCGACTTCTCAATCCTTTGAACCACGCAGAGTTTCCTGAATGCTCTCTCTATCTTGCCCGACACGATTCGCGTTGGTCTTTTGACAACAATCCGTGGGCGCTATGTGGGCGCTACAGGAGTGGGCGCTACAGGACTCGAACCTGTGACCTCAGCCGTGTGAAAGTGTTAAGAACCTCTTCATGAGACAACGACAGACGCCACCACACCACTTGACCAGGAATGATGACGACGCCACACCACTCCCCTATGGACCACACGTCGCGATTTGTGGAGCATTTTGTGGAGCAAAACGAACTCACAAATTCGTCGAGAGTGACGAGAATCGGTGGTGTACCGGTCACTTTCACGGTGATTTGATCCCAACGGGCAGCACCCTCCAACCTTCACTGGTAGGGGCTATAGTATAGCCACTACCGATGGACACCATTGACCGACCTAATCCTTACACCCCTGGTGCAGGTGACCGCCCGCGAGCGCTCGTCGGCCGCGACTCGCAGTTGGCCCTAGCCGACACGGTGCGACGCCAGCTCGAGGCGAGCTATTCGGCCAACTGCCTCATCTTCGTGGGCTTACGAGGGGTCGGTAAGACCGTGCTACTCAAGGAGGTTCGCGACCGGTTCATCGCCCAGGAGTGGCTTGCGGTCTACCTCCAGATCCGCCCCACGGTGAGCGTGCAACGGGCCTTCGCCGATGTGGCCATAACTTCCGCCGAACAGTTGAAGGCTGGGTCGCGACTTCGGCGCACGTTGAAGAAGCTCGCTGAGCAGGGTGGTGGTCTGCAACTCATGGGCCAGGGGATCAGCCTTGAGGCTGGCTCGCCGCCGGATAGCTACACCGACTTGCGTAACGTGCTGCGAACACTCTGCGCTGCGGCAAAGAAGGACAGAAAAGGAGTGGCGCTCATCGTCGACGAGCTCCAGTCTCTCAAATCCAAGCTCCTGAGCGAGTTAATGCACCTGGTGTTCGAGCTACGAGACGATTTACCTCTGGCCTTCATCGGCGGAGGCCTGACGTACCTGCCATCTCGAATCTCCAAGGCCACCACGTCCACCGAGCGATTGCGCTATGAGCCCACCGACTTCCTCGCTAAGCCCGACGCCCGCGAAGCCGTCGTTGCCCCGGCGAAGGAGCAGGACGTTCAGTGGGATAAGCCAGCCCTTGAGCGTGTCGTGACAATCGCCGGCGGATACCCTTACTTTCTCCAGCTCTATGCGTATGAGGCGTGGGAAGCCGCTCGCCATCGCGGCGATTTCGTGCGGATCACCACCAAAGACGTGTTGGCGGGAATCCCCGAAGTGGAACGCCAGCTCAACACTGGACTCTACGGGGCGCGCTTCGACAAGCTCGGAACGCTCCAGCGTGAGTACGTAGTCGCTATTGCTAGGTTGATAACCGGTGACCCAAAGCGAGCACGAAATCGGGTGCGTTCGTCGGATGTAGCTCAGGCGCTGGGCAAGTCGGCCCAAGACTGCTCGCCAGTACGCGAGAGTCTTATCCACTCCGGTCTGGTCCACTCGCCTTCTCACGGGGACCTTGAGTTCTCAGTACCCGGCTTTCGTGAGTACGTCACAAGGCGAGACGGCGACGGGTGACATAGGTCGTCGACGGAACTCGCCTTCGACGTGAGAGTTACGCTCTTTATTTTCGGCGCGGAACTGTCGGATGCCGGTGGAACATTTCAGGTATTCACGTTGGATATTCGACAAAGTAAGTAACCGAGAAACTTCACGCCGGCGCCGCGGTCTATTCCTCCGCCGGCGTTCTTATCTCCGCTGGCGTCAACACTGCTGCGATACCATCAGCTTTTGCCGTCGCAAGCATGGTGTAATCGCCAGTGACGAGTTGGAACGGTCCTCCCTGACGACCGCTAAGGTACGTCGCCCTTCTCACGATCTCCGCATCATGGCTTGTCAATCGCACGTGACCGGGAGGATCCATGAGGAGCTCAAGCGTGTTCGATTTGGATATAGGAGCTGGACCCCGTCCGGAGTCGTTGAGGATCTCAAATATCTTGCGGAGGCGAGGTCGCGCTTTGGAACTCTTTCCGCTGTCTTTCAAATCGTCCATCTCTCGCACGACAAGGATTGGGATTATTAGTCGAACGCGACGAGTCGATCCTCCGGCAAGTTCGCTCCAGTCAAAGGTGTCAAATGACCCCTCACGGACGAGAGCGCTCGTATCGAGCAGCAGCCTTGGGATGCCCTCTTCGTCCCATTCGTCCTGAACTACGATCCGACTCAACTCCCGCTCAATGCCCTCAAGCCATCGAATGAGTCTGGAAGACTCTGCCTGGAGTAGCGGGAGCGGACGAACGGCACCCTCCGACATCTCCCTTACGGCCCAATAGCCCTGGGAGTAAAGGCGTTCATACCAGCCAAAGTCAACGAAGTAATGGCTCATGACTCGCTCCAGCCTCTCGACGGCCTGGAGATACTTGCCGTGGCCCTCTTGCCACGAGTAGGCGGTGGTGCTGTTTGCTAGCGACTGTTGGAGTTCCGGTAGGTCTCTCAAAAGTGAACTCGTTGGTACTCCCACTCTAAGTTCGATGATGTCCCCTTTCGACTATGAGAAGTGTCCGATGCATCATCATTTCATGAAGGGAAGACCTGAGTTTTCCGCGTCAAGTCATAGTCACTAACTACCGTGTGGCATCAGTGATTTCGTGCCCTCGTACATCACGGGATTTCCAAATAAGGCTAGTAAACCTGTCCTAGTGTCGGGCCAAACCCGATGAAAGAGGTGTTCACGTTATGTCAGAAGTAAACCCATCGCCTGACATTCCGACTTCGTTTTGCGTTGGTGACAGCCTCGACTGGCAATCGCCATTGATCGACGTTCACTTAGTAGTCGAGCTGCCTTTTTTCTTGATGATGGAGCCGGTAATGGTCAAGATCGCTCATGGCCCGGCAACTCACTTGCTATTGGTAAGCGAAGGTGAGACTGAGGATTTCGTTGGTCGTTACGAAGATTCTCGAGGAACGTGCGGTTACCAAGGGTCCGATCCAGATGCGTTTGAGTCGAGACAAGACATCAAGGATCTGAGACTCCCATTTATACGTCGTCGGCAGCGAACCACCGTGTACTTCAAGGCTCGGGTTCACGAAGGAATTCTTAAGGATGCTCACGATATAAGCAACGGATCGCAACGGAACCTCTCAGGTCGAATGAGACACGTGGTCGAATTTAGTTGTTAGCGGCCACCTCCATTTCTGGTGGGTTGATCCACACCAGTTCGGGGATCGAAGGAGCGGTGGGCGCGAGTCGACGAAAGCGAATCGGGTTGGCCTCGTAGGCGGCGCTTAACGTGACTTGTCGCTGTTCTCGAATCTCCAAATGCGTGCCGTAGTGAACCGACGCCGGGGTGTGTAAGCCGATGCCCGAATGACGATGCTCGTGGTTGTAATACGTGAAGAACCCTTCGGCAAAGATCCGCGCATCTTCTAAGCACCCGAAGCGTGACGGAAACGTTGGACAGTACTTGAGCGTCTTGAACGCGGCCTCGGAGAACGGATTGTCGTTGCTCACGTGGGGTCGTGAGTGGCTTCTCGTCACCCCGAGATCCACCATCAACTGACTGACCGGTTTGGAGCGCATGGCGCCTCCGCGGTCAGCGTGAATGGTGAGGGTGTCGCGGGTGATCCCTTGAGTGGCAATCGCGTCCTCGATGAACTCTTTGGCCAACTCGGCGTCCTCGTGCGCGGCGACCAGCCAGTTGAGGACGTAGCGGCTGAAGATGTCGAGAATCACGTAGAGGTCGTAGAAGAGGCCGCGAGTGGGACCGCGTAGTTTCGTTATATCCCAGCTCCAAATCTCATTCGGTCGCGTAGCGAGCAGCTCGGGTCGCTTCTTCGCCGGATGCGCGCGCTGAGCCCGTCGATCCGATGAGGCGCCGCTCTGTGCCAGCAGCCGGTGCATGGTTGCGGGCGAACGGAGGTAGATCCCTTCGTCCAAGGTGCGCGCGTAGACCTGGTCGACCGCGAGGTCACAGTGTTCGGGCTCGTTAAGCAGAGTGAGCACCGCCGCGCGCTCGGGTTCACTGAGCGCGTTGGGCGGGCTTCGTCGCACGACCGGCTCGCTAGGGGTCGGAGGTTTTCGCCGTCGATAGAAGGTCGAGCGCACTCGGCCCAACAACGCGCACGATCGCTTGATCCCCACGAGTTCGATCAGCGCGTTCTGCACCGAGTCGAGGATCTCGTCAACGATTACTCGTTGTCCGCACTCTTGGAGAGACTCTCCAAGAGTGCGTGTGCTTTTCCCACTATGTCGAGCGCCAATCGGGTGCGCTCAAGCTCGTCTGCTAACCGCTGATTCTTCTTCGTGAGCTTGTCGATCTCGCGGTCCTCGGCGCGCGTGCGCCGAGCCGTCCTCGACCCGAGCGTGCCGGCGTCGCGCGCGCGGCGCCACTCGGTCAGCTGACTCGAATAGACGCCCTCACGTCGAGCGAAGGCCCCCTTCTGACCCGGGGCGCAGGCTTCGTAGCGAGCGAGGATGTCCAGTTTCTCCTCGACGCTGAGAATGCGCCTCGTCGGTCGAGCGGCGGGGTCCACGTTGTTGTCCACGTCATCATTTTGGTCATGCGAAGCCACCTTCGTGGCGTTGGTTATGGTCATTGGTCTTTGGTGTCACTTGTCTCGCCCAGAGGAATGAAATTTGTCAGGCAAGTGTCTCACGCGGACCTGAGAGTTAGGGCAACGGCGGCTGGTGGGAGATTACCTGTCAACCTTGTGCGAGGCTCATTTATCAGTTCTCAACGAATTGATAAGGCGGTATCGACTGAGCACTTACGATTACTTTGCCTATGAGGTAAGTGCTTGGGACGTGCCCATCTGGCATGTCCGCGGAGGGCCTACCGGTTCAGTTTCTGTCGTACTGTTTCACTATGCGGCACTTGAAACAAGACCGCAACTCTATCGAAATATTTTCAAACCGAATAAAACGGCAGCTGAGCGCCAGGAGCATCGCCCCCTTACGCTCGTCGATGGACAGACACTTGAGTCATTCGATCCGAGTATCGGTGTTCCTGGTGAGCTTGACCTACTCGATGCTCGCAATCTAATGGAGCGAGGCGACTACGCCGGCGCAATCCGAAGAGCAACCACGGCCATAGAGGCCTTGATCGAACACGTTCTTCGGGTCGAACTTCTGAAGTTGCATGACTCCACAACTGTTGAAAACAAATTGGCGGCAAGTCAGAATGATTATCCGGGCCGCTACAGACAGTGGAAAAAGCTAAGCGGAGTGGCAATGAGTGAAGGACTCGAGCAGAACTTCGAGCGAACTCGCAATTTACGACATGAAATTGTTCATAAGGGTCGCCGCATCACATTTGAAGAACGACACATAGCCCAGCAGTGTGTAGACACTGGTCGGTGGTTCTTTAACCGCATTGAGCAGCAGCCGAAAAGATCGGAGCTCCGTGAAAAGAACAATACGGTGCGATCCCTAGCGCGACCAACCCTGGCCTTTCGGTTTCCAGTGGAGGAGACTCCTGGTGGATTCCTGGTCAGATCACTACGGGACAAGATCGAGGGGAAAATTTGAAAGAGAAAGAGTCAATTTTCGCGCGCATAATGAC
>OLLM01000061.1_pt1 | contig 33938 bp, 26 predicted proteins | sample 1604581 | NCBI WGS metagenome assembly OLLM01 (sample SAMEA104055725, study PRJEB20765) | soil metagenome | biome: Arctic tundra; feature: Polygonal ground; material: soil | place: USA | collected 2011-09 | depth 0-0.5 m | reverse complement strand
GATCGTGGTTCGTCGATCGACAAGATCCCGAGTGGCTCGCCCTTTGAATTGCGGAGTTGGACGAAAAGCGCGTCCTCCGGATCCCATCCGCCTGGAATAGTGCGTCGATTCGGAGATGGAATCACGTAGTTATCAAGATTGCTCCACACCTCGGCTGATCTCGGAACAAAGTAAATCCCTGGGTGTATTTCATACTGGCTACTCACCAGTTGCTTTTCAAACATCTCGCGACTTTCCCTGGTGTGCATGAGCGCTTGCGCATCTGGTGGTCCGATCACCAACACGACCTCATAGTCGTCCCACGCGGGTTGGTACTTGTTGAATACCACAATTTCAAAGCCCGCAGCCGAGTGGACTGTTTCGACGACCGTACGAAGAACTTCATCGACATTGTCCTCGCGAGCGCTGCGAGCTAACGAAACCAAAGCATCGATCCGCCCAATCGCGTCGTCCTCCACCTGACGTTCCACGGACTTCAGGTACTACTGCGTACTGGGTCAATGCGCAAGAAACAGCCGCCGAACTGTCGATCTTTACCAGGGTTGATGCCCATGAGGTCATTATTGCACTTCTCATGGGCGTTCGGTTACGACGACAACTGGCCCTCACCTCCAAAAAACTTCCGCACACACTTCCATGTCGCCGTATCTAATGTCGGGCGAACGGTAACCAGTGCGATTGGTGTAGTCCGAAGAAATCGGAGGAGCCGGTTCGCCGACTTCGAGAACCTTTGACCAGCGTTACGCCGGCGAGCTCAACTTCAGCCTGCCCGACTCGATCGTCGTGCAATGACAAGCAACGAGACGCTCACCCGCAAATACCGCAAGAGCCCGGTATGGGCGTACAACCATCACCGTGACCAAAAACGTGACCGAGGCCAGACTTAGCGCAGAAAAGCCGGTGCTGTCGCACCGGCTTTTCTGCGCTTCTCTTCGTGGCGGGGGCAAGATTTGAACTTGCGACCTTCGGGTTATGAGCCCGACGAGCTACCAGACTGCTCCACCCCGCGTTGCCTCGTCCATGTTAGTGGAGAACTCCCTATGCCTACAAGGCCGCCCTTGTCGTCCCCCATATTCGTCCAACGGAGCGTTGGTCTCCAGAGTCGCTGAACCCGGCAACCGCTTAATACGGTCGCCGGGTCAACGGTTCTCGTTAGCGCTGGTTGTACCTCAACGACGTGCGTTCTCCATGAGCGAACACGATGGTAAAGGTGTGGACTCCTCGACGAGTGCCGGCCTTAATCGTTACGCGAATTGAAAGGACGCGACCGCTGTCGCGCGTCACGCCGACCCTTGTCCCAAAAGCGTTACTCTCGACGCGTGGGTGGCCGTAAAAGCCCGAACCAATGATGGTCGTCCTGATCGTTCGCCCGGTCCACACGACCGAACCCATGCGCCTCGCTTCGGGCTTCTTGGGATAGTGCGCGGCAATGGAAACCGTAGTGGCGACGGAGTGCGCTACCAGGTAGTTAGAGTCGGCCGCCTTCGTGACCGTCACGGTGCAGGTACCCACTCGGGTGGCGCTCAACGTGGTGCCGCTGATGGAGCATCCCGCGGTGCCAATCGTCGTCACGACGTAACTCACCGAACCCGTGCCCGAGCCACCGCTCGAGATGAGCGTGAGCGTACGGCCGTAGGAACCACCAGTGGTGAAGAGTGTCAGCGGGGCCTGTGTTTGAAATCCTCCAGTACCCACGGTGATCACTTGCTGGACTTCAGTCGCGGCCGCGTAGGCCCCGTTGCCGGCGTCGTTGAAGTCAACTCGACAGATTCCGTTACCGGTGAAGGTCACTTTTTCTTTGTAGATGGAGCAACCCGTGGACGCGCTGCTTAAGGTGATGGCCACCGAGTCACCCGAGGTGGCCGTGGCGCTCGCCGAGTACGTGCCGTGAATGGTCCCGGCTGCGGGCGGCGTGGACGCCTTGATGTAATTTCCTGAGTGCACCGTGATGGTGTGCTCGACCTGCGCCGCGGCCGCGAAGGCACCGTTGCCGGGGTCGTTAAAGAGCACGTGACAGGTGCCCAGTCCGGTGAAATTGATGGTGCCCGACGAAATTGAACATCCGGTGGAAGAACTGCTGAGGGTCTTCACCACGCTGTCACCACTGGTCGCCGTGGCGCCCGGTGAGTACGAGCCACCCGCACTTCCCGAGCTGGGTGGCGTGCTCGTGGAGATCGTATTGGCCGAGTAGACCTTGATGCTCTGGGTCACCTCGGCGGCGGCGGCGTACGTGCTATTGCCGGGGTCGTTGAAGTTGACCACGCAGGTCCCCGAACCCGTGAACGTTACCTTGCCCGACGAGATCGTGCAGCCCGTTGACCCGCTGGCGAGCGTGATGGCCACCGTGTCCTTGGACGTGGCCGTTGCGCTCGCTACGTAGGTGCCACGTGCGCTTCCCGCGCCGGGGGACGAACTAGCCGAAATCGCGTTGGCGGTCGTTCCCGCGGCCGACGCGGGCGACGCGGAAAAGAGCGAGAAGCCTGTAATCAACAGGGCCGACGTCGCCGCGAGCGCCAAGAATTTGGCGCATACGGAGCGAACGGCTCGATAACCTGTGGCACTGACTTTAAGGTTTTCCATGTGCATTCCAACTCTCTACTCGGATACCTGAACCACTGTCAGGTCAGAAGGAAACTGGGTCTGGACGTCCTCGAAAGCAAGTTACTTTGCAAGGTTTAGAAAACTCAGTGAGATCCCGGGGATAGCGCGCAGTTTGTCAATGTCAATGTCAATGTCAATGTCAATGTCAATGGCGTGCGCGCGTCGCGTCGCCGCGAAGAACGCGTGGAACACCTGTTCAGACGCAAAAACAGTGAACCCCGCGCTTGGCTATTACTTGGCCAGTGCGGCCTGGGCGAGGAGTAATTGCGCCTCCATGTCCTTTACGTCTGTTTGATACGTCCCCAGGTCACCCGCGGTGAGGGCGGCCTGCGCCGCGCTGTAGTCGGCGGCCGCCTGCTTCAAATAGGCCTTGGCGGTCTTACTGGTTGGCGTGGTGCCGCCGCCGGTAGTGCCGCCAGTGGAGCCCGACGGGCCCACACTGACATTGGCGCCCAGCACGCTCGACAATGCCGCCGCCAGCGTCGGTTCGATATCCACATCTTGATTAAACACGGCAATCACGTACTTCAACTGCGGCAGCGAGTTCGACGTGCTCGAGATGTACAACGGGCGGATATACAGCACGCTCTCATCGAGCGGCACCATCAGGTTATTGCCCAAGAGGACTTGGGATCCGTGTTGGTCTAACAGCGAAATCGTGGAACTGACCGTCTTGTTCTGTTCCATCTCGGAGTCGGCCTGCGCGGGTCCGGTCACCGACGTGCCGCGCGGGGTCACGTAAAGATTGAGTTTGCCGTAGTCGTTCTCGTTGCTGGTCGCTTCAATGAAGGCGGTCAGCCCCTGCACCGTGCCCGAATTGCCCGACGGCACGTAGGCAATCGTCTCGAGCAGTTGCTGGTTCTTGGTCTGGGGCAGCGCGGCCACCTGGAAGACCGGACTCATGGGGGTGAGCGAGGTGGACACGACGTTGCCGGCGTTGTCGGTGCGCACGCTCTGGGCCAGCGCCTGACTGGGAGGGCCGGCCCCGGTGGACGGCGAGATCTCCCACTTGTCCGAGGCCGAGTAGAACGAGGCCGGCGACGTGATGTGGTACGCGCCGAGGGTGGCGGCCTGCACGCTCAAGAGATCTGACGGGTAGCGAAGGTGGTTACGAATGGCCTGGGGCATCGCGCTGAGGGGCAGGAACATCTTGGGGAAAGCGGCACGGTAGGCCTGGAGAATCGGATCGCTGGGATCGACGTCGTAGAACTTCATCGAGCCGGTGTAGGCGTTGATGACGACCTTCACTGAGTTGCGCACGTAATTGAAGTTGGCCGGCAGGCCACCCTCGTTCACGCTCAATCCCCCGGCGTTCTCGCTGTAGGGGTACTGGCTGGTGGTCGTGAAGCCGTCCAGGACGTACTGCACGGAGCCGTCGGCGATGACCGCGTAGGGCTGCGAATTAAAGCTAAGGAATGGGGCCGCCTTCTGGGCCATCTGCTGGACGTCACGCACGAAGAGGACCCGACTCTGGGGCGTGATCTGACTGGAGATCAAGAAATTGAAGTTGCCCAGGCGCAGCGCCAGCGCCGCGCGGCTGAAGATCCCACCCACCGCGACGCCGCCAGTGCTCTTGTAGTGCGTCTCCACCGGTTGTCCGGCGTTGACTCCCGAATCGACCTGATAGTCGAGTTCCGATTGCTTCGTATTGGCCACCACCCAGCCCGACAGGTTGATGCCGAAGTAGATCTCCGGATGGCTCAGTTTGGGCATGCCGTTGGTCGACACGGGCGGTACGTTCGAAACGTCGTACACCGGGTTACCGGTATCGGGCACGGCGGTATTGGCCGCGATCGCCGCCACGCCGATGCCGTGCGTGTACTGCAGGTGGGTGTTCACCCAGCTGGGCGATGGCAGGCTGGAACTGTTGAGCTGACGCGCGCCGATCAGTACCGGCGTCACTTTCCCGTTGATCTTGTAGCGATCGACGCCCAAGGTGGAGAAGGTGTAGTACGAACGAATCGACTGGAGACGAATCGTGGTTTCGAGCGCGATCTGCGGCGACGGGTCCCAGAGTCGAATGTTATTAAGCGTGGCCTTGTCGGCGGTGACTTGCTTGTTCGAAATGGTCTGCGCGCCGGAGAAGTTGTGCAGCGCCACCTTGTCGAGCCCGAAGGCCGACCGGGTGGCCGTTATATTGCGCGCAATATATGGTGCCTCGAGCGTGGCCTGCGAGGGGCTCACTTTGAGGGCTTGGAGCAGCGTCGGGTAAAGCACCCCGATAACGAGTGACACGAACACCCACAGCCCCACCGCGACCGCTGGCAGCGACCAACCCCGTGAACGCACGTTGACCAGCAGGATTACCGCGGCGGCCAGTGACAGGTAGAAAAGGATGGTCATGGCCGGCATGCGCGCGTGCACGTCGGTGTAGCTGGCGCCCTGCAGGTAACCGTTGGTGGAATTGACGAGTTCCCACTTGGCAATCAAGTAGCCAATCGCCTTCACGAGGGCAATGGCGGCGCCGATGACCGAGAGGTGGGCCTTCACCCTCGGCGAGACGTGGGGAGTACCGCGCACCGCGCGGATGCCGCCGTTGAGGTAGTGGAACCCGGCGGTGATGATGAGCACCACGAAGAGCGACACCACCGACCAGGTGACGATGAACGATATGAAGGGCACGGTGAAGACGTAAAAACTCAGGTCCTTGTGAAAGAGCGGATCGGTGATGTGGAAGGGCTTGGAGTGGATGAAGAGCAGAAAAGTGTTCCACTGACTTACCGAGTTGAGTCCGGCCACCAGGCCCAAAACCAGGGCGATGGCGGCGTAAATTCGCTTGTAGTAGGGACGGACCAGGGTTTGAAAGCGGCGCACGACCTCGTCTTCGGGCTCAAAGGAGAGGTCTCGCGCGCCGAATCGTTCGGTCAACAGCAAGTTGCCCCACATCAGTGCAAAAAAGATCGCGCCGAACACCAGCACGAGTCCGGCCTTCACGTAGAACAGCGTCGAAAAGACGCTGCCGTAGCCCACTGAATGGAACCACATTTGATCGGTCCACAAGACGGCCAAACTGCGCAGCGAGAGGAAGCCGATCAGGACTACAAAGACCACCAGACCAATCCAAAAACGTCGGCTCAGTCGGTTAAGACGTCGCGGACGCGGTGGTACATCGGTGGGGCTACGCACGAAGCGAGCCTACGCGTTTTTAAACCGGCACTAACGCGCACGCGCAACCGGCGTGCAGCGGCGGATACAGCGAGCCACTGGGAAAAACCTGACCGGCGAGACGTTCGCCGGCACTCGCATCCAGCGCACAGGCGTCGCACGGCGCGTCATTGGGAGCCACGTAGAAGCGCACGGAACGGCCCTGAGACGCCGCCAGGACCCCCAAGTGAAAGGCCCGTCGGGCCGCGTCGGTGCAGAGTCGCTCAACGCGTGCGCCGCGCCACTCCTTGTACGCCGCGTTCACTCGCTCGGGACCGTCGCCACTGCCGTCGGCCAGGATCCGCTTGCGCAGGGCCAAGACAATGGTGACCGCCAGATCGGCCGAGCACTCGTCGAGCTCACCGCGATTGAGCGCTCCGCCTGACGCGCCCGCTTCGTCGAAGGCGAAGCGCACCCCGGCGTCGGCGGCGCGGGCTAACGCGTCGAACGCCGCCTCGGCGTAGCGGGCGCGCTGGGCGTGCTCGTCTTCCAGTTCGGTGGTGATCATGGCCTTCACGTCGCGCAACCGCTCGAGCATGATGTTCTGATCGTCCTGCAGTGCCCGTTTCACCTTGCGCGTGAGCACGGACAGCGGCTCGTCCAGCGCGCCGTCACGTCGTTCGAAGAGTTCGCCGGTGGGCGTCTCGGGCTTGACCACCGGGGCGGCCTTGCGGGGTGCGGTTGCCGTGGCGCCACGTTCTTCCAGGGTGGCCTTGCGAAGTCGGGCGAAGATCTCGTTGACCACGTCAGTTCCCGAAGGATCGTCCTCGAGCAGCAGCGACTCGTCTAATTGCTCGATCTTTTCGGCCTTGCGGGCTTTGGCCTTGGGGATTTCAGGGATTTCGGGGACTTCGGGGGTGGGCTCGAGGGTGGGCTCGGGCACGTGACGCAGCGGTGTACCCGCAAGCAACTCTTCCTCGGTCGGTTCCGGGGACGCGGTGTGCTCGCGCAGCGCCTCCAGGGCCGCGCTGCGCGCCGCTTCGTCCGAGTTGTTGATGCCCGAGAGCACCGATTCCACTTGTTCGCTCAACGTTGCGACGAAGGCCCCTAACGTGTCGCGCGCGGCGCGCAGTTGATCGATTTGCATGTGCAGCGCCTTGCGCTTGACGGCCAGGTCGTTCAATACGGTCTTGCGAGCTTCGTTGGATTGTTCGAGGATGGCCCGGCCCTGTTCGCGTGCGAGATCGACCAGCGCCTCGCCGTTGACCTTGGCCGAGTCAATGAGCCGTTCCGCCCCTAGTCGCGCGTCGTGATCAATCTGCGTCGCGGTGTTCTCGGCCTCGGTGATGATGCTCGTGGCGCGCTCCTGGGCTTCGATGAGGTGCGAGGCGCTGCGCTGCTGGCTCTCGGTGAAGAGTTGGGCGCTGCGCTCTTGGGCTTCGGAGGTGACGCGCCCGGCCTCTTCGTGCGCACCGCGCAAGATGGCGGCGCTCTGCGAACTCAGTGCATTGGTGAGGGTCACCTCGTCGAAGGTGGGGTTGGCCTCCCGACGCTGGGCTTCGATGAGCTGGTCCTGCATTTCGCGGATCCGGGTCTCCATGTGGGCCACTTCGCGGGCCACCGATTCGAGGTGGAGTCGAACTTCTTGGGGGTCCAGGCCCCCTTTGCGCAGCGTCGTGAAGTTAACCCGAGCGATCTCGGTCGACGACTGACGCGTGGTGGAAAGAATTCGGCGGTCGTCCATTCCTTCAAGACTACGGCGTTTGGCGTCAAAAAATTGGCTTAGTGGGAGCGGGAAAGGGGCACTGGAGGGTCCCCACCCAGTCGAAGAAGGTCAGACAGCACCTGGTGCAAGCTACTCACGCCGACAATGCGCAGGCCCGGGCCGGCGGCACTTTTTGCTGTCGACACTTCAACCTGGGGGACAAAAAAAATCGTGGCGCCGGCGCGCTGCGCGGCCACCGTCTTTTCAGCCACGCCGCCCACGTCACCAACCGCTCCGTTGACCGCGATGGTGCCGGTGGCGGCAATGACGTGGTGGCCCGTCAATGATCCCTTGCTCAATTTATCGATGAGCGTCAACGTCATCGCCAGGCCCGCCGAGGGCCCGCCGATATCAGCGGTATTAATGGACACCGTCGCGGGCAGGACGTAGTTGGTGCCGTCTTCTAGGGAGACGCCCAACCACGAGCGACTTTGCCCGCTCACGCCAGCGCAACCCGAAGGTTCCAATCCGCTCGGGTCCTTGCCCGTGGTCACGTGCACGGTCGTGGGGCTCTTCAGCGTGATGAGGCCCTTCGGACTGATTGTGGCGCGTTTGACGCGAAGTCCGACCTTCGTGCCCGGCGCCATCGAGTGCACGACTGCGATGAGCGCGCATGACGAGCGTACGGGGGTGCCGTTGACGCCGACGATCAGATCGCCCACTTTGACGCCGGCCGTGCGCGCCGGCGAAGGGGCGACCACGCCGGTCACCACCGCGCCCGTCGCGACACTCGGTATCTTCCAGCCGAGTGCTCGGAACGCCGCTACCTCGGCGGCCTGCTTGGAGTCGTTCATCTCCTGGTAACCCTGCGCACCGAGTTCGTCGTTGGGAATGCCGGGATCAACGAGCTGGTCGGCGGGCACGAACTGCACGTGCGACTCGAAGTGCAGTCGCACCCACGCAAACACGTTGAGCTGCGACAGATACACGTCAACCAACATGATCTTGTCGTTGTGCGGGTCCGTGTGAATGCCCCTCACCCGCACGAGCGGAGCGACCGGCGTCGCGTCGCCCGGGGTGATGGCGTACTCGGACAGCTGGCGATTGCCCACCACGAGCACGGCAGCGAGTACCACCACCAGGCTCACCAGCGGCCAGAGGAATCGCGGTCGACGAGGTCGAGGTGCTGAGATGGGGTCGTGCACAGTGATGAACCCACCCTACCGGAGGCCCTCGACGAGGCTCTGCTGCGCGCCGGCTTCGCCCAGGGCGACGACGCCGAAACTTTACTGCGCGTCAATTTGAATGCCCGCGGGCCACGTCATCGCGTACTCGCCCTTCGCGGCTGCGTTCGCCACGTACTCTTGTCGAGCGACGATTGGCTCGGCGCGCTGGGCGACGAGGACCTCGACGTGCGCCGTGAAGCGCTCGCGCTGGTGGCCTACGAAAAGGTCACTGACCCGACCGTCTTCGCCGCGATCATCGCTGCGCTCGCCGACCCTGATCCGCTCGTCGTGGACGCGGCGGCCTTTGCCCTAGGTGAACACCTGTGCGTCGACGCGGTTGACGCGTTGAGCGACGTAGCCACCAGTCACGATGACGCTCGGTGCCGTGAGGCGGCGGTCGCGGCGTTAGGGGCCATTGGCGACGATCGCGGGCGCCCCGCAGTGTTGGGCGCACTCGACGACAAGGCTCCGGTTCGGCGACGGGCGATCGTGGCCCTGTCCAACTTCGAGGGTCCCGACATCGAAGCGGCCCTCGAACGCGCCGGCGAGGATCGTGACTGGCAAGTGCGAGCGGCCGTCAATCAACTGGCCCGCGAGAACGAGGATTAACGGTCGACGTTTCGAAACAGGGCGTGCAGCGACGACATCTCACTCAAGCACAGCTGCAGTCCACGAATGGTCACCAATTCCGGGTCCTCGGCCACATTCACTTCTATACCCGTGCCCGTGGCGATGAGTTCGGCGAAATCGTTCAACAACGCGTGGCCGCCCACCAGCGTGAGGCCGCCGGCGCTGACGTCCTGGGAGAGGTCCGGCGGTGCGTCGCTCAGACAGTCCTGGACCATCTTGATCGTGGAGTTGAGCACTTCGGTCAACGCGACGTTCACCAGGTCGGCGCCCACTTCAACTTCAACGGGATCGCCGCTCTCGACCATGCGCGCCTGGACCACTTCGGAGCTGCCGTGGGTGTGACCCAGCGCCGAGGCCAAGTTCCACTTCAACATCTCCACGGTGGCGGGGGCGACGACCACCCCGTGACGCTGACGCAACAGTGACGCGATGGCACTGTCCAAATCGTTTCCGCCGTGGCGGCGGCCGCTGCCGGTAACGATGCCACCCAGGGAGATCAGGGCCGCCTCCGACGCGCCCGCGCCGAGAATCGTGATGGCCGATCCAACGGGGTCCTGCACCGGCAGTCCCAGGCCGATCGCGGCGGCGATGGGCGCCTCCACCAGACTCACCTCGCGCGCACCGGCCTGGATGGCCGCTTGGCGTAGCGCCCGGCGCTCGATGGCCGTGGCCAGTGAGGGCACACTCATCACCACTCGGGCCCGGCTCATCTTGGAGATTCCGGCTCGGTCGAAGAGACCGGAAATGAGCCGTGCCGTGACGTCGAAATCGACGGTCGTTCCCTGGGCGAAGGGACGAAAGACCACGATGTGACGCGACGAACGCCCTACCGAGTCGAGCGCGCCGAGGCCCACTTCCACCACGTCGCCGGAGTTGGTGTCGATCGCCACCACCGTCGGCTCATTAATGAGGATGCCCCGTTGGGCCGTCGCGAGACGACAGTTCGCTGTCCCAATATCCAGTGCTACATCGGTGGCCAAGACTGCAATTCTAGGTGGAGCGACAGAGCGGACCTTGACCTTCCGAGCTAAGAAGCCACGGGGCACGGCCGGGCGTGGCGTCCATCGGCGTTGACCCTTAAAGTTGTGTGCGTGAGTGAGAATCCATTCGAAGGAATGTTCGGTGATATCTTCAATATCCTTGGCCAGCAGGGTCCTAACGCGTGGTTCGACACCGCGACCCAACTGGCGCTCAATATTGCGCGTGGCGCTGACGGCGACCCCAATCCCGAGCCCATTGAACGTCAACGACTAGAAGAACTTGCGCCGCTCGTCGGACGACACGTCGACGCGCTCTTGGGCGTGGCGAGCGAGCCACGTATCACCGCGGTCAATCGATCGGCCCTCACGTCGGCCGCCCTCGCACAGTGGCGACCCCTGATCGCGCCCCTGGTCGCCAGCCCGAGCGCAGGGCCAACATCGGGTGAAGAGCTCGAGCCCGACGCCAACAACATGATGGCCCAGATGGCGTCCACCCTCGGCCCCCTCTTCACCGGCTTTCAAATGGGTTCGGTCGCCGGTCACTTCTCCGAGCGCGCCTGGTCTCTCGCGGCGTTGCCGCTGCCGCGCGAGGACGACGCGCGCTTACTCGTCGTGAACAACCTCGCCAGCTTCGCCGAAGCATGGACATTAGAACACGACGAGGTCTACGTCTTCGCGCTCGCCCAGGAGTTCATGGCGTCGCTGGTACTGACCCAACCCGGCACCGGTGACGCCCTTCGCGCGTTGCTCATCGACGCCGTGCGCGAAGCCACGAATGCCCAGGGCGATCTGCTCACTCGATTGCAATCGATCGTCAATCCCGAAGACCTCACCTCGTTCATCAACAATCCCGAGGCGTTGCTGGACGGCATCGAGATGCCCGAGGAGACCGACGCGACACGCGCGATCAACGCGGCCGCGAGCGTGCTGCTGGCATTCTTCGATGCGGCGGCGCACGAAATCACCGAAGCGATTCTCGGCCCGCGACCCGCGCTCGTCGAGGCCTACCGACGTCACCGTCACAGCGACGCGCGTGGTGAAGACGCCGCCGCGGCCCTCTTCGGCATCTCGAACCAGGGAACCCATCACGATCAGGCCCACGAGTTTGTCGCGACGTTGCAACGTGCGCACACGCTGAAGGTATTCGACGCACTGTTGCGAGTTGACGGACTGCCGAGCGCGGCGGAACTAACTAGTCCGGACGCGTGGTACGAGCGAGTGACGAACTCGCCGCTGGCCTAGACCTCTTCGTCGTAACCGAGGTTCCACTCGACGATGAGGTTCTCGCGCTCCGCGTCGCGATTCACGCGCTCGCGATTGCGCCGGAACTGGGGATCGTGGGGCGGCAAGAAACGAAGTCGGGCGTCAATGCGGTCAACGAAGGCCTGAATCTGCTCCTCATCGCCAAAGACCATGCGGCACTCCCAGTGGGGCGCGACGGGGCCGAGATAGATGACTTGGACGTGTCCGACCGGGTCAACGACCTCGGTGGCTTCAGTAGTCGGGACCTGGCTCACGGTGCTCCTCATGGTACTAGAACTGCGCAGCAACCATTCTACCGACTCCGTGAAAGCCTTATTCCGTCTGCACGTTACGTCGATTCGCCCGTGACAAATCCAGTGACGGACGAGACGAGATTGGCCTGGAATTCATCGGGTATCGACGACGCCTCTGGGGCCACGTCGATGACCAACGTCACTCGTTCGGCGTTGAGCGCCAGCGTGAAATCAAAGAACGCGCAGCAGGCCTTCTCTCGCTGCTCCAAGTGAATCAGGGCCGCCACGTTCGTGAGATCGTCGTGCAAGGTCATCTCGAGGCGACCGGGGGCCGTCCGCGACGTACCCGTCGCCAACTGCGATAGCAGGTCCCTCCATTCACCGAGCTGCGTAAGCGCTTCCGTTGCACCGAGCGTGCACGCGATCGGAATCTCCATGGTCATGACTCTACGGCGATATCGCGAGATCTAGTACGCCGTCATCACTGCTTACCGAGCAAGTAACAATATTGTTCACTTCGCGACAAAAAGATTTGTTCGATGTATCACGATGTCAACGGATACGAACCTTCGTCATCGAAACGTTACGTACACGACGTGTCGCGTGAGTTTTGTGTTCGAACTGTAACCCAATCTTTAGACAGTCCTGAGAGTTAGGTGGGTACTCTGAAAGAGACCCTTACCATTAGGGGGTGAAGGTGACTACCGAGTGGATGGCCCAAGCTAAGTGCCGCGATTACCCCGCGGAAGTCTTTTTCCCGCGTGATGGCGTCGGCGTGCTGATCACCCAAAAAATCTGTGACGAATGTCCGGTGGAGCAGGAATGCCTTGAGTACGCGCTCGAGAATCACGTCGATCATGGCATTTGGGGCGGCAAGAGTGAACGTGAACGGCGCCGACTGCGCAGTTCGCGCCGTCGCCTGGCGAAGATCAATCTCAACCAATAACCTGAGTCAGTGTTTGAGTGCGTCATTAACATTTCTGAAGGCCGCGACGTTGACGTGCTCGACCAACTGGGCGACGCCGCCCATTCGTCGCTGCGCGACCTGCACAGTTGCGAATTCCACCACCGTTCCGTCTTCACGCTGATCAACGACGACGACGCCCTCGTGCGCGACGTGCACACGCTCATCGACGCCGCGTACGAGCGGCTCGACCTCAGCTCCCACGAAGGCGTGCACCCGCGCTTCGGCGTCGTTGACGTGGTGCCCTTCGTGGCGCTGGAGCGACGCGAAGGCGACCACGCAGTCCTGCTGCGCGACGAGTTGGCCCACTGGCTCGCCACGACTCACGAGGTGCCGGTCTTTTTATACGGACCGCTCAGTGATCACACCACTCGCACGCTGCCAGAGGTTCGCAGGGCCGCCTTCTCATCGTTGGCGCCCGACGTCGGTCCCGCCCACGCGTCGAATCGCCGCGGTTCCGTGGCCGTAGGGGCGAGGGACATCCTGGTCGCGTGGAATCTCTGGTTACTCGACGTGACGTTGGACCAAGCGCGAAAGATCGCCAAGCAAATTCGCCAGCCGGCATTGCGGACGCTGGCCCTCGCCGTCGGCGACGCCGTACAAGTCAGTAGCAACATCGTCGACGTCGAGATGGTCCTTCCTTCGCAGGTCTACGACCGAGTCCGGAATCTACTGCCCGAGGGTGGCCAGATCAGCCGCGCAGAGCTCGTGGGTCTGGTGCCCGCGGCACTGCTCGAGCGCGAAAATCCCACTCGATGGGTGGAATTGGGGCTCAGCCGCGACGCCACGATTGAAGAGCGCATCATCAACTGGCGCGGCTAGGCGGTCAAAGAGTGACTAGCCAGCCTGGGCGCGGCGTTCGATAGCGCGGGCCCGGCGCAGGCGGCGGCGCTCGCGTTCGCTCATGCCACCCCAGATACCGAATTTCTCTCCGTTATCCAAGGCGTATTCGAGGCAGTCCTCACGCGCGACGCAACCCCGGCAGACTTCCTTGGCCTCTCTGGTCGAGGCCCCCCGCTCGGGGAAGAAGAGATCGGGGTCCACACCCATGCAGTTCGCTCTCGACTGCCAACCTCGATCTTCCATACCGCTCAATATGTCAACGAATGCCATGTTGTATTCCCTCCCGGCGCGGACGTACATCAACGCTGTAATTACAACGGTGTCATTGTTGCGGGGTTTGGAGGAAAAAGCAAATGCAATTATCAAAATCCCTGATGAATAGGGATTACGATGTGGCGCTAACTGGCGCGACGGTGGCGAACGAAATCGTCCAACGCGTAGCTGCCCAATTCGTCGATTGACGTGTAAAACGCTCGGCCACCGTTGACTCGGGCGATCTGTTCAACGAAGGGAAACTGGCTGCGTTCGATGTCCAGGGCAAAAATATTGATCTTTATGCCGGCCTTGGTGCAACGCAGCACCTCGGCCATGGTCTTTTCCAGGGTCTCGCGAACCGGTGGCCAGGAGAAGAACGGCTCGCCGTTGTCCATCAGGTGGGCCGTCGGCTCGCCGTCGGTCACCACCACGATCTGGCGCTCCCCGCGTTCGTTGCGCATGAGGTGGCGGCTGAGGGCCAGGGCGTGCTGGAGGTTGGTGCCGTAGGCGTAATCGATACCCAGCGCCGGTATGTCCTCGACGCGCAACTCCTGGGCCGTCTCGCCGAATCCCACCACCGCGCAGAAGTCGCGCGGGAACTTCGAGCGGATTAACTGAGTGAGCGCCAGCACCATCTTCTTGGCCGGCACCAAGTTCGAGCGCATGGCCATGGAGAGCGACAGGTCGATCGCGAAGACGGTCGCCGAGCGCCGGGTGGCCTCGAACTCCTCGACGGCGAAGTCATCGGGGTGCAGTCGCACCGGCGTGCCGGGTCCCTGACGAAAGACCGCGTTGCGCAGGGTCTGGGGAATGTGCAGGGCGAAGGGCTCGCCGGGCTCCCAGGGCTTGGAGGTCTCCTCTCGGTCACCGCCGCGGGCCACGGTTGACTCGCGGTGCGCGCCCAACGCGGGCGAATTGCGCAATTGGGCGAAGAGGTCCTTCAGAGCCTGTTGGCCAATCTGGCGCACGCCCTTGGCGCTCAGGGTCAACTGGCCACCATGGCGGTCAATGAAACCCTGGTCCTTCAGGGCCTTTAACGCCTTCTGCAGGCGAACCACGTGCTGGGCCGCGTCGGCGCCGAGGTTGCGCCGAACGGACTCCACGTCCACCTCGGGCAGACCCTGGGCTGCGTTGCCCTGGCCCAGGAACTGCTCCAAACTTCGTAGTTCACCCAACTGTTCGGCCACGGAGGCCGACTGGGCAAACGAGGAGGGATCGCTGCCGCGCATGCGATGGGCCCGATTCCAATCAATGTCCGGAGTGGCTTGGCGCAAGTTCGACACCAGTCGGTTGAGCGCGAAGTCCAGTTCCATGTTCTGCATCATCTTGTCGAAGAGCGAGCGCAGTTCGCCCTGCTGTTCACCCGAGAGCGAGTTGAACATCGCCTCGGCGGCGGCGGCCCGTTCGGCCATGGCGCGCACCACGTCCTCGAGACTCTGCGCACCAGGAAAGAAGTCCCCGAACTTCTCCATGAAGTCCTCGAAGCTGGGATCGAGCGGCTCGCCGCGACGGTCCTGTTCAATCATGGTCGAGAGCGCGTCCATCATCTCGCGGGTACGGGCCAACTCTTCGGAGTCGGGGTCGTTGAGGAACTCCTTGCTCTTTTGAAAATACGTATTGAGCACGTCCTCCTGCAACTCGGCCAAGAGCTGCTCGAACTGTTCGCGCGCCTCGGAGGAGACAAATTCGTAATTCTGATAGTTGCTGAGCCGTTCGGCCAGGCGGTCGCTCATGAGACTTCGCTGCATGTACTTCTGCTCGACGTAGTCGCGCGTCACTTCCTTGCGCCGTTCGTCGTCGGAGCCCTCCGCGTCGGCCAACAATTGGTCGAGTTCGCCCGACTCTAGGGCCTCGATCTCTTCGAGCCACTCGCGGTAGCGCTGCATCTCCCCGTCGGGGTCAGCCTGACGTTCCAGTTCGCGGCGCTTGGCCCGGGTGCGCTCGAGCAGTTCGCGCAGTCCCTCGTTGCGTTTGCCGTCGGGCGACACAAATCCTTCGCGCAGCAGGCGCTCCATTGCCTCGTCGAGGTCGCCGCTCTCAAGGTAGTCGTCGCTCAGCAGTCGCAGCAGCTCTTCGGCGTCGAGGTCGTCAAAGTCGTCGTCCTCACCAAATGAACGGAAGCCGTAGCGAACGGGCACTAACGATTCCTCGCGCGATAGAGCGCTCGCGCCCCCGACGCATCCTTCGCGAGTCGCTTGGTGAGGTAGAGACCCTCGAGCACAAATTCAATGGCCGAGGCCAGCTCACCGTCGTTGGCGTCGGGCCCGGCGATGCGGCGAACCGGCGCGTCCAGGGCCGGCATGGCGGCCAGCACGTCGAGGTAACTCTGGTCGGCGAGGTCGTCACCGGTGTGCACCAACACCTCGTCATTGAAGGCCTCGACGATCTCGGGACCCTCCTCGAGCAGCACGTGCTCGGCGAAGCATTGACGCACCGCCAGCGACACCAGTGCCGCGATGATCTGGTCGGAGTCGCTGTCGTCCATCGAGTCGAATTCAATCTTGCCCTGGGTTGACTGCACCATGGCGCTCAAGTCGCTGACGCGCGGCACGACGGCGTGGTCATCGGTGCGCAACGTGCGACGCAGGGCGTTGGCGATCACCGTTTCGTAGTTCGCAATGGATAGGCGCACCGAGACGCCGGAGTGCTGGCTCACGACGTAGCTCTTGCGCGCGACGTGACTTACGCGCACCACGATGTCGTCGATGAACCACGGCACCGTGATGGGCTTGGGCGTGACGGGCAGTTTCGCCTCCTGGTGGACAATGGCGATCTCGGTGATGATCTCGTAGGGGTAGTGCGTGCGGATCTGTGATCCGAAACGGTCCTTCAAGGGCGTGATGAGCCGTCCGCGATTGGTGTAGTCCTCGGGGTTGGCGGTCGCCAGCACCAGGATGTCGAGGTCGAGGCGCACCAGGTGCCCGCGGATCTGCACGTCGCGCTCTTCGAGCACGTTGAGCAGTCCCACCTGAATACGCTCCGAGAGGTCCGGCAACTCGTTCATGGCGAAAATGCCCCGGTTCGACTTGGGCACGAGACCGTAGGAGAGCGCCCGGGGGTCGTCGAGGTAGAGGCCGCCGGCGACCTTGATGGGGTCCACTTCGCCGATGAGGTCGGCCATGGAGGTGTCGGGCGAGGCCAACTTCTCGGCGAAGCGCTGACTGCGGTGCAGCCAGCTGATCGGGGTCAGGTCGCCTTGCTCTTCGAGCACTGCGATGGCGAAGGCCGAGATTGGCGCGTAGGGATCGTCGCGGACTTCGGACCCCTCGACAATGGGCAGCCACTCGTCGAGCAGTTCAACCAGTGAGCGGATCATCCGGCTCTTGGCCTGGCCGCGCTCGCCCAGCAGGATGATGTCGTGTCCGGCCAGCAACGCCGTCTCGAGCTGGGGCAGCACCGAGTCCTCGTAGCCGAGCACCGACGAGGTGATTGGTTGGCCCTGCGCCAAACGTTGCTCTAGATTCAGACGCAACTCTTCGCGCACGGACTTGGGCTCGTAGCCGCTGGCGCGCAGTGCGCCAAATGTCGTTGGTAGCTCAGCGGGGACTTTGGGGGTGGGCATACCTACATTCTAAAGGTCCCGACCAGTGGCTCATCTGTCAACCTTCAGCGACGCGCGCGCAGCACCCGCGCGACTACCTCCCCGCCGGGGCGGTAGGCCAGATGGGCCGCCCACGCGGCGTCCAGGACCAACAGGTCGGCCCGCGAACCCACGCACAGTCGACCGATATCATCTCGACGTAACGCCGTGGCGCCGCCACGGGTCGCCGCCCAGAGCGCCTCGTCCACGCTCATGAACATCTCGCGCACCGCGAGGGCGATTACCAGGGCCATGTTGGTGACGTAGGACGTACCGGGATTGCAATCGGTGGCCAGCGCCACCGTCACGCCGGCGTCGAGGAAGCGACGGGCCGACGGGTAGGCCGAGCGGGTCGAGAACTCCGCGCCGGGCAGCAACGTGGCGACGGTGTCGCACGAGGCCAACGCGTCGAGGTCGGCGTCGTTGACGTGCGTACAGTGATCGACACTGGCCACGTCGAGCTCGACGCCCAGCGCCACCCCACCGCTGTCGCCCAACTGATTGGCGTGCAGTCGCAGTTGAAGGCCAGCCTCGCGGGCGGCCACCAAGATCCGTCGCGCTTCGTCCACGCGAAAGGCCCCGTCGTCGCAGAATACGTCGGCCCACCTGGCGTCAGGTGCGCAGCGCTCCAGCATCGTGCCCGCCACGAGGTCCACGTAGCCGTCGCGGTCGTGCGCGAACTCTGGCGGCACCACGTGCGCGCCGAGGAACGTCACCTCGTCGCTGAACTCCCCCGCGATTTGGAGAAGCCGCGCCTCGCCCTCCACGGTGAGCTCGTAGCCCGACTTGACTTCCATGGTGGTGACGCCACTCGCGCGCAGGGCCCGCGCCCGCGTGGCCGTGGCCCGGCGCAGTTCGTGCGACGTGGCGCCTCGCGTGGCCGATACAGTGCGTTGTATTCCCCCGCCGTCGTAGCGCTGACCGGCCATGCGCGCCTCGAACTCATCGCTTCGCTCTCCGGCGAAGACGAGGTGGGTGTGCGAATCAACGAAGCCGGGCACCACCGCGGCCCCCTCGACGTCAATCAACTCGTCGGCCGCCGGAGCGGCGGCGTTCGCTCCAATCCACAACACTCGACCCTCGTCGAGCACCATCGCGGCGTCGTGCATCCGGCCCATCACCGACCCGTCGCCGCGCTCGGGATCGTTGGTCGTCAGTTCGCCAATGTTGACCAGCACCCGCGTGGTCATCTAGCCCTCGCGCATGGGTATTCGCACGCCGCGCTCGCGAGCGGCGTCGTCAGCCAGGTCGTAGCCGGCGTCCACGTGACGAATGATGCCGGTGCCGGGATCGTTGCGCAGCACGCGGGCCAACTTCTCTGCCGCCAGGTCGGTGCCGTCGGCGACGCAGACCTGGCCCGCGTGGATCGATCGTCCGATGCCCACGCCGCCGCCGTGATGGATCGAGACCCACGACGCACCCGAGGCGGTGTTGAGCATCGCGTTCAGCAGCGGCCAGTCCGCAATGGCGTCCGAGCCGTCGAGCATCGACTCGGTTTCGCGGTACGGCGAGGCCACCGAGCCGGCGTCGAGGTGGTCGCGGCCGATCACGATCGGGGCCGACACCTCGCCCGACCTGACCAGTTCGTTAAAGGCCAGACCCGCTCGGTCGCGTTCGCCGTAACCGAGCCAGCAGATCCGCGCCGGCAGTCCCTGGAAGGCGACTTTCTCTTGGGCCTTGGTGATCCAACGGCGCAGCGCGTCGTTCTCGGGGAAGAGCTTGAGCACCGCGGCGTCGGTGCACGCGATGTCCTTGGGGTCGCCCGAGAGCGCGGCCCAGCGAAAGGGTCCCTTGCCTTCGCAAAAGAGCGGGCGAATGTACGCCGGCACGAAACCGGGGAAGTCGAAGGCTCGAGGGTAGCCCCCTAATTGCGCCTCGCCGCGAATGGAGTTGCCGTAGTCAAAGACCTCCGCCCCCTCGTCCATGAACCCCACCATGGCCTCGACCTGCTTGGCCATTGAGTGGCGGGCCCGGTCGGTGAACTCCTCGGGTTTCTTGTCGGCGTAGTCGTGCCAGTCGTTGAGGTCGATCCCCTCGGGCAGGTAGCTGAGCGGATCGTGGGCCGAGGTTTGGTCGGTCACGATGTCAACCTCGACGCCGCGGCGCAGCAGCTCGGCGAAGATGGTGGCCGCGTTGGCGAGCAGTCCCACGCTCAACGCGCGGCGCTCTTTTTTGGCCGCCAGCACGCGCGCGATCGCGTCGTCGAGGTCCTCGGTCCACTCGTCGAGGTAGCGGAAATCGACGCGGCGCTGTAGGCGGGTGGGGTCAACGTCCACGCACAGGCAGACGCCGTCGTTCATGGTGACGGCCAACGGCTGCGCGCCGCCCATGCCGCCCGCGCCGCCGGTCAGGGTCAGGGTGCCGGCCAGGGTGCCGCCGAATCGCTTGTTGGCCACCGCGGCGAAGGTCTCGAACGTGCCCTGTAAAATTCCCTGGGTGCCGATGTAGATCCACGATCCGGCCGTCATCTGGCCGTACATCGTGAGCCCCAACGCCTCGAGCCGGCGAAATTCCGGCCAAGTGGCCCAGTCGCCGACCAGGTTGGAGTTGGCGATCAACACCCTCGGCGCCCACTCGTGGGTCTGAAAGACCCCCACCGGGCGGCCAGACTGCACCAGCATCGTCTCGTCACTTTTAAGCGTCGTGAGCGTGCGCACCAGCGCGTCGAAGCTGCGCCAGTCCCGGGCCGCGCGGCCGGTGCCGCCGTAGACCACCAGGTCGTCGGGCCGTTCGGCCACCTCGGGGTCCAAGTTGTTCTGCAGCATGCGCAGCGCCGCCTCCTGGGGCCAGCCGAGGGCGGTCATCGTGGTGCCGCGCGCTGCGCGAACTGGACGGGCACCTTGCATGACTACTCCTTCGTGGCCTTAGGACAAACTGACGTAGCGCGACACCAGGTCGAGCAGTTCTGCGCCGCGCACCAGCTGCGCGACGGCGGCGATCTCGGGCGAGAGCCAGCGGTCGTGACCTGGTCCGCCGCTCACGGCGTTGACGCGCTCAGCCACCGCCGCGGTGACCGGTGACGGCTCCAGGGGTGCGCGTAGCGCCAGGGCGCGCGCGCCGGCGAGCAGTTCAATGGCGATCACGTCGGCGAAGCAGTCGATCGAGCGGCGCAGTTTGCGCGCGGCGTGCCAGCCCATCGACACGTGATCTTCCTGCATGCCCGAAGAGGGAATCGAGTCCACGCTGGCCGGCGCGGCCAAACGTTTCATCTCCGAGACCATGGCGGCCTGGGAGTACTGCGCGATCATCAGTCCCGAGTCGACGCCGGCCTGGTGGGCGAGGAACGGCGTGAGACCGTAACTTCGATCGACGTCCATCATGCGGTCGGTGCGCCGTTCGCTCATGGAGGCCACGTCGGCCAGGACAATGGCGAGGAAATCCATGACGTAGGCAATCGGCGCGCCGTGAAAGTTACCGTTGGACACCAAGGACCCGTCGGCCAGGACCGAGGGGTTGTCGATCGCCGACGCCAGTTCGATGTCGGCGACGGCGGTGGCGTGCGCGAACGTGTCGCGCGCCGCGCCGTGCACCTGGGGGGCGCAGCGCATCGAGTAGGCGTCCTGCACCTGCGTCGTGTCGTCGAGATGGGAATTGACGATGGGTGAGTCGGCCAAGAGCGCCACCAGGTTGGCCGCGCTCTCGCGCTGGCCCACGTGGGGTCGCAGCAACTGAATGTCGGTGAAGAACACGCGGTCCGTGCCGCGCAGCGCCTGCACCGACATCGCGGCGGCGAGGTCGGCCAATTGCAAGAGACGTCCACCGTCTTCGATGGCCATGACCAGCTGTCCGAGCATGCCGTCGGTCCCGTTGATGAGCGCCAGTCCCTCTTTCTCGGCCAACTCCACTGGCGCTAATCCAGCCGCGTCGAGGGCCGCGGCGGCCATCATCCGTGCGCCCCCGCGGTCGCGCACGTCACCCTCGCCCATCAACGCCAACGCCACGTGGGCCAGCGGCGCGAGGTCGCCCGAGCAACCAAGTGAACCGAACTCATGCACGATGGGCGTGATACCCGCGTTGAGCAGCGCGCAGTAGGCCAGGGCCGTCGAGGCCCGTACGCCCGAGACGCCGCTGCAGAGATTACTCAGGCGCGAGACCATCATGGCGCGCACCACTTCGGTCTCGACCTCCGCCCCCACGCCGGCGGCGTGCGAGCGGATCAGGGACCGCTGCAGGTCGCGGCGCTGGTCGGGCGAGACGTACGTCGTGGCCAACGATCCGAATCCGGTCGAGAGACCGTAGACCGGTGTCCCGCTCTCGACCAGGGCGTCGATGGCGCGGCGTTGTCGCTCCAGTCGAGCCACCACGTCGTCGCTGATCTCGATCACTTCGAACTCTCGGGCAACCGCGATCAAGTGGGCACGAGTAAGCGGTTCTACGTCGAGGAGAATGACCATCACTGACGCCGATGCAGACCGGTCAGGGCTTCGAGCACCAGCAGCGCCGCCAACCGGACGGTGCGCTGGTCGGATCTGTCCAACGCCACGTCGATCTCGGTCAAGTCGATCGCGCGCACCTGGGCGCCGTGGGTGACCGCACGGACGAAACGTCGCATCTCGTCGGCGCTGAGGCCCCCGGGGGCCGCCGCGGGACAGCCCGGCACCACCGAGCGATCAGCCGCGTCCAAGTCAATGTCCACGTACACCTCTCGCCCGCCCGCGCCAGCGACGACCAGCGCGTGGGTGGCCGCCTCTTCGATGCTTTGTTGGCGCAGCACGTCGCGCGATATGACCGTCACGCCGGCCTCGTGGGCCCGCTGGGCGTAGAAGGGTGAATTGGAAAAGTCAGCCACGCCGATCTGTACGACGTGCTGCGCGTTGAGACCAGCGTCCAAGAGTTGACGAACCGGTGAACCGTTGCACTGGCCGTCACGATTGTCGAGGTGCGCGTCGAGCGTGATAAGGCCCCAGCCCGCGAGGTCGCCGCCGGCCAGTGCGCGCAACGCGTGCCAGGTCGCCGCGTTGTCGCCGCCCAGCAGGATGCGCAGTTCCAACGAGTCGTCGAATTTTTGAACGGCTGACGCCACGCGCGACGAACCGTCGTCGCCGTCGGGATCGGCGACGTCACCGTAATCAACGAGGCACATTGTGTCGGCCAGGTCGACCTGATCGGAGAACGACCACGTCGAGTAGCGCTCGAGGGCCGTGCGAATGGCCGCCGGCGAACTGAGCGAGGAGCGCGGCGTCAAGGACGTGGTGAAGGTGGATATTCCGAGCAGTCCCACGTTGCGTCGCTCCGGGTCGGGCGCCGAGCGCAGCAGCGTGGCGGCCGACGGCCAGTGCGGATCGGTTGAGGTCACAGGTTCCATGCTACGCAGGCTCACGGGGCAAACTGGCGCCCCGGCGCGCGGAGCAGGGGTAGAAAAGCGTTACCTAGCGTTCGACCACGCGGGTGCCGCTGGTCTCGGACTCTTCGTCGGGTGCGGGAGAAATGAAGCGCGGCACTTCTACCGCGGCCAGCCCCTGGTGCACGTCGTCCACGTAGACCGGCGAGGACGTGGCGATGTACTCGCCGTCTTCGCTGCGCGTGACGACGTTGGCGGTCTTGCGCTTGCCGCTGCCCTGGGTGTGCTGGAGTTCCTTGCAGATCCGGTACGTGATCGGATAGGCAATGAGCGGTGAGATGATGACCAGCACGCGCATGGCAATGAGCACTTCTTCGAGCGAGACGTGAAAGAAGTTAGCGATGACGTCGGTCGAGCTGGCGAAGAACAGCACGGCGATGAGTACGCCCATCGACACGCCGGCGGCGGTGCGCTTGGGTCGATTGATGGGACGGTCCAGCAGGTTGTGCAACTCGTTGTCCTTGGTGAATAGCCGCTCCAGCGTCGGCCACATGTAACACAACCCGAAAATCAGGCCGGGCAAGATGAGCGCCGGCACCGTCACCTCGAACGGGATTGTATGGCCGAAGCTGTGGAAGGACCACGACGGCCAGATGCGCAGTGCCCCGTCGAGGAAGGCCATGTAGAGGTCGGGTTGGACGGCGTAGGAGATCCTCGACGCCTCGTAGGGACCGAACTGCCAGATGGGGTTGATCTGGGCGAAGGCCCCCAGCAGCGCGGTGATGCCGGCGATGACAAACAAGAAGCCGGTGGTCTTGGCGATGAAGACCGGGAACATGGGTGAACCGACCACGTTTTTCTCGGTTCGACCCTTGCCGGGGAACTGGGTGTGCTTCTGGCGCACCAGCAGGAAGAGGTGCGCGCCGACCAAGGCAATCATGATGCCCGGCACGATCAACACGTGCAGGATGAAGAATCGCGGAATGATCGTCGTGCCAGGGAAGTTGCCCCCGAAGAGCCAGAAGGCAATGTACGTGCCCACCAACGGTATGGCCAAGACAATGGAGTAGGCAATACGAATGCCGGTGCCCGAGATGAGGTCGTCGGGCAAAGAGTAACCGAGGAAGCCGTTGATGATGGCCAAGGTCAACAGCGTGAGGCCGATCGACCAGTTGAGTTCGCGCGGCTTGCGGAACGCACCGGTGAAGAACACGCGCGCCATGTGCACGACGATCGCGCCCACGAAGATGTCGCAGGACCAGTGGTGCATCTGACGCATCAAGAGACCGGCGCGCACGGCGAAGGACATATTGACCGTCGAAGCGTACGCCTCGGTGACGCGCATGCCGTCGAGCGGCAGGTAGGCGCCGTGATACGTCACCAGGTCCTGGCTCGGGATGAAATAGAGCGTCAGGAAGACGCCGGTCACGAGCAGGATCACGAACGAATAGAGCGCGATCTCACCGAGCATGAAGGACCAGTGATCGGGGAAGATCTTGTCCATGAAGGTGCGCCCGCCCTTGGCGACGCCCAGGCGGTCGTCCAGCTCGTCGATGACCTTGCCCACCGAACCGAACGGACCCTTGGCCTGCGCCTTCGCGCGCCTGGTGTTGGGCACGTCGATGCTCACGAGCGCTCCCAGAAGCCCGGACCAACCGGCTGGTCGTAGTCGTGCTGCGCGCGCAGGTTGCCCGACGCGTCGACGTACAGCGGTAACTGCGGCAGCGGACGCGGGGCCGGTCCGAACTCGGGCTCGGCGCCGTTTAACACGTTGAAGGTCGACTGGTGACAGGGACAGACGAGCACCTGGAGTTCCTGCTCGTACAGTCCCACCGGACAGCCCAGGTGGGTGCAGAGCTTGGAGTAGGCCAGGTAGCCCTTCGGCCCCCAGTTCTCGCGGCCCTTCATGGTGGAGAAATTCTCATTGGAGATTCGTATCAGCACGGTCTGATCAACGGCCTGGCCCCGGTCACTGTTCTGCGTGCCCTCGGGGTAGACCGTCATGATCGATCCCACCGCCAGGTCACCGGCCTTGACGCGCCGTCCCGTGCTATCAACCACGTACGAACCCTTTTTCCAGTCGGTGTGATCGAGGGTCTTCTTGGGCAGTGGGCCCAAACTGCGCAGCAGTGGGAACATGGCCACGACGGTGAAGATGCCCAGTCCGGATCCGAGCAGCCCGCCGAGTAACTTGCGCCGCTTCACCACGTCGCCGCCGCGTTGGACAATGGACGCGGCGAAGGCGTCGCGGTCGTCCTGGGAGTTGGCCAGCGGGTGACGATCCTCCACGAAGGGACCCTGGGGCATCAGGTACTTGCCCCAGGCCACCAGGCCAATACCGAGGAAGGTCATGCCGCCGCCGAGCGTGGCGCCCAGTTTCCACGGCTGGGCGTTGATCCAGAAGCAGGCGCCGAAGGCCGCGACCAACACCAGGCCCAGGACAAAACAGACGGCGATCACGCGCTCGACTTGCTGGGGATTCTTCGACGCGGGCTGCAGGTGAGGGTCGTTGGGCGACAGGCCCTGCAAGTGAACCGGCGTGCGCTCTTCGTGCCGGTCGCTCATTCGCGCTCTCCCACCCAGAAGCCGATCAGGGCCAGGATCCCGACGCCTAACAACAACGCGACGAATCCTTCGGCCACCGGTCCCAGTCCGCCCAGTCCCAGTCCGCCCGGGTTCTCGGGGTGTTGAATCTCCGTCGTGACGTACTTAACGATGTCGCGCACCTGGTAGTCGCTCAGGTTGCCGGTGAATCGCGGCATGTCGCCGGGGCCGGTACGAATTGCCTCGACCACCTGGAAGGCCGGGATGTCGCGCAACGACGGGGCGAACGTGGAGTTGGCCAACGCGTCGCCGTCGCCCTCGATGGTGTGACAGGCCGCGCAGTTGAGCGCGAAGAGCGCGGCCCCGTCGGCCACGTTGGCGTTGGTGAGGTTGGGCGTGGGAATGTCGGGCAGGCTGGGGTCGAGCGAGTTCACCCACGCCGACACCGCGAGGGCCTGGCTGGGGGTCAGGCGAGCGAAACGGCGTGGGGCCTCAACGGCGCGCGGGTTCGTCGCCGGCATGCGTCCCGAGTCAATCCAGAAGTCAATGGTCGCCGGGCCCAGTCCCACCAGGTTTGGGTACGCCCCCGTGACGCCGTTGGCCGGCACGCCGTTGGCCTTGGTACCGTGACACGATGCGCAGTTCTGCATGAAGAGCGCTTCACCTAGTCCGTCGAGCGCCGACGGCGGCGCCTTGTACAAGATCGCACTGTTGCCGTAACTGATGACTACGCCGCTCTCGTTCTTCTTGACAATCGACGAGTTCGGCGTGCCCGCGTTCTTGCGCGTGGTTTGGTACGGCGTTTGGTACGGCTTTTGACCCGACGCATTGGCGTTACCGGCGAACAACGCGACCGGTCCCAAGCTAAGCAACAACAGTGTCGAATAAATAATCGTGCGCTTGAAGAACGAAGTCATCACGTTGGCCTACTTGAGCAGGAAGAGGGCTGAGTACAGCCCAATCCACACGATGTCAACGAAGTGCCAGTAGTAACTCACGCCCTGGAAGGTGGAGAGCTCGCCGGGGTCACCCTCGCTGCCGCGCATGCGAAAGAGCAGGGCGGCCATGGCGACCAGACCCAGGAAGACGTGCAATCCGTGCAGGCCGGTCGTGACGAAGAAGATCGAACCGTAGGAGTTGGTGTTCCAGCGCGTTGCCAGGTGAGTCCACTCGTAGGCCTGGTTGGAGACGAACAGGGTGCCCATGATCATGGTCGTGATGATCCATCGTCTCGCCTCGGCGCGGCGGCGATGCTCGATCAGCCACACCGCCCACTGCATGGTGAACGAGGAGGCCACCAAGATGATGGTGAAGACGCCGGCCTGCAGCGTGTCGAGCTTGGTGCCGGCCGGCGGCCAGGCGGCCAGGTGCGCGCGAATAGTAAAGAGGGCGGCGAAGAGTCCCGAGAAGAACATCAGCTCGCTGCCGAGCCAGATCATCACACCAATGGCCAACATCGGTGGTCGATCGTGAACAATCTTCTCTTGCTTCGCCAGGCCGTTAAGGGGGATTGCCTGACTCACTGGTACATTTCTAGTAGAAATCGCGACCCCAAATGGTTTGGCCGGGGCCGATCATCGCAAAGATGCCGGCAATTCCGTGCAGGCCACGATGCCCAGGCGTCGCGTCGGGCGGGTCATGGCGACGTAGAGCGTCCGCAACCCGCGCGGCGTCGAGACCCGCGGATCCGACGAACCACGGCTCGCGATCTGAGCCGGCTCCACCACGATCGTCGCGTCGAATTCCAGCCCATTGGCCCCTTCCGCCGCGAGTACCACCAGATCGGCGCTCAGCCCGCGAGATTCCTGCTCGCGCGGATCAATGGCGTCGAGGCCTCCCTCGCGCAACAAGTCCACAATTTCGCCAACCCGAGCACCGGTGACGATGACGGCCACCCGACCGGGCGCCACTAATTTGGACTCGCGCCGGGTGGCTTCGACCAGCGTCTGGCCAAAGTCCGCCGGTGTCACGACTTCGACCGTGGGCGCCGAACCGGCTCGGCGCACAGGAAGAGGCGGCTCGAGATCGGGGGCGGCCGCGCGCAACGTCGGCGCCGCGAAGTCCAGGACCTCTTCGGGCGTGCGGTAGCTCACCGTGAGGTCCACCCGGGTCAAGGTGCGACGCGGTTGCAGAACCTCGAGCAACGAGTTCCACGAGGCCGACGACGAGATCGTGGTCGCCTGGCCCATGTCGCCCACGATGGTCATCGAGCCGGTGAGGTCGCGGCGCTTCAGTACGCGAAGCTCCATGGGCGAGAGATCCTGCGCCTCGTCGATCACGATGTGCCCGTAGGTGACAAATTCCGCCTCGTCGAGGTCCAGACTCAGCGCAGGCGCCAGCCGGGCGGCCTCGCGCAGCGCCGCCGCGCGTACGTTGGACGCGTAGGCGTCGAGGTCCACGCCCTCGAGGATGTCCGACTCGCCGACCTTGGGGGCCGGGCGCGGTCGACGACGCGGTCCCAAGAGGATGCGGGCCTCGTCGATCAGGGCTGCGTCGGCCTTGGTCCATAACGTCCCTTCGAGCGTCGCCGCTCGCGGTCGGTAGAGCAGTTGCATCTCTTCGTCGCTCAAGAGGTCCTTGCCGGCGGCGCGAATCAGCGCCGGCGCACCAAAGAGGTCGTAGAGCAATTCCTGGCCCGAGAGTCGCGGCCAGATGCGCTGGAGCACCTCTTTGAACTGCGGGGTCAATCGGATGAGATCGGCCAGTTCGCTCACCTGGGCAATCTCGTCGGAGACGTCGTGCACGAATCGGTCCTGGTACTCATTGGCCAGGCGGTTAGCCAGTTCACGCCCGATGGCCGAGCGGCGTTGGTTGTGGTTACCGGGCCGACGCCGGGCCCGCTCGACGATCTCCTTGGTGTAGATCGCCTTCAAGACTACGATGGCTCGGCCGACGGGGATCTCGACGTCCTCGCGCAGGGGATGCTGACGGGTACGCAGCGCCCGGGCGATGAAGCTCACCATGCGCGGGTCGCCCTTTAAGAAGTCGGTCGGCTCACTGTCACGGCCCCGGACCTGCACGTTGGTCACCAGCCCCGAAATCGTCGACAGCGTCACGCCCGATTCGCCAAGTGACGGCAACACGTTCTCGATGTAGTTGAGGAACAAGGGGTTGGGTCCCACCACGAGCACGCCCTGGCGCTCGAGCGTGTTTCGGTGCGTAAAGAGAAGATAGGCCGCTCGGTGCAGCGCCACCGCGGTCTTGCCAGTGCCCGGTCCACCCTGAACGAGCAGGATGCCGGCCAGCGGCGTGCGGATGATCTGGTCCTGCTCGCCCTGGATGGTCGCGATGATGTCGCCCATGTGCCCGGTGCGGGCCTGACCGAGGGCCGCCAACAACGCGCCCGGTCCGCCCAACGCGAAGCCCCCGTCGACCAGCCCCTCTCGCGTGGCCGCGCGAACCTCGTCCGCGGGCAGCGAGAGTTCGCCGTTGTCGTCGGCGAAGTACTCATCCTCAACGCCGGTGACTTCGTTATTGTGAATAGCGACGTGACGACGGCGCGATAGTCCGAGCGACTCCACCCCGGTGGCCCGGTAGAAGGCCTCCGCCACCGGCGCGCGCCAATCCACCACCAGCGCGTTCAGCTGCTCGTCCGACACGGCGAGTCGACCAACGTGGTACGTGTCGGCGTGGCCCGAGCCATTGGCCACGTAATCAATGCGTCCGAAGAAGAGGGGCTGGTCACCGATGGCCAACTGGTCCAGGCGCGACAGGGCGGTCGCCATGACGACGTCACGCTCGACCAAATCGCCGGCCCCGCGCATGTTGGCGACGGCGGCGCTGTCGCGAAGGGAGCGCGCCTCGGCGCGCATGTGGTCCAGGGCGCCCAAGGAGAGATCGAGAAACGACTGTTCCTCGGCAATCTCACGATCGTGCGTCACAATTACCTCTCACTTTCTCCCTAATAAGGGGATTGTCTATCCTAGGCGACCGTGACCGTTCTTCAAAATGACCAAAAGTCCCTCGCCATCTAGATTGAAAGTGATCAGAGGAGTGTTGTGAGCGAGCCAGTGTTTCTTCGGGCCTGTCGCGGCGAGAGCGTCGAGCACGTTCCCGTGTGGTTCATGCGCCAAGCCGGCCGCTCCTTGCCCGAATATCGCGCCCTGCGCGGGACCGGCTCGATCTTGGAGGCCATCTCCGTACCCGAACTGGCGTGCGAGATCACCTTGCAGCCCGTGCGCCGCTACGGCGTCGACGCGGCCATCCTCTTTTCCGACATCGTGGTGCCCTTCGCCGCCATTGGATTCGGCGTCGAGGTCGTCCCCGGTCGCGGTCCCGTCATTGATCGGCCCTTTACGTCGCGCGCGGACCTGGCGCGTCTGCGCGATCTGACGCTCGAGGACATACGTCACGTCACCGACACGGTGCAACTGGTGGTGGAGGAATTGGCCAACACCAACACCCCGCTGATCGGCTTCGCCGGCGCCCCCTTCACGATCGCCAGCTACCTGGTCGAGGGCGGTCCCACCCGTGACTTCGCGGCGATCAAGAGTCTGATGCACACCGACCCGGCACTTTTTGACCAACTGCTCGAACGCATCGGCACAATCACCATTGCCTTCTTGCGCGCCCAGGTGCAGCACGGGGCTCGGGCGCTGCAGCTCTTCGACTCGTGGGCCGGAGCGCTCACCCGCGACGAATACCAGCGCTTCGCCCTGCCCGCTACGACGCGGGTGCTCGAAGGAATAGCCGAGCTCGCCGTACCCACGATCCTGTTTGGCGTGGGTACCGGTGAGTTGCTTGATCTAATGGCCAAGGCCGGTAGTTCGGTGGTGGGCATTGACTGGCACGTCGACCTCGACGAGGGCCGACGCCGGGTCGGTCACACCCCGGTGCAGGGCAACCTCGATCCGGCGCGTTGTTTGAGTGGCGTCGCGCTCGGCGTCACCGCAGCCCGCGAGGTCCTGGCTCGCGCCGGCCGCGAGGCCGGACACATCTTCAACCTCGGTCACGGCGTACTGCCCTCCACCGATCCGGCCGTACTCGAAGCGATCGTGCAGGTCGTGCACGACGAAGGCCGCGCGGGGGTTGCGTGAAGACCGGGGTGCTCGTCATGGCCTACGGCACGCCGAGCACCCCGGGCGACGTCGAGGCCTACTACACCCGCATTCGCCACGGCCGACCTCCGAGCGCCGAACAGCTCGCTGACCTGGTCTTTCGCTATAACGCGATCGGCGGCATCTCGCCCTTGGCCCAGCGCACCGCCGACCAGGTTGAGGCCCTCTCGCGCACGCTGGACGAACAGGTCCCCGGTCTCTACGACGTGCGATTCGGTTCGAAGTACGAGCCGCCGACGATCGAAGAGATCGCCGAGTCCTTTCGCGACGAGGGCTTTACCCGGGTGGTGGGCATCGCGCTCGCGCCGCACGCGGCGGGCATGTCGACCGGCCAGTACATGTCGCGCGCGCGCGAGGCGCTGGGTGACGCAGTGGAGTTCATCGCGGTCGAGCAGTGGTGGCAGGCCCCAGGATTCCTAGAACTCATCGCCGGGCGCGTGCACGAAGTCCTCGACGACGTGCCCGGAGAGCGACACCGCACCACCGAGGTCATCTTTTCGGCCCATTCGCTGCCCGAGAAGATCCTCGAGAGCGGCGATACCTACCCCGACCAACTGGCCGAAAGCGCGCACCGCGCCGCGTCGCTGGCCGGCGTCACTCGCTACGACGTGGCGTGGCAGTCGGCCGGTAAGACGACCGACCAGTGGATGGGGCCCGACATCTTGGACGTGCTGCGCACGAAGAAGCACGAAGGCGTGACCGACCTCGTGTCGTGCCCCATTGGTTTCGTATCCGATCACCTCGAAGTGCTCTACGACATCGACGTCGCGGCCCAGCAGGTGGCCCACGAAATCGGCCTGCACCTCTACCGCACGAGGTCACTCAACAGCGATCGCGACTTCATCGCCATCCTGGCCACCGTCGTACGCCAAGCCGCGCGTCAGTGACCCGCAGTTCGGTCGTCATCGTTGGTGGCGGCATTAGCGGGCTCGCGGCGGCCTGGGAATTGACGGGCGGCCACGCGGGACCCGACGACACGTGCCCGCGAGTGGAGGTACTCGAGGCCAATAACTACCTGGGTGGCACCCTGGCGACCACCACCTTCGCGGGCCGCACGATTGATCTCGGTGCCGACGGGTTCCTCGCGCGTCGCCCGGAAGCGACCACCCTGATCGACGAGCTCGGATGGCACGACCGTCTCGAAGCGGTCGACGCCTCCGGCTCGAGCATCTGGCTCCAGAATGCGCTCTACGAATTGCCCACCGGACTGGCGTTGGGGGTCCCCACCTCGTCGGCCATGGTGCGATCGGTCAAGGGCCTCACGTGGAAAGCGCGCGCGCACGCGCGCCGCGACGAGATAATGGCCCGGCGATTAAGCGTTCACGACGATATCTCCATCGGCGAGATACTGCGCACCAAGCTCGGACCGGAACTGGCCTACCGCTTCATCGAACCAATGGTGGGCGGCATTCAGGCCGGTCGCATCGACCAACTCTCCGCGAAGTCGGTCTTCCCTTCGCTGCTCGAGGCCGCACGACATCGCGGATCACTGATGAAGAACCTGCGCAAGTTGGGCGACGCAGCGACGTCCACGTCGACGCCGGCGTCAGCGACTGCGCTGTTTAGCTCGCTCACCAGCGGCCTCGGGTCACTGCCCGACGAGCTGGTCCGTCAATTGAGAGGGCGCGGCGTCGTGCTGCGCACCGGTGTCGCGGCCACGGCGCTGCGTCAGTCGCCGTCGGGCGGCTACCCCTGGGAAGTGGACACGGCCACGACGACCACCCCGGCCAACGCCATCATCGTGGCGACGCCGGCGCAGGTGTGCGCGCAGCTGGTCGGTCACTTCGACCCGGCACTCGAGGAGTTGCGTTCCATCACCACCGCGGAGGCAGCCATGATCACCTTCGCCATCGACCGTTCGCGGGTCACGCTGCCCCAACACGGCACCGGCGTGTTGGTGCCGCTCGGCACTGCCTGGTCGGGCGAGGGTTCGATGATGGTGACGGCCATCACGCTGCTCGATCGAAAGTGGCCCCACCTGCGACGTGAGGGCGACGTGGTGCTTCGCGCGCACGTGGGGCGCAGTGACGACGATCGTTGGTCGCAACTCGATGACGAGGAACTCTCGTCGCGCGTTACGCAGGAACTCGCGGTGCTGTTGTCCCAGTTCAGTACACCCAACGAATCATTCGTGCAACGCTGGCGCCCGGGCCTGCCGCAGTACTTCGTGGGCCACGAGCGATTGGTCGCCTCGGCCAGAGTGGCGGCCGCGGCGCGGCACCTCGCGCTGGCGGGCAACTCCTACGACGGCGTCGGCGTGCCGGCGAGCGTCGGCTCTGGGCGCAGGGCTGCTCGCGAGATACTGGACGACCTCAATTAAAGGTAGTAACCGGAGTGGATGTAAATGCAGGGCACGCCTTCGCTCACGTACATCGCGTGGTTCTTGGGGTCGTCGTCGAGGGCCAGGCGGATATCGAATCCCTTGGTCACCAGATCGCGCAGCACGCCGCGCTTGAAACGGTCGACCCCCGAGTAGTCGCCGTGCTCGCGCATGATGAGCAGGTCCCAGCGCAGCCCGTAACGCTCCAGCCAGGCCACGGTGTGCGGTTGGACCCGGCGCGGGCGGCCGGTCAACAGGATGATGGCGAGCGACTCGTCGAGCAGTTCGAGCAGTCGTTCGATCTCCTCGATGATCGGATCGTCGCCGCAGGCGTCGAAGAAGCGGTGCCAGTCGCCCCAATCGAGATAGTGCTGGCGTCCCGCGGCGTCGGCCAAAACCCCGTCAATGTCGAAGATGACGGCCGGTCCCGGGGTCAGGGACCCGGCCCGCCAGTGCCAATTGTCTTCTTCGTCGTCCGGTGCCATCAGTATTTTTTCGCCCGCGGCGTTCACCGCGGGGATGTCTGCGAGACTAGACGCCGTGGGAGCGAACGAACGACTGACGCTGCCCGTGCCGTACGGACACCACGTCTACGTGGTGAGCGACCTGGCCCTCTCGCCCACCACCAGCGAGGCGAGCCGCCCGGTGCGCGAGCTGATCGAACTCTTGGACAACATCGACGACCCAGCCATTGTCGTGGTGGCGGGCAACTTCTTGTACCCCGACGCGACGTCGGACCTGAACAAGTTCATCGACGCGACGCTCAAGAACCTGCCCGGTCTCGTGCGCGTGCTCGAGTCCTTCACCCACAAGGAGGGTCACCGTTTCATAGTGCTGCCCGGCCACGACGACCACGAGCTGCGCCACGCACTCGGCCCCCAGGCCAAATTGGAGTCATTCGGTATCACCTTGGCGAGCGAACTGATGCTCCAAGTGGCGACGGCCAATGGCGTGCACGAACTGTGCGTCGCGGCGGGCACGTGCGCGGTTGACCAATCGCGCGCCGACGAGTCCGACCGCAGCGACGCCGATCGACTAGAAGATCCCTCCGCACTCGCGCGTTTCGTGGCCTCGCGCGTGCTCTATCGCCGCCTCAGCGGCTGGGTCTGGTTCCCGGTGCTGGCCCTGGCGGTCTTCGACCTCTCGAGCACGCTCACCGCCATCTTCAACCACTTCACCCACCGCCACCTGCACGCACGCACGCTGCACACGGGCAGTTTCTGGGCGAACCTGGTCCTCAACCTTCTCCTAATCGCCGCCGCCGAAGCGGTGGTCGTGGCGGCGGCGGGGCTCATCGTACGCCGACGATTCGATCGCAAGTCGCGCAAGGTTGACGCGCCGACCCTGAGCGAGCCGCTGGCGCTCACGCGAG
>OLLM01000076.1_pt1 | contig 33943 bp, 28 predicted proteins | sample 1604581 | NCBI WGS metagenome assembly OLLM01 (sample SAMEA104055725, study PRJEB20765) | soil metagenome | biome: Arctic tundra; feature: Polygonal ground; material: soil | place: USA | collected 2011-09 | depth 0-0.5 m | reverse complement strand
AGGGCCGCCCAGTCGCGGGACCGGCGGACCACGCGGATCACAGCGCAAGGTCACGCGCCGTCGACGTCGCAACGTCGAAGAGTTAGAGCCGACGCAAATGACCACCTGGCAGCCGAGCAGCGCGCCGGTGCCCGACGGCGAGATCATCGTCGAGCGTGGATCAACGGCCAAGGACGTCGGTCCGAAACTCAACCGCAGCGCCGCTGACATCATCCGCTTCTTGTTTTTGCAAGGCGAGATCGTCACCGCCGTGCAGGGACTCACCGACGACATGATCGAGCTCTACGCCGCCGAGGTAGGTGCAGTCGTGCACTTGGTTGACCCGGGCGAGCAGCAAGAGGCCGCCCTGCTGGCCAAGTTCTTCGATGAAGACGACCAGGAAGAAGAGATACCCGAGGTGCCGCGTCCACCGATCGTCACCGTCATGGGCCACGTCGACCACGGCAAGACCAAACTGTTGGACCGCATTCGCAAGACCGACGTCGCGGCCGAAGAAGCCGGCGGTATCACCCAGCACATTGGGGCTTATCAGGTCCAGTGGAAGGGCAGGGCCATTGCCTTCATCGACACCCCGGGCCACGAAGCCTTCACCGCTATGCGCGCGCGGGGCGCCAAGGTGACCGACATCGTGATCCTGGTGGTGGCCGCCGACGACGGCGTGATGCCCCAAACGATCGAAGCCATCAACCACGCCAAGCTGGCCGAAGTACCGGTGATCGTCGCCATCAACAAGATCGACAAGGCCGACGCCAACCCTGACCGCGTGCTCCAACAGGTGAGCGAACAGGGACTCGTACCCGAGAAGTGGGGCGGCGACACGATCTGCGTCGAGATTTCCGCCCTGCAGGGCACCGGCATCGATGAACTGCTCGAGCAGGTCCTGCTGGTCGCCGAAGTGGGCGAACTGACGGCCCGTCCGAGCGGGCGCGCCGAAGGCACGGTGCTCGAGGCAAACCTCGAAGTTGGTCGCGGACCGGTCGCCACGGTGATGGTCCAGCAGGGGCTCTTGTCGGTCGGCGACGCGGTCGTCGCCGGAGCCGCCTACGGCAAGGTCAAGGCCCTGATCAACGACAAGGGCAAGCAAATCAAGACGGCCGGCCCCTCGACGCCCGTGCAGATACTCGGCTTCAGCGAGCCACCCTTCGCGGGTGACGAGATGCGCGTCGCCCACGACCTTGGCCACGCCCGCTCGTTGGCCGAGGCCCGCGCGCATCGCGCGCGCTTGATTGGTCACCAACCCGTGGCCTCGACGAGCGGGGCGAGATTGGAAGATCTCTTCGAGCAGATTCAACGCGGCGAGACAGCCACCCTCAACGTGGTGTTGAAGGCCGACGTGCAGGGCTCGCTGGAGGCCTGCACCGAGTCACTTCGCAAGCTCGAGCGCGACGACGTGAAACTCGTCATCGTGCACCGTGGCGTGGGCGGCATCACCGAGAACGACGTGCAACTGGCCAAGGCCTCCAGCGCGGCGATCATTGGATTCAACGTCCGTCCCGACAAGCGCAGTCGTGAGCTCGCCGAGACCGAGGGCGTGGAGATTCGCACCTACGAAATCATCTACAAGCTGATCGAGGAGATTCAGGCCGCGATGCTCGGCCTCCTGTCGCCGGTCTTCGAAGAAGTGGTCACCGGCGAGGCCGAAGTGCGTGAGGTGTTCCGGGTGCCCCGCATCGGCGCCATTGCCGGTTGCTTCGTGCGCGACGGTGTCATCACCCGCGGGTCGAAGGTTCGATTCTTGCGTGAAGGTGCGATCATTTGGAAGGGCACCATAACGTCACTGCGCCGCTTCAAGGACGACGCGCGCGAAGTGCAGGCCGGCTTCGAATGCGGAATCGGACTCTCGGACTACCAGGACTTGAAGGACGGTGACATCATCGAGACATTCGAAGAGCGCGAGATCCCTCGCACGGCTTAAGCCATGGCCCACTCGTCCGGTAGCCGCCACCCTTATCCGCGCACGGCGCGGGTCAATCAAATACTTCGAGAGATCATCTCGGACGAACTGGTGCGGCTCTCGGACATTGACGAGCGCCTGGGTCTCTTGACAGTCACCGGAGTCGACACCACGGCCGACCTAAGCCAGGCCATGGTCTTTTTCGATTCGCTCAGCGACGAGGCGCGCGTCGCGCTGGACGAACGGCGGGCCCAGATTCAGTCCTCGGTCAATGTGCAAACTCGCCTCAAACGCACCCCGAGATTGACCTTCATGGCCGACCCGGCCATCGCGAGCGGGGCGGCGGTCGAGGAGATACTGCGTCGCCGCACTCATGACGACGAGTAACGGTCTCTTACTGCTGGACAAGCCGTCGGGGCTGACCAGTCACGACGTGGTCGCGCAAGTTCGCAAGATTCTGGGTGAACAGCGCGTTGGTCACGCCGGGACGCTCGACCCCATGGCGACCGGTCTGTTGGTGCTCGGCGTCGGCGCGTCAACTCGATTGCTGCGTTTTGCCCAGAGCGAAGTGAAGCACTACCGGGGCACGGTCCAATTGGGCGTGGCGACTGACTCACTCGACGCGCAGGGCACGCCCACGCGTGAAGAGCCGGTGCCCGCGCTCACGCTCGCCGCGATGAATGAGGCCGCCGCCGCGATGCTCGGTCGTCAGATGCAGGTGCCGCCAATGGTGTCGGCCATCAAGGTCGGTGGGCGCCGATTGCACGCCCTGGCGCGCGAGGGAGTTGAGGTCGAACGCGCGCCACGTGAAGTGACGGTCAGCGCGTTCACGCTCACGCCCGGCAGCGACATCACTCGTTGGGACTTCAACGTGGAGTGCTCGGTGGGCACGTACGTGCGGGTGCTCTTGAGCGACCTGGCCGAGCGGGTCGCCACGGTGGGCCACCTCATTGCCCTGCGGCGAATCTCGAGTGGGCGCCACCACGTTGACGAGGCGCTTTCGCTCGACGCCTTCGCCGACGTCATTCGGGCCGGAAAGTCGCCACTTCGCCCGCCGGCCGATTTTGTGACCGAACTACCGCGGGTGGCGCTGGACGAGGATCAAGAGCGACGCCTGCGCATGGGCCAACAGATCGAGTTGGCCACCGCGTTCGAGCCGGGCGAACTGGCGGCCTTCGCCAGCTCGGGCGCGCTGGTGGCGATCCTGTGTCCGCGTGGCGAAAAGTGGAAGCCGCAACTTGTCTTGCCAGCGATGTTTTCGGGTGCGGCGGATTAGGTTGGCCACGATGATTGTTCTCCGCGACGACGAGTTGGCCCCCGGCAACGCACGAAGTGCGTTGACGATCGGCGTCTTCGACGGTTTGCACCTGGGGCACCAAAAGGTCCTGGACGAGGTCAGAGCCCTGGCCCAGGAACACGACGCGCGTTCCACGGTCGTCACGTTCGATCCGCATCCCGCCTTGTTGCTCGCCCCCGAGAGCGCGCCGTTGCAGCTGGGAACCATCGAACAACGAGTGGAGGGTTTCGCGGCGCTCGGCATCGAGCAGGTGCGCATCCTGCGTTTTGACGCGGTCCTCGCCCAAGAGTCGGCCCGCTCATTCATCGAACGGGTGTTGGTGGGCCAACTTCGGGCCCGCGACGTAGTGGTGGGGGAGGACTTTCATTTCGGTCACGACCGCGAGGGCAGCGTCGCCATGCTCCAACGCGAAGCAGCGACCCACGACTTCGCCGCGCACGGCGCCCCGATCTTTGGTGGCAACCAGCGCTGGAGCTCGACCGCCGTGCGCAACGCACTGGGCAGTGGCGACCTCTTTACCGCGAACGCGCTGCTGGGACGACCGTTCACGTTGCGCGGATCGGTCGTGCACGGCGACGCGCGCGGGGGTGAACTCGGATACCGCACGGCGAACCTGGCCCTCGACGCACGCCAGCAGCTTCCCCAATTGGGAATCTACGCCGGCGCCGCGCGCACCAACGCACACACGTGGTGGCCCGCGGCGATATCGGTGGGCACCCGACCCCAGTTCTACGACGACGGGGCGGTGCTAGTCGAAGTGCACATCCCGGGATTCGACGACAATCTCTACGGTGCGACGTTGGACGTGGCCTTCATGAGTCGCCTCCGCGGTGAAATGACGTTCGGTGCCACGGCTGACTTAGTGGCGCAGATCGACCACGACGTAACGCAAACCTTGGAGATTTTTAAGAGTTTTATTCCCGAGTCCTCGGCGCTGCTAGGCTAGACAACGGTCAGCGACGCTGATCACGTGGGTCGTCAAGTGGGCGGCTCGCTACGGGACTCCGACTCATAAGGCACTACACGTTATGGCTGAGAAGCAGCAAATCATCAAGGACTATCAGGCTCACGCCACGGACACCGGCTCGTCCGAAGTCCAAATCGCGATCCTGACGGACCGGATTGCTCATCTCACCGAGCACCTCAAGGTACACAAGGGTGATCATCACACCCGTCGTGGACTGATGAAGCTCATTGGTCAACGTCGCCGTCTGCTCGATTATGTGCAGCGTGGCAATGTCGAGCGCTATCGCGCTTTGATAGGTCGTCTCGGTATTCGTCGCTAGCCGACATAACGCGTCGACGCCGTCGACGTAAACAACATATCCGAAGCCTCGGAGGCCAGTGGAGAGCAGTCGCTGAGAGCGACGGTTGCCCACTGGGATCCGGGCGGAGTGTTGCTAACCGCATAAGGAGACCAAATGACTGACGCCATCCGCGTAAGTAGCCCAATAACGGGCACCGACAAAACCCTGACCTTTGAAGCAGGTCACCTCGCCCAACTCGCCGACGGAGCCGTTCTGGCTCGCATCGGCGACACGATGTTGCTGGCCACCGTGGCCGCGGCTCGTAGTCCGCGCGAGGGCATTGACTTCTTTCCCCTGACCGTCGACATCGAAGAGCGCGCGTACGCCGCGGGCAAGATTCCCGGTGCCTTCTTCCGCCGCGAGGGAAAGCTTTCAGACCAGGCAATCCTGATCTGTCGACTCATCGACCGACCACTTCGTCCCTCGTTCCCCAAGGGTTTTCGTAACGAGATCCAGGTCGTTGGCACCATCTTCAGTGCCGACCAGGAGAATCCGCACGACATCTTGGCCATCAATGCTGCCTCCGCAGCGCTGATGATTTCGGGCATCCCCTTCGACGGCCCCATTGGCGCAGTGCGCATGGCCTACACCACCGAAGGGGAGTGGGCACCGCACCCCACCTTCGCCGAAGGTGACGCCGCCACGTTTGAGCTCGTGGTGGCCGGACGGGCCCTCAGTGACTCGGTGGACACGGACATCGCCATCATGATGGTCGAAGCCGGTGGCACCGAAGGCTCCTTCGTCAAGTACGACGACGGCGCGCCCAAGGTCAGCGAAGACGTGCTCGCCGCGGGCCTCGAGCAGTCCAAGTTATGGATCCGCGAAGCCATCAACCTGCAACGCGACCTCGTGAAGGCCTTCGTGGCCGAGCACGGTCCCATTGTGCCTCTGGCCTATACGACCTTCGTCGACTACGAGGACGACGTCTATGCGCGCGTGCAGGCCGTGGGCAAGAGTGACCTCAGCAAGGCCAACAGATTGGCCGATAAGCAGCCGAGGGCCGACGCGCTCGCCGCCGCGACCGCGAAGATCATGGAGCAGCTGTCCAGCGAGTTCCCCGACCGCACGAGCGAAGTGAAGGCGGCCGTGAAGTCAATGACCAAGAAGTTGGTGCGTCGACGCATCGTTGATGAGGGTCTACGTATTGACGGGCGCGGCGTCGACGAGATTCGTCCTCTCTCGGCTGAAGTCGACCTCTTTCCCATGACCCACGGTTCGGCGCTCTTTCAGCGCGGTGAGACCCAGGTGATCAACGTCACCACGCTCGGCATGCCGCGCATGCGACAGCAGATCGACTCCATCACCCCCGACGAGTTCCGCCGCTACATGCACCACTACAACTTTCCGCCTTACTCGACCGGTGAGACTGGCCGCGTCGGCGCGCCGAAGCGCCGCGAAGTGGGTCACGGCATGCTGGCCGAGCGGGCGCTCATTCCCGTACTGCCCAGTGAGCAGGACTTTGCCTACACCTTGCGCGTGGTGTCTGACGTCATGCAATCCAACGGTTCGACGTCGATGGCCTCGGTCTGTGGTTCGACGCTGTCGCTCATGGCGGCCGGCGTGCCCATCAAGGCGCCGGTCGCGGGCATTGCCATGGGCCTGGTCTACGAAGAAGGCGAGTACGTGACGTTGACCGACATCCTGGGCGCCGAAGACGCATTCGGTGACATGGACTTCAAGGTGGCCGGCACCGCCGACGCCGTGACGGCGTTGCAGTTGGACACCAAGATCGACGGGTTACCGGCCGACGTGTTGTCCAAGGCGCTGCACCAGGCGAAGGAAGCTCGCCTGAGCATCCTCAGGGTGATCACCGACACCATTGCCGAGCCGCGCAGCCACGTGGCTGACGTGGCGCCCAAGATCGTCTCGATGGAGATTCCCATCGACAAGATCGGCGAGGTCATCGGTCCCAAGGGCAAGGTCATCAACACCCTGCAGCAAGAGACCGGCGCCGACATCGCCGTCGACGACGATGGCGTCGTGGGTACCGTCACGATCGGGGCCAAGGACGGACGGGCGGTCGAAGAAGCCCGTCGCCGCATTGCCTTGATTCTCGATCCCCCGACGGCCGAAGTGGGCGCGATCTATCAGGGTCGCGTGGTGAACATCGCTAAGTTCGGGGCGTTCATCTCGATCATGCCGGGTCGCGACGGGCTGCTGCACATCTCTAAGATGGCGCCGCTCAACGATGGCAAACGCATCGGCCAGGTCGAAGACGTGGTCGAGCTGGGCCAGGCGCTGGAGGTTCGCGTCGACGACATCGATCCCCAGGGCAAGGTATCGCTTTCCCTGGCGGGCGAGTACGCCAACGCCGAATCAAGTTTCAATGACGCACCCCGGGCCCCGCGCCCACCACGCGATTCGAACGACCGTGCAGGACGTGACGACCGTGGTGGTCGTGGTGAACGAAGTGAACGCGGTGATCGCGGAACTAGCGAGCGTAGCGCTCGAGAGAGTAGCCCGACCAACGCGGCTTCGTCGGCCTTCGAGACGGCATTCGAAGCTGAACTCGCCGGTGAGATTGGTGATCTCGGCCCCGGTGGTCCGGCGTTCAGCGCTGACGATGGCGGTGGACGTCGCAGTCCGCGGCCCCGTCGCCGTTAACTCTTAGCGGGCCGTGCGACTCAGTCGTGATGACTGTGGTGCACGGCCCGCAATGTTTTTCGTAACTTGGAGACCATGACCTCGGCGATCGACACAACGCCCACGCGGTGGTGGCGGCCGATGGCGCACGCTGATCGTGTCGCGATGATCGGGATCGTGGCCGTGCCGCTCTTCATCTTCATCGTGTCGGCGCTCTTCGGCCACCCGGCCATCCAGGGCGACAACATTATCCAGAACTTTCCTCTCCGGGTACTGAGTGGTCGACAAATCGCCTCGGGTCACCTGCCGCTGTTCAATCCCTACGCCAACTCGGGCACGCCCCTGCTCGGCGGGCTCAACGCCGGTGCGCTGTATCCCCTGACGCTGCTCTTTGTCTTCATCACGCCCATCGCCGCGTGGATACTCAACCTGATCGCGGTATACGTCACGGCGTCGCTCGGCATGTACGCCCTGTTGCGCTGGCACGGACTGCGTAGCCTCTCATCGCTGGCGGCCGCCTTGAGTTTTGCCTACACCGGCGCCATGATTGGCCAGATTGTGCACGTGGGGGTGGTGCAGGGCTTCTCCTTCATCCCCTGGGCCGTACTGATCCTGATGTCCCTGTCGCGCCGATTGCGCCGCCTCGATGGCTCTTCGGGTTGGTGGCGCTTCGCGCGTGAGGCGCTGCCCGCCACGATGTGCTTCGCGCTGCTGTGGGGTCTGACATTCCTCACCGGCGAGCCGCGGGCCATCGCCGTCATTGAACTGATCTGTCTCACGAGCATCCCGGTGGTGCTGGTGATGCGTACCTCCTACGCACTTAGGACGTGGCGCACGCGGGTCACGTACGTGGTGAGCCTCGCCGTGGGATTGTTCTGGGGGGTGGCCATCGGCCTCGTGCAGTTGCTGCCCGGTCGGTCCTTCATCGCTCTCTCACAAAGGGCTTCTATCTCTTACAATTACTTCGGCGCCGGGTCGCTGGCCGTGCGCTGGCTGCCGTTGATGTTGGTCCAAGACATGTTCGGCGGCAACGGCACGCTCGATAAGCCGCACTACTTCGTCAACTACAACTTAGCGGAGGTGACGGGCTACGCCGGGCTGCTGGCGCTGGTCGCGACGGCCGCCTTCTTCACGCGCGTCACGCGTCGCGGCTGGGTGGGCGAGCACCGCGACTACGTTCTCTACGTCGTGCTGGGCATCGTCGGACTCTTTGCGACGTGGGGCTCCTTCACGCCCTTGGGCCACCTTTTCCACCACATACCGCTCTTCGGCAGCACGCGATTGCAAAGCCGCAACATCATCGTGGTGGACTTCGCGGCGGCGGTCCTGCTCGGATGGTGGTTCGACCGCATGCAGGCTCGCGACACCGAGGGCGCCGGCCTCGCACGGGTGACTCGATGGTTCACGCTCTTTCCCGCGTTCGCCGCGGTCGCGCTGTGCCTGGGCATGCTCGCGTGGGGTCCCCAGATCGTGCATCGCCTGGGAGCGCCGTCGACGACGGCCTACCTCGCCAAGAGCGAGACCCTCACGCTCGGTCTGCACCTCTTCGTCGCGCTCTTGGTGATCGTGGTGCTGCTGCGGTGGTGTCGTTCCCTCAAGGTCATCCGTTGGCTGCTGTTGATTCTAAGCGCCGACATAGTGATCTTCCTGCTCTTCAGTTCCACCGGCTTGGTCGGCGGGAAAAGCCCAACCGAGCCGTCGGCGACCAACGCGCTCGCGCTCCTGGGTCACGAGGGCCGCACCGCGCTCGTTGACCTGTCGGGCCAACACACGGGGGCCTACTACCGGTTGGGCCTGGCCAACCTCGACGTCTTCACGCAGCGACCCAGCGTACAGGGCTACGGCTCGCTCATCACCACCATCTACGACGACGCGACCGGCAGCCACCCGCTGGCGGAACTGAATCCCTGCCGCCTGGGTGACGGCACGTTCGCGCAGCTGCGCTTGGATGCGATCGCCATTGCCTCGACGCAATTGAGTGCGTGGATAAGCCGCAGTTCGGTGCCCAAGAGTTCGTGCGTCAGGGCCACGACGACGACCTCGACGAACCGCTACTTCGGCCAGCGCCTAAAGGTGGCGACCGTATCGATCACCGGTTACGGTACGCGATCGGTGTCCGCCGGACCGGTCTCGCTGCAGCTACTCAACGGTTCGGGCCACGCGACGGGTCCGCTTCTCACGATGAAGCCGGGGCACACCATGACCTTCGGATTCAATAATGGTCACGAAGCCGCGGGATTCCGTGTGAGCGGGGCGAGGGGCGAGTCGATCGACGACGCCACCGTCACCCAGGCGCGACCAAACACGCGTAGCTTCCGCCTCGACACGCCGTTCCAACTGGCGGTCTCCTCGTCCGCGTGGCGACTAAGTGCGACCGTCGGCACGTTCTCGGTCTTTAAGGCCACGCACCTGCTTGCCCCCGAATGGCTCTACCGCGCGTCGAGTGCGAGCCGCATCACCACGATACGAAACGCTTCGTGGGGTGACACCTGGGTGAGCGTGACCACGACGAAACCAGTCGAGTTGGTGCGCAGCGAGGCCTACCTGCCGGGATGGCGCGCGACGGCGCTCAACACCACGACCGGCGCGAGCGTGTCGCTCAATGTCGATCGCACCGGACTGATCCAAAGGGTCACCGTGCCGTCCGGCTCATGGATTGTGCACTTCCACTACCACGCGCCCTACATTGAAACGGGACTGCTCGCGTCGTCACTGGGGGTCCTCGCGCTCGCCGGTCTCTCGACCACACTGCTCGTTACCGGACGGCGAAGTCGAAAGGGTAAGGTTTCGACGTGAAATCTCTCGCGATCGTCGGCGGAGCGGGACGCATGGGTCAGAGCCTGGCCGAGCTGCTCGGCGCGCAGGACGACTTGAGCGTGACCGCGTTGGTTGACGTGCTCGAGCCCCGCGAACTCTTTGGCGCGCGTTACGTAGGGGCGCTGAGCGATTTCGACGCCGCTGGCATCGACGTGGTCGTCGAGTTCTCGAGCGCCGCCAGCGTGGTCACGTCGGCCAACTGGTGCGCCGAGCACGGCGTGGCCCTCGTGATCGGAACGACTGGTCTCAACGAGGAGCAGCGCCATCAGGTTGAGGCCGCCAGCGCCAAGACCGGGATCATAATGGCGTCGAACTTTTCGGTCGGTGTCGTGCTGCAAGAGCGGTTCGCCAAACTGGCGGCGCCGTATTTCGAGCGCGTAGAGATTATCGAACTGCACCACGACCACAAGACCGATGCCCCCTCGGGCACGTCGCTCAGTATCGCTGCCGCCATCGCACAGTCCCGTGCCGATGCCGGCCAGCCAGCGCTGGTGGACCCGACGACGCACCACGCGCTCGCGGGTGCTCGCGGCGCCGACGCGGGTGACGGCATCATGGTGCACTCGGTGCGTCTGCCCGGACTGGTATCGCACCAGGAGGTTATTTTTGGCGGACCGGGTGAGGGGCTGACGATTCGCCACGATTCGTTCGACCGCCAGAGTTTCGTGCACGGGGTGGTACTGGCCGTGCGCGCGATTGACAACACGCCGGGCCTGATGATTGGCATCGATTCGCTCATCGCGTAGAAGTGCCCTTCGCACAGTTTTGCCCTGACCAATCGCTGGTAACTTTGGGACATGGCGTTGCCACGTTTTGGAACCGTTCTCACCGCGATGGTGACACCATTTGCCCCAGACGGTTCGATCGACTTTGACGCGGCCGCCCAGATTGCGCGCTTCTTGGTCGAGCAGGGTTGCGAAGGATTGGTCATCGCCGGTTCGACCGGCGAAGGCAGCGCCCTCTCGGACGCGGAGAAGCTGGATCTCTTTTCGTGCGTGGCCCAGGCCGTGACGGTGCCCGTGCTCGCCGGGTCGACTTCGTCCGACACCGCTCGCTCGGTGGCGCTGACCCAAAGGGTGGCCGCGACCGGCGTAGCCGGTGTGCTGGCGACCACGCCGGCTTACGCGCGACCGAGCCAGGCCGGAATCGCCGCCCACTTCGCCGCGGTGGCCAACGCGACGAAGCTGCCGATCATGCTCTACGACATTCCCTCGCGCACCGGACGCAAGATCGATTCGGCGACGACCATTGGCCTCGTACGTTCGCTCGCCAACGTCATCGCCATCAAGGACGCCTCGGGCGACCTCGTGGAAGCGGCGCACACCAAGGCAGTCCTGGGCGACGAGTTGGAACTCTACAGCGGCGACGACAGCGTGCTGTTGCCCTTCATGGCTATTGGTGCGGTGGGCATTGTCTCAGTGGCCGCGCACTGGGCGACACCCGAAATTGTCGCACTGGTGCGCAGCGTAGAAAAGGGCGACTGGGACAAGGCGAGGGAGTACAACGAACGTTTGGCCCCCAGTTGCGCGTGGGAAAGCACCGCGCTCTACCCCAATCCCATACCAGCCAAGGCCGCGTTGCGCGCCCAGGGAATGGCCGTGGGCCAGTGCCGCTTGCCGTTGGGTCCCAGTGACGCCACCTGTGACGCCGAGGCGGCCGCGATAGTTGCCTCGCTGCGGGTCACGCGTGGCTAAGGATTCCTTTCGCGTCACCTTCCTGGGCGGTCTCGGAGAGATTGGGCGCAACTGCCTCGCCCTAGAGCAGGACGGTCGCATCGTCATCGTCGACGCCGGCCTGATGTTCCCCGAGCCCACCATGTACGGCGTGGACCTGATCCTGCCGGACTTTCGCTGGCTCATTGAGCGCAAGGACCGGGTGGACGCCATTGTGCTGACCCACGGTCACGAGGACCACACCGGGGCGCTGCGCTACCTGGTCAAGGACATCAACGTGCCCATCTACGGCGCCGCGCTGACCTTGGGTTTCGCCCGTCACCGACTCAGCGAAGCCAAGGTCGCCAACAAGCTCACCTTCATTGAAGTGACCGACGGCGAGCGCCGTCGCATCGGGCCCTTCGAGGTGGAGTTCATTCCCGTCACCCACTCGGTGCCCAGCGCGCACGCGCTGGCTTTTCACACCAAGGTCGGCATCGTGGTGCACTCGGGCGACTTCAAGCTCGACCTCACGCCGATCGACGGACGGCGTACCGACATCTCGCGCTTGGCGGCGATCGGCGACGAGGGCGTCGCCCTGCTGCTCTGCGATTCAACCAACGCCGAGGAGCCGGGCTTCACCGCGTCGGAGCGTTCGGTCGGCGGCGCACTGCGCCGACTCTTTCTCGAACGGCCCCAGCGTCGCATGGTCGTGGCCTGTTTCGCCAGTCACATCCACCGAGTCCAGCAGATCATCGACGTGGCTTTGGAGCAGAACCGCAAGATCGCCCTCATGGGTCGCTCGATGGAGGCCAACGTCAAGTTGGCGAGGAAGCTGCACCTGTTGCACGTGGAGAACGCCGACTTCATCGACGTGGAGAACATCGACCGCTTCACTCCCGGCGAGGTGTGCGTTATCTGCACCGGATCACAGGGCGAGCCCCTGGCTGCATTGTCGAAGCTGTCGCGCGGTGACGCGCGGTACCTAAAGGTCGGCGCTGACGACACCGTGATACTCAGTTCTCATCCGATACCGGGCAACGAATGGTCGGTCGGCCGGGTGATCGACGATCTGCACCGCGCCGGCACCGAGGTGATCCATTCGGAGCACGAACCGGTGCACGCGTCGGGCCACGCCCGCCAGGGCGAGTTGCGCACCTTCCACCAACTGGTGCGTCCGCGCAATTTCGTGCCGGTGCACGGCGAGTATCGCCACATGGTCCACCACGCCGATCTGGCGCTCACGATGGGACTGACCAACGCGCACGTACTGATCTGTGAGGACGGCGATCAGGTCGAGGTGACCGCCGCCGGCATCAAGCGCTCCGGCCAGGTGCCGGCCGGCTTTCACTACATCGACGGCAGTGCTGGCGACCTCGACGAGCGACCGCTCGAGGAGCGCCGGATGCTCGCGGCCTTCGGAGTCCTGCAGATCACGGCCAGCATTGACAAGGACCGTGGCACCATCATTCAGCCGGTGCGCATCATCACGCGCGGGTGGTTCGACGGCGAACACGACCGCGACCTACTCGAAACGGTCACCAGCAATGTTCGCGAAACCATCGAGACGGCGCTGAGCGAAGGTGACCGTGACGAGGCGTCGCTCAACAAGGTGGCCCAACGCGCGGCCGGACGATTGTTGGGCCAGAAGTTCCGACGCCAGCCGGTGCTCATGACGGCCATCGTCGTTCTTTAGGATTGCTCCTTTTCCGGTTCGCCGTTCTCGGCGTTCTTGCGGCCAATGCGCCAATAAGCCTTGCGACTGATCTGCCCATCGTCCATGCCGCGATCGACCAGCGCGATGCGCAGCACGTTGATGACGGAGAACTCGCCGAAGAGATAGGCGTGGCCCGTCCCGGGCGGCAGGGCGAGCGCGGCGAGACCGCTCAGCAGCCCGCTGGGGTCGTTGCGGGCGCGACCAAAGCGACTGACGAAGATGGCCGATACGGCGAGACCCTCGTCGAAGACGGCCGTGCGCGCGTCGTCGTCGTGATCGATCTCCACGATGAAGATGGCCCGTCCGGGGGGCGTAATGCTCTGGGCCATCCGGTAGAAGGCGCTGAAGCCGGTGGCGTCACCCATGAAGAGGTGCCAGTCGGCGTCGGGGTCGAGAGGAATCTTGCCGCGCGGACCCACCACGTCGACGGCGTCACCGGGCTGGGCGTGGCGCGCCCACTGGCTACCCACACCGTCGTGGACCGTGCAGATCCAAAGCGTGAACTGGTCCAATTGCTCGTCGACGCTGCGCACGCTGTAGCGGCGACGGGTAAAGGATCCCGAGCGGTCCGAGAGGCGGACCATGACGTCATTGCCGGGTATCCCGACGAGCGCCGCGGCGTCGCCGTGCAGCGTTATTTCGCGCAGCGAGGTGCTTAGGTCGCGCGTGAGCACGACGTCGCAAACCTGAACGTTGGTTTTCAGTCGTTGCGCCAGGTCAAGGGATGATTGGTGAGGCGTGGTCACCAGTTCAGCCTAAATCAAGTGGCACCGATTACGAACCCGCGTTCGGTAAGTTGGATGGTGGTGGTACAGGCACGACACAAGAAAAAGCCGGTCAAAAAGCCGGTCAAGCGCAGAAACGCCTCGTCGGACACCCCCACGCTCTGGCAGCGCCACGAACGCGATATTTGGATCGTCATCATGGTGGTGATCGGCCTCTCCGCGATGCTCGCCGAGGCGGGCGCCCTGGGTCCCGTGGGTCACCAGGTCTCGCGCGCGCTGGCCCTCACCTTCGGCGTGGGAAGGTTCGCCCTGCCCATCGCGCTGCTATGCCTGGGTGTCGCGTTGATCTGGGGCAAGATCGAAGTGGAGCGGGCCCGCCTCAGCTGGGGCGTGGCGCTCGGCATGATCAGCGTGTGTGGGCTGGGCCACCTCGGTGGCGGACGGCCGGGCCTCGACGACGGGGTGACGAAACTGGCGCACGGCGGGGGATGGCTCGGAGTGTTGGTGGGCGGCGGGCTCTACCACACGGTCGGCGTGGCCGGTGCCCTCGTCATACTGCTCGCGCTGCTGGTCGTCGCGCTCATTATCACCACGGGAATTGGACTGCGCGCGCTGGCCGGCGCGACGGGCACGTTGCTGCGCGGCGTCGGCGGACGCTTCGCGTCGTGGTGGACGTCACGCGAGAAGTACGCGGATGACGAGGATGATGAAGAGGAGGGCGAAGAGGAGGCCGGCGACCCCGAGGGCGACTACGACGAGGAGGAGTACGAGAGCGAACCGGAACCCTTCGAGTACGAGGAAGAGACCCCCGACGAGATCGCGCCCGAGAACGAGATGGAGAGGCTACCGCCGCCTCCGGCGCGCGCTGGCGCCCGGCCGCGGGCCAAGCCGGTGATGGCCGGTGAGTGGGAGTTGCCGCCGCTGTCGATGCTGGTGCGCACCAAGGATCAGAAGCAGGATCGCAGCGCGATCGTCAGCGCCGGCGCGCAGTTGGTGGAGGCGCTGGGCGCCCACGGGGTCGAGACCACGCTGGTGGGCTACACGGTCGGACCCACCGTGACGCGCTTCGAACTGGAGTTGGGCGCGGGGGTCAAGGTCTCGAGCGTCACCTCGCTCAACAAGGACATCGCCTACGCCATGGCCTCGCCCGACGTGCGCATCCTGGCCCCCATCCCGGGACGTTCGGCGATCGGGGTGGAGGTGCCCAATCGTCAACGCACGTTGGTGGCGCTGGGCGACTTGCTGGCCTCGGACGAGGCGGTCGCGGCCACGCACCCGCTCGACGTGCCCATCGGCCGCGACATTGCCGGGCGAACCGTGGTAATGAACCTGGGCGAGATGCCGCACATACTCATTTCCGGCGCGACCGGCGCGGGCAAGAGTTCGTGCATCAACTCCATCGTGACCTCGTTAGTGATGCGTTCGACGCCCGATCAGGTGCGCCTGGTACTGGTGGACCCCAAGCGCGTCGAGATGGGTCAGTACAACGACTTGCCCCACCTCATCGCGCCCGTCGTGGTCGATCCCAAGAAGGCGGCCGGCATGCTCGCCTGGGCGGTCAAGGAGATGGAACGTCGCTACGACCTGTTGGCCGAGAGCGGCGCGCGAGATATCACCAGTTACCAGCAGATGATCGAGAACGGCGAACTCGTGCCCGAACCGAGCGACCGCGAAGTGATCGCGGAGGTCTTTGAACGAACGACCGGACTGGCCCCGGACATCGAGGAGTTGCCGGGTCCGGAGGAGCTTCCCTACATCGTCATCGTCGTCGACGAGCTCAACGACCTCATGATGGTGGCGGCGCGCGACGTGGAGGAGTCGGTGGTGCGCATTGCCCAGATGGCCCGCGCGGTCGGCATCCACCTGGTGCTCGCCACCCAACGACCGAGCGTCGACGTCATCACCGGGGTCATCAAGGCCAACGTGCCCAGCCGCATGGCCTTCGCAGTCTCGTCGCTGGCCGACAGCCGAGTCATCCTGGACCAGGCCGGAGCGGAACGGTTGATAGGCAAGGGCGACATGTTATTGGTGACCGCCTCGAGCAACATCGCGCGCCGCCTGCAGTCGCCGTGGGTGTCCGAAGAAGAGGTGCGCCGGGTGGTGGAATTCTGGCGAGCCCAGGGCGGGCGTCAAGAGTCGGTGGTGGCCCTGGACATTCCTGCGAGCCGCGCGGACGGATTGGCCAGCGGTGACGACGACGAAGTGTTGAACCAAGCTCGTGACCTCGTGTTGCAATACCAGCAGGGATCAACCTCGATGCTGCAGCGCAAACTGCGCGTCGGATTTGCGCGGGCCGGACGGATCATGGACCAGCTCGAAGAAGAAGGCATTGTCGCGGCGGGCGATGGTTCCAAGGCCCGTCGTGTGTTAGTGACTCGTGAAGAGTACGACCAGCAGACCTCGCTGTAATCCGTGAGCCGCCGACGCAGAGCTCGCCGTTCCACTTCGCGCGGCCATATAGCGCGTTTCGTGGCCTTGATTCTCGGCGCGGCGATGGCCGCCGGACTGATCGTGGGCATGCAGGCGCCGCTCTTGCACCGCCGCGCCACGGTGCACGTGACGTTGGGGACCATTCGCGCCACGACCAGCTCGACGCCGTCGATCGTGTGGCCGTCAGTGGGCAGCGCCGCCCTGGTCATTCCCTCGTTAGGTGTGCGGACGAGTTGGCACGATCGGGTGGTGCCAATCGCCAGCTTGACCAAGATGATGACGGCTTACGTTGTTTTAAAGAAGTTGCCGCTCTCGATCGGACAGAGCGGACCCTGTATCACCATCTCGGACAGTGACGTCGCTACCTACGACGCGTTCTCGGCGCTGGACGAGTCGAGCGTCCTGGTGCAAACGGGCGAACGTCTCTGCGAGAGCGATCTACTCAACGGCCTTTTTGTGGCCTCGGCCAGCAACTACGCGGTGCTATTGGCCGATATGGTCTCGGGGAGCATCGCGGACTTCGTGACCCTGATGAACCAGACGGCGCGCTCGCTCGGCCTCACCGGCACGACCTACGCCGACGTTTCGGGGTTCGATCCCGGCTCCGTGTCGACCGCACTCGATCAAGCGCGCCTGGCGGTGCTGATCATGCGCTCGCCGCTGGTGCGCTCCATCGTCGACAAAACCAGCGTGACGTTGCCCGTGGCGGGCCTGATCGATTCGTTCACCCCGTACGTGGGCACGAAGAGCGTGATCGGCGTGAAGTCGGGACGGACCTCGGAGGCCGGCGGTTGCGACGTGCTGGCCATGACGTTCCAACTGGGGACCACGACCAGAACCATCTACGCCGTGGTCCTGGGCCAAGAGGGCGGTGATCTGCTGGGCCCGGCGGGCAGCGCCGCGCTGGCCCTGGCCCGGTCGGGCCTCATCGGTCAATTGCCCCACTCGCACGACTTCGTGACCACCCACTCGTTCGGCACGCTGGGATGGGGAAGTCGACGGGCGAGCTTCGGTGTCGCGACGAATACCGACGTCACGTGGTCGCATTCGCTGGCGACCCTTCGCGTCGACGTGCGCATGAAGCGACTGACGGGGCCGATCCATCGCGGCGAAACTGTGGGTTGGCTGATCGTGCACGCGACCAAGCTGCGCCGCCTCGTACTGGTCGCCCGCGGCGGTGTTTCACCCCCGTCACTCTGGCAACGCTTAATCTGACAGGATGTTCGCTCGCGTTCCCGCCAGTTCGGCCAACCTCGGACCGGGTTTCGATTCACTGGCCGTGGCGCTGGACCTGTACGTGGAAGTGTCCATCGAACCCGCCGACACGCTCGAGGTAACGAGCGAGGGTTTCGGGGCGGGGCTCTTTGACAATGCGGACCATCTCGCGGTCAGGGTGGCGGCCAGCGTGCTCGGCCACACCAACTTCAAGATCCACGTCAATTCGCAGATCCCACTCTCGCGCGGGCTGGGTTCGTCGGCCTCCCTGGCGTTGGCCGCGGCCGCGGCCGCCGACGCTGACGATCCGCTGGCCGTGGCGACCGCCCTCGACGGACACGCCGAGAACGCGGCCGCCTCGATGTACGGGGGCCTGGTGATCGCCAGCTACAGCGAACGCGACGGCGTCACGTCACGATCGCTGGCGCTCGACAAGGCGTGGCGATTCGTGGTCGTCGTGCCCGAGCAAGAACTGGCGACGTCCGAAGCCCGACGGGTGCTGCCGACAATGGTGCCCTTCGTCGACGCCGTAAAAAATCTCAACTCGCTGGGACTTTTGATCGCCGGACTGGCCAATCATCACGACTTCGCGCCCTCGGCCATGGATGACTACTTGCACCAGCCCTACCGCATGCCCCTGCTCTCGTTCGCCCAGCCGCTGCTTGACCTGTTGCGCGACGCGGGCGCGCTGGGTTCGTGTTGGTCGGGGGCTGGTTCGGCCATGTTGGGCCTAGCAACACAGTCCAGCGCGTTGGATGTCGCCGAAGCGGCCAAGGTGTTCCTTCACCGCAGTTCTCTGGCGGGCAAGGTCCTCACGCTGAGCGCCGACCTCACCGGACTCGTCACGCGTTGAGCGAGACGACGCGCACGTCTACGAGTCGCGCTCTGCGCGGCGCGTTGCTGGTGCTCTTGGGTGCCACGGTCATCCAGTGGTCGGCGGCGCTGGTGCGACCGGCCATCGTGGCGATCGGTCCGGCGGCGGCCAGTTCGTGGCGATTCTTCTTGGGCGCGATCGTGATCGTGCTCATCACCCGCCCCAAGCTGCGCACCTTGACCCGCGCGCAGTGGCTCGGTGCCTTCACGCTGGGCGCGACGGTGGCGTTGATGAATCAGGCCTTCTACCAGGCGATCGCTCGCATCCCCTTGGGTTCGGCGGTCGCGATCGAGTACATGGGTCCGTTCTTGGTGGCGGCGCTGGCCAAGCGTTCCCTACGTCACTTTGCCTTCGTGGCGTTGGCCGGTCTCGGCGTCCTGGCGCTCACCCGCCCCGGTGGCGGCATCACCTTGGCGGGCGCCCTGTTCGCCGGCGTCGCCGGAGCGAGCTGGGCGGCCTACACGTTCGCTTCGCACCGGGTGGGCGGCAACACTGAGGGCTTCGGAGGACTCGCGGTCGCCATGGCCTTTGCGGCGCTGCTCACGCTACCGTTCGGTCTCGGTTCCACGCACGTCGTGCTGAGCCACCCCTCGCTCCTGGGTCGACTGCTGGTGGTGGGCGTCATGGCGACGGTGCTGGGATTCGGCTTTGAGATGCAGGCCCTGCGACATCTCAAGCCCTCCATCGTGAGCGTGTTGCTGGCCCTTGATCCGGCGGTGGCGTTTCTCATTGGTTGGCTCCTGCTGCACGAACACGTCACCGCGTGGGACGTAGTGGGACTGGCCTGCGTGGTGCTCGCCGGCATCGGCGTGACCTACGACGTTGCCAAAGAGGACATAAAAGCGGCTCTATAGGCTGGGGAGGTGGCAACACCCAAAACCTTCGCCATTCGCACCTTTGGCTGTCAAATGAACGAGCACGACTCGGAGCGGCTGGCTGGCCTGATGGTCGCCGACGGTCTGGTGCGCGCGAGCAATGATGACGAGGCCGACGTCATCATTTTCAACACCTGCACGATCCGAGAGAACGCCGACCTCAAGCTCTACAGCGCGTTGGGCCAACTAAAGGCCCTCAAGGAGCAGCGGCCCGAGATGCAGATCGCCGTGGGCGGCTGTATGGCCCAAAAGGATCGCGGCGAGATCTTGGCCCGCGCCGGCTGGGTGGACGTGGTCTTTGGCACGCACAACCTCGCCTCGGCGCCGTCGCTGTTGAAGCGCTCGCGTCTCGAAGGACCATTGGTCGAGATCTTGGACGCGCCGGACCCCGAAGCCAACCGCGAAATGGCGCCCGCGCTGTACGCGGTGCGCGAGCTCGCCTTCGCGGCGTGGATCACGATTCAGACCGGCTGCGACAACAGTTGCGCCTTTTGCATCGTGCCCTCCGTGCGCGGCGGCGAGATCAGCCGACCCTTCGACGACCTCGTCGAGGAAGCAACCATGCTGGCCCGCTCGGGCGTGAGCGAGATCACCGTGCTCGGACAGAACGTGAACTCGTACGGTCGCGACATCACCAAGCGGGGACCGCTCTTCGCCCAGCTGCTGCGCGCGCTCGGCGACGTTGAGGGCATCGAGCGCATCAGGTTCACCAGTCCGCATCCCAAGGACCTGCGACCCGAGACCATCGCCGCCATGGCTCAGACCGAGGCCGTCTGTAATCAGTTGCACCTGCCGCTGCAGTCGGGGTCCAATCGCGTGCTCGCCGCCATGCGACGCGGCTACAGCGTGGAGCGCTACTTGCAGCGCCTGAGTGACGCTCGCGAGGCGATTGAGGACCTGGCCGTCACGACGGACTTGATCGTGGGCTTTCCCGGCGAAAGCGACGCGGAGTTCGACGAGACGCTGGCGGTCGTCGCTGCGGCCGAGTTTGACTCGGCCTACACCTTCATCTTTTCTCCCCGGCCCGGTACCCGCGCCGCGGCCATGACCAATGACTTCGTCGCGAGCGACGTCATCAAGGAACGTTTCGAGCGCCTCAAGGCCGTGCTCGACCGTTCGGCGCTGCGCCGGCACGAAGCGCGGGTCGGACGGCGTGAAGAGGTGCTGGTAGAGGGGCCCTCTCGACGCAACGACGCCATGTTGTCGGGCCGCACCCGCCAGGGCAAATTGATTCACTTTCCGGTGACCGACGAGTCGTTGCGCGCCGGTTCGCTGGCCCTGGTGGACGTGGTGCACGGGGCGCCCTATCACCTCTTGGGCGAGTTCTCGTCGCTCGTGCGCGCGCCGCGGCACCGAGTACGAATCCCGCTGCTGCACTCGTGATGAACCACGGCGGCATGGCCGTCGCGTTGGTGGGGCCGACGGCCGTGGGCAAGTCCGCGCTGGCCCACCGCCTGGCCCTGGCGAGCGACGGTGACATCGAGATTCTCGCCGTCGACGCCATGACCGTCTATCGCGGCATGGACCTCGCAACGGCCAAGCCCACGCGTGCACAACGCGAGCAGGTCCGTTACCACCTGCTCGATCTCATCGAGCCCCGCGAAGAGTTCACCGTGGCGGCCTACCAGCGCGCGGCTCGCGATGCGGCGAACGAGGTGTGGGCGAACGGCCATTCGGTGCTCTACGTGGGCGGGACCGGACTGTACGGCCGAGCCGTGCTCGACAACCTCGACATTCCCTCTCGCTACCCCGCGGTGCACGCGCAGCTGGAGGTGCGCGCCGAGCACGAACTGGCCCAGCTCTACCAAGAGCTGGGCCAACTCGATCCGCTCGCGGCGAGTCGAATGGAGCCCACCAACGCACGACGCATTGTTCGCGCGCTCGAAGTGACGCTCGCCAGCGGGCGGCCCTTCTCGTCCTACGGTGCGGGACTGCGCACCTACGGTCCAGTGCGCGTTGTCCAAGTGGGGTTGCGAGGTGAGCTGACCGAGCTCGACGAGCGCATCGCCACGCGTTTTCACGCCTGGATGGATAATGGCCTGCTCGACGAAGTCACCTCGCTGGCGCGCACCTCGGGCGGAGTGAGCCGCACGGCCCGCCAGGCCGTGGGTTACCGTGAACTGCTTCGTCACGTAGAACAGGGCGCGGTGCTCGAAGAGTGTGTGAATGAGGCCATCACACGCAGTCGCCGCCTGGCCCGACGTCAACGCTCGTGGTTCCAGCGCGACCCGCGCATTGAATGGTTTGAGGAACCCCAGCGGGCCGCGCAGCGCCTGTCGCAGGCGCTTGGTAGCCCCGACGGCTTCGTGCGAGACTGAATGGTAGTGACGCTACGAACCCTTCAAAAATGGCACGGTGCGGGAAATGATTTTCTCGTCGACGTGCTCAAGGACGGAGGCGCGGCCTGGTGGAACGCCGATCGGGCCCGGGCCGTGTGTCAACGTGCGACGGGCGTGGGCGCGGACGGACTGCTGATCGCCACGCTGGGCTCCACCACAAAAATGGATCTCTACAATGCCGACGGGTCGCTGGCCGAGATGTCGGGAAACGGCATTCGTTGCCTGGCGGCCGCGGTGCGTCAAGTCACCCAGGCGCAGTGGCACTCGTTGGAGGTGCTCACCGGCGCCGGCCTGCGCACCGTCACCCTGGCGATGGACGGTGACGCCGGGTACGGCGGGGTGTCGATGGGCGAAGTGACGTTCGGTCACGACTTGGACGGGTCCCTGGGCGTCGCCCACGTGGGCAATCCCCACGTGGTGGTGCTCGACGACACCGCCTGGCCGGACGTGCAGCGTGAGGCCATCGCACTACGCATGTCGAGCATGGAGGGCGGGGCCAACGTGGAATTCGTCACGCCGATCGACCGGGGCCACCTCCGAATGAGCGTCATCGAGCGTGGCGTGGGCTGGACGTTGGCCTGCGGCACCGGCTCGGTCGCCGCCGCGGCGGTGTTTCATCGTGAGGGATTGTGCGAAAACGATGTGGTGGTCGACAATCCCGGTGGCTCGCTGCGGGTCCAACTGGAGCACGGTCGGGCGACGCTGAGCGGTCCGGTGCAGTTCATTGCGAACGTGGAGTGGCTCGAAGTTTGACGTATATACCTGACACGCTTATTGATCGCACCTTCCGGGAACGAATAGTGCTGGTGGGCGTGCTGTTTCCCGGGGTCACGCCCGACGAACTCGATCGCCAGCTCGACGAGTTGGCACTGCTCGCTGACACCGCCGGTGCCGACGTCGTGGCCCGCATCATCCAGCGCCGCGACGCCCCCGATCCGGCGACGTTTCTCGGCTCGGGCAAGGTCCAAGAGCTGCGCGAGATATGTTTGGCGCTCGACTCGGACACGGTGGTCTTCGAACACAACCTCTCGCCGGCGCAACAACGCAACCTCGAAAAGATTCTCGGGCGCACCGCGATCGACCGCACCGCCGTGATCTTGGACATCTTCGCTCAGAACGCCCGTACCCCCGAAGGCAAGGCGCAGGTGGAACTGGCCCTCCTGCAGTACCGGCTGCCGCGATTGCGCCGGGCCGACGGATCACTCTCCCAGCAAGCCGGCGGCATCGGCACCCGCGGCCCCGGCGAAACCCAGCTCGAAGTCGACCGACGCCGAGTGGTGCAACGCATGCACCACATCCAAAGTGAGCTCAAGCAGATCGACCGCACGCGTGGCGTGCAACGCCGGGGTCGAGCCCGGGGTCGACACCGCGAAGTCACGCTGGTGGGCTACACCAACGCCGGCAAGTCGTCGATGCTCAATGCGTTGACCGACGCCGGAGCCGAGGTGGAGGACCGACTCTTCGCGACGTTGGACCCGCGCACGCGCCAGCGCCAGCTGCCCGGAGGCGAAACTGTGCTCTTCACCGACACGGTTGGTTTCATCTCGAACCTGCCGCACGAGCTGGTGAGGGCCTTCATGAGTACGCTCAAGTCGGTGCAGCTGGCGGACTTGCTCGTGCACGTGGTCGACGGCGACAGCGACACGGCCGAGTTGCAGATCGCGGCCGTGCGCGAAGTGTTACACGAGATCGACGCCGACGCCGTGCCCGAGCTGCTGGTCTTTAACAAGTCCGACGTCGTGGGATCACGGGCCCAAGAACTTTCTAAGCTCTACGAGGGCAGCGTCTGCGTGTCGGCGTTAACCGGTGACAACTTGGACGACGTGATCGCCACGATCGGCGACCGGCTGCGCACGAACGATCGAGCGGTGACGTTGCACCTGCCCCTCGACCGCGGTGACCTGCTGGCGGCGGCGCATCGTGAGGGCGAAGTCATCGAGACGTCGTTCAGCGACGAGAGCGTGGTGGTGCACGTGGTACTCGATCCCGTTGGCATTGCCCGCTTCAGTGAGTGGCGGGCCTCGTGAGCTTCACCCCGCCGCCTTATCCCTACGAACGTCTCGAGGGATTGAAGAAGATCGCTGAACACTTTGACGGCGGCCCCATTGACTGCTCTATTGGCACGCCCGTTGACCCGACACCGGCGGTCGTCCTGGGCGAATTGGCGCGAGCGGTGGGCGCGCGCGGCTACCCCGCGTCCGCCGGATCGCTGGACTACCGAGAGGCGTGCCGCGCATGGCTGCAACGTCGTTTCGCCGTGACCCTGGACGTGGACGAGTTGGCGGCCTGCGTTGGTACCAAGGAGTTCGTGGGCACGGTCTCGGGCTACTTGCATCTGCGCACGCCCGAGCGCGACACGGTGCTCTATCCCTCGATCAGTTATCCGACGTACGCGATGGGCGCGACGCTCGCGGGACTGCGATCGGTGCCGGTCACGATGAACGACGGCCGCCTCGACCTCGAGTCGATAAGTGCCCGCGACGTCGAGCGCGCGCTCGTGCTGTGGTCCAACTCGCCGTCCAATCCCACGGGCGTGCTGGACGACCTCGAGGGCGTCGCCGACTGGGGTCGACGTCACGGGGTGCTGGTGGCGAGCGACGAATGTTACGCCGAGTACACCTGGGCCGGACGGCCGCGCAGCATCTTGGAGCACGGTCTGGCCGGCGTGCTGGCGGTGCATTCGGTCTCCAAGCGGTCCAACTTCGCGGGCGCGCGGGCCGGCTTTTACGCCGGCGACCCCGAGGTGGTGACCTACCTTCGTTCCGTTCGCCAGCACGCCGGTTTCATGGTGCCCGGTCCGGTCCAGGCCGCGGTCGCGGTTGCCTACCGCGACGACGAGCACGTCAACGTGCAGCGCGCGATCTATCGGGCTCGACTGGAATTGTTGAGCGTTGCGCTTGGCGCTCTCGACATCGACGCCCCCTTTCCCGAAGGCTCCTTCTACTTGTGGTGTTCGAAGGCGGGTATGGACGGATGGGAGCTGGCGGCGCTCCTGGCGGAGCGCTCGGGGCTAATCGTGAGTCCCGGTGAACTCTACGGCGACGCCGGCGCGAGATTCATCCGCCTCGCGGTGGTCCAGCCCGATGACCGCCTGGCCCTGGCGGCGGCGAGACTTCAAAGTCGCTAGGCCCCCGGTACCATGTTGCTATGAATTCGCTCGAGACGCGTATCGACGGGTGGTACGAACAAATTGGCGAAATGACTCCCGAGAATGTCGAGGCCCGTCGAGACGTGGAACTCGTGATCACCAAACTCGACGACGGTCAACTGCGCGTCGCCGAAATCGCGCCCAGCGGCGACGTGGTGGTGCACCTGTGGCTGAAGAAGGCCATCCTGCTGCTCTTTCGACTGCGCGGCCTTCAAGTCAGCGAGTCGGGGCCCTTCGAGTACGTGGACAAACTCGAGCTGAAGCGTGACTACGAGCGGCGCGGGGTGCGCGTGGTGCCCGGCGCAGTGGCCCGACGCGGCAGCTACCTCAGTCCCGGCGTGGTCTTGATGCCGAGCTTCGTCAACATTGGCGCCTGGGTGGGGAGCGCCACGATGGTCGACACCTGGGCGACGGTGGGCAGTTGCGCCCAGATCGGCGCCAACGTGCACTTGGCGGGCGGCGTGGGCATCGGCGGGGTCTTGGAACCAGCCAACGCGGTGCCGGTCGTCATCGAAGACGGCGCCTTCATCGGTAGCCGCTGCATGGTCGTCGACGGAGCCCGCGTCGGGCGCGGTTCGGTGCTGGGCGCCGGAACAGTCCTCAATCCATCCATCCCGGTCATCGACGCCGAGACCGGGATGGAAGTCTCACGCGGTTACGTGCCTGACTACTGCGTGGCGGTGTCGGCCAGTCGGCGCCGCGAGTACCCCGGGGGCGAGTATTTCTTGCCATGCGTACTGATCATCCGGCGCATGGACGAGGGCGAACGGCATAACAAGGTCGCTCTCAATGACATACTGCGCGACCACGGTGTCTCGACGTGACCCGTCTGGATGACGCACTGGCCCTGGTGGCGATTGGCTCGGTCAGTCGCCACGAATCGCTCCTCGCGAGCCACGTCGACACGCAGCTGCGTACCAACCCCTCGCTCGACGTTGAGCGTATTGGCGACAACGTGATCGCGCGCACGACCGGTATGCACAGCACCCGACTCTTGGTGGCTGGGCACCTCGACACGGTGCCGGGCGACGCCGCAGACGCCATGATCGTGGGCAGCCAGTTGCGGGGCGTCGGCGCGTGCGACATGAAGGGTTCACTCTCAGTGATGCTGTCGATGGCCAAGCAGCCAACGGCCCGCTCGGTTGAGGTGTCTTGGGTCTTTTACGCCCGCGAAGAGATCTCGCGTACGGAGTCAGGACTCTTGGAAGTGGCCCAACTGCGCCCGGACCTGTTGAGCGCCGACGTGGCGATTCTGGCCGAGCCCACCGGGGGAGTGGTGGAGGCGGGCTGCCAAGGCACGCTGCGCGTTGGCATCGAGTTGATTGGAAAGCGTGCCCATACGGCGCGCCCCTTCACCGGACGCAACGCCCTGCACCGACTGGGCGCGCTGTTGTACCGCGTGGGTTCGTACGAACCGCGCACGGTGACGATCGATGGCGTGGACTTCACCGAACAGCTCCAAGCAGTGAGCGTCGGGGGCGGCGTGGCGCCCAACGTGGTTCCGGACTTGGCGAACTGCACGCTTAATCACCGGGTCGCACCGGACCGGTCGCGCGACGAGGCCCTTGCCTGGTTGAGGGGATTTCTCGGGGACTGCCTCGACGCCAACGACGTCATCGAGGTGATTGACTGGGCGCCCACCGCTGGGCCGTCGCTGGAGAACGACCGCCTGAAAATGCTGGTGGCGCTCACCGGGGCGCCGGCAAGAGGAAAGATGGGATGGACCGACGTCGCCACATTCGCGGAGCTAGGTGTGCCGGCAACCAATTTTGGCGCCGGCGACCCGTTGTTGGCCCATCGCAGTGACGAATTAGTGACCCAAGGAGAGCTAGACGAGTTCGCCCGAGTCCTGGGTGAGTGGTTGCGCTAGTAGCTTCGCAGCACCGAAATCACTCGACCGAAGATCGTGACGTCGGCGGCGCTGAATTCCAGCGGTTCGAATTTTGAATTCTCGGGCTTCAAGACCACGCGGGCCCCTTGGGGGAAGTAGCGCTTCACCGTCGCTTCGTCATCGGGAATGCCGGCCACGACAATTTCCCCTTTGTTGGCCGTGTGCTGGCGTTGCACAACCACGTAGTCGCCGGGCAGAATGCCGGCCTCGATCATGGAATCGCCCCTCACCTGTAGGACAAAACTGTCGCCGCGCCCCGCGAACTGCTCGGGGATTGACATGAGTTCGTGAACGTGTTCCAGCGCGAGCACGCCGGTACCAGCGGCGACGTCGCCGACGAAAGGGATATAACGGATGTGCTGGTCGGGCGCGGGGTTTTCCACGTCGAGGCGTACGGTCAGCGTGCGAGGCTGCTGGGCGTTCTTTTGAATGTACCCGGCCGTCTTGAGCACCTCGATGTGATTGGCGACGGTCGCCGGGGACTTGAGACCGACGTGGTCGCCGATCTCACGAATGGTGGGAGGAAAGTTGCGCTCGCGCTGGCAGGTGATGATGAACTCCAGAATTTGACGGCGCATTGGGGTTAAAACTTCAGCCATAGGGACTCCTCCAGGGACGAACAGTTGTTCGTAGGTTAGCCCAAACGAGGGGAAGAATCAAACACCTGTTCGCCTCTGTTCTCGAAAAGTGAAACCCGGCAATTCTGTTCGCAACGAGTCGCGTGGATTGTTACTCCGAGTCGCGGATTGTCGAGCGATGACATGATGTTTTCGATTACAAAACAACAAATATATTTCGTCGATCCCTACGTTACAATTGCAAGTTTCTTTCACACCTGCATCACAAATAGTTCACCCAAAATGCTAGGTTGAGCGGATGGCAAATGCCGTGAAATTCCGGAAGGGGAATCAATGAAGTTAGGAATCAGAAGGGTTGGGGTGGTAGCGATGAGTGGGGCTTTAGCAGTATCTGGCCTCCTTACCTTGTCGGCGGCGAGCGCGTCGGCCGCCAAATTGCCGACGTACGAAATCGGTTATCAAGGGCCGCTTTCGGGTGGCAACGCTGCTACTGGTATCTACGAAAAGTTCGGTGCTCAGTTAGCCGTAAAGCAGTGGCAGGCTAACAAGCACCGCAAGTTCAACGTCAAGTTGGTCCCCGGTGATGATCAGGGCGACCCCACGATTGCGCCAAGCGTGGCGACTGGATTCGTTCTGAACAGCAACATCATGGCCATAGTCGGACCGGCGTTCTCGGGTGCCACCGTGGCCACCTTGGGCATTTACGGCGCGAACCATGTCGCCGAGGTGAGCCCTTCGGCGACGCGCGTGTCGATCACTCAAAAGGACCCAACGGCGAGCCCCTCGGGACCGCTCAACACCTATCACAACTTCTTCCGAGTTGTTGCGAATGACGGTGTGCAGGGCCCGGCTGACGGAACGTACCTGCAGAAGAACTACGGAACCGGCAAGATCCTCGTGATTTCGGACACCAGTACGTACGGTGCCGGTCTCGCCAGTCAGGTGTCGGCGGCCGTTACGGCGGCCGGCGGTTCACTTGCTGGCGGTGCGGTTCTGAACCTGCCGTATTCGAACGCCTGCACCGCAGGTGGCACGGGTACCAGTGATGCAGTAACCGCCAGTCTGACCGGCGTATCGGCAATCTTCTACGGTGGTTACTACTGTGACTTCGCTCAGGTGGTTGACAACCTGGTCGGAACCCAGCACTACACCGGTGCCATCATGAGTGGTGACGGCAGCGATGAGCCGCAGTTCATCACCGCGCTGTCCACTCCGGCTAACGGAACCGGCGTGCTGTTGACCTGTGCGTGCTCCAACAAGCAGTCGGCTTCCTGGACCGCAGCCTTCACCGCTGTGGCGCACGAGGCACCTGGTCCGTACTCGGCCGAGTCCTACGACGCGACCAACGTGATCTTGGCCGCGATGTCCAAGCTCAAGGTCGTCACCCGCACCAAGTTGTTGGCTCAAATCAAGAAGACGAGTTACAAGGGCATCACCAAGACCATCAAGTTCACCAGTTCGGGCGATGTATCCGGCAGTGCGATCTTTGTGAACAAGGTTGAAAGTGGCGCTATCGTCCAATTGGGGCTTGAGTAAACCCAAAATCAATAGTTGTCTTCAAAGAGCCGGCTGCCCACAAGCAGCCGGCTCTTTGAAAATTAAAACATGGCATCGCAATCTCAATTAGTTTCTAGGAAGTTGATTTGTTCGTGAGAGGCCTTGATGGCTAGTTACTTTGTGCTTGGAATTTTTACTGGCCTCATCTATTCAATGGTGGCCTTGGGCTACACGCTGGTGTACGGCGTACTGCGACTCATTAACTTCGCGCACAGTGAAGTGCTGATGAGCGGTGGGTTCGCTGGTTATTTCTTCTTGCACTACACCATGAAAGCCACCCACATCTCGACACCCGTGCGGGTTTTGATCTTGCTGGGCGGTATCGTGGCGAGCGGGGCGGTCGGGGCCATCGTCGCCATCGGCATCGAACGATTTGCCTATCGACCCCTACGGCGGCGCAATGCGCCCAAGCTCACCTACTTGATCTCCGCAATCGGCGCCTCGTACTTTCTCTTGAACCTGGCCGGCAAGGAGTTCGGCCGAGACCCTTCAGCTACGGCACAGCCGATCACTCAGAACTTCTCTTTTACGGTGTGGGGAGCACAGATCACCGCGTTCGACCTCGTGCTCCTGGCAGTCACGGCGGTCCTCTTTCTTGTTGTCAACACAATGGTCACTAAATCCAAGGTCGGACGCAGCATCCGGGCAGTCGCCCAGGACGCGGAAACGGCCAGCCTCATGGGCGTCAACGTCAATACGACCATTGCGTCAACCTTCGCCATCGGGGGCTTCATGGGTGGCGTGGCCGGCCTCTTCATCGCCATGAGTTCCAATGTTGACTACAACATGGGCTTCACGCCCGCACTGCTGGCGTTCACAGCGGCGGTATTGGGGGGTATCGGAAACATCCGTGGCGCCATGGCCGGCGGTGTCGTGCTCGGAATATTTATGTACGTGCCGATTTATTGGATTCATCAGCCGTTCTACGAGCCGGTGATCGGGTTTGCCGTGTTAGTGCTGGTTCTGCTCTTTCGTCCAACTGGTCTGTTCGGAGAGAGCCTAGGGAGGTCAGCGTGAAATTCTCCGAACGCATTGCGTGGCTCAAGCTCGACGGGGACGATCTGCGACTCGGCCTGACGTGCTTCTTCTCCGGGGTGTTGCTCGCGATCATGACGGGGCCAGAGGGGAACCTGGTCCAGCCGGTCTACGCCGTGCAGCACTCGCTTTTTAGCAGTCACGTGTGGGGATTCCTGATCTTTGGCGTGCTGCTGGCGGCCGCGTCGATCTATCGGCGCAAAATCCGCACTGGTGTCATCAGATCCAACCGGGCCGTGGCCCGACGCAAGCCGCGCGCCTGGTTGTCGGACGTGGTTTTATCTCCGGATCTAATCACCAAATTGGTGGCGGGCGTCATCGCTTTGATCGCCGCCGTAATTATCGCCGACTTCACGGGTCCGTTCGTGCCGGACAAGATGTCCTTCCACCAATTCTTTGACCAATTCAGTCACACCAGAACATACGGTTACATCGCCATTATCTTTTGGCTGCTGAACGCGTATCGAGTTCGCCGTCATCCCAAGACGCAGTCAACGAGGAGCCCTTCCTTCTTAGGCTCGCCCGGGGCCATGATTGTGGGCGGTGCGCTCGGCGGTCTCCTCTTCGCCCTGTGCGCTGATCCATGGCTGCCCGTTCGCTTCCGCTTCAAGTACTTGGCCCTGCACGGTCCGAGCGACAATGTGTTCTTCCATCATTGGACGACGTACTTGTGGACCCTCGTCGGTCTGATGGTGGGACTGCAGGCGGTCAACAAGAAGAAGTTGGCGGCCCGTCCGGCCTCGTCGCGCGTTCGTCGCGTGCGCCACGTGAAGGTGAGCCAAAATACGCGACTCGCCCTTTACGGCGGCGCCCTCTTTATCGCCGTCGAAGCGCCAAAATTCATCTCGCCCTATTGGCAGGAGAGCATCTTCCAGCAGATTGGAATCTTCTGTCTGCTGGCGATCGGGCTAAATGTCGTGGTCGGATTCGCGGGCCTGTTGGACCTCGGCTACGTGGCGTTCTACGCGCTGGGCGCCTACACCAACGCCTATCTCACCAACGCGTTGCCCATTCATCCGCCGTTCGTGTTGAACGCATTCTTTAGCATTCCCTTTGCCATCCTGGTGGCGATGGTGGCCGGCGTCTTGCTTGGACTGCCGACGCTACGGCTTCGAGGTGACTATCTCGCCATCGTCACGTTGGGTTTCGGCGAGATCATTTACGTGCTGGCGAGCAACCTGACGTCCGTAACCGACGGAGCGGGCGGGACCGGAGCGGTCGGGAGTTTCTCGATGCATATCGGGTTCGCCCATTTTGCGCTCAATGGTCTAGCCATTACCGACGACCTCAATTTTTACTATCTGCTGCTCGCTTTTATCGTGCCTATTCTCTTTCTCTTTAATTCGCTCAATCATTCGAAAGTTGGTCGAACGTGGGCCGCCATACGTGAGGACGAAATTGCCGCGGCGTCGCTGGGCATCAATGGTCTCAAGTACAAGGTCATGGCCTTCGCCATCGGCGCGTCCACCTCGGGCGTGGCTGGCGTCCTGTCGTCGGTGAAGCTGGGATCACTCTTTCCCTCGGACTTCGCGCTGCAGGTTTCAATTTTCGTGCTGGTCCTGGTCATCTTCGGCGGCATGGCGTCGATCACCGGTGTCTTGATCGGCGCGGCCTTCATTGGGTGGATTCTCCAATACTTGATCTTCCATTCGTTCATTGACTATCAGGACGCCGACAAGTTCATGTACCTAGGCGCCATCCTGGTCCTGACCATGATCTTCCGGCCTCAGGGCATGTTGCCGTCCAAACGCCGACAGCGAGAGTTCCAAGACTCCGACGCGGGGTTAGGATCCGCGGACGCCATGGGAACGGCGTCCGAGGGGCCGCTCTCATGACCAGCGCAAACATCTTCGAGGTAAAGAATCTCACGCTGCGTTTTGGCGGCGTTACCAGTCTGAGCAATGTCTCGCTCGAGCAACGTCGAGGTGAACTGCTGGCCGTGATCGGCCCCAACGGCGCGGGCAAGACGTCGCTGTTCAACTGCATCACCGGCGTGTACCGCCCGCAGGAGGGTTCCATTGATTTTCACTCGGTCAAGCGCGACACCGTCAACATCGTCGGCCGCCAGCCCCACCGCGTCAACCAGTTGGGAATCGCACGGACGTTCCAAACGAGCCGCATGTTCAACGCGCTGACCACGTTTGAGAACATAAAAATCGGTGTGGAGTCGAGGCAGAAGACGGGACCAATCGGGGCGATGTTGCGCTTGCCCAGGACGCGTCGCGAAGAGCACGAATCCGACGAGCGGACCCTGGAACTTTTAGAGTTGGTTGAGCTCACCCATCGCATGAATACCACGGCCGACTCGCTGCCCTACGGTGATCGCCGCCGTCTAGAGATCGCCCGGGCCCTCGGCACCGATCCGGAACTGCTCTTGTTGGACGAACCGGCGGCGGGCACCAACCCCTCGGAGAAACTCGAACTGGCGCAGTTGATCCGCAAGATCAACGTGGAGCTGGGCACGTCGATCCTGCTCATTGAGCACGACATGCGATTGATCATGTCACTGGCCGAAAGAATATACGTGCTCAACTTTGGCTTGGTCATCGCGGCGGGCACACCCGGTGAGATTCAGCAGAACCCTGAAGTGGTGGCCGCGTACCTGGGCACCACCGAATCCGAGGGGGCGGCCCAGTGAGCTCACCTATGTTGTCGGTCGAACACGTTGAGGTGCGCTACGGGCCCGTGCCGGCTATTCGTGATCTCTCGTTGAGTGTCGACGAAGGCGAAATCGTCACGATTCTGGGCGCCAATGGCGCCGGCAAGACCACGACCCTTCGCATGATTTCGGGACTGCACCGTCCGTTCGCGGGCAAGGTCTTTCTTGAAGGCAAGGACATTACGACCATGCCGGCGCACAAGCTGGTGGACCTGGGACTCAGCCACGTGCCCGAGGGCCGACGCATTTTCGCCACCATGACGGTTATCGAGAACTTGGAGATGGGCGCCTTTCGGCGCAAGGGCAATTACCGCGACGAGTTCGAACACATCTTCACGTTGTTTCCTGTTCTCGGAGATCGTCGAAAGCAGTTAGGCGGGACGCTCTCGGGCGGCGAGCAGCAGATGCTCGCCATTGCCCGTGCCATGATGGCCAAGCCCCGGCTCCTCTTGCTGGACGAGCCCTCGCTGGGGCTCGCGCCCAAGATCATCGAAGCGATCTTCAAGATCATCGTGGAGATTCGCTCCGAGGGCGTGACGGTCGTGCTAGTGGAGCAGAATGCGAACCAGGCGCTCAGGATTGCCAACCGGGGCTATGTCTTGGAGAATGGCAGTGTGCTCTACGAGGATTCAGCGCCCGCACTCTTAGGCGATGACCGAATTCGACGGGCCTACCTAGGTAGCGAATAGCTTTGAGCGCCGAGGAACTGCATCCCAGCGCTCAACGGGTAGTCGAAGCGCTGAAGGCCCGAGGAGTCAAGGGGCCGTTTCGCGAGTTCGCGGTGGCGACCAAGACCGCGGCCGACGCGGCCGCGGCACTGGGATGTGACGTCGGGGCGATCGCCAGCACGCTGATCTTTGTCATCGACGATGAACCAGTGGTGGTGCTCAAGAGCGGAGCCTTTCGCGTTGACGTGGAGCTATTGGGCCAGCACGTGGGCGCCACGAGCGTACGCCAAGCCTCGCCGGACGAAGTGCGCGCCGCTACTGGCCAGGCCATCGGGGGAGTATCGCCGGTGGGATGGCCCCAGGCGCTTCGAACATTCATCGACGAGTCCCTGGCGAAATACGAACATGTATGGGCGGCCTGTGGAACCCCCAATGCGGTGTTCTGTACGTCCTTCGACGAACTGGTGTCGCTGACCGGCGCCACGGCCATCTCCCTTCGCCCGTCCTAGGGGCCATTTTGGACGGCTCTGGCTCGTGCTTGGAGCCCTAATCCCTAATAAACGCTGGGTTTTTGGATAGTCCTAAAAAAACTTGGCGTTGTGTGCGCTGACAAAAAGGCACCGTACTTCAATTTTGGGCTAATTGCTTGCTGCCGTAGGCTATTTCCAAAACGGAGGGGAAC
>OLLM01000084.1_pt1 | contig 35596 bp, 33 predicted proteins | sample 1604581 | NCBI WGS metagenome assembly OLLM01 (sample SAMEA104055725, study PRJEB20765) | soil metagenome | biome: Arctic tundra; feature: Polygonal ground; material: soil | place: USA | collected 2011-09 | depth 0-0.5 m | reverse complement strand
CCGAGAACCCAGATAGCTTCCACGCCAACGGGGCGGCCTCGAAAGCTGTACTCAATCGTTCCATCCATGACGCGGGGTGGGGAACGGCGCAGTCACTGCTGTCCTATAAGGCCGAAAGTGCCGGTCGGACGGTGGTGGTCGTGAATCCCCGCCACACTTCGTTAACGTGCGCTCTTTGCGGCCACGTGGACAAGAAAAACCGCGTCACCCAGGCCGTGTTTCGATGTTGTTCGTGTGGTCACGAGGACCACGCCGACTCGAACGCGGCTCTAAACATCTTGCGGGCCGGTAGAGCCCGGCTGGCCTCGGCCAGCGTCGGGTCGAAATGACCCACTACCCTCTAGCGTCGACGAAGCTGGGTGCGCCCGAGGAGCGCGGCGACCCCTATTACTAAGGCGCTAATGAAAAACGGTGTGTGCGACTTTGCACGGTCGTGCGCGCGCACCGGGTGCGAGAATCCCAGGATCGGCCATTCGTTGTCGTGGGCCAACTTGGTGAGGGTCCGGTCGGGGTTGACGGCAAAGGCGTGGCCAACCGCTTCGAGCATGGGAATGTCGGTTTCGGAGTCGGAGTAGGCGTAGGAATCACTTAGATCGATGCCGCGCTCCTGGGCCAGTTCGCGCATCGCGACGGCCTTGTTTTCGCCTTGGGCGAAGAACTCCATCTCGCCGGTGAACTTGCCCTCGTCGTCGATCTTGGCTCGCGAGGCAATGGCGCCGGTGATGCCGAGCAGTTCGGCGAAGGGATCGACGATCTCGCTGGGCGCCATGCTCACCAGCCACACCTCGTCACCGTCGGCGAGGTGATGGTCGATCAGCTCTAACGCCTCGGAGTAGATGAGCGGCTCGATGATCTCGTTGATGGTCTCGGCGACCAGGGTTCGCACTTCTTGGCGGTCCCAGCCCTTGGTGACCTTGAGCACCGATTCACGGATTTTGTTCAGTTTTTCGTCGTTGGCCCCGAAGCGCATGAATAGTATTTGGCTGAACACGCCCCAGACCAAAGTGCGGCGATGCAGCAGCCCGCGGGCGTGAAACTCCGGTCCGAGCGCCACGAGCGACGACTTGGCAATGACGGTTTTATCGAGATCAAAGAAGGCGGCTCGCACGTATCAATGCTAGGTCCCTTTATTCGCGCACAATCCGCGGTGAAATCAATTAAGCAATGAACGCCATGGCGCACTCTTGGGTGGCGTCGCCACGCGTGATGAGGATCACGTGATCGTTTTCTAAGAAGTGCATGGTCGACGAGGGGATCATGGGCTGTTCGTTGCGCACCACCGCGACGACGCGCACCGAGTCGGCGAGACGCAACTCGTCCAGGGTCAAGTTGCTCGCCACCGCCGGCGCGTTCGAAGCCAGGGTGACCTCGATGAGTCGCATCTTTCCGTCGGCCAGGTCCATGAGGTTGATGATCGAACCCACTTCGACGGCCTCGTCGACCAATGAGGTTATGAGCGCCGGCGTCGAGACGGCCACGTCGACGCCCCAGCTCGTATTAAAGAGCCACTCGTTGCGCGAGTTGTTGATGCGCGCGATTACCCGCGGCACGCCGAACTCCTGCTTGGCCAGCCAGCTGATCACCAGATTGTCCTCGTCGTCGCCGGTGGCGGCAATGATGACGTCCGCGTCGCGCAGGTCGGCCGCGGCGAGACTGGCGTACTCGCAGGCGTCGGCGGCCATGACCCGCACACCGGGCAGCAACGAGCGGATCCGTTCGGCGGTGTTGACGTTCTGCTCCATCAGGGTGACCTCGTGATGGCGGTCGAGCAGGTCGAGCGCGATGGCGGTACCGACCGAACCGCCGCCGCCGATGATCACCTTCATTTCTTGCCCACTTCGATTTTCTCTTGCAGCTCTATGAGCCCAGCCGGCGTGACCAGGATCTCGAGGACGTCGCCCTCCTGGGCGAAGAGTTCGTCAACGTCGACCCGACCCTGTCCGCCGCGCACCAGGCCCACCACGCGTACGTCGTGGCTGCTGTTGAGCTGGCTGATCGGATGTCCCGCCAGTGAGTCGGGTGCGATGCGTTCGACCAGTTGCAGCGTGCCGGTGCCGTCGGTCCATTCCACCTCGATGTCCGGAGGGGTAATCCAGCGCTTCACCTGCTGGGTCGTCCACAGTGACGTGGCCACGGTGGGGATGCCCAATTTCATGTAGATGCTGGCCCGGCGCGGGTCGTAGATGCGAGCCACAACGTTCTTGATGGCGTAGTTGTCACGCGCGATGCGCGCGCAAAGGATGTTCGTGTTGTCGCCGCTGGTGACCGCGGCCAGGGCGTCGGCCCGACTGGCCTCGGCCTGGAGCAGGATGTCGCGGTCGAAGCCGGAACCGACCATTGTCTTGCCGTTGAACCGCGTGAGCCGTCGCAGGGCGTCGCGGTTCTTGTCGACCACCACCACCGTGTGACCTTCGTCGGAAAGTTGCATCGCCAGTTCGGACCCCACGCGGCCGCAACCGACAACGACAATATGCATGACGCCATCAGACCACATATTTCACCAAATCCGCAAGAAACTAAGGTGGCGTAATCAATGACTTAGTCTGGACACCGTGTCAGATGCCGATAAGCAGGTGCCCAAAAACAAGCCGCTGCTGACATCGCACGCCAACATCTCCACGGTTTATCCCGAAACACTGGGCTATCGATTGAAGCGAATTCTGCTGGGTCGGCCCTACGTCACCGAGCAGTTGAGTGGCGAACGGCTCAATCGCATATTGGCGTTGGGCGTGTTGGCGCCCGACTGTATTTCCTCTTCCGCGTACGGTACCGAAGAGATCCTCACGCAGATGACGCCCTATATCGGTCTGGCTGCGTTTGCGCTGGTCGTACCCGTCATGTTCGTCATCATCGGCGTGCTCTTTTTTGTGACGGCCTCGTACCTGGACGTCATCAAGTACTACACCACCGCGGGTGGTTCCTACGTAGTCGCGCGCGACAACTTCGGACCCAAGGTGGCCCAGATTGCGGCGGTGGCCCTGCTCATTGACTACACCGTGACCGTCGCAGTACAGGTGTCGGCTGGCACCGCCGCCTTGACCAGTGCGATTCCGCGACTGGGTCACTTGGACCTCATTATCACGGTGGGCGTGGTGCTGATCTTGATCTACGGCAACCTTCGCGGCCTGCGCGAAGCCGGCAGTTACTTCGCCTTTCCGACGTACTTCTACGTCGTCATGCTGTCCGGGACCATCCTGGTCGGATACTACAAAAAGATCGTTGGCACGTTGCGCTTGGTTCACATCCCCGCCCAGCACCTACTGGTCGGGGGTCACCTGGGCGTGAAGAGTAACGGTCTCTTGATGGGTCTGGCCTTCCTCTCGTTGCTGCGCGCGTACGCCAATGGCGGTTCGTCGCTCACGGGACTCGAAGCAATCTCCAACGGCGTCGCAAGTTTCCGTCGCCCCGAGTCGCCCAATGCTCGCAAGACCCTGGTCACCATGTCATCGATACTCGCCTTCCTCCTAATCGGCGTGACGTTGCTGGCGGCTTGGACCCACGCCATGCCCTACGCAAATGGGTATCCGACGGTGCTCAGTCAAGAAGTGAAGGTCGTCTTCGGACTCAGTACGTTCGGCCACGCGATCTACTTGCTGGTGTTGCTCGCCACCGTGCTGGTCCTCTACACCGGCGGCAACACGTCGTTCAACGGTTTCCCTTTCCTGGCCAATTACGTCGCCACCGACAAGTACCTGCCGCGCCAACTGACCAAGCGCGGTCATCGCCTGGCGTTCTCCAACGGCATCATCGTGCTGGGCACGGTGTCGCTCATACTGATCATTGTCTTTGACGCGAAGGTCAACGCGTTGGTGGCCCTCTACGCCATTGGCGTGTTCACCGGCTTCACCATGGCCGGCGCCGGAATGGTCAAGCGCCATATGCGCGAACGCACGGGCAAGTGGCGCCGGGGAGTGGTGATCAACGCCACGTCGGCGACGGTCACGTCGCTCGTCGTGCTCATATTCATCTTCGCGAAATTCAAGGAGGGCGCGTGGATCATCGTGGTGGTCGGCCCGCTGATGTACATGGCGCTGCTGCGATTTAACAAGCAGTACGAGCGCGAAGAAAAGGCCTTTGCCTCGACGAGCGCCATCGGCGTTATGACCATTCGCATGAACCGCGTCGTCGTCTTCGTCGACACCTACTCGCTGGCCACCGAGCGCGCGTTGCAGTACTGCAACACGCTCAACCCCTATTCAATACGGGCCGTGCACTTTGACATTGACCCGCTCGTGACCAAGCGTCTCGAGGAGATCTGGGGATCTCCCAATACCGCCTCGGTGGGGATCAACCTCGAGGTCGTTGACTGCGAGGACCGTCGATTGGACCGCGCAGCGCTGGAACTGGTCGCCGACATCGTGCGCGACGACGACGTCTTTTGCATGGTGATCTTGCCGCGACGGGGCTTCTCGTCGCGCCTGCAGCGACTACTGCACGACCGCACGGCGGACGGCATTGCCGCCGCGGTGATGCACATCCCGCGCACCGCGGCGACCATCATTCCCTATCGCTCGGGCCGTTCGCGTCTGGCCGAGGGTGAGGTCTTTGAACATCCCTTGAGTGACGAGGTGGCCCGGGGCGGTCAACGCTCCGCCGGCCACCTCGAAGCCGACGCTAAACTCGCGGCCCGCTCGTTCGGCACGCAGCCGATTGGTGGCCTACAAGAACGTGAGGCGGCGGAGATTGCCGGTCGGGTGCGCTCGATGACGATCACCAACGTGAGCGGGTCGCACGAGCTGCGCTGCGTGATTGCGGACAATACCGGATCCGTGGCGCTCATTTTTCAGGGCCGCTCGAACGTGCCGGGGATCGAACGGGGCACTCGGCTGTTGGTGCACGGCACCGTCACTTCGCTGCGGCGTGAAGCGGTGATCCTTAATCCCCAGTACGAAATTGTGGCCGCCCCGCACGGTGACGAGTAGGTCGGTTTCGAATCTCGATTTATCAGTAACGGACTAGTGAATCGTGCGACCGATGGGGTCGGCGCCAGGAGCATGTTCCAGGTGATGCGCTAGACCTGTCTATCTTGTAGTTCGACAGTTGCATCTCGTCACGGCGATTAAGAAAGGTGGAGCATGGCCCGAGCGTTAGTCATCGTTGAGTCGATCGCGAAGGCGACGCGCATTCAAGAGATGCTCGGGCCGGACTATATCGTCAAGCCCTCCATTGGTCACATCCGCGACCTGCCCCAGAGCGCGGCCGACATTCCCGTGTCGGTCAAGGGCGAGAAGTGGGCCCGACTGGGCATCAACGTCAACGACCATTTCAAACCGGTCTACGTGGTCTCCCAAGACCGCAAGAAGATTGTCGCCGAGCTAAAGGCCGCCCTCAAGCAAGTCGACGAGCTCTACCTCGCGACTGACGAGGACCGCGAGGGCGAGGCGATTGCCTGGCACCTCCAGGAGGTGCTCAGCCCCAAGGTCCCGGTCAAGCGAATGGTCTTTCACGAGATCACCCCGGCCGCGATTGCCCGCGCCGTCAGCGAAACCCGCGAACTGGACCTGCGTCTGGTCGACGCGCAGGAGGGCCGACGCTTCCTCGACCGTCTGGTGGGCTACGAAGTCTCGCCGGTCTTGTGGCGCGCGGTGGACAAGGCCCGCTCGGCCGGACGCGTGCAGTCGGTCGCCATCCGATTGGTCTGCGAACGCGAACGCGAACGCATGGCCTTTCGCTCGGCCACGTGGTTCGACGTCACCGCGATGTTGAGGGCCCAAAGCGCATCCTTCGAAGCCACGCTGGAATCGGTCAACGGCTCGGCATTGGCGACCGGCAAGAACTTCGACGCCGCGGGACAACTCGACGCCAAGGCCGCGGTCGAGATTTTGAGCGAGACGTCGGCCCAGGCCGTCGCCACCGCCCTGCTGGGCGCGAAAGTGCAAATCACCTCGATCGCCTCGACGCCGCGCACGCAGAAGCCCCAGCCACCGTTCATGACCTCGTCGCTGCAGATCGAGGCCAGCCGCAAGCTCCGTTTCGACCCCGAGCGCACGATGCGCGCGGCCCAGCGCCTCTACGAGCAGGGCTGGATCACTTACATGCGTACCGACTCGACCACGCTGTCCGACGAGGCCATCAAGGCGGCGCGCTCGATGGCGGCCTCCATGTTCGGCGACGACTACGTCGCCGACGCGCCGCGGCGTTACGACCGCAAGGTGAAAAACGCGCAGGAGGCCCACGAGGCAATTCGTCCGGCCGGCGAGAGCTTCCGCTCGCTCGACGAGGCCCAGGGCCAGCTGGGCGGCGATGAACTGGCGGTGTACGACCTCATTTGGAAGCGCACCATTGCCTCGCAGATGGTGGACGCGCGCCTGACCCAGGACAAGGTGCGCCTCATGAGCACGCTGAGCGGCATCGACGAATTGGGCGGCGACGTACAAGCCGGTCTCAGCGCCACGGGCCTACGCATTGAGTTCCCCGGTTTTCGCCGGGCCTACGTCGAGGGCATGGACGACCCCGAGGCGGAACTGGCTGATCAGGAGCGGATCTTGCCGGCCTTGAGTGAAGGCGAAGTCGTACCGGTCGAGGGCGCTGAGGCCAAGGGCCACGACACGCAGCCGCCCGATCGCTACTCCGAAGCCACGCTGATCAAGAAGCTCGAGGATCTCGGCATCGGCCGGCCCTCGACCTACGCCTCGGTGATGAAGACCATCGACCGACGCGGCTACGTGTGGAAGAAGGGTAAGTCGCTGGTGCCGGCCTTTCGTGCGTTCGCCGTGGTGAATCTGCTCCAGACGTACTTCGCCGACCTGGTCGACTACCAGTTCACCGCCGCCATGGAGGACCAGCTCGACGAGATTGCCCAGGGCACCCAGGACCTCGAGCCGTGGCTGCAGAAGTTTTACTTCGGTGACCCGAACGCGCAGACTGAACTGGCGAAACTCGGTCTCGAGCACATGACCCACGAGCAGTACGAGTTCGACTTCGCGGCGATCAACTCGCTGATCCTCGGCGACGGCCCCGACGGGGTGGCCGTCACGGTGCGCTCCGGTCGATACGGTCCCTACCTGGTGCACGGCGAGGACCGAGCCTCCATCCCCGAAGCGACCGAACCGGACTCGCTGAGCGTCGAGGTCGCCCTCGAACTGCTGGCCGCGCCGAGCAACGACCGCGAACTGGGCGTCGACGAGGCTACCGGCCAGCCGATCTTCTTAAAGGCTGGGCGCTACGGACCGTACGTGCAGGTGGGCGAGATGACCGATGCGAAGGACAAGCCCAAGACCGCTTCGTTGTTCACCACCATGTCGCTCGAAACGTTGACGCTGCACGACGCCGTCAAGTTGCTGTCGCTGCCGCGCGTGGTCGGAGCGCACCCCGACGGCGGAGATCCGATTCTGGCGCAGAACGGCCGATACGGTCCGTACCTCACGTGGGGCAAGGAGACCCGTTCGCTCGAGGACGAAGATCAGATCTTCACCGTTGACCTGGCCGGGGCGCTGGCGCTGTTGGCCCAACCCAAGCAACGCGGCCGCCGGGCCGCCGCCGGACCGCTCCGGGAACTCGGCGAGGACCCGGTCACCAAGAAACAGGTGGTGGTGCGCAGCGGTCGCTTTGGCCTCTTCGTCACCGACGGTGAGGTGAACGCGACCCTTCGACTGGGTGACACCCCCGAAACCATTTCGCTCGACCGGGCGTGCGAACTGCTCGCCGAACGGCGCAACGCCGAACCCAGCACCCGGGCGCGCAAGATCGTCAAGAAAGCGGCCAAGAAAGCGGCCAAGAAGTCGGCCAAGAAAGCGGCCAAGAAAGCGGCGAAGAAGCCGACCGCTAAAAAAGCGACCAAGAAGACGGACGGAGCCACCAAGCGCGCCGCGGTGAGTCAGGGCGCCCGGGTCAACTCCGCGCTGATTGCGACGGCGCTTCACGTGGACGACGAATGAGCCGAGGCCTGTTTGTGGTCTTCGAAGGCATCGATGGTTGCGGCAAGAGCACCCAGGCCCGACGAGTGGCCCGAGAGCGCGACGCGCGCTTCGTGTTCGAGCCGGGCGACACGCCGGTGGGCATTGACCTGCGCCGCTGGATACTGGACGCGGCGACACCGATGACGCCCGCGACCGAAGCTCTGTTGTTGTTGGCCGATCGCGCCCACCACGTGCACTCGGTGATTGAGCCGGCGTTGGCGAGTGGCCGCTCGGTGGTGGCCGATCGCTTCTACGCCTCGACCCTGGCCTATCAGGGCTACGGGCGCGGGGTCGACCTCGATGAACTGCGCGCCGCCACCGACCTGGCGATCGGGGATTGCCGGCCGGACCTCACCATCTTGATTGACCTGACGCCGAGTCTGGCCCTTGAACGCGAGGCTCGCGACGAGAGCGACCGCTTCGAAATTGCCGAGGCGGGGTTCCATGATCGGGTTCGCCAGGGCTACCTGGAGCTCGCCGGCGAAGACGTCGACGGTTGGTTCGTGGTTGACGGCTCGCCCGGCGTGAGCGAGGTCGCGGCCGTCATCGACCAACGTCTCGCCGCGTTACTTTGGTAACGTGACGGACGTTTTTGAATCCTTGATCGGACAGGATCGGGCCGCGTCGGCCATGCGTCAATACGTGCGGCACCCCGTGCACGCCTATCTGTTCAGCGGTCCGGTGGGCTCGAGCCTGCACGACACGGTGCTGGCCTTCGCCGCCGCCCTGCAATGCCCGCGGCACGGTTGCGGGCAGTGCGAAATCTGCCGCCTGGTCTTGAGCGGTAACGACGCCGACATCCACTTCGCCGAGCGCGCCGGCCTGTCGTGGCGCATTGAGGAACTTCGCGAGGCCGATCGCGTCAGTCGGCGCCGACCACTGGGTGCTGGCTACCAACTCGTCGTGCTCGAAGACATCGAACTGACCACCACCGGGGTGTCGCCCTCGGCGCCGGCACTGCTCAAGTCGCTGGAGGAGCCGCCCAGTCGCACGATCTTCCTGCTGAGCGCCCACGACGTCACGCCGGGCCTGGACACGGTGGTTTCGCGCTGCGTGCAGGTGAAGTTGAAGGGGCTGAGCGAGAACGAACTCGAAGAGATACTGCGCGGCGAAGGCGCGGACGAAGCAACTGCGCGTTCAGCCGCGCTCGCCTCGAGCGGCAACCTGCAACGCGCGCGCGTGTTGGTGCGCGACCCCGCGCTGGGCGAACGCATCGCGCAGTGGCAATCGGTGCCCGAGCGCCTCACCGGTACGCCGGCCTCGTCGTCGGCGGTGGCGAGTGGGATCACCCAAGCGCTCGACGCCGCCATCGCGCCGTTGCAGCAGATGCAGGACGAGGAGATGGAGCACCTGGTGAGCGACGCTCGAGAGATGGGTCAGCGTTCGGTGGCCAATCGCAAGGACATCGAGGCGCAGTTCAAGCGCGAGCAACGCCGTTTTCGCATCGACGAACTGCGCTTCGGGCTCAGTGCGCTGACCAACGTGTACCGAGAACGCCTGGTCGAAGGTCTCGACGAGGGCGACGTGGGCGAGTCGCGCGCGCAGCACCGAGTGGCCACGTCGTTAAGGGCCATTGATACCGTCGCCGAGACGTCTCGACGCCTGACGTTCAACATCGACGAGGGTCTGTTGCTGAATGATCTCATGCTCTCGTTGATGGACCTGTAGGTCGCCGGCCAGGGTTAATCTCGGTCAATCGGGTAGTATTTTCCCTGCGCCTGGGTAGCTCAGTCGGTAGAGCAACGCATTCGTAATGCGTAGGTCAGGAGTTCGAATCTCCTCTCAGGCTCCATGGAGGTGTATTGCAACGGTTGATGCGGCCGTTACGAAGACTGACCTTAGCCGCGGTGCTGGCAGCGGTCGGATCGTTCGCGCCACTGTGGGGCGCGTTGCGCGCCGAAGGCGCGACCACGACCACCACGACGTCGGCGAACCCGCCGGCCAAGTGGGTGGATGAAAAAGTCTCGTTCCCCGCGCACGGGGTAACGCTCTACGCGACCTTTCGACACCCCGTTGGTGAGGCGAGTCCCGTTCCCGGGGTGCTGCTCATCGCGGGCAGCGGACCGACGGATCGCAACGGAAACAGTGCGCTGGAGAAGGGGCCCATCGACACCCTCAAGACCTTGGCCGACTGGCTGAGCGACGATGGCGTCGCCACGCTTCGTTACGACAAACTCGGTAGCGGCGAGACCGGCCTCGGTCCCTACGCCACCAAGGTGGATTCGATTGGCATCGGGCCCTTCGAGCAGGAGTCGGCCGCCGCGCTTACGTTCCTCGCCCAACAAAAAGGGGTGAACGACAAACTGCTGGGGGTGTTCGGCCACAGTGAGGGAGCGCTCTTCGCCCTGCTCCTGGCGACCGGTCACGCCGGCAACGTGCCGGCGATTCACGCGTTGGGTCTCATCGAGCCCCTGAGTGATCGGTATCTGACGCTCGTGAGCGTGCAGTTGAAGGCGGAGGTGGCGGCGCAGTTGAAGGCAGGTGAGATTTCCAAGTCGCTGGCGGCGACGGTTGACGCGACGCTCACCTCCGCGATCACGCGTCTGCGCGCCACGGGAGAGGTCAACGCCAATCTGAAGTACGGTCTCGCCACGCTACTGAACGCGTCGAACGCGAAGTTCTTCCACCAGGCCGACCAGTTCGACCCCAAGTCGTTGGCGCGAGCACTGCCACCGGCGACGCCGGTCCTGGTGACGTGCAGTACCGCCGACACCCAGGTCTCCTGCCTGCAGGTGGGCCGCATCGTGCAAGGACTTCGCGGAGCCGGTGCGCACTATCAACTGATTCAGATGGCCGATGTCGACCACGTGTTGAAGGTCGATCCGACCGGATCGCCGGCGAACTACACCAAGAAACTACCGTTCTCGCCGGTACTGCGCGCGGCGCTGAAGAAGTTCGTGGCGAAGAACCTCTAGCGAGCCCGATGGGGGTTACGCGCGACTAAGCCGAGCGCTCGTGCACCGCCCGGGTGAAGTCCTGGGAACGCTCTTCCCAGTTCTTGTAGCGATCAAAACTCGGGGCGCCAGGTGAGAGCAGGAGGACGCCGCCCTGGGCGAGGAATCTTCGTCCCGCCGCGACCGCCTCGTCCATGGAGTCGAAGGTGGCCTGCGCCAGAGCCGGATCAAGTGCGCGGACCAGTTCGGCGATTCGCGTTCCGGCGTCGCCCATGGTGAGCAGCATCGTGGGCTGGACTCGCGTGGCTATGGCCGTGGCGAGGGCGTTGTACTCGACCCCGCGATCAAAACCGCCCGCGACCAAGACGAGTTGTTCGAGGGCGAAGACGTCGAGGGCCGCCACGGCCGGCAGCACCGAGGTCGCCAATCCGTCATCGACGTAGCGCACGAGCTTGTCGTCGACCCATTCGCTCGCCACCAGCGTGAGACGACCACTGAGGGGCACGAAACCGGCGGCGTTTTCGACGACCAGTGCGCGCACCTCGTCCACGGTGCGACCGGTGAGCGCTGACACCGCGGCGAGCGCCAGCGCGACGTTGCTGTCGCTATGCGCACCCAGCAGTCCCAAGGCGGCCGCGAGGTGCAGCTCGTCGGGCGCCACGAACGACACTTCGCCGCCGAGCTGGTGCGTGACGCCGCGAAAGGTGTCGTTGTCGGGCACCAGCGTGCGGTGCGCGCCCTCGGCCCGCGTGAGCGAGAGTTTGTCGTCGCGGTACTTCTCCACCGAGCCGTGCCAGTCAATATGATCTTCGCCCAGCGACGTGACGACGATGAGTGCCGGGGCCATGTCGAGGTCGATGCACTGGAAGCTGGAGACCTCGAGCACCAACCAACCGGTGTCGGTGTCGACGGCGGGATCGTAGGGGGGGCGTCCAATGTTGCCGAGTCGTTGGGCTGGCTCGCCAAGGCATTCCAAGAAGTACGTGATCAACGCGGTGGTCGTTGACTTGCCCTTGGTGCCGGTGATCGCCATGATGCGCGAGCGATCGGTGTCGTGGAACCAGAGGTTGAGCGCCGAAGCGACACTGACGCCCTGCGCTTCGAGGTCGAGCACATCCGCGCGCCGTCGAGGGATGCCGGGGCTCTTGAGCACCACGTCGCAGGAGAGCAACGCTTCGTGCCCGCCCTCACCCGTTACCAGTACGTCGGGGCCGACGTCGCTCGCATCGTCGACGATCACGACGCTGGCGGCGATGTCGCGCACGCGCGCCTCGGTGGCCCGTCCCTCGATGCCGTAGCCGAAGATGCCCACCCGCTTGGCCGCGAGGCTAAAGAAGCCAGTGGGCCGGAACACGGCTCGGTCCTTGGGCGGTCAGAAGTTCATCAAAGTCACGTTCGGGACGTACGAGCTCGGCTATCTCGGCGAGGTGCGTGACGTCGGACCATTCGCGCATGGCGCTCACCTTAGCCAGCGCTACCGCGCTCTCGTCGGGGTCACCCACGCATTCGAACGGCTTGTGCGTCTTGCCCAGCCCCACCAGGGTGCGCAACTGGTCGGCGCGAGCGGGGTCGCTCAAGGGCTCGGCGTCAAAGATCGCGCGAAGGTCGTCTCGCGATAGGAACGGCGCCAGGATCAGATTGATGAAGAGGCACTTGTCGCACTCGCCGCACCAGTTCGTCGCGCGCTGGTCGCGTAGTTGCGCGAAGGCGCGGTTGCAACTTCGAAAGACGTGGTGGTACTGGGTCAGACGGCTGAAGACCTCGGCGACCCAGAGTTCGCTGCGCTCGCGCAGGAAGCTCGCCACCACGAAGTCGTCGCCCACCACCTCACTGACGGCGTCGGCGATGAGTCCTTCGGCAATCCACGATTTGCTCCACTGGTGATTGACGTCGCGGCCCCGCCAGGCAAGGTTGGGCGACGAGGCCGAGTGTTCGTTGCTCATCACTACGCCGCCGCGACCCGACGAGATCGCCGCCGTCACCGCGAGCATAGTGATCATGGCCGTGACCGGGACGTGACCCTTGAAGTTGTCTGCGTCATTGTCCAGTATTTGGGGATCGATTGAACGGGTGGCCCGCGCGATGCGAAGGCCCGTCACTCGGGCCGTCTCTTCAAGCGGGGTGAAGTGACCGCTCAGCGGGCTGACGACAAAGAGCGCTTGGTCAATGTGATGACTCAGTTCATTCACCGTCACGGCTGAGTCGATGCCGCCACCAAAGGCAGTGAGCACTTGGTGGACGTCGAGGACCGGTGTGGTTTGCTCACTCGTCGCGCCACCTTCGAAGACCACGTCGGACAGGTCGATGTCATTGCGAACGGAGAACTCGCCGAGACCGTCGAGCAACGCGGCGTGCACGAGTGCTCGGGCTCGGGGCCCGACCGGCGTGGCCGCAAAGTCAACGCGCCGCGCGGCGCCGGCCTTGTAGTAGGAGAGGCCGGCCAGCAGGTACCAGAGTTGGGCGACGGCCGCGACGGGCGCAGTGGAGAGGCGTCCCACGTCTTCGAAGGTGACGACTTCGGTGAATGGCCGTGCGTCGAGTTCGTAGTGTCCCACCAGTGAGTCACGGGTGACGTCCAGGCCGACGTAGGAAAAGAGTTCGGCGCGCTCATGCATGCGAGGACCGTTTCGCGACGAGGGCGAAGCGACCACAGGGCCGCTGCGCTCGGTCGCTGTAGAACATCTCGCCGCCATCGGTGCTCTGTCGACAGAGCGTTACGTGTTGATCGCCGACACCGAGTTCACTCAGTTGGCTGGCGACGACGTGACGAAGGTCGAGGCGCGACCGGTCGTCTTCGTCGGCGCAGAGCGCGCCGCGAATCGCATTGAAGTGCGTCGCGACTTCCGGTCCAACCTGGTAGCCCTCCATCGAGATGCACGGCCCCAGCACGGCGTGCACCGAGCCCGGGTTGACGAAGTGGGCGAGCGCGTTTTTGAGAACGCCGCCGGCCAGTCCCCGCCAGCCGGCGTGCACGACACCAAACTTCATTGACGCGTCGTCAACCAAGAGGATGGGCACGCAGTCGGCGACCAGTATCGCGAGGGCGAAGTTGCCACGTGCACTGACCAGCCCGTCACCTTCGCGCGATGACGAATCGCCCTCGACGTCCACCACGTCGGTGCCGTGCACTTGGCTGATGGTGAGCAGGTGCGCGAGATCGACGTCGATGGCGTTGGCCACGCGTTGGCGGTTTTCACGCACGTGCTCGATGCGGTCGCCCACGTGGGTGGCGAGGTTGAGTGAATCGTAGGGTGTCTCGCTCACGCCGCCGAATCGGTCTGTGACGAAGGCGTCGACGTCGAACTGGCGCACCGACTTGATCGGATAGACGCTCAGCGGACCCCGGGACTCGGGGCTAAGCGTCAGCTCGACTGGCACGCGGGACAGATTCCGTTGAGTTCGAGCACGTGGCGCAGATCGGCAAATCCGTGTCGTTCGCCAATCTCGTGCGCCCACTGTTCGAGTTCGGGCGCGTCGACTTCGACGATGGCACCGCATTTGCGACAGGCCAGGTGGTGGTGGTGCACGTCCACGTGGCAGCGCCGGTAGAGGCTCTCACCGCGGTCGGTCATCACTACGTCCACTTCGCCACTCTCCACCAGCTTCTTCAGCTGGGTGTAGACGGTGGCGAGGGCGATTTGTTGGCCCTCACGGGCAATGAGACCGTGGAGTTCCTGGGCGCTTACGAAACCCTGGACGCCACCGAGCACGCTGATGACCTCACGGCGTTGGGCGGTATTACGGGCGATGACCATCCCGCCAGCGTACCAACTTTTGAGTTGCTTTCTAGAATGATTCTGATTAACGTAGTTGGAATGATTCTGAGAACGCCGGGAGGCAGCGTGGCGATCGAGCGGCGCCCCAACTCGCGTCGACGCTGGCGATGTGCTGCCTTGGTGAGCGGCGTGGCCGTCACGGCGCTCGCCCTCAGCGCGTGCGGCACAGCGTCGCCCAGCGCGGCCGGCCGGGTGCAAGCGGTGGGCGCGGAAAATCAATACGCCAACGTGATTTCGCAAATCGGCGGGAAGTACGTGCAGGTGAGCGCGATCATGAGCAACCCCAGCACCGATCCGCACACTTTCGAAGTGAGCACCAGCGTCGCTCGAAGCATCGCGAGCGCGCAACTGGTCGTGCAGAATGGCCTCGGTTACGACGAATTCATGAACCAGTTGGAATCGGCGTCGCCCACTACGTCGCGCGACGTGATCGACGTCCAGTCCGTATTGGGCTTGTCGAACGACACCAAGAATCCCCACCTCTGGTACAACCCGAGTGCGATGGAAAAGACGGCGGTAACGATTGAAAAAGATCTGTCGAAGATCGCGCCCTCGCACGAGCGGTACTTCGCCACGCGACTCAATGCGTTTCGCATCTCGATGCTGCACCTCGCGGACGTGGTCGCGGACTTTCGTCATCAGTTCGAGGGCGCGAAGGTGGCCACGACGGAGCCGGTGGCTGATTACTTGTTGCGCGACTTGGGGCTCGACAACGTGACGCCGTTTCGCTTCCAGGCCGACGTCATGAACGGGGTCGATCCCTCGCCCGAGGACATCGCGTTGCAGCAGTCCTTCTCTACGTCGCACGTTGTCAAGATCTTTTGTTACAACGCCCAGGTCTCGAGCACTGTGACCGAGTCGCTTCGATCACTGGCCGAGAGATTCGGGGTGCCAGTGGTGGCGTTCTACGAAACGATGCCCACACCCGGTTACGACTACCAGTCGTGGATGCGAGCCGAGATCGCAGCGCTGACCAAGGCGCTGACGACGAATACCTCAACCAAGGAGCTGTGATGGCATTGGCGCACATGGACGTCGCGGGATCAGAACTGCTGCGCGTCGAGAGCGTGGACGTGTCCATCGACGGACGTGAGATCCTCAACAACGTGAATTTCCGGATTGACCACGGGGAGTTCACCGGACTCATCGGCGCCAACGGATCGGGCAAGACCACCCTCTTTCGGGTGATCCTCGGTCTGCAAACACCCCAACGCGGAGAGGTCACTGTGCACGGCGAGCCGCTGCAGCGCTCCAACCGGTCGCTGGGCTACGTGCCCCAGAAAGTTATCTTCGACCCCGACATGCCCATCCGGGCCCGCGACCTCGTCGCGCTCGGCATCGACGGCAATCGGTACGGCCTCACGCGCCGAACGCGCGCCAACTACCTCGCGGTCGACGAGATGCTCTTCGCCGTCGACGCGCAGGAGTTCGCCGATCGAAAAGTCGGCGGCCTCTCGGGCGGCGAACAGCAGCGCGTGCTGATCGCGCACGCCTTGGTAAGCCGACCGGAACTCTTGCTGCTCGACGAGCCGCTAGCCAACTTGGACCCGGGCAGCGTGGCCGAGATCATTGCGCTCCTACACAAAGTGGCCACGCAACAACACGTGGCCATCTTCCTCTCAGCGCACGAGATGAATCCGTTGCTGCCCGTCATGGACCGCGTGGTCTACGTGGCCAACGGCCGAGTCGCGAGCGGCACGACCGATGAAGTGGTGCGCCCCGACGTACTCAGCGCGCTCTACGGCCATCACGTCGACGTACTTCGCGTGCACGGGCGCGTGATGGTGGTCGCCGGCCAAGACAGCGACGAGAGCCCGTCCGTCGCGGATCACCCCGAACTCGTGGTCGAGTAGTTCGATGAACTGGCTCTTCGAACCGGGACTCTTCGCCAACCAGTCGGTGCGCACGGCGTTGCTAGTCGGGGCGGTTGTGGCCGTGGTCTCGGGCGTCGTGGGGATCTTCACCGTACTGCGCGGTCAATCCTTCGCCGGGCACGCCCTCACCGACGTCGCCACGGCCGGTGGGGCCGGGGCGTTCCTCGCCGGTGTGGCGCCGCTCGTCGGTTTTGTCGGCGGTGGTGTGCTGGGGGCCGGCGCCATGGACGTCATCGGGGTCCAGCGAGTCAAGGGCCGCGACATCGCCACGGGCGTCGTGCTGGGCGCCGCCACCGGATTGGCCGCGCTGTTCTTGTACCTCTCGGCGACCCAGAGCGCGGCCACGGGGACCACGCAGTTGATCCTCTTCGGCTCGATCTTTACCGTGCAGTCATCCACGCTGCCCGTCGTGATTGCGCTCAGCGCGGTGGTGTTGGCGACGCTCGCCATCATTGGTCGTCCGCTCCTGCTCAGTTCGCTGAGCGTTGAGTTGGCGTCGGCGCGCGGCGTGCGCCTGCGCGCCATCGGATTCGTCTTCATGGTGATCCTGGCCGTCTCGGTCGGCCTCTCGGCCATCATCATCGGCTCGATCCTCTCGACGGCCCTGCTGATCGGTCCGCCGGCCAGCGCACTGAAACTGGTCACCCGCTTTGGCGCCGGCGTGGTGCTCGCGGTCGTGCTGGGAGTCCTGGCGACGCTGCTCGGCATCGTGCTGGCCTACGACAGTTACTACTGGACCTCGTCGCACCGTGCGTTACCAGTCAGCTTCTTCGTGGTGGTCGTGGTGGTGGTCGAGTTCACGCTGGCGAGTCTGGTCCAGCGCCGTCGCCGTTCCAAGGCACCGGTCCCGGCCCGCGCGGCGGTGCACGGCGATCCGATCGGGTGGCACTAGCCGTGTTCTCCAACTTCATGACCAACGCCTGGATCAGCGGGACCATCGTTGCGGTCCTCGCCGGCGCGGTTGGCTTCTTCGTGGTACTGCGCGGCGCCTCCTTCCCCGCGCACGCGATCCCCAATGGCGCCTTCGCCGGGGCGGCCGGAGCCAATCTGGTGGGACTCAATCCGTTGGTGGGCCTCGTAGCGTTCGCCGTCGTGGCCGCACTCGGCATCGGGGCCACCAGCCGGCGCACCCGAAACGACGTCGCCACGGCGCTCTCGCTCGTGTTGATGCTGGCCCTAGGCGCGGCGTTCTTGACGCTCAGCACCGAGTACGAGCCGGCGATCAACGCCCTGCTCTTCGGCGAGATCCTCGGCGTCTCAAGCAGCGAGATCGTGCCGGTGGTGGTGCTCGGCGCCGTCTGCGTAGTGACGCTGGTCGCACTCTTTCGCCCCCTGGTCTTCACCTCGGTCGCGCCGGAACTGGCCGAGGCGCGGGGCATCAACGCCACGCTGATCGAGACGGTGTTCCTGGTCGTGCTGGCGCTGTCGACGGCGTTGACGGTGCCCGTGGTGGGCGCCCTGCTGACGTTCTCCTTGATGATCGGTCCTCCGGCCGCGGCCCGGCTGTTGTCGTCGCGCCCCTCTCGCGCCATCGCGCTGTCGATCGCGTTGGCGCTCGTCACGGTGTGGCTCTCCATCGCCGGTTCCTACACGTTTAACCTGCCGATCGGATTCTTCGTGGGCACGCTGGGCGCCGTGCTGTTCCTGGGCGCGCGGCTGTGGGGCGCGCTGCGCGCCCGGTCACTTCGCCGCGTCGGTGCCTAACCTACGAGCATGACGTCCCCGGCCAAGGCCCTGCTTCTGGAGTGTCACTTTCCCGACGCCGCTACCCCGGTCGACCTGGCCGTCTCGGGCGGTCCGGATTCGCTCGGACTGTTGCTGTTGGCTTTGCAGGCGCAATTGGCGGTGACGGTCCATCACGTTGATCACCACGTCCGCGCCTCCAGCGGCGAGGACGCCCAGTACGTCAAGACCCTGTGCGCGACGCTCGGCGTCGACTTCGTGCGCCACGACGTGGTGGTCGACGCGGGCGGCAATTTCGAGTCGAGGGCGCGCAGCGCCCGGCGCCAGGCCATGCCCAAGGGCGTGATGACTGGTCACACCATGGACGACCTCGTCGAGACGGTGCTGCTCAACATGCTGCGCGGCAGCGGCGTTGACGGCATGTCGCCCATGGTGGATGATCCCACCAAACCGTTGCGTGACGTGCGCCGGGCCGCGTTGCACGAGATCGTCGCGGGCCTGGGCTTTATCCCCCTCTACGACGAAACGAACGACAGCGCCGATTTTCGGCGAAATCGCATCCGCCACGAACTGCTGCCGGTCATGCACGACGTGGCCGGGCGCGACGTGGTGCCGCTCTTCGCGCGTCAGGCCAGGCTGATGCACGACGAACGGGTCTGGCTCAATCAATTGAGCAGCGCCGACCACATCGTCTCGCTTGGCGACGCGGACTGCCGCGAATTGCGCGACTGGCCCAAGGCGCGATTGCGCCGTTGGCTGCGAGTCCAGCTGACGAGTGCCGATGAAGGTGACGGCACTCATCCGCCGTCGGCCGACGAAGTAACACGGGCACTCGAGGTCGTGACCGGCAACGCGGTCGCCACCGAACTGAGCGGTGGACGACGGCTGTCGAGGAGCGGCCAGCACCTGGCGCTTCACTAGCCCTCCACTACGCTGGCCACACATGGGTAGTCATTCTTCTGAGGATTTCACGGCCAAGTGGGCGCAGCACGATCTCGGCGAGGTCGTGGTGTCGGCCAAGGAGGTCCGCGACCGGATACACGAACTGGGCAAGCAGATCACCCTCGACTACGCCCAGAACCCCCCGCTGCTGGTCTGTGTCCTCAAGGGGGCGGTCAACTTCATGGCCGACCTCATGCGCGCCATCGAACTGCCCGTCGAGGTCGACTTCATGGCCGTTTCCTCCTACGGCGCGGCCACCAAGACCAGCGGGGTGGTGCGCATTGTCAAGGACCTCGACGTCGACCTCGCCCAGCGCGACGTGCTCATCGTCGAAGACGTCGTTGACTCGGGCCTCACGCTCAACTACCTGCGCCAGTACCTCGGCGCGCGCGATCCTAAGAGCCTCGAAGTGTGCGCGCTGCTGCTTAAGGTCGGCGAGCAGCGCGTGGAACAATCGCTTAAGTACGTGGGCTTTTCGATCCCGGCCGACTTCGTGGTCGGCTTCGGGCTCGACGTCAACGAGCGCTACCGCAACCTGGACGCGATCTACACCTACACCGGCCAGATCTAGATGGTTGATCGCGACCGCGTCCAGGGTCTCGTTCGCGAACTCTTAGAAGCTATTGGAGAAGATCCCCAACGCGAGGGGCTGGTGGACACACCACGGCGCGTGGCCGACATGTACGTCGAGCTCTTTGAAGGATCGGAAGCCGACCCGGGCGAGCATTTGCGCGTGACCTTCGAGGCTGGTCACGACGAGATGGTGATGGTGCGCGACATCCCCTTCATCTCCTTGTGCGAACACCACCTCGTTCCCTTCACCGGCCTGGCCCACGTGGCCTACCTTCCGGGCCCCGACGGTCGCATCACGGGACTTTCCAAATTGGCCCGGCTGGTCGAGGGCTTCGCCCGCCGCCTCCAGGTCCAAGAACGCATGACCACCGACATCGTAGAAGCCATGGAGCGCGAGCTCTCACCCAAGGGGTCGATCGTGGTGCTCGAGGCCGAGCACTTCTGCGTCTCGATGCGCGGCGTGAAGAAGTCTGGTTCGACCACCGTCACCTCGGCGGTGCGCGGAGTCTTTCGCGACGACGCGTCCTACCGCGCCGAGGCGCTGCAGTACATCCATCAACGAAGGTCTACGTGGCGCTGAGTCCCATGGTGATGGGCATCGTGAACGCGACGCCCGACTCGTTCTATCCGGCCTCGCGCACGCTCGGCACCGAGCAGTCCATCGAACGGGGCCACGCTCACTTCCTCGCGGGTTGTGACATCGTGGACGTCGGGGGAGAGTCCACTCGCCCGGGTTCCGTCTCGATCGACGTCGACGAGGAGCTGTCGCGCGTGCTCGACGTCGTCGCGGCGCTCAGTCTCGAGGGTCCGGTGTCGATCGACACGCAGAAGGAGGCAGTGGCGCGTGCCGCGGTGCACGCGGGGGCGAGCGTCATCAACGACGTCTCGTGCACCTTGGTCGACGTGGCCGGCGAACTGGGCGTGGGCTACGTGGCCATGCACCGCCAGGGTACGTCACGGAGCATGCAGGATAGCCCCATCTACGACGACGTGGTCCAAGAAGTGAGCGACTTTCTCGACGACGTGGCTCAACGCGCGAAGGCGGCCGGCGTCTCGAAGCTCTGGCTCGACCCCGGCATTGGATTTGGCAAAACAACAACTCACAATTTGGCCCTCCTGGCTCACTGCGAGCACTTCGTGGACCTCGCGCGAGGTTATGGTGCGGGCGTGCTGATCGGCACCAGTCGCAAGCGGTTTCTCGGTGAGTTGGGTCGCGAAAGTTTCGACGTGGATCAGCGATTCGAGGCTTCACTGGCGACCGCGGCGTGGGCCATGCTGCAAGGTGTCAGTATGGTTCGAGTACATGACGCCGTGGCCGCCGTGCAGCTACGTGAGTTGCTCGTACGACCCGTGCAGGAGGTAGTGGCGTGAGGGGCAAGTGGGCAGCGGGCATTCAGCCGCGGAGCTTCACCTGGGTCTACAAGGACATCCTCGCGGTCTCCGAACGTCCCGGCGGCTCCACCACCGTGCACCGTCGCGTGCGCCGCGACGAGGAGTTGCTGTGGTTGAAGCACCAGGGGTTTGGCCGCGTGATCTCGATTCTGCCCGTCATGCAGAACCTCAGCGCCTACTTTGAACACGGCCTCACGGCCAGCCACTACGCGCTGCGCGGCGGCCCGCAACAGTCCGAGGTGCTCGAAGCCTGCTACCTCGACCTGGCTAATTCGATGAGCAACAAAACGATGGTGCTACTGCACAGCGACGAAGTGTCCGACCGCCTGCTGGGCGTGATCGCGGGCTACCTGGTGTGGTCGACGCGCGTGCCCACCACGTCGATGGCCATTGCCTACGTGGAGCGCCTCTTCAAGCGCTCCATCGGCCCCGACGGCCGCTCGGTGCTCTTCAATCTGCCCGAGTTGCAGGAGTGAACGACCTCATTGAACTACGCGAGCTTCGTTGCAGCGCCATTGTGGGCGTGCTGGCCGAGGAGCGTCTGCGGGCCCAACCGCTGGTCTTCGACTTGGACATCGAGCGCTCCTTCGAAGAGGCCGCGATGAACGACGACATTGAGGCGACCACCAATTACGCGGCCGTGTTGTCGCTCACGACCAACGTCGCCACCGAGGGCCGGTTCCTGCTGCTCGAGACGTTGGCCCAGCGAGTGGCCCACGAGATCTTGGCCCACGACGCGGAGATCACCGCCGTCACGGTGGCGGTGCGCAAGGTGCGCCCGCCCGTCCCCCAGGACGTGGCGAGCGTGGGCGTGCGCTGCACCGTGCAACGCTCGTAGTGCGAGCCTGCTACCTGTCGCTCGGCTCCAACGTGGGAAATCGTCAACAACACCTGGCGAGCGGGCTGGCCATTGTCTGTGGCACCGACGCCTATCGCGTCTCTCGGGTCTATGAGACCGAGCCGGTGGGTGGCGTTGCCCAAGACAACTTTTGGAATTTGGTGGTTGAAGTCACGACCGACGCCACCGCGCACCAGTTACTCGCGCGCGCGCACGAAGCCGAAACGGCCAACGGCCGGACCCGCGACGTGCGCTGGGGACCGAGGACCCTGGACGTCGACGTGTTGCTGGTGGGCGACGAGACGAGCGAGGACCCCGAGGTCCTGGTGCCGCACCCGCGTCTCTACGAGCGAGCGTTCGTGCTCAATCCCTTGCGTGAGTTGGCCCCGGAGCTCGTAAGCGACGACCAGCTGAGGGCCAGCGTCGGCCCGGTCGTCGCACTGGGTACACTCGAATCGTTGCGCTAACACCGAACGGCACCCGACACGGGGCTGGAACGGATCGGAGCAGATATGAAAATAACCATCGTGGGTGCCGGGCGAGCTGGCTGCTCTTTCGCGGGTGCGCTCACGTCCGTTGGTCACGACGTCACCCTCGTGCACCACGACGAACTGGACCAACTCGCCTCGCCACAACTCATCTTGCTCACGGTGCCCGACGACGCGATTGTCGACGTGGCGCTGGCGATTGCGCTAAGCCCGAACCAGGTGGTGGCCCACGTCGCGGGCTCGCTCAGCCTCAGTGTGCTGGGGCTGCACCCGAGGGTTGGTTTGCTTCATCCGCTGATGCTGCTGCCCTCGGGTGAACTGGGCTCGCGCCGTCTGATCGGAGCGACGTACAGCGTCGCGGGTGACGACCTCATGCTCGACGTCGCGGCCTCGTTGCGAGGTCGCGTCATTAGCCTGCGCGACGACCAGCGCACTGCCTATCACGCGACGGCCGTGGTGGCGGCCAATCATCTGGTCGCCCTGATGGGTCACGTGGGCCACCTCGCGGAGTCGGCCGGTCTTAGCCTCGAGGACTTCCTGCCTTTAGCCCAGCAGGCGTTGGCCGACGTCGCGGCGGTTGGTCCGCACGCCGCGCTCACCGGCCCCGCCTCGCGCGGGGACATGGCGACCATCGACGCGCACCTGGCCGCCATCCCCGAGTCGCAACGTTCGACCTACGTGGCCCTCGCCAACGCGGCCTTCGAGTTGGCCGAACAGCGACGTTCCCAGACACTCGCCTGAGATGGAACAGCTTGGCGATATCAGGTCGTGGCGACGCTACGCCGATGAGCAGCGGGCCCGGGGTCGCGACGTGGCGCTGGTGGCGACCATGGGTGCGCTGCACGACGGGCACGCCTCGCTCTTTCGCGCCGCCAAGCAGAGCGGCGCGGTGGTGATCGCCACCCTCTTCGTTAACCCGCGCCAGTTCGGTGACGCGGCCGATCTCAAGTCCTATCCGCGCACCCCGCACGAAGACGCCGTGGTCGCCAAGGAGAATGGCGTGGACTGCCTGGTGGAGCCGAGCCTCGTAGAGATGTGGCCGGACTACCCCGGGGCGACGCCGACCACCGTATCGGTGCACGGTATCGGCGAAGTGCTCGAAGGAGCGGACCGACCGGGTCACTTCGACGGGGTGGCCAGCGTGGTGACCAAGCTCTTTTCTATCACCGGGCCGTGCCGGGCCTACTTCGGCGAGAAGGACTTCCAACAGGTGGCCGTCGTGCGTCAGTTGGTGCGCGACCTGGCGCTGCCGGTGCAGATAGTTGGTTGCCCTATTGTTCGCGACCCCGACGGCCTGGCCATATCGAGCCGTAACGATTTACTGAGTGTCGCGGGCCGCGCGCAGGCGCTCGCGCTCTCGCGGTCCCTGCGTTCGCTCGGCTCGGCCGATACGGCGAGCGTGCAGCGAAGGCGCCTGCGTGACGTGCTGGAGGCAGCCAGCGTGGAGATTGCCTACGCCGAGATTGTTGAGCCCACCACCTTTGAAGCGTGCGGTGACGACGAGACGGGGACGCGCCGGGCGCTCGTCGCGGGCCTCATCGAGGGCGTGCGACTCATCGACAACGCGCCGGTCACCCTGGTCGCCAAGGCTCACTGATGCTGCTCTGCATCGACGTCGGTAACACCGAGACCGTGATCGGGCTCTTCGGGCCCGAGGCGCCCAACGCCCCCGACGCAATGGGCTTCGCCCGAGCCAGCGGCGAGCACGGTCTGGCCTTTCACTGGCGCATCTCGACGGTCGCGGACCGAACGCCCGACGAGTTGGCCATGGTGCTCACCCAGTTGCTCGACCTGGAGGGCCTCGACCTGCGCACCGCGGTCAACGCCATCGCCATTGCCTCCTCGGTGCCCACGGTCACCACGCAGCTTCGCCGAATGGCCAATCGTTGGTTCTCGGAACTGAACATCACGGTCATTGGTCCGGGCACCAAGTCGGGTATGCCCATCCTCTATGACAACCCGCGCGAAGTGGGGCCCGACCGCATAGCTGACGCGGTCGGGGCCTACGACCTCTATCCCGGCGCGTCGATCGTGGTCGACCTCGGCACGGCCACCGTCTTCGACGTCATCAGCGCCAAGGGCGAGTACCTGGGGGGCGCCATCGCCCCCGGCGTGGCCATATCTCTCGAGGCCCTCTACCTGCAGGCGTCGGCTCTTCGCTCGGTGGAGCTGCTGGAGCCGCGTTCGGTCATTGGCCGCTCGACGATCGAATCGATCCAATCGGGCGTGCTCTACGGATTCGCCGCGCAGGTTGACGGCATGGTCGAGCGGATCCTGGTCGAGATCGGCGAAGCGACGATTATTGCCACTGGGGGCTTGGCCGGCCTGGTCGCGCCGCACACGAAGTACGTGGCCCACGTCGAACCGTGGCTGACCCTGCACGGATTGCGTATCGTTCATGAACGTAATCACTCTTGAGAGGCCAAATGAACACGCCGTACACCTTCGCCCACGACGCCCACGCCGGTGAGCTGCAAACCACCTACGAACACTTAGTCGACGGCGAGGAGTCGGGCGTCACCGTCAAGGTGGCCGGGCGGGTGATGCTGCTGCGCACCCAGGGCAAGTTGGCCTTCGCCACCATGCGCGACGCCAGCGGCGAGATCCAACTCTTTGCCCTAGCGCCGGTGACCGAAGAGTTCGATGAGTTCGTCAAGCTGCACCTGGGTGACTGGGTCGGCGTCACCGGCGAAGTGGTGCGCACCAAGCGCGGCGAGCTTTCGGTCAAGGTCGCCTCGTGGGTGCGACTCGCCGAGGCGCTGCACAACTTCGGCGACAAGTGGGCCGGCATCTCCGACTTCGACCTGCGCTACCGTCACCGCGAGGCCGACCTGTGGGCCAACGCCACCACCCGTCTCTCGCTCACCCGGCGCAGCGCCATGATTCGCTCGGTGCGCGAACGCTGCTGGGCCGCCGGCTTCGTCGAGGTTGAGACGCCCATCCTCAACCCGATCCCTACCGGGGCCGCCGCGCGGCCCTTCAAGACGTTCCATAACGCTCTCGATAGTGACTTCTTCTTGCGCATCGCGCCCGAACTCTGGCTCAAGCGCTTGGTGGTGGGCGGCTTCGAGCGTGTCTTCGAGCTGGGCCGGGTCTTTCGCAACGAGGGCGTGAGCGCGCGCCACAACCCTGAGTTCACGATGCTCGAGCTCTACGCCGCCTACTGGAACTTTGACGACATGATGGCCTTCACCGAAGAGTTGGTCGCCGGCGTGGCGCTCGACGTGCTCGGCACCACCGACGTGACCTACCAGGGGCGCGAGTTCTCCTTCGCCGCGCCCTGGCCCCGGCGCACCATGGCGTCACTGGCCAGCGAGGCAGTGGGCGAGGATGTCTCGGTGCACACTTCGCGCGCGCACTTGGTTGAGTTGCTCGAGCAACGAGGGGTCGAGGTCCATGTGTCGTGGGGACCGGGGCGTTGCCTGGCCGAACTCTTTGAGATCAGCTGCGAAGAGACACTGTGGGACCCGGTCTTCGTGACCGAATACCCGCTCGAGGTGTCGCCGCTCTCGCGCCGTCACCAGTCGGACGCAGAACTTACCGAACGCTTCGAGTCCTACGCCGCGACCAGAGAACTCTCCAACGGCTTCAGCGAACTCATCGACCCGGTCGATCAGCGCGAGCGCTTCGAAGAGCAGGCCCGTTTGGCCGCCGCCGGCGAGGATGAAGCGATGCTCATCGACGAGGACTACATCAAGGCGCTCGAGTGGGGACTGCCGCCGACGGCCGGGTTGGGACTGGGCATGGACCGCCTGGCCATGTTGATCGCCGACGAAGCGAACATCCGAGAGGTCATTGCCTTTCCGACGCTCAAGCCACTTCGCGACTAGTAGCTCGGCAAATCCTCGAGCAGCACTTCGATGAGCGACGCGAATCCTCGTTGCAGCGCCTCGCTCTTCACGTCCTGGAGCGCCTGGTGGGCCAGGCCCAGGAACTTCTGCGCGGCGGCGACGGTTTGGGCGATGCCGTCGGTCGCGATGACGAGCTTGCGGGCCTGCTCGCGCTCGTCGTCGTTGAGCGCCGCGCCGAGCAGTGCGCGCAGCTCGTCGCCCAGGTGGGCGTCGCGCAGCGCGAAGAGCGTCGGCAAGTTGTAGATGCCCTCGGCCAGGTCTTGGCCGGCCGGCTTGCTCAACTGATTGTTGGTCGCCACCACGTCCAAGATGTCGTCTCGCAACTGGTAGACCATGCCGAAGCAGCGCCCGAACTCGGTGAGCGCCCGCGACTCACGCTCGTCCAGGCGCGCAGTGAGCGCCCCCATGCGACAACTCGAGGCCATCAGTGCGGCGGTCTTACCTTCAATGGCGTCGAAGTAGTCGGTCTCGGTTCGATCTACCGAATACGCGGTGCGCACTTCACAGACCTGGCCCCGGGTGAGCGACGCCAGCGTGTGCGCGAGCAACCCGGCCGCCGGCGCGCCCAGTTCGGCGGCGATGGCGGCCGAACGGGCCATGAGGTAGTCGCCCGCGACGATGGCGATCAAGTTGCCGAAGCGCGCGTTCACGCTGTCGACGTCGCGGCGGATGTCGGCTTCGTCCATAACATCATCGTGGTAGAGCGAGGCCAGGTGCATCAGCTCCAGGGCTACGGCGCCGCCGAGGTCGTCGGGGTTGGCCGGGCGCTCCCCGCTGGTCGCCGAGGCGAGTGCGAGCAGGGGGCGCAGGCGCTTGCCGCCTGCGTAGATGAGGTGGGTCGTGACGGTGTCCAGGTACTCGTCACCGAAGATGACCGACTCCGCGAGCATCGTTTCGAGCCGCGCCAGGTCCTTTTCAACCGAAATAAGCCCGAGACGCTCTTGAAGGTTCACTCAGTACACCTTAATTGGACATTATGAATGGACCAAAGGCCGATGGTCGAACGAGCGCGCTGCACCGGTACACTTTTACTAGGAAACGCTTAAAGGACGAGAATTGTTCGAACGATTTACAGACCGTGCCCGTCGAGTACTCGTGCTCGCTCAGGAAGAAGCACGCGACCTTAACCACGCCTTCATTGGGACCGAGCACATTCTGCTGGGTCTGATTCGCGAGGGCGAAGGGGTGGCCGCCAAGGCGCTGGAGTCGTTGGGCGTCACCTTTGACGCCGTGCGCGAGAAAGTCGAAGAGGCGATTGGCGCTAACACCAACCCCTCGCCTGGTTCACCTCCCTTTACCCCGCGGGCCAAGAAGGTCCTGGAACTATCGCTGCGTGAGGCACTGCAGTTGGGCCACTCCTACATCGGCACCGAGCACATGTTGCTGGGCCTGGTGCGCGAGGGCGACGGCGTCGCCGCGCAGGTGCTCAATGATCTCGGCGCCGACATGGCGCGGGTGCGCACCCAAGTCATTCAGATGATGTCGGGACAAAGCGGCAAGGAATCGGGTTCGTCGGGCTCCTCCGGCGGCCAGAAGAGCGACCCCGAATCGTCTGGCGGTTCGGCCGTTTTGGACCAATTTGGCCGTAATCTCACGCAATTCGCCCGCGAAGGCAAGCTCGATCCGCTGGTGGGGCGCGAAAAAGAAGTCGAGCGCGTCATGCAGATCCTGTCTCGGCGCACCAAGAACAACCCGGTACTCATTGGCGAGCCCGGCGTCGGCAAGACGGCCATCGTCGAGGGCCTGGCCCAGATGATTGTCTCGAACCAGGTGCCCGTCACGCTCGCCGACAAGCAGCTCTACACGCTCGACCTCGGCGCCTTGGTGGCCGGCAGCCGCTACCGGGGTGACTTCGAAGAGCGCCTCAAGAAAGTCTTGAAGGAGATCCGCACCCGAGGCGACATCATCTTGTTCATCGACGAGATCCACACCCTGGTCGGCGCCGGCGCCGCCGAAGGCGCCATTGACGCGGCCTCGATTCTAAAGCCCATGCTGGCGCGCGGCGAGCTGCAGACGGTGGGCGCGACCACGATCGACGAGTATCGCAAGTACATCGAAAAGGACGCCGCCCTCGAGCGCCGTTTCCAGCCCGTCAAGGTCGAACAGCCCTCGGTCGCCATGACCATCGAGATCTTGAAGGGCCTGCGTGAGGTCTACGAAGAGTTCCACGCCGTCAAGATCACCGATCAGGCTCTCATCGCGGCGGCCAACCTATCGGACCGCTATATATCGGATCGTTTCCTGCCCGATAAGGCCATTGACCTCATCGACGAGGCCGGCAGCCGCCTGCGCATCCGTCGTATGGACACCCCGCCGGCCGTCAAGCGATTCGACGAGGACATCGCGCGGGTCCGCTCCGACAAGGAGTCGGCCATGGAGAGCGGCGCGCTCGAGCAGGCCAAGGCCCTCGAAGAGCAGGAGCGCGGTCTCGTCGCTCGCAAGAACGAGCTTGATTCGGCCACCAAGGCGTCCGGCAGCGAGGCCTTCGACCTCGTGGACGAAGAGACGATCGCCGAAGTGCTGGCCGTGTGGACCGGGATCCCGGTCTACCGCCTGACCGAGGAAGAGACCTCGAAGCTGCTGCGCATGGAAGACGAGTTGCACAAGCGCATCATTGGTCAGAACGAACCGATCATCGCGCTCAGCCGGGCCATTCGCCGCACCCGGGCCGGTCTTAAAGACCCCAAGCGTCCCGGTGGCTCCTTTATCTTTTTAGGCCCCACCGGCGTGGGTAAGACGGAACTGGCCAAGACCCTGGCCGAATTCCTCTTCGACGACGAGGACGCGATCATCCAGCTCGACATGAGTGAGTACATGGAAAAGCACTCGGTCAGCCGCCTGGTGGGTTCGCCCCCGGGCTACGTGGGTTACGACGAGGGCGGTCAATTGACCGAGGCGGTGCGGCGCAAGCCCTTCTCCGTCGTGCTCTTCGACGAGGTCGAAAAGGCCCACCCCGACGTCTTTAACACCCTGCTGCAGATCCTCGAGGACGGTCGCTTGACCGACGCGCAGGGCCGGGCCGTGGACTTTAAGAACACCATCTTGATCATGACCTCGAACCTCGGCACCGCGGACCTTCGCAAGGCGGCGATTGGTTTTGGCAACGGATCGGACCTGCTCACCCACGAGCGCATGAAGGAGAAGGTCCACACGGCCCTCAAGGCTCATTTCCGCCCCGAGTTCTTGAACCGCATCGACGACATCATTGTCTTCCACGAACTGACCAAGGAAGAAGTGATGGCCATCGCCGATCTCTTCGTCACCCGTCTGCGCGACCAGTTGGCCGTGCAGGGTCTGGGTCTGGAGTTGTCCAAGGCCGCCCAGGGCTTCCTGGCTGACAAGGGCTACGACCCCGAGTTGGGCGCGCGACCGCTGCGTCGCGCGATCCAGACCTACGTCGAGGACGTGCTCAGCGAGAAGATCCTCTTCAAGGAGTTCCACGCCGGTCAGACCATCGTGGTCGACGCCACCGAAGGTGCCGACGGCTTGGAATTGACCTTCGATGGTGTCGAGGGCCTGCCGCCTTCGGTGGACTTCGAAGACCTCGCGCCTAACGCGTAGTCACAGCATCGCTCTACGCTTTTTCGCGTGAAGAGCCACTCCATTCATGTCTGTCGCGAATGCGGGACGACCTCGCCGCGCTGGGCCGGACGCTGCGCCGGGTGCGGCGAGTGGAATACCCTCAACGAGGAGAGAACGCCGAGCAAACCGCGCCCCACGGCGGCGCTGGCGACGACGTCGCTGCGCGAGTCGAACGACGCGAACCAGGCGGTGATCTCGAGCGGTGTCGGCGAACTGGACCGGGTGCTCGGGGGTGGATTCGTCGCGGGATCGACGATGCTGCTTTTCGGCGAACCGGGCGTGGGCAAGTCCACGCTGGCCCTGATGTCGCTGCGCGCGCTCGCGCTGTCGAAGAAACCGGTGCTATTGATCGCTGCCGAAGAGTCGGCCGCCCAGGTCGCCCAACGGGCCCGGCGCTTCGGCGACGTGCCGGGCGGTCTGGACGTGGCCGTCACGACCGACGTGGACGGGGCCGAGCGGTTGCTGCGCGAGCGCCGTCCCACGCTCTGCGTCGTCGACTCGATCTCGGCCATGAGCGACGAGTCGCTGGCCAGCGTGACTGGATCGGTCCCGCAAATTCGCCACGCCGCGGAACGGCTCTGCGCGGCCGCCAAGGACAGTGGCACGGCGCTCATCCTCGTGGGCCACGTCACCAAGGACGGCGAATTGGCCGGGCCGCGCACGCTCGAACACCTCGTGGACACGGTGGTGCGCATCGAAGGCGACCGCCACGCAACGCTGCGCTTCGTGCGCGCCATGAAGCATCGATTTGGCCCGACCGGCGAGGTGGGTCTCTTAGAGATGGTGAGTGCGGGACTGCGTGACTTGCCCGACGCCGCCCTCACGCTGCGCGGGCCCCAACTCGACGTGCCCGGCGTTGTCTTCAGCGTCACCAACGACGGGTCGCGCTCGCTGCTGGTGGAGATGCAGGCCCTCGTGGCCTCGAGTTCCGGGTCGCCGCGACGGGTGGCCCACCAGGTCTCCTCGCAGCGACTTTCCTTGTTGCTGGCCGTATTGGAAGCCCGTTGCGCGGTCGATACGAGTGCCTGTGACGTCTTCGCCGCCACCGCCGGCGGCCTGCCCGCCAACGAACCGGGCGTCGACGTGGCGCTGGCGCTGGCGGTCGCGTCGGCCGCGATGAACTTTGCCGTGCCGCGGAGCGTGGCCGCCATGGGCGAAGTTGGTCTCGCGGGAGAGCTGCGGGCCATCTCGGGCCTCACCCGTCGCGTTCGCGAAGCCCACCGTTTGGGCGCGACCGCGGTCATCGTGCCCGCCTCGGGCGAGCTCGACGACGTGTCCGGCGTGATCGTGCATCGCTGCGCGTCGCTGGTTGAAGCCATTGGCATTGCCCAAAACGGCACGAAGTAGGCCAAGAACTGGTAGAATGGATAGTCCCCCAACCGCCCCTTTCGGGCGAAATTCTTCTGAGGAGAACCTTGTCCATCACTGTTCGCAAGTACAAAAAAGGCGACCGCCTCGTCTATCCCCACCACGGCGCCTGCACCGTGGAAAAGATCGAGAAAATGACCGCTTTTGACGTCAAGCAGGACTACCTGAAGCTCAAAGTGGCCTACACCGACCTGGTGTTGATGGTCCCGGTCGCCAACGCCGAGTCGGTGGGGCTGCGCGATGTCATCAACGACGAAGAGGTCGAAGAGGTCTTCGCCGTGCTGCGCAAGAAGGAAGCCCGCATGCCCACCAACTGGTCGCGTCGCTTCAAGAACCACTCGGAGAAGCTGCGATCAGGCGACATCTACCAGGTCGCCGAAGTGGTCCGCAACCTTTCGATCCGTGACAAGGACAAGGGATTGTCGGCCGGAGAGAAGCGCATGCTGACCCGCGCCCGCCAGATTCTCGTGTCCGAGCTGACGTTCGCGCTCAACGTGGACACGGAAGCGGCTGAAGAAAAGCTCGCCTCGGTCCTGCCGTAGTCATGTCGGTCGCCGCCGTCGTAGTGGCCGGCGGCCGAGGAACTCGTTTTGGCAGCGCCAAGCAGTTCGCCCAACTGGGTGACGAGACCGTCAGCGCGCACAGTGTGCGTCGTGCGCGCTCCGTGGCCTCGCTCGTTGTGCTCGTGACGCCCGACGGCTACGCCGGCAACGGCGAAGGGGCTGACATCGTGGTCACCGGCGGCGACACCCGGGCCGCCTCGGTGCGCGCCGGCTTGGCCCAGTGCGGCGACGCCGATATCGTCGTGGTCCACGACGCGGCCCGCCCCCTCGCCACCGCCCAGCTCTTCTTGGCGGTGGTCCAGGCCGTGCTTGACGGCGCCGACGCGGCGGTGCCGGGCTTGGCCATCACCGACACCGTCAAGGGCGTCGAGGGCGACGGCGACACCCGCATCATCCTGGCCACCGTGCCGCGCGACGGACTCGTGACGGTGCAGACGCCCCAGGCCTTTAAACACGAACTGCTGGCTCGCGCTCACGCCGAGTCGCCCGACGCCACCGACGACGCCGCCCTCGTCGAGGCCCTCGGTGCCCGCGTGGTTGTGGTGCCCGGTGAAGAGGCCAACATCAAGATCACCCGTCGCGACGACTTGGAAAAGGCGGGCCGATCCGAGCGCAGCCCGTCACTGCGGGTGGGCCACGGCATCGACGTGCATCGCATCAGCGACGACCCCAACCGGGTGTTGATGCTCGGACTCGTGCCCATTGCGGACGCTCCCGGTCTGGTGGGCCATTCGGACGCCGACGTGGCGACCCACGCGCTCTGTGACGCGCTCCTGGGGGCAGCCAACCTGGGTGATCTCGGCCGACACTTTCCCGATAGCGACCCCAACTTCGCCGGCGTTGCCTCACGTCAACTGCTCGAAGCGACAGTGGCGCTGCTGGGCGAGGCCGGCTTTCGTGCTACTTCGGCCGACGTGACGATCATCGCCGAAAAGCCGAAACTGGCGCCGCACATGGCGGCGATGTCGACTGCGCTCACCGCGCTCGTCGGCGTACCCGTGTCGGTCAAGGCCACGACCGCCGAGGGCCTCGGGGCGCTCGGGCGGGTCGAAGGTATTGGCGCCACCGCGGTGGTCTTGGTCGAACGGGTCTGATGAGTCCCCGTCCCGCTCCACGCCGCGGTGCCCCCGGGCCCAAGGGCCGCGCGCCGCGCGCCGGTGGCCGCCCGGCCGGGGTAGGTCCCAACGCGGGAACCCGTCGCGCCCCGAGCCGGGAGAAGGAAGGTCTCGGCGGCGAGCAGGTCGAGGGTCGTCACGCGGTGCTCGAACTGCTGAAGGCTCGACGCCGAACGATACAGAAGATCTTCGTGGCCGACCAGCAAGACCCTTCGGACATCTTGGACGCCATCGAACTTGAGGCGCAGCGTCAACGTGTGCCGGTCCAGGTGATCTCGATGGCCCGCCTCGACCGTGAGGCTCGCACCGAGGGCCACCAGGGCGTGATGGCGATCGCCGCTCGCCTGGAGACCGTCGGTCTCGAATCGCTGCTCAAGAACAAGCGTCCTTTTCTCCTCGTGTGCGATGGCGTCACTGACCCACGCAACTTGGGCGCCATGTTGCGCAGCGCCGACGGTTCGGGAGTGACTGGCGTCGTGGTGCCGCGACATCGTTCGGCGCGAATTTCACCCACGGTCACCAAGACCGCCGCGGGAGCGATCGAGTATTTGACGTTCTGTGACGTGGGCGGCATTCCCGCGGCGATTGAACAACTCAACAAGGCCGGCGTGTTGACGGTAGGTCTAGCGGGCGAGTCCAGCGAGTCGCTCTACGACCTGGATCTTGGTTCTGTACCAGTGGCGTTGATCGTTGGTGGCGAAGAGAAAGGTCTTTCCGCACTCGCGCGCAAGCGCTGTGCCGCGGTGGTCTCAATACCTCAACTTGGCAAGATCAGTTCTCTCAACGCTGGCGTCGCAGTTTCAGTTGCTGCATTCGAAGTGGCGCGTCAGCGCGCGTTGCATCACTGAGCAAAGTGAATTAATAATTCGGTACTGCACAAAGTTGTTGATGCGTAGTTTTTGAGTGCGAGTAAGATTTCTTTTGTAGTTGTTGTACGTTTCATGTTGCCAACACCCTGACGGTCGTTCATCCTGTTGACGTGGCTCTATTCTCGCGGCACGCGTAACCACTACGGGATGGAGTTGCTCCTAGTTCGGCTGAGTGTCCAGACGCGCGATTTTCCCACTCAAATAAAGGAAATTTCATGCGCGTTAATTTATCTTCTGTTGTATTCACCAGCTCACTAAGTGTTCACAAGTGAGTGCGATGCTTCGGAGAGCCTGCGCTTTGCTCCTCGTGACGGCGGTGTCCGGTTTGGTCTCGCCTTCGATCGCATTCGCAGCCTCTGGCCGAGTATTTAGTTCAGTAACCTTTTATCAAAATGACAATGGACTTGATACCGTGCTTTCGCCTCAGCAGTCCAACGGTTCGAGTCCTTTGACTTCTTTTGCTGCCCTAAGTCCGGCTTTTACTAATCCCGGATATACGTTTGATGACTGGAGCACGTCTGCGAACAATGCAGCCGGAAGTATCGTGTATGCCGACGGAGCGACTTACGATTTTTCAAGTAGTATTTCGCTTTTCGCCCAGTGGACACCCAACGTTTACACGCTTTTGTACGTCGCCAACGGCGGGTTAGTCACACCTGTTTCGGCAAACTTTGCAGTTGGCTCGAGTCCCGTTAGCCTGCCCTTACCTACATATGCGGGCCACGTTTTCGTCGGGTGGAACACGTCTTCGAACGGCGCGGGAACGAATTTTTCGGCGGGAGAAAATTTTTCGCCGACGTCGAATCTCTCGCTCTACGCCCAGTGGTCGTTGGCGCTCAATGACACAATCAATTTTGCTGCAAACGGAGCCAATGGATCTATTGCATCAGTGACCAACGTAGGCGGTACTTCTATTACTTTGCCCGATGCCACTTCCCTTTCATACCCCGGCTACTCCTTCATCGGATGGAATACCACCGCAATTGGTGACGGAACGAGTTACTTGAGTGCGGCACCACTGATCCTTAATTCGTCACTTACGCTCTACGCGCAATGGGCAAAGAATGCGGCCGTCACGATTGACTTCGCGGCGAACGGCGGCGTTGGCTCGGTGTCTGCGCTAAGTGGTGCAAAAGGAACATCCGTCACTTTGCCCGGTGGAACGGGCCTCAACTACGACGGCCATACGTTCGCGAGTTGGAACACTGCGGCGGACGGAAGTGGCACTGTGTTCAACGTTGCCACTCCACTGCAGCTTGGCAACTCACTTACTCTCTTCGCGCAGTGGGACGCATTGTTAGTCTCCAAATCACCGAATGTATTGATCGGTGCCGTTGGTTCATTCGCGAGCAACTCATCGCGTCTTACGGCGAATCTAAAGACTCAAGTTCGGCGATTGGCCCAATTGACGAAATCGAGCCACTTCACGGCCGAGACGCTGTACGGCTACACCAACAACACTGGTTCTTTACCCGCGCAACTGGCGATTAGCCGGCAACGCGCCAACGCCGTGGCAAGTTATTTGCGCGCAGAATTGGCGTCGATGCACTTCGCCGGAGTGAAGGTTACGGCGGCGGGCGAGGGCACATTCAAGACCGAGACGGCCGCGTCATTTCGTCGCGTCGAAGTCTTCGTGAAGGGCTGAGCCTCGTCGCCCCTTGCAGCGCGAATGAACCGAGTTAGTGGCAGCGGTGAGTCGAAGGGGGCTCACCACTGCCATCGCTTCATTTCTTCTAGCGGCGAAAAGGCGTCGCGGCATTACCATTTGATCGACTTAGCGATATACGGCGTCGTAAAAATTTTGTTCAGAGCCGGTGGAGGGATTCGAACCCACGACCTGACGATTACAAATCGCCTGCGCTACCAGACTGCGCCACACCGGCTTGGATG
>OLLM01000087.1_pt1 | contig 37367 bp, 36 predicted proteins | sample 1604581 | NCBI WGS metagenome assembly OLLM01 (sample SAMEA104055725, study PRJEB20765) | soil metagenome | biome: Arctic tundra; feature: Polygonal ground; material: soil | place: USA | collected 2011-09 | depth 0-0.5 m | reverse complement strand
CGCCGCTGGTGCTACTGGCGCTAACGGATCGACCGGCGCCGCTGGTGCTACTGGCGCTAACGGATCGACCGGCGCCGCTGGTGCTACCGGCCCCACTGGAGCCGCTGGTGCTAGCGGATCTACCGGCCCCACCGGTCCAGCTGGTCCTACTGGTTCCGATGGTCCTACCGGCGCCACTGGTGCTACTGGCGCTAACGGTTCGACCGGCGCCGCTGGTGCTACCGGATCTATCGGCCCCACTGGTCCCGCTGGTCCTACTGGTTCCGATGGCATTGCTGGTCCCACCGGTACTGCTGGTCCCACCGGCACTGCTGGATCTAGCGGATCTGCTGGCGCTACCGGGTCTGCTGGCGCCGCCGGATCTTCTGGTGCCGCCGGTCCCGCCGGTCCCGTTGGCGCTGTTGGAGCCACCGGCGCTACTGGACTTAACGGCCTCAACGGTAACAATGGTCTTAACGGTCTTAACGGTCTTAACGGTCCCAACGGTCCCACCGGTCCCGCTGGTCCTGCCGGTCCTACTGGAGCCACTGGTCCCGCTGGCGCTACTGGCGCCGCCGGTCCCACCGGTCCCGACTTCATTACTGACCTCACGCTGGTAAACGGGCCAGTCGTGTCCAGCGGCACTGACGCGAACCCTGGCTCCACCGTCGACAGCCTCGCTACATGTCCGGCCCTCACGACTCTTGTCTCCGGGGGGGGCAACGTGATCGTGACTAGTGGTACTGAAGCCGGTGCCATTTCCCAGAACTACCCGAGCACACCTGGCGTTGGAGGTACCTGGACCGCACAAGCCGTAGTGACCGGCTCCGGCACCGGCGCGCTGACAGTGCAGGCCTACGCATACTGCGGGACATAGAGCCGAAGCGAACGCAACATTCACGTTGGTCGGGAGAGGGGGTCCGTGAGGATTCCCTCTCCTGTTGTCTGGACGGGTTACGGGCCCGTATTTTGGTAGATGTTTCCATGGATGTTTCCATGGCTGAGGATCTCGAGATGAGCCTCTCAGGCTGTCACGACTTCGCGGCCCGACTCCCAGTCCAGGCGCGACGACCCTCCCAGCGACGACAGCGCCTCGGAACGAGTCGACATTTCCAGGTCACGCTGTAGCGCAGTACTTGGGCCGAGGTCGCTCTTCCCGGTGCCCAGGCCGCCCCGTAGGCCTGCTGGACAAGCCAGCCGATAAATTCCGAAGAACCACAACAACGGCGAAGGGATGGGTCACTGTTCAAGTTGATTGGTAGCGTGAGAGCGCGGTTTCTTCCCGATGAAGGCACTTTTTTCGCGCACCGGCGACGCTGTTTTTGAAGTCTCTTCACGCGTGCGGCGAGTTGATATTCTGTCTTCAGGCTGCGAACCGCGTACGACCTCAAATGATTAGGCACTTTGGCTATCGAGAGGGACGCAATGGCTGGACGGGGAACAATCGAGTGAGCATCGTGAGCAAGCGAGAATGTAAGGGCCGCAGGGCGTGGTCGCGCGGGTTCAACGTCGTTGCCGTCGGCGCCGTGAGCGCTCTTTTGCTTGCGGCGTGTGGCTCCGGCTCGCCGCCCCAGACTGCTAGCCAGGACCTTACGGCGGGGATCGCCGCTCAAAATGCGGGCGACTACGCGAGCGCAACCAAGTACTACGAGAAGGCGTTAGTGAATGAACCAAAGAACTCGGTCGCGTTATACAACCTTGGTGACGTTAAGCAGCTCGAGGGCCTCGACTCGGCGGCGAAGTCCTACTACTTGGCGGCGCTGGCCATCGATCCGAGTTTCATCTCCGCCATGTACAACCTGGCCACTCTGGACGCCACTGGCGCACCAACCGACGCCGAGGCCCTCTATCTGCAAGTCATAAAACTGTCACCTAACGACGGCGCCGCGCACTTCAATCTTGGCTACGTACTACTGTCATTGGGAAAAAGGTCGGCCGGCCTCGCCGAGATCAATAAGGGCATAGCGCTCGATCCCAGTCTGAAAAGTCGAGTGACGGCATCGACGACCACCACCACCGTCGCGGGCGGGTGAGATGGCGGCGACGCAGCTGAAACGTAGCGGGCCATCGCGATAGGCGAGTAGTCGCCGGTCCCTTATTAGGGTGGGCTCGCCATCCGTGACGTTCAACCGGTGCCGCTGATGCGACGAATGGAGACGACAAGGCTCGTCTCGCGGTTGCTGATCACTCGTTGAAAATCAACCTTGCTCGCCTCGAGCAAGCGGTAAGCGGTTCAGCGAGTGCGGGGCTACCTCCCTCTCGGCTCATGGCCTTGAGAATCAAGGCACCCGGTCGGCAGCGAGCGCACTTGATCGCGCAGTTTCGAAAGGTCCGCAGGGGCGATTATGTGTCCGCGTCACCTCTGACCATGCCGCGACGTCTCCGACGGGCAAGACGACGCCAACATGTCGAACTGATTCCAAAGACAATGAGCGTAAGCAAACCAGTGACGAAAAGCATGGGATAGGACGAATACCCCTTGAACTGAAACACCACCGAGTGTTCTCCGGGGGCGACGGCCACACCGACTAGTGCGGGAGCCACCATCTCGGTCTTCGCTGGCTCCCCGTCAACCGTCACCGACCAACCGGGATCAAAAGAACTCCTCAACAGGACAACCGCTGTTCGCCGGGCGAAGACAGTGGCGACTGCTCGACCGTCTGCCAGGTCGTCGTGTTGAGTGAGGACCCGGCCGGCCGGCCCGCGGGCAAGTGAGCCTGAGGGTAACGTCGGCGTAGCTGCGGCCTGGCCGGCGTAGGCAATCGTAGGGTATATTCCTCTGCCGGGAAGATCGGAGTCGAGGAAGGACGCCGTCTTCGATCCCAGGTTGCTGCCATTGGCGACGATCGAGGATTCGGTGTCAACAACTTGGATCAGTCCAGACGATTTGACTATCCAAAGTAGATAGGGGCCACTTTGCTGGACGAGCTGAGCCGCAACTGGAGGAGCGTGTCCCTGCGGCAAAAGTAGGTAACGCACCCCGAACGTTGAATAATCTCCGAGATTTGACTCATCGAAGTACGCCTCCGGACCGGTCATCAGCGATGTCGTTCGCAACGAAAATCCGACGGCGTCAACGCTGGAATCGGCCAAGTAGATATAGACCGGGACCCCCCCGACCGTGAAGTCATGGCCCCAATTCGTAGGAAGGCCAGCGTAGATGCGGCCCCCGCCTCGGGCTTGTGCGATTCCTACCAGTTCATTGATCTGCACGCCCTGGAGCTCGTCGGCCAACCGTTGAAGGTGGATCCAAGTGGCGCTCGCGGAGTCGTAGGTCGCGACCTGTGTCCACGCAGGGATTAGAGCGGCAACCAGGACCAAGATCGCGATCGGGGCCCGAATCGCGACGATCCAGGGTTTCGCCGATATCCGATTGACAATCACACTTGACACACGTCGCACGATGATCTCAGCCAGGCGCGCGAGACTTACCACAGCGATCCCGGCGAGGAACAGACCGGCAAGTTGAACACCCATGATGTATCGCGGAAACAGCAGGTTTCCATTCCCGGGCAACAGGTTGAGAACAGGTCCCAGCGTCGGGCGTCCAAAGTAGAGCAATAGGCTAAGGACCCACACGCCGACGATGGCCCGTGCCTTCTCGTCCTTAAAGAATCGAGCGAGGCAGACGACGAGGCCAATCCCCACTAAGAGCGTGACAATAGGAAACCGACCATTGTCGTAGATTCGCCCGGTGACGAGCCAGCCGAGGATCTTGCGGGCTCCGTAGGAGTCGTTCCAGAACGTCCCGACCTGGAACTGATTCACACCGATCCATTTGGAATCGACGAGGAGCGGGAGCGTGACCCAAAGGGTTGCCAAGAGTGCGCCGATGCCGATCACCCAGGCCCGGCCTACGCGTCGAATGATGTCGCGGGGTCGCAGGAGGACCCACACGATCAGCGAGAGGCCCGCAAGATACGCCGTTAAGAAGTGAAAGGCGATGGTGAGAGCCAAGGTCAGAACGGCGCCGAACAGATAGCGACGTTGACTCACGAAGCGCCAGCTAAAGCCCCACGCCAAGGGAAGCGTCCACATCGCCCAGAGTTGGGACCAAAGGCCATTGCCGAGCGCGACGTAGCTCTGGTGTTCATAGCCGTAGCCCGTGATGCTGAAAAGTAGTGGCGAAATGGCCGCGGCCCCTGCCGATACCCACCTATTCCAGCCGAGTAATCGCCCCGACCAGTAGATACAGAGAGGCCAGAGCGACAAGAGAAGATACAGCGTCCACGAGAAGGCTTGCTGCGCGCCGATCACTTGTCCCAAAGCGCCCGTAACGATCGCCGAGGCACTCTGATACTGGATAAAGAACGGTGAACCTTGCGAAAGGTAGGGGTACCAATGATCGAGGGGGAACTGACCGTTTGACAAAAGGTGTTGAGCGAAAGTCACCATTTGTAAGTGCACCGAGCTGTCATTTGGGTACGCGACCACGAGTCTCTCCGCGCGCAGCACCCACAGACTGAACAGCACAGCCAGTAGAACGAGGAGCTCGGGGCCTCCTAGGCTCCAGGATCTCCTTCGAGCAGCAGACTCTATTGATTCTCCGGGCGCGCCCAGGAAATCATCTGCCTGAGGCGCGTTCTCGGAGCGAATATGGAGACCGCCGGTCCTCAAAGGACTCTTACGGATGGTGGAAAACGACAATCGAGGAAGTCGGGTACGAGTCGTCGGTTCTTGCTCCGGCCCGTCCTCGCTCACTTCCGGTCGCCGATCCACGTTCCTCGGCTTACGCCGATCATGCTGAGAAAGAATGCCGAGAAGCAGATCTGCACACCGAGTAGGAGCCACAGCGTCCAGAAAATCAGCTCGCGGGGATTGTGCAGTATCCCGAATCCCTGCGAGGCCCACGTGATGTAACTCCAGATGCTGCCAACCAGGCCCACGAGTACGAGGACCCCACTTACCATCAACCCCTGTTCGAGTTTCACGGCCTGCAGGGTCCGATCGAGTGCTCGAGCTCTGGTGTGGAATGGCTTGGAGTAGCTAAACACCCGAGCGAAGACTCCGACGCTCGCAATCTGGAAGCCGAGCACGGCAAGAATCACCCCGAAGAGCTGAGCTCGCGTGTCAAGAACGACGGAGCCAATGTGTTGGGGGCCGATGAACAGCCAGGTCACGTCGGCGACGCCGAGAAGCAGTAAGGCGAATCCAGGCGCGATGAACAGCCAATTCGGCGAGCACATCAAAATAAAGCTCAGGTGGCGCCACCCATCGGGAACTGTTCGCAGGTGAGGGGGCCGGTCGCGCTCATCGGGCAACGTCGTGACGGGCAGTTCCGTCATTCGAAGGCCGTGTCGAACCGCCTTGATAACCATTTCCGGGCAACTCTCAAATCCGGTCGTGCGCAGGTCCATCGCAACGTAGGCCGACCGCGTTAATGCTCGGAATCCAGCTTGGGCGTCGTGGATCCGAGGATGAAAGAGCAGTCGAAGGGTACCGGAAAGCAGCGGATTGCCGATGTATCGATGGCTCCAGGTCATTGAACCCGGCCTCAGGTCCCCGGCAAATCTATTGCCAATCACTACGTCGTAACCCTCCTTAAGTTTGGCTACGAATTCTGACAACATGCTGAAGTCGTGCTGACCGTCCGCGTCCCCGATGACAATGAGATTGCCGAGTGATGCATCAATACCTCCGCGAACGGCACTGCCATACCCGCGTTGAGGCACCGGGACTACTCGTGCGCCGTGGTCTGTAGCTATCTGAGCGGACTTATCGGTTGAGCCATTGTCAGCGACAACCACCTCTCCCACGAGTCCAGCCTTTTGAAGCATCTGGCGAGCTTGGTCGACGCAGATCCCGATGGATCTCTCTTCATTGAGGCACGGAATGACGACCGACACCTCGACTGGCGGGGTTTGAGAATCTGAAGGAATGACTGGAAGAGACACGAAAACGAGTCCTTTCAACTATCGACAGTCTTGCGAATCGGTCGCCACCAGGTGCTATCTGAAATTGACGGCCGCAACATTGATTCCGTATCGAGAGTATAAGCAAGGCCCGTCGCCGGCGCCTGGTACGGCGGCTCTTCGCCCCAGCGGTACCCGACTCCGGGACGGTCTTGATCAGTTCGGCTTCGAAAGCTTCAAGGCGGACAATATCGAAAGTGCTAGGACGTCGAACGATTCACGTAAATATAGAGATTGGACTGGCCAAAGATTTGGTAGTAGTTACGGTTGAACCATGCCTTGAGACCCAGGTTCCAGGCGATGCCTGGAGCGTAGGGCGCACTCAGCACCACGTACTGCGCCGCTTCCAAATATGACTGCCACTCGGCCACCAACGCGGGCGCCGGGGCAATGAGTTGATAGCCCCTGGCCATCCATATGGCATCGGGGTCAACCACACTGGGGCAGTTTGGATCATTCGTCTGCAAACGGTTCGCGAACACACCATTCGAGACCTGGTCGTAGACAACGCAAGATCCGGCGGGAACGAGATTCGTGATGGCCGAGAACGGGTAGCCGTCATAGCCGGACTCGTGAGTGTAGCTGGAATAGAACGACGTGCCTTCGATGATGAGGGTAACGCAGAGCGCCACTCCGACTAGGGCGTACACCCCGTACCCAAACTGGCGAAGTCCTTTTGGAGCCCTTTCGGTGCCGAGCGGTCTTCGGATGGATGCGCCTAGCCGGGCCAGTGAAATGCCGAGGACCCCGAGGAGAAAGGGGGCGGTGAAGTAGCCGTAGTAGGTGTAGGAAGCGGGTGCGATGAGTAGTCCGCCCACCGACACCAGGGCCGCCACTAAGAGGTAGTAGTCGACCGTCGCGATTCTGTCGCGTCGCGTGTAGGCGAGTGCGACGACCGAGAGCAGTGCCTCAAAGGCGACGATCACTCCCGTGGTTGTGGGCACGAGAGACGTGTTGGAAAATCCCGTCATGGCAAGTAAGCGCCAAATGACGCCTCCATCATTGGTCACGTTGGCCTTACCAGCGAGTTGCTCAACGAAGACTTGCGAGATGAAACTGTTACCGGCCAACAGGTAAAAGGGCAGGGCGAGCACCACGAACCCCGCCGTCGCCGAACCAATTAATACCAGGACCCGGCGGCGATAGCGCGGCACCAGGCAGATCACGAGAGCGAGGAACGGGAAAAACGCCCAAAGCTTGACGAGCGCTGCAACGGCAAAGAGCAGGCCGCCGCAGACGAGTCGGCGAGTGGTCAGTTCAGTTGGCGCATGCGCATAAGGGAAGACCGTGAGCGAGCCGAGCAGAACGAAAAAGATGAGGTAGGGCTCTAACATCACTCCGGTACTGACAAACGATGCGACGGGCAACAGCGCGAGGCCGCCGCCGGCGATGAGCATGGCGGTGCGTCCCCGGTGTCGAACCAGCCAGGCCAGCAGAGTGGCGTTGAGCGCCGTCACGACGGCACTGATCACCCGGGCGACAACGAACCCGTCGTGACTACCAAAGATCCGGCTGAAGAGCGCCACCGGGCTCATGAGCAACACAATGCCGGGGGGCTGGACGAAGACGAAGTCTCGGTAGGGTATCGAACCAGAAATGAAATGTATCGAGGCTGCTAAGTAGACTCCCGAGTCATAAAAGGAAAAGAACCCCGGCTTGGTCAACTGCCAGAGGGAGAGGCCGAGGCTGAGCACGCCAACCCCGTAAGCAATTGCATGACGATCGGTCCACGCGTAGCGGCCAGGCGTTGCGTGCGCCGCCATCAGGTCGCGGCGCGGCGTGCAAATGTCTCGTTGCTTGACCATTTCATCGTGTTCGCCCCAGGTTCACGCCGCAGCCTACATCGGCCGACCTGGATGAACTGGCGTTGAAAGCACAACTACACCAGTGCACACCTAGTGGTCGCAATCGCATTCGCGTTGCATCGAGATCAGCGCCCGTTCGAGCGGTGGCGCTACGCGGTCTTCGAACCGCCCTCGACAGATGTGCTCGATTCACTTTTTACTTCGTCGAACGCCGTGAACTCCGCGTTGGCGATCACGAGCGCCAGTTCCACCAACGCGGGTCATCTTCTTAACCTTCAGGAAATTGCCTCGAGGCACCCGGCATCGCCCTTCTGCGAATCGAGGTCTCCGTCGAACAACGCCCCACGCAGGGGCGTTCTCTTGGGTACCGCTGGCCAGAGGAGCGGCTGATACCTCTGTCCTTTCGATTGGCCCTCCGTGCTATCAGTCTCGTCAACGCGGGCTTGGGGGCCCCGGTGCCCAGTAGCCCATCCGGCCCTGCCGCCTTTTTTTGAGAGCAATCCCTCCGTGCGCCCGAGCGTCTCGTTGACTGGTAACCGGACTACGACCGCCGCGGCTTCGTGTTTGTCGCCCGTCTAGGCCTTTACGCACAGATGCGACCGAAGGATCTGAACAAACTCCAACAGTGACTTTTCGAGTTCCACGTGGCCTAACTCTTCGCAGGGTGTCTCGCCATGAGAAAACCTCGACGGCTACTGGGACACCTCTGATCGATATTCGTCAGACTCCTCCTTGCGCTCTTTCAGGGAACTGTTGCCATGCTCGGGCTTGGATCGCTCGCCGGCGCCCATTTCACGCGGCACGGAGCTGGTAGTTGCTCTGGGCCGATGCGGACCGCGGCAGGTCTTGACCACATTGCGATTGGCCCGACGTTGGCGACTGAATTCGCGGGCCAGGCCGTGAGATAACCTTCGCGGTTTTCGACAACTTCAATGGTTCGACGATCGTGTCATCATTGGTCACATTGACGATCACCAGCGGCACTTGAAGCACTCTTACCAGCTCATGCACGCCGATCACCGTGGGGTCCTAAAACGTCATTGCGACCTACGAGGGGAAAACGGCGTGCGCCGTTTAAGGCGTAATTGAGGCCGGCACCATCACGTACCTAGAGCCGCCGACAGCCACGTTTTAAATCGCTGGACGGGCCGTAATGGGCACTGTAATCGTCTCCATGACCGGATCAGGCGCCGTTATATGTACCGGCAACAATGAATCCCTTTGTGCAGGCACTCATTTATTTGCTTGCTCGGTCTCATCAGGTACTTCATTTTCAGACTGAACTGCCACCAGTACTGCAAAGCACGGTTAAATTAGCTCGCACTTGATCGCGGGACAATATTTGGGCGTTTGTAACCACTCCAAATCAATGGTCTCACCGACCACCACTCAGCTGGTTGTTCAGGCCAGCACTTCGACCACGGCAATCTCCACCAACGGCAATCCAATGCGCGAGAAATGCCGTTTCCGACACTGCCACTGTTTTCGTGAACTCGGTGGATGCGGGAAACGTGACGGCTGTTACGACAGTGCTTTGAACCGGTTGGTCGGTTCGAGCTTCGCTTTCACTTCCACGTTGAACGCCCTCGCATCGCGACCGGATACGCCCAGTGCGCCATTACTGGACGGTGACCCGTTCGAACATCATTCCGGTTGCCGGTAACAACGTGCTCGTCGGCGTGGCTACTTGCCTGATTTTTAAAGCGCCGTCGCTAGCACCTGGTGAGCGAGAGGAGCCGTCACCGACAACGATGGTGCCTTCCACGTCCAGTTCAAATACCCTTTCGGTGGCGGTAACAACGCAGGCGGCATGCCCCGGTGCTTCGATAGCCAAAGTGAAGGACGATTCGTCGAGCCCTCGCAGGGGCGTCAACTTCAACTTCAATTTCGCCGCCACGGTGAGCGCCGTGACGGCGAGCTCGGTTAGTACAGGTGGTACAATTGTTCGAATGGTTAGCGACCCCAACGGTGATTTCGTTACCCGTAGGAACATGCTCGTTGATGCCGCTATCTGCGCGATTTCTAATGTCGTGGCGTGCACCGATACCCAAAGCAACTTCACCAATTCCATTACCGCTACTGACGCTGTCGTCGTCGTCACAGCCCCCACTCTCCTCATCGCAGCCCAGACCGCGCCGTCTTCCTATTCCGTCACTATCTTTGGATCGAGTGCGTTTGCCGATCAACCGATTCTCACTATCCAAAATTCCAGCAACGTCTCCAACGTCACGGTCCACACCAATAGTCACCTGAACGTCTCGAGTTCGGGCGCGTTCAACGCGGTCGGCGGTTGCCTCCATATCGCAACTTGCCTCGTGTCGGGCGCTGATTCGGACACTTCGGTCGACACGGGGAACCGGATGTGCCCACTTCATGTCAGTCCAATCACCATTACTCGGAAGGTTCGGCTCTCGCCAACAGTTTCCCGGGCATTGTCGGACGTGTTTGGTGGTGCGCTCGCTGTCATCAGCGCAAATGAATATTCCGTTGTTTCCCTCATGATCGCAACGAATGCCCATTTGAACGTTTATGCAAGCGGAGAGGTGACCATGGTGGGCGGCCCATTGGTGGCTAACACCTATGGCGTCGCGGGAACTGACTCGATTCACTGGACGCCGTCGCCACGCGGACCTCCGCGATGAAGGGCAAGGTCGAAACCATTATTCCGTCGCGTACGTTGAGCGCTTGGACGACACCGGGTGGCTGTTCGGGCTTCCCCACCAAACGTGAAGCGACAGGAGCGCAAGGGCCCACGGTGTTCGCCGTTACTCGTGCCAATGACCACCTGAAGGTTTTGAGCTCAAGCACGGTCAACTCCGCCGGAAAGTTACGCGTCGGCAGCTACAGTATCTCGGGCACTGCGCCGGACTCCTCCGATTACACCGGCACTTGGAACAGCATCCTCACCGTCACGGCGCCATCGAAGAGCACCGCCGCCTCGAAGCTCTACCTCGCGCATCCGGCCCAGGTCAAGTTGGGAGCCGGGCGCAATCTGCGTGGTCCTCGTCCATTCAACGTCGGGCTGCGGACACCTCACCGGTACGGTCAAGTTCTTCCGGGACGTAATCCCGGTTACTGGTTGCCAGGATGTGCCGCTCGTTTAGGTGCGGCCAATTGCTCGTTCAATTTCGCCCAGGTCGGCACTTGCACGGTGAACGCCGTGTACACCAACGATCCGAACTTCGCCGGCTCGTCCGACCCCAGTCTCCAGGTCGTCAATAAAGGCGACCTCACTAAAGATCTCACTTTGGCCCTCGCCAGCCCCGAGGGCCAAAGTGATGTACATCGCAACTGTGACGCAAAGTTCCTCCGTCAATGCTCACCGGCACGGTGGGCTTCAACGTGCCCTGGTCGGCCAAACAGCTAATTGCTCGATCAATTTCGCCCAAGTCGGCACTTGCACGGTGAACGCCGTGAACACCAACGATCCGAACTTCGCCGGTTCGTCCGACTCCAGTTTCCAGGTCGTGAGCCCCACCGCGACCCTCGCGATTACCAATACGTCGCTCGCGGGGCCAACGCCGGCGAGAGTGATTACTCGCAATCCTTGACCGGATCCGGTGGCATGACGCCCGCCAAGTGGTCGATTTTGTCGGGAACCTTGCCCAAGGGGCTGTACCTTAGTGCTTCGTCCGGGCTCATCAGCGGAAACGTCAGCGCCTCGGCCATCACTGAGACCTTCACGATGCAGACCCGCAATAAGTGTGGGCTCCCTACGACCAGGTAATTCATAATTGTCGTGAATTCAAGGGTGTCTTTACGTGCGGGCAGTCGGCTAAGGGTTTTGAGGGCGATTTCCTTAACTTCCGCTTTGCCACCTGGGGCCGTCTCGACTTAGGTTCACACTTTCGGGACCGTTGCCCAAGGGCGTTCACTTCGACAGTTCGAGTGACACGTTTTCGCACACCAGAGAGCGCAACGGCCTGTACCTTCTCCTTTTCGATCTCGGCCGACAACTCGCACGGTTCGACCAGCCAGAATTTCACCATCGACGTCTCAAACTAGAAAACACGGTCTAGACCGTGCTTAGAGTCGTCCCGCCCCGCCCAGACCTTCACCACTTGAAATCCGCGCCGCCACCACGATGGGGATGAGGGTGAGCGCGATGACGCCCACCACCACGGCGTTCACCTCGGGCAGCTGCTGGCCTAAGCGGATGGCGCCGAATATCCACAGCGGCAGGGTGTTCTGGGCGCCGGCGGTGAAGGTCGTGACGATGACCTCGTCGAAACTTAGGGCGAAGGCGAGCAACGCCCCGGCCACGATGGCCGTCGAGAGCATGGGCATGGTCACCAGGCGGAAGGTCTGCAGGGGAGTGGCGCCCAAATCGGCCGAGGCTTCGATCAGGGACATGGAAGTTCGACGGAGGCGGGCGATGACGTTGTTGAAGACCACCACGATGCAGAAGGTGGCGTGGCCAATGATGATGGTGTAGATCGAAAAGGGCACGCCGGACAGATTGAAGGCCGACTGCAGGGCCAGGCCGGTCACGATGCCGGGCAGGGCAATAGGCAGCACCAGGAGCAGCGAGACCGTGTCGCGCCCGAAGAACTTGAAGCGGTGGATCCCGAAGGCGACCAGGGTGCCCAAGACCAGGGCAATGGCCGTCGCGGCGACGCCGGCCTTGATCGAGAGCCACAGCGCGCTGCGCACGGCGGGGTCGTTCCAGGCCACGCTAAACCAGTACGTCGTCCAGTGATGGATCGGAAAGGTCTGGACGTTGGACTTGCCGAAGGCAAAGAGGACAATGACCGCCAGGGGCGCAAAGAGGAAGGCCACCACGCCGAGCGCCAATACCGCGAGGCAGGCCCGGGTGAGGACGGAGAGTCTCATAGCGCCTCGAAGGCCCCGGCGAATTTCGCCAGCAGCAAGTAGATCGCCATGATGGCGATCGAGATGAAGGCCAGAGCGGCCGCGAAGGGCAGGTTGCCACCGTTGATGGCGCTGTCGTAGATGGCGTTGCCAATGAAACTGGAGCTGGAGCCGCCGATCAGCAACGGCGTGATGAAGTCGCCCAAGGTCAAAGAAAACGTGAAGATCGATCCCGCCACGATGCCCGGCAGCACCATGGGCATGATCACCCAGCGAAAGGTGTGCCAGGTGCCCGCGCCCAAGTCGGAGGAGGCCTCGAGCAGTGAGTTGGGCACCCGTTCGAAGGCGCCGTAGATGGGCACGATCATGAAGGGCAGCCAGAGGTAGCTGAAGACAATCCACATCGCGATATTGGTGAAGGCAATGTGGGTGATCGGCAGGTGCAGGTGCGACTCCAGGTCCGGCAGGACACCCTTATTAGAGAGGATATTGATCCAGGCGTAGACCTTGGCCAGGTAGCTAGCCCACAGCGGCATGAGCAGCAAGGAGAGCAACAGGTGGCGCCAGCGCCGCCCGGCGACCTTGGCCAGGTAGAACGCGAAGGGCAGGGCAATGATCGCGTCGGTTATCGTCACCAGCACGGCCATCAACACGGTGCGCAGAATGATCGAGCCGTAGACCGGCTGAGTGAAGATCTGGGAGAAGTTCGACCAGGTCCACTGGTAGATCACGTTGCCCGTCAGGGAATCGACGCTGAAGAAGGCGGTGATGAGCATGACCACGAGTGAGGCCAGGTAGATCACCAGGAACCACAGCAGGGGTGGCGACAGCGTGAGCGCCCCACGCAACCAGGGGCGGCGCCAAAGCGCCGCCCCGGAGCGTTGGCGGATACCTTCTTTTACCGGCACCCGTGCAACTAGCCGATTATCTGGGTCCAGGCCTGTTGCCACTGGGTGAAGTCAACGCAGTCGTTCTTGCCGTTTCCGCACGCCTTCAGCGGCGTCTGCCAGAACTTGATGGTCGAGAAGTACTGCTCGGGCGCGTTGGCGTGATACGCCGCGCACGCCCCCTTCTGCAGGGTGTTCATGATCGGACAGGCCAGGGTGTTGGCCGGCGTCTCGCCGAAGTAGACCGCCTCTTCGGCCTGGATCTTGGGCGTCGAGACGTAGGCCATCCACTTGTAGGCGCAGTTGGGGTCCGGCGCGTCCTTGGCCAGCAACCACGTGTCGGCCCATCCGGTGGCGCCCTGCTTGGGGATCGTGTCGGCCACCTTGGCGCCGGCCGCGACCAACGTGTTGGTCTGGTAGGGCCACGCCGCGCCGACCACCGCTTCACCGTTCTGGAAGAGTGAGATCTCCTGGCTGGCCAGGTCCCAGTACTTCTTGATGAGCGGGTGCTCTTCCTTGAGCAGGCTCACCGCGTCGGTGAACTGATGCTGGGTCAACTCGTAGGGATTGGTGATGTGCAGGCTCGGCTCGATCTTGGAGAGGTAGAGGGCGGCGTCGGCGATCTGGATCGGATTGTCGGGCACGGTGATCTTGCCCTTGTACTTGGGGTTATAGAGCACCGACCACGAGGTCGGGGCCTTGGGGAAAGTCTTGGTGGAGTAGAGCAGGACGTTGGGCCCGAACTCGTAGCTGATGCCGTAGTGCACCTTGTTGATGGTGTTAAAGGGCGGCGACTGGAGGAACGGGTGGAACTCGCTCCACGAGGGGATCAGCTTGATGTTGATGGGCTTGACGTCGCCGCCGTAGATGAGGCGCAGGTCGGCGTCGCCGGAGGCCGAGACCAGGTCGTACTGCCCGCCGCCGTTGGCCATGAGCGACACCATCTCGGACGAGGAACCGGCGTACTTCACGCTCACCTTGCATCCGGTCGCCTTGGTGAAGGGCTTCACCCACTGGGGCTGCGCGTAGCCCTCCCAGGCAATGAGGCTCAGGTGTCCCTCGCCCTTGCCCACCGACTGAAGCGGCTTGATGCCCTGGTTGGGTGGCGCGGCCGTCGACGCGGCGAAGGCGGCCGGGGCCGTCATGAGACCGAGCACCAGCGCCACGGCGCTGACGCTCGCTAGTTGGCGAATTCGTGAACTCTTCATGATGCTCCTTTTAGCGTTGCTCCGAGCTGCGTTTCAGCCCCGGAATTTGTTACGAGATCAAACGCGTCGGCGAGGTCCCAGGAGACCGTGACCCGGCTCTCGGGCGCGAGCGTGTGCTGCTGTCCACCCGAGCGGTTCTGGCGCACCGCGGTCATGGTCTTGCCGTTCTCCAACTCCACCGTGAAGCGCGTCACCATGCCGAGGTAGGCAACGTCGATCACCCGTCCCCGGGCGCCCAGGCGGCCGGCCGGCACGGATCCCTCGGACAACTCGATCTTCTCAGGACGCAGCACCGCGCGTCCGTGGGCCGTCTCGATGACGTTGGACGTGCCCACGAAGGAGGCCACGAACTCGGTCGCTGGTCGTTCGTAGACGTAGGCCGGCGGTCCGACTTGTTCGATCTGGCCGTCGCGAAAGACGGCCAGACGGTCGCTCATGGTGAGGGCCTCTTCCTGGTCGTGCGTGACGTAGATGAAGGTGATGCCGATCTGGCGCTGGATGCGCTTGAGCTCCACCTGCAACTCCTGGCGCAGCTTGAGGTCGAGGGCGCCCAATGGTTCGTCCAGCAGGAGGACCTCGGGTTCGTTGACTATGGCCCGCGCCAGGGCAACGCGCTGGCGCTGGCCCCCCGAGAGCTGGCTCGGTCGGCGCTCAGCCAGCGCGGTCATCTGGACCATGTCGAGGGCCTCTTCCACGCGCCGGGCACGTTCAGCCTTGGCGACGCGGCGCACGCGCATCCCGTAGGCCACGTTCTGGGCGACGCTGAAGTGGGGAAAGAGGGCGTAGTCCTGAAACACGGTGTTGACGCCGCGCTGGTAGGGCGGCAGTCCCGTGACGTCGGTGCCGCGCAGGAAAATGGTGCCGGCGTCGGGCACTTCGAAGCCGGCGATGAGTCGCAGCAGGGTGGTCTTGCCCGAACCCGAAGGTCCCAACATGGTGAAGAACTCACCGCGCGAGATGTCCAGATCAACGTCGTGTACGGCCGCCTGGGCACCGAAGCGCTTGGTCACCCCGCGCAGCACAATTCCCTGGTCTTGGTGGATGGAGGGGAGGGTGGATGTCGCCGTCTCAGACACTGCTCGAGCCCCTCCGTTCAAACATGTGCGAAGACTACACCTCCAAAAAACGATGAACTGGTCGCGGCGTGAGGGCCATCCCCATATTTTCGGCCGTGAATTAATGGCCCGGCAGGGTGTAGCGGGTAAAAAGGTGAAGTCCCACGAAGATCCAAAAGATGACCAGCAGCACCCGTCCGCTGAGACTCGATCCGACCAGCGCGAGACTTCGCGCCAGTGTCGGCGTGCGCAGAACGCCCGTACGGCTGAGGATCTCCAAGAGCAGGCCCAACCCGAATAGCACGAGCCAACCGACCGTGCCGATCATTGGCTCGTCACCGGATGGCGTCGTTGCCAGCGACGCACCAGCGGATTCGCACCCACCGACAGCCAGGCCATATACAAGAGCCAGCGAACCACGTGGCTCACCAAGAGATGGTCGAGCGCGGTGCTGAGCGTCGCCACGGTTGTCGAACGCCCTCCCAGGGCCAGCCCCACGATTTCGAGCGCCACCGCGAGCACCAGCAGCGCCAGCCAGGGCCACGCGCGGGCGATCGACGAGTCCGGTCCCACTGTGCTCTCGCGCGAGTGGGCGTCGAACGCGTGGGGCAATGGCCCTCTCCAGGCGACCAGAAGAATCACCACGGCGAGTGAGGGAACGGCGATGAGCACGTAGGCCAGCGCGCTGAAGGGTCGCACGTCCGAAGCCCACCAGGCGTAGAGAACAAGAAGCAGTGCGAGGGCTACCGCGCGGGTCACTGGGCCAGATTATCGACGGGCTGATTGGGTGGCGGGTGTAACGGCGCACCACGCGGGCCACGTAGCCATCAACAATCGAGACGGCTACGACTAGGGTGGCGCGAACCATGAAACTCAGCCACCGGATCCCGGTCGTCCCGTGGCGAGCGACCAGCCCGTGGGATATTCGTCCGAGAATGATCGCGCCCCTGCTCAGTGGACTGACGCTCTTCGGATTCGGCGAGGGTTTGCTGGTCCAGTCGCACTGGGGCGCGACTCCGTGGACGGTCTTCGCCGAGGGGGTCGCGCGCCACACCGGCCTTTCGCTGGGCTGGTCGACGGCCCTCATCAGTGCCGTCGTGCTGGTGCTGTGGTTTCCGTTGCGCGAGCGTCCGGGGTTCGGCACTATTGCCAACCTGATCGTCATTGCCTACGTGCTCGACATCACGACCTACGTGTTGGTGGTGCCCACGAATCCGTGGCTCAAAATCCTCTACATCGTCGGCGGCGTGGTGGTCATCGGCGTCGGAAGTGCGCTGTATTTGTCGACCAACCTGGGACCGGGTCCGCGCGACGGACTGATGACGAGCCTGCATCGACGACTGGGCGTCAGTCTCATCTATGTGCGTCTGACCCTGGAGGCAACGATGTTGCTCGTGGGCTGGCTGATGGGCGGCACGTTGGGCGTAGCCACGGCATTCTTTGCCGCCACGATTGGTTTCAGCATCGGCGCCAGCCTTAGCGTGCTGGAGCGAACTGTGGGTAGTGGGTCAGTTCGGCCCGACGCTGGCTGAGGCCAGCTGGGCTCTACCGGCCCGCAGAATGTTTAGGGCCGCGTTCGAGTCGGCGTGGTCCTCGTGACCACACGAACAACATCGAAACACGGCCTGGGTGACACGGTTTTTCTTGTCCACGTGGCCACACTGGTAGCACGTTGACGAGGTGAAGCGGGGATCAACGACGACCACTGTCCGACCGGCACTTTCAGCCTTGTAGGAGAGCAGTGATCGCAAGGTTGGCCACCCCGCGTCGTGGATGGAGCGATTGAGTACAGCCTTCGTTGCCGCCCCGTTGGCTAAGAAGTCACCCAGGTTCTCGGGATCGGGTTTCACCCGTGGTCGAGCCACCATGGGGGTGATTTTAAGGTCCTCAAGCACAATGAAGTCGAACTCGTTCACCAGCCGGCGGCTCAACTGGTGGGCCGCGTTCATACGCTGCTGTTTCACGTGACGGTGCAGTCGAGCCACCTCTTGCACCTGACGGCTCCGGCGATTGGACCCGCGCTGTTTAGTCGCGAGTCTGCGCTGCGCGTCCGCCAGTCGCTCGCTCGAACGAGCGGAGAAATGGTTGCCCTCAATGAGTTCACCATCGCTGAGGGCGACTAAGTTGACCACGCCCAAATCGACACCAACCTCGCGACCGGTGGGTGCGAGCGGCGTGGCGGGCACGTCCACACAGCGCACGTTCACCCACCACTTGGTCCCCTCGCGTTTGACGGTAATTGCCTTGGGCACGCCGACCAAGGGCCGGTGGTAGTTCATCTTCACCTCACCAATCCCACACAGGCGCAGGCGTCGCTCAACTCCCTTGACGCGCCAGCCACTTCGGTCCTCCCACTGGAGAGAGTTCCAACGTTGGGCCGACTTGAAGCGGGGAAAACCGGGGTTCTCGCCAGTGCCTTCGCGGCGATAGAAACTGGTGAAGGCCCGGTCGAGGCGCTTGAGGGTCCCTCGACAAAGGATGACTCCCGAGGAGAGCACCTCAGGGCGGACGTCGATAAGGCCGGTCAATGTCTTGCATTGGTCGAAGTAGGTGACCGATCGTTTTTCCCAGTTCCAAGCCCCCTTACGCTCCTCGAGCGCCGCGTTGTAGAGCTCGCATTGGTAGATGAGTTGGCGCGTGAGGGCCTGGGTCTGGCGAAACGTTGGGTGCAAGCGATAGCGATAAGTGCGACATCTCTTTGGCGACTCACTGGACACGACGCCAACCTAGGGGCGGGCTGTCACACGGGCCGCTGGGGACTCGCGAGCGGAGTGGTCAATCCAAATCGCAACTCACAACATCCAAACTTACCCACCTCCAAACTGTGCAAAGGTTTGCTCCGTGATTGACGCCAGCCACCTCACCGCCTTCTTCATTGCCTCGATGGTGATCATCATCGTGCCCGGGCCCAGCGTGCTCTTCACCCTGGCGCGTGGCGTGGCGTGGGGCCGGGCGGTCGCCGTATTGACGGTGCTCGGCAACAGCCTGGGTACCTTACTGCTCTCGGTGCTGGTGGCCGTCGGGCTCGGTCCCCTCATCGCCAATTCCAAGACGTTCTCGACCGTCCTGGAACTCATGGGCGGCTGCTACCTGTTGTGGCTCGGGATCCAAGCCCTGCGTCACCGTCAGGCCCACGCCCAGGCCATGACCAAACGCGAGGCCCGGCGACCGTCGCGGTTGCACGTGGTGCGCCAGGGCTTCACCGTGGGCGTCCTTAACCCCAAGTCGCTGGTCTTCTTCGTGGCGGTCTTCCCGCACTTCGTCAACCGCTCCAAGGGCCACGTCACGGTCCAGCTCCTGACCTTCGGTGCCATCTTCTCGGTCATGGCCTTCTGCAGCGACGGGACCTGGGGTCTTATTGCCGGCACCGCGCGCGAGTGGCTGGCCAGTTCGCCGGGTCGGTTGATCGCCATGCGCGTCACTGGCGCCTGCGTGATGATGACGCTGGGACTCATCATCCTGGCGAGTGCCATCACCTCGGCGTGACACCCCCTCCGTACGATTCGGGCATGGGAAAAATTCACGTCACCGGGTACGCCAACACCGCGCAGTCCACCGTCAGCTCCTTCATTGCCAACCTGCCCGAAATGCTCGGCGCCATGGCCGTCGATCCGCGCTGCCTGGTGGCCATTGCCGAGTTCGACGACGCGCGTTACGTGCAGTTCTGGGTCGAGACGAACGGCCTGGTCATTGCCGAAGTGATCTCCAATATCAATATCGGTGACGCGGTAGCGCTGACCGGCGACGACGAAGGGTTGTTGCGCAAGATGGGTTGGGCCGAGCCCGCCCCGGGGCCCAACCCCAATTGGCGCTACGAGTCGCACGACGTGGCCGGACTGATGCGCACCGTGCTGATGACCCGCCACGCGATCTTTGAAGTCTTGCGCGAGCAGCCCTCTAACCCGGTGCAACTGCGCACCTGGGAGATGAAGAACGGCCAGGAACAAGAGAGCGACGACGTGCGCACCGAGGCGCGCGTGCACTACCAGAACGCGCTGCGCGAGATCGCCGAGAAAATCGACGGCTAGTTCAGCGTTTTTGGCGAGGCTCGCCGCCCGTACACTGCTCACGATGAGGGAGTCGTAATGAGCATGCACGGCGGTGGTGGCCCGGCCGTTCGACAGAACATGCGCTCGATGGGGCGCGATCGTAAGATCCTCGAACACCGCATCAAGAAGGGCACCTTTCCGCGGATCCTGAAGTTCGCCACGCAGTACAAGCCGTTGCTGATCACGTTCCTCATTGCCGTCGTACTCGACGCGGTCGTCAGCTCCGTCTCGCCGCTCTTGCTGCGCGCCATCATCGATAACGGGATCTACAAGGACAACAAGGGACTCATTATTTGGCTCTCCGTGATCACCGCCATATTGGCCATCTTTGACGCTGGCCTCAGCATGGTGGAGCGGCGCATCTCGGCGGTCATCGGCGAGGGCCTCATCTACGACCTTCGGGCCAAGGTCTTTGAGCACATCCAGGAGATGCCGATCGCCTTCTTCTCGCGCACGCAGACCGGCGCGTTGATTAGCCGCCTCAACAACGACGTCATCGGCGCTCAGCAGGCCTTCACCGACCTCTTTTCCAACGTGGTGGGCAACGTCATCCTGGTCACCATTATTCTGTGCGTCATGTTCGTGCTCAGTTGGCAGATCACCCTGGTGGCCCTGATCCTGCTGCCCGTCTTCCTGCTGCCGGCCCGACGGGTGGGTCGAAAACTGGGCACGCTCTTTCAGCGCGGCTACGAACTCAACGCCGAGATGAACATGGTGATGAGCGAGCGTTTCAACGTGGCCGGCGCCATGATGGTCAAGCTCTTCGGCCGCCCCCAGGAAGAGCGTCAGTACTTTGAAGTTCGCGCCGGCCAGGTGCGCGACATCGGCATCGACCAATCGCTCTACCAGCGATTCTTCTTCGTGAGCCTGACTCTCACTGCCTCGCTGGCCACGGCCTTCGCGTACGGCTTCGGCGGTGTGGAGGCGGTCAACGGCCTCTTCAAGGTCGGCACGGTGGTGGCCCTGACGGCCTACCTGGGCCGGCTCTACGGACCGCTCACCCAGTTGTCGAACCTCAATATCGACTACATGTCGGCCATGGTGAGTTTCGAGCGACTCTTCGAAGTGCTCGACCTCGAGCCGATGATCAAGGAGAGCCCCGACGCCGTCGTGATCCCCGACGGCCCCGCCCACCTGCGCTTTGACCACGTGGACTTTGCCTACCCCGGGGCGAGCGAAGTCTCGTTGGCCTCCCTCGAGGCGGTCGCCCGACTCGACGACACTCCGCGCACCGAAGTGCTGCACGACATCTCCTTCGACTTAGAACCGGGGACCATGACCGCGCTGGTCGGACCGAGCGGCGCTGGCAAGACCACGATTTCGATGCTGGTGTCGCGCCTCTACGACGTGAATAAGGGCGCGGTCACGATCGACGGCTTCGACATCCGCAACGTCACGATCGCGTCGCTCAACGCCACCATCGGCGTCGTCACCCAGGACCCGTACCTCTTTCACGACACTCTGCGCGTCAATCTAATGTTCGCCAAGCCCGACGCCACCGAGGCCGAGATCGAAGCGGCCTTGCGCGCGGCCCAGATATGGAACCTGGTCGAGTCGTTGCCGTTGGGGTTGGCCACCGTGGTGGGCGAGCGCGGCTACCGGCTCTCGGGCGGCGAGAAGCAGCGCGTGGCTTTGGCGAGATTGCTACTCAAGTCGCCGCGCCTGGTGGTGCTCGACGAGGCGACGGCTCACCTGGACGCGGAGAACGAGGCGGCCGTCCAGGAGGCGCTCGACGAGGCCATGTCCCAGCGGACCTCCCTCGTCATTGCGCACCGTCTCTCCACTATTCGCAGCGCTGACCAGATACTGGTGATCGACGGCGGGCGCGTCGTCCAGCGCGGCACGCACGCGGAATTACTCAAATCCGGAGGTCTCTACCGCGATCTCTACGAAACGCAGTTCCGCGACCAGGAACCGGCCTAGCTAGCCCGGCGACTCATACGGTAAATCCTGGTCACGACGCCAAGAAAATGGTCGCACGAACAGCGCCAATCGCGTGAACAGATTTCGACCTTTGACGGTAGTAAGTAGTAGGACGGTGAATGAAATTAAATCGATGTAGGAAGGTGATGAGAATGGATAACCCAGACGCAACACTGCGAATTGCACGGTCCCACCGGGCTCGACTCGGCGTCGCCGCATTTGTCGCAAGCATGGTGTTGATGGCGCCAATGCTCGCCTCGGGCGCAAGTTCTCCCACGATAAAAACCGCTAACGTGCCGAGCTTCTCGGGCGCGCTCGTTAATCATTCGTCGAGAACCCTCTACGTCTTGAGTGTCGAAAAGGGCGGAAAGCTCAAATGTAAGGCGTCGTGCACTCCCACGTGGTTGCCCCTCCTCGTGAAGTCGTCCGCCACGGCTAAGTCGGTCTCCCTGGGCGCCGGCGTCAAGGGAAAGATTGGATTCGTGACTCGTAGCAAGACCACCAAGCAGGTCACCTTCAACTCGTACCCGATCTACACCTACCTGGGCGACAGCGGCGCGCTACAGTCCAGCGGATCGCAGATTCACGCCGACGGCGGGACGTGGACTCTCATCAAGGCGAGCGCGACCACTCCTAGCGCAACGCCGTACGCGTCGTCCGGTGGCGGTGGTGGTTATTAGGAGACCCTACGAAACGTCATCTTTCCGTCGGACGTGGGGCGTCTCTCGGGCCTAGCCCATGGCGTAGGCGCCGCCGTCGACGTGAATGACCGAGGCGGAGGTGGCGCGCAGCAGGGGTGAGAGCATCGCGACGGCGGCGTCGGCCACGGCGCTTGAGTCGTGCACGTCCCAGCCGAGCGGCGCCTTTTCAGCCCAGATGTCCTCGAACATCGAAAAGCTGGGAATTGACTTGGCGGCGATCGTGCGGATGGGACCGGCCGCCAGCATGTTGACGCGGATCTTGTCGGGACCGACCTCGCGCGCCAGGTAGCGGCCCAGTGACTCGAGGCCGGCCTTCATGACCCCCATCCAGTCGTAGTGGGGATAGGCCCGGGTGCCGTCGAAGTCGAGCGCGATCACCGAAGCGCCGCCCAAGGCTTCGCTCTTCTGCAACAGCGGGCGAAAGGCGCCCACCAAGGCGGCCAGAGAGTACATCGAGATGTGCATGGCCGTGGCCACGTCTTCAAAGGGAGCGGTGAACATGCCCGATCCCAGACAGGAGGGCGGCGCGTAGCCAATGGCGTGCACCAATCCGTCGAGGCGGCCGAAGCGTTCGCTCACTTCATCGACCGCGGTCGCAATTTGGGCCGGATCGGTGACGTCGAGTTCGATTATCTCGCCGACATCGCCCAACTTGCGCACGGTGCGCCGGGTGATCGACATGCCCCGGCCGGCGCCCGAGATGGCCAGGGTCGCGCCCTCTTCCAACGCCCGTCGAGCGATGCCGAAGGCCAACGAGTCATCGGTCAAAATGCCGGTAACGAGGATACGGTGGTCACTGAGCAGGCCCATGTTGTTAGCGTACTTGGCGAGGACTAATTCTACGAGGACAACTATGACGACAGTAGGCATTCTGGGAGGAACCGGTCCGGCCGGCGGTGGCGTGGCCATTCGTCTGGCCAGCTGCGGCTTCAACGTGGTGCTCGGCTCGCGTGACGCCAGTCGTGCGGCCGCAAGTGCCGCGGCGTTGACACCGCGCGGCAGCGGATCACTGAGCGGAGCCACCAACGAAGAAGCGGCCGCGTGCGACCTGGTGGTGGTCGCCACGCCTTGGGAGTCGGCCGTCGCCACGGTCACGGCCCTGCGCAGCCAACTGGCCAACAAGACCGTCATCTCAATGGTCAACGCGCTGGCGCGCGAGGGCCGTGAACTGGTGCCGGTCTATCCGCCGCGCGGATCGATGGCCGCCCAGTTGGCCTTCGCCCTGCCCGAAAGCACCATCGTCGGCGCCTTCCACCACTTGCCGGCCGATCAGATGCTGAACCTCGACAGCGGGCTCGACGGAGACGTTGTGATCTTCTCCGACGACGACCAGGCCCGCCAACGAGTCGCCGAACTCGTCAACGAGATGCCCGGCCTGCACGCGGTGATCGCCGGCTCGATGTCGCTGGCCAGCGCCGTCGAGGCCTTCACCGCGGTGTGCGTCTCGATCAATATCCGCCACAAGGTGCACAGTTACGTGAAGTTGGCGGGGCTGAGGGACTGATGCGTCTCTACGACACGGCGCGCGCCGGCGTCTTTTCACTCGACGCCGGGCCCACGGTCACCATGTACAGCTGCGGTATCACGCCCTACGACTCGGCCCACCTGGGTCACGCCTTCGTCTACCTGACCTTCGACGTGCTACAGCGGCGCTTGCGCGACGCCGGACACGAGACGAGGTGCGTGCGCAACGTCACCGACGTCGACGATGACATCTTGCGCAAGGCCCGCGAGCTCGGGGTCAACTACCTGGACTTGGCGGCCCTCGAGATATCCAAGTTCGACCACGACATGCAACTCATCAACCTGCTGCCGGTCTTTTCAGAGCCGCGCGCCACCGGCGCCATCCCGGAGATACTGAAGCTCATTGGCCAGACCTTCGATCAGGGCTTCGCCTACCAGGTCGACGGCGCGGTCTTCTTCGAGGTTTCTAAGTTCCCGCGCTTCGGCCAGGTCAGCCACCTAGGTCGCGCGCAGATGCTCGAACTGGCCTACGAAAACGGAGGGAACCCCGACGACCCGCGCAAGCGCGACCCGCTCGACTTTGTCTTGTGGCAGCCCTCGTTGGAGGACGAGCCGGCCTGGGAGTCACGTTGGGGCCCCGGACGGCCGGGCTGGCACATTGAGTGCTCGGCGCTGGCGCTGCGCGACCTGGGCGAGACCCTCGACGTGCACGGCGGCGGACGCGACCTCAAGTTCCCGCACCACGAATGTGAGGCGGCCCAGAGCGAGTCGGTCACCGGCGCGCTCTTCGTCAAGCACTGGCTGCACGTGGGCCTGGTGGGGCTGGGCGGGACCAAGATGTCCAAATCGTTGGGCAACCTGGTTTTCATCTCCGAACTGGTGGCGCGCGCCGAGTCAACGGCCGTGCGCCTGGTCCTGCTCGACGAGCACTACCGCAACGACTGGGAGTGGCGCGACGAATTGTTGTCGCGCGCCCAGTCGCGCCTCGCCACGTGGCGCACGACGTTGACGCAGTCACGTTCGTGCAGCGTGATCGACGACGTGCGCGCCGCGCTCGACGACGACCTCAACTGTCCCGCGGCGCTAGCGGTAATCGACGAGGCCGCTCAGAACGGCTACAACGTGGCTCTGGCGGCCGGTTTGCTCGGCATTACGCTGTAGGCAGCGAAAGGCCAGGATGTCGGACATCGAAGTAGTACTCCCAGACGGCAGCACGCGCAGCCTGGCCAACGGCGCCACGGCGCTCGACCTCGCGGCCCAGATCGGACCGCGTCTGGCCAGGGACGCCCTGGCGGCGGTCGTGAACGGCGAACTGACCGACCTGGCGACGCCCCTGGCGGGCGGGGCGACGGTGTCGATCGTGACGCCCAAGAGCGACCTTGGTCGTGAAATCCTGCGCCATTCGAGCGCGCACGTGCTGGCCCAGGCGGTGACCCGGCTCTGGCCGGGGGCCAAGTACGCCATTGGCCCGGCCATCGAGGACGGTTTCTACTACGACTTCGACCTGCCCGACGGGGCTCACTTCAGCGACGACGACCTGGGGCGCATCGACGAGGCGATGCGGGCCATTGTGAAGGAGGACCAGCCCTTCATCCGCTCGGAGTACTCGGTCGAAGAGGGGTTGCAACTCTTTAAGGACCAGCCCTACAAGCTCGAGATCATCAACGCGGTGAACCAACACGCCACTGCGGAGGACCTCGGCGAAGTGCAAAGTGCATCGGTCGTCTCGACGTACTCCAATTCGCCGGCGTTCGTGGACCTGTGCCGTGGCCCCCACGTGCCCTCGACCTCGCACCTGGGTCACTTCAAGTTGACGCGCGTCGCCGGCGCCTACTGGCGCGGCGACGAGAAGCGGCCCCAGCTCCAGCGCATCTACGGCACGGCCTTTGAGTCCGAAGAGGCGCTGGGCGCCCACCTGCACCAATTGGCCGAGGCCGAGCTGCGCGACCACCGCCGCCTGGGCCAGGAACTCGATCTCTTCTCCTTTCCCAGCGAGATCGGGCCGGGCCTGGCGGTCTTTCACCCCAAGGGCGGCACCATTCGACGGATCATGGAGGACTACTCGAGGGCCCGCCACGTGGCCGGGGGCTACGAGTTCGTGTACACGCCCCACATCACCAAGGCCGAGTTGTTCGAGATCTCCGGCCACCTCCAGTGGTTCGCCGAGGGCATGTACCCGCCCATGGAGCTCGACGACGGCCAGTTGTACTACCTAAAGCCGATGAACTGTCCCTTTCACACCCTGATCTTCAAGTCGCGCCAGCGCAGCTACCGCGAGCTGCCGCTGCGGTTTTTCGAATTCGGCTCGGTCTACCGCTACGAGAAGTCCGGCGTGGTGCACGGCTTCACGCGCGTGCGCGGCATGACCATGGACGACGCCCATATCTTCTGCACCCGCGAACAAATGGCCGACGAACTAAAGAGCCTGCTCAACTTCGTGCTGGATCTGCTGCGTGACTACGGCCTCTACGAGTTCTATCTGGAACTCTCGACGCGGCCGCCCGGCAAGGCCGTGGGCACCGACGAGGAGTGGGCGGAGGCCACGGCCACGCTGGCCCACGTCGCCGACGGTGCGGGACTGCAATTGAAGCTCGACGAAGGCGGCGGTGCCTTCTACGGACCCAAGATCTCGGTGCAGGCGAAGGACGCGATCGGGCGCACCCATCAGCTCTCGACCATTCAATTGGACTTTCAAACGCCCCAGCGTTTCGACGCCAGTTACATCGGCGCAGACAACGCCCGGCACCAACCGATCATGATCCACCGCGCGCTGTTCGGATCGGTGGAGCGCTTCATGGCCGTCTTGATCGAGCACTACGCCGGCAACATGCCCACCTGGCTGAGTCCGGAACAAGTGCGCGTGCTGGGCGTGCGCAACGCGCACGACGAGTACGCCTACGACGTCGCGTCAGCCCTTCGTCTAGAAGGTGTGCGCGTCGAGGTCGAAGAGGCGAGCGAGCCGCTGGGCGCGCGCATTCGTCGAGCCAAGTTGGAGAAGATCCCCTACATCGTGGTGGTCGGCGACGACGACGTCGCGAGCGGCACGCTCGGCGTCAACGCGCGCGGTTCGAACGACCCCGAACGCGGCGTGAGCCTGTCGGAGTTTCGAGGACGTCTGCTGAGCGAGATCGCCAGCCACGGATCGCCCGAGACCGCCTAGTGTCGCTTGATCGTTTTTGGGCGGCCTGGCGCGAGCAGTACGTGTCGGGGGCCATTGCCTCGCTTAACGCCGCCGGCGAGGTCGAGTGCGTTTTTTGCGCCCTGAGCAACGAGGAGGTGGGCGAGTCGTCGGGCGTAGTGTGGCGCAGCGCCACGACGTTCGTGGTCTTGAACGCCTACCCCTACGGATCGGGCCATCTCCTGGTGCTGCCGCGTCGACACATCGCCAGTTTCGCTGAACTATCCGACGAGGAGTACCACGAGTATTTTCTGGCGCTGCGCCACACGGTGATGGCGATCGAGATGGCCTACGGCGCCGAGGGCATGAACATCGGCTTTAACCTAGGCGTCGCCGCCGGGGCGGGAATACCGAAGCACCTGCACGGCCACGTGTTGCCACGCTGGGGCGGTGACACCAATTTCATGACCTCGGTGGGCGAAACCCGAGTCCTATCGGAGTCGTTGTCCGCCACCTGGCACAAAGTGCACGACCACTTTTGAACCGATTGTCATACGAACGTAACCTAGACTTAGCCAAACGGTCCGGAGGATCATGTTCGACGGAAAATTCCGACAGTCAGTAGACGCGACGACGGCGCCGGTGGGACGCTGGTTGGTACGCGTGGGCTTCTCCGCCGACTGGCTCACGGCCTCCGGTCTCGTTTTCGCCTGCGCGACGGCCTGGGCCATCGCCGTGGGCCACCACCACCTCGCGGTGGTCTTGCTCATTGCCACGGGCGCGCACGATCTCTTTGACGGACCCGTGGCCAAGGCTTCCAATCGGGCCAGCCAACGCGGCAGCTACTTCGACTCGGTGGTCGACCGCATCTCCGACGCCGTATTACTCGGCGGCGCGGCGTACTACTTGACCGCCCAGCAACGCGGCCAACTGGTACTGCTGCCCATCGGCATCATGACCGCCACGTTCATGATCTCCTACCAGCGTTCCAAGGCCGAGAGCTTGGGATTGGCCGCCAAGGGCGGGCTCATGGAACGCGCCGAACGCATGGTGTTGCTGGGCGTGGCCCTGTTAGCGACGCAAATCTTCATCCCCGTGCTCTGGGTGTTGTTGGTGCTCACCGTAATGACGGCCTTCGGCCGGTTCTGGCGGGTCTGGCAGATCGCCGCTAAACCGGAGCCGCCCGTGCAGCGCCGGCCGCGACGCAACTACCAGCACAACACGGGCCGTCTGCGCCGAGGTCCGAGCCGCACCTCACGTCACTAGCCGTGGCGAACGCCCGCGTCGGACTCTTTAAGACGGTCGGCGCCCTGGCCGAGGCGCTGCCCGAACGCGTCGACGTGTGGATCGCCAGTCACCTCGCCGCGAGCGTGGGTCGGCGCAGGAACAGTTCGCGTGCCAACTTGCGCGACAACCTGGTGCACGCGCTCGCTGCCCACGACGCGTCGTCGACTGTTGCGCCTAATAATGAACTGGTCGAGCGCTTCGTGGACCGTGCCTTTTCGAGTTACGGCCAGTACTGGGCCGAGAGCGCGAAGTTGCCGTCCATCAAGCGCGCCACAATCTACGAGCGCTTTCGTATCGCCGAGGGACTCGAGCATTTAGAAGAGTCCAAGGAGCGCGGCCTGGGCACCATCATTGCCCTGCCGCACATCGGCAGCTGGGAGTGGGGCGGATCCTTCATGTCCCAAGTGGGACTGGCGATGACCTGCGTGGCCGAAGAGTTGGAGCCCCCGGAGCTCTTTCAATGGTTCAGGCAGAAGCGCGAGTCGATCGGCATCAGGATTGAGCCGCTGGACGATCACGCCGGCACCGTGTTGCTCCAGACGTTAAGGGAGGGCGGCACCGTGGGCCTGTTATGTGACCGCGACATCCAAGACAACGGCATCGAGGTGGACTTCTTCGCGGAGCGCGTCACGATTCCCGCCGGCCCGGCCACGTTGGCGCTGCGCACCGGCGCCACCCTGGTGGCGGCGGCGTGTTACATGGGACCGGGCGAGGATCACTTCGCCGTGGTGACGCCGCCCATCGCGGCGCAGCGCGAGGGACGCCTGCGCCAAGACGTGACGCGGGTCACGCAGTTGGTGGCCAACGAACTCGAGGGCCTGATCCGCCGGGCCCCCGAGCAGTGGCACGTGCTGCAGGCCCGTTTTGGCGACACGTGAGTTATCGCGTCGCGCTTATCTCGCCCTACGCGTTGAGCGTCTACGGGGGAGTCCAGGAGCAGGCCCTCGCAATGAGCCGTGAACTCAGTCTGCGCGGCCACGACGTCCTGCTGGTGGCACCGGACCAGCGCGACCGCTCGATCTACGACACGCCCGCCAGGGTCGAGCGCTACGGACGGCTCTTCTCGGTGCCGGCTAATGGCTCGCGGGCCCCGCTCACCCTGTCACCGTGGGCCGCTCGCCGGGCCCTCGATGCGGTCCATCGCTTTCGTGCCGACGTGGTGCACTACCACGAACCCTTCGCGCCGCTGCTCGCCTGGTCGAGCCTTCGCGCTCACCCGGGCGCGGCCGTCGCCACCTTTCATCGAAGCGGCGACGGACCGGCCCTGCGCCTGAGCGGTCCGCTCTTGGGACACTTGGCCACCCACGTGGACGCCGCGGCTGCGGTGAGCGAGGCCGCGGCGGCGACGATTTTGAAGGCCGCCGGCGTTCACGCCGAGGTGCTCTTCAACGGTTTTGAGATGGAACGATTCGTTACGACGCCACGAGAACGCTCCGAGGTGGTGACGCTGCTCTACATCGGACGGCTCGAGGACCGAAAAGGGGTCCAACACGTCGTGGGCGCCGTTCGCGCGCACAACGCGCGCGGCGCCGAGCAGTGGCGACTGGTGGTGCTGGGCGACGGCCCCGATCGCTCCCGACTCGAGACGCGGGCTGGTCAAGACCGGATGATCCTCTTCGTGGGCGCGGTGAGCGATGACGAGAAGCGGGCCTGGTTGCGCCGGGCCAACGTACTGGTAGCGCCATCGACGAGGGGCGAGAGCTTCGGCTTGATACTGCTCGAAGCCATGGCCAGTGAGACCACGGTGGTCGCGAGCGACATCACTGGCTACCGTGACGCGGTGGGCAACTTTGGCCATCTCTTTGCGCCCGGCGACGAGGCGGCGCTGGAAAAGGCAATCTCGGACGCCTTGGTGAGCGAAACGGACGAATCGGTGGCGGCCGCGAAGGAGCACGCGCGGGGCTGGTCGATGACCCTCTTGATGGACCGTTACGAAGTGCTCTACGCCGACGCACGCCGGCGTTTCCGAGACGTCAAGTAACCTTGGGCCGTGGCAACCAAGCAGCGTTCGCATAACCGCCGGCACAATTCCTCGCGGGATCGCACGCAGCGTTACGTCGCGCCGGTGTTGGATCCCAACTGGCAGAGCCCGTATATTCCTTCCTCCGAGGAGCGTCACGCCAACTTGAGGGCCGTGCGAACGTTCGCTCGGCGCAAGAAGATGCCCCAGACCATCATCGTGGCCGCTGTCTCGGTGTTGCTCATCGTCGGCTTCTTGGTGGTTGCCTGGTTACCGGCGCTGGGCGTCGTCGTCGCCGCGCTCTACGCCTGGGACCTGCACCGCTCCGAAGCGCGCTTCGAGCGACGCGGCCTCACCCTCGGCGCCACCATGCTCGACCAGTTCCACGCCGGGGGCACCAACGAGGATCGCCAGCGCCTCGCCATCGTGCTCGACCGACTGTCGGCGACCTTCGGCGTCGACGGCGTCAGCGCCCTGATCGTCGAAGAGAGTGGCTACAACGCGGCCCTCGTGCCTAACGGGGCGAAGTATTCGTTGTTCGTCACCAACGCACTGATGAGTGATTTCGAACTCATCGAACTTGAAGGCGTCGTCGCGCACTGTCTCGCGCGCGAACGATTAGGACTGCTCACGCGCGAGAGCGTGGCCAGCGCCGTCTCGATGAACGACGAGGTACGTCGCGCGCTGGCTGGCACCGGCACGGCCTACCGGGCCGACGAAGTCGCCGCGGCCGCCATCCGCTATCCGTTGGGCCTGGCCGGCGCGTTGCGCAAGTGCGCGTCCCAGGAACTGGCGGCGACCTCGTATTTTCGCGGCCCCTCGTACGCGCAGTCACGCTGGATATGGTTCAACATCTGGAGCGACCGACCGCAGTCGGATCTGAGCGATCTCGACGACGCCGAACTGCGCGCGCTGGCGCTCGAGGAGTGGTAGAGGGTCCTTCCAGTTAGGCTGGAGGTATGAGTCCATCAAAAAACACTTCAACCGTCGGTTCGGCGATCGTCAAGCGCGGCCTCGCTGACATGCTGCGCGGTGGCGTCATCATGGACGTCGTCAACCCCGAACAGGCGCGGATCGCCGAGGACGCCGGGGCCGTCGCGGTCATGGCGTTGGAGCGTGTCCCCTCCGACATCCGTCGCGACGGCGGCGTCGCGCGCATGAGCGACCCCCAGATGATTCAAGACATCCAGGCCGCCGTGACGATCCCCATCATGGCCAAGGCCCGCATTGGTCACTTCGCCGAGGCGCAGATCCTCCAGGCGCTCGACGTCGACTACATCGACGAGTCCGAAGTCTTGACGCCGGCCGACGAGGAGAACCACATCGACAAGTGGGGCTTCACCGTGCCGTTCGTGTGCGGCGCCACCAACCTGGGCGAGGCATTGCGCCGTATTGGTGAGGGGGCCTGCCTCATTCGCTCCAAGGGCGAGGCCGGCACCGGCAACGTCGTCGAAGCGGTGCGCCACCTGCGCACCATCTACGCCCAGATGCGCCGACTGCAGAGCGCCGACGCGTCCGAACTGTTCTCACTGGCCAAGGACCTGCAGGCGCCGTTGGCGCTGGTCCAGGAAGTGGCCGCCACCGGCAAGCTGCCCGTGCCGCTCTTCTGCGCCGGCGGCATCTCCACCCCGGCCGACGCCTCGTTGGTGTTGCAGCTCGGCGCCGAGGCGGTCTTCGTGGGCTCAGGCATCTTTAAGAGCGAGGACCCGGTGCGCATGGCCAGCGCCATTGTCGAAGCCACGACGCACTTCCGTGAGCCGGGAGTGGTCGCCAAGGTCTCGACCGGTCTCGGTGAAGCAATGCGCGGGGCCGAAACGTCGACGCTCGACGTCCGTCTCGCCGAGCGAGGTTGGTAACTGGCGGTGCCACGCGTTGGTGTGCTTGCGCTCCAGGGTGACGTACACGAACACGTAACCAGGCTCCAAGAGATTCACGCCGACGTCGTGTTGGTGCGCCGGGCCCACGACCTCGAGGACTTAGACGGCCTGGTGCTGCCGGGCGGGGAGTCCACCACCATCGCGCACCTGCTCAACACGTCGGGCGTGCGTTCGGCCCTGGAGGATAAATTGCGCGACGGTCTCAGCGTCTTTGGCACCTGCGCCGGGCTCATCTTGCTGAGCCGCGACGTGCTCGACGGCCGACACGACCAGTGGAGCTACGGCGTGATCGACGTGGCCGTGCGCCGAAACGGGTACGGACGCCAGATCGCCAGTTTCGAAGCGTCCATCGACGTGCCCGGCACCGGCACGGTGCCGGGCGTCTTCATCCGCTCGCCCAAGATCGAACGCTGCGGCGCCGAGGTGGAGATACTGGCCACCCACGACCACGGTGACGGTCCCGACCCGGTGCTCGTTCGCCAGGGCAACGCCTGGGGTAGCTCCTTTCATCCCGAGCTGACCGGTGATCCGCGCATCCATCAACTCTTCGTCAACTCGTTGTAGGAAGTTCGTTAGGCTGTGCATGCCCTAACGGGCAGGAGGAACTATGTCCGGCCATTCGAAGTGGGCAACGACCAAGCATCGCAAGGGCGCCAAAGACAGTGCCCGGGCCAAGGTCTTCGCCAAGTTAATCCGTCAAGTAGAGGTCGCGGCGCGCGAGGGCGGGGGCGACGTCAACACCAACGCCAGCCTGCGCACGATGTTTCAAAAGGCCCGCGAGTCGTCGGTGCCGATCGACACCATCGAGCGCGCCGTCAAACGCGGCACCGGTGAGCTCGAGGGCGTGCGCTACGAGCCAATCAGCTACGAGGGCTACGCCCCGGGCGGCATCGCGGTCATCATCGAGACGCTGACCGACAACCGCAACCGCACCAGCGCGGAGATCAAGCACCTGCTGGCAAAAAATGGCGGCACCATCGCCGAGCCGGGCGCCGTGTCCTGGCAGTTCGACCGCAAGGGCATCCTCGAAGTGAAGGGTCCGATCGACGAGGACCAGTTGCTCGAGTGGGTACTCGATGCGGGCGGTGAGAACTTCAGCGCCAACGGGGCCAACTTCTTGGTCACGACCGAGCCCCACGACGTTGGCCTGGTGCGCGACGCCCTGGAGGGTTTTGGCGCCAAGGTCCTCTCGGCGGAGCTGACGTTGGTGGCGCAGAACTTGATCGACATCCCCGACGAGAGTGAAGCCAAGAAGATCCTTCGCCTCATGGACGCCATCGACGATCACGATGACGTGCAGAACATCTACGCGAACTTTGACATCCCCGACGAGATGCTGGCGGCCTTCGAAGGCTGAGACGTTGTTGCGAGGTGCTTCTGGCTACGAGGTAGGTGACGTGTCGCGCCACGTGCGGTGAACCCGAAACCACTCCTGGGCAAAGTCCACCATTGCCACGACCGACAGCAGGCGCGAGGGGGCGGCCCCCACCACACCAGCGCGCTCGAGGCCGGCATTGGCGAGTGCGGCACCAACCTGTTCGAAGTCGTCGGCGTCATAGTCGAGGGCTTGGTAGGTGACCCATTGGCGCTGACCCTTGACCATCATGGGCGCCCCCTCGGTGACGACGGGCCGCGAGGCGGGCGCGCGACCTTCGCCCAGGTGCAGCGACGTGTTGTTGGCGTGACCAACGCCGAGCAATAGGACAGTTCCCGCGAGGTCGTAGAGACGGGCCAGCGGAGAGCGTTCGTCGAATCCGTTTTCGAGTCCGTGCTTGGCGGTGACGAACGACGCGTTGGGACCAACCGCGCAGAACGAAACCCGCGGATGAGAACTGCGCAGGGCGCCGGGCCAGTCGCGAACCATCTCGGCAATCGCGCCCATCTGGCGCGTGGCCGTGAGGGCCGGGTCGTAGGCCGGCATGGAACTGCGCACCGTGGGCCACCACGACTCGGGTATGGGTGGGTGGTTCCAGAAGCGCGGATCGGAGAGTTCGTTCGAGTGCGTCGGCATCACCAGGGTTCCGGTGGGTCCGAGCACGTCGGTCAACGCCATCACGACCGAGCGGGCGCCGCCCACGACGTAGCCGAGGGCGGACAATGAACTGTGCACGAGGACCGTGGCGCCTGACTCCAGGCCGAGGGCGCGCAGGTTCGCCGCGAGGCTCGAGACGGTGAAGGGTCCGGGCCGATCGGCTTCTTCTCTTAGGCGGGGGTCAGTCTCGTGAGTCACAGCGGGTCATTCTGCTCGGTGACGCTCTCTAGAAGCGAGCCATTGCGGCCGGCCTGGTGTACTGCGCCGGACCGAATCCGAGGATCGGGACAAAGATAAAACTGAGCAGCCATAGGCCGAAGCCGAATCCGGCGGACCTAGAAAAGGCCTTGGCCAGATCCAGCGAGACAATCAGCGCGATCACAACGTTCACGATGGGGACGAAGTACAAGATCAGCCACCACCCGGGACGCCCGGCGATCTTGCAGAGCAAGTAGATGTTGTAGAACGGGACGATCGCGCCCCAGCCCGGCTCGCCGGCTTTTTCGTACACGCGCCAGTAGGCCACGAGGTAGAAAACGAGGATGGCGAGGAAGAAGAGGAAAAACACGCCGGCGCCGGCGAAGGCGACTGCTGCTGCACTTGTCATTGAACTCCCTGGTGGATGGTTAATGCTAGGTGACGACGTGTCGGGACTAGGGTTCTCGCTAGCCTGGGAGCGCGTATCCGGCAATCGCGCAGCGATGGCCAGCGGGGAAAATTGCGTCGAGGTTTCCGTTTTTTAGGAGTCGGCGGGTTAGTATCGAACATATGTTCGTACTCGGAATCGACCCCGGATTGACCCGCTGCGGCTTTGGCCTCGTGGAGGGGTCCTTCGCGGGAGTTGAATCCTTTCGCGCGGTGCGCGCCGGCGTTGTCGAGACCAGTCCCGAAACCCCGGTCGAACAACGACTCGGACAGCTCCTGGTAGAACTGCGAGCGCTCTTAGAAGAGACCAAACCCGACGCGGTGGTCGTCGAGCGGGTCTTCTACCAACGAAACGCCAAGACCGCGATTCCCGTGGCCCAGGCCAGTGGCGTCGCCGTGGCGCTGGCCGGAGCGATTGATCTGCCAGTACGCCAGTTCACGGCCCAAGAGGTCAAGCTCGCGGTTACGGGGTACGGCGCGGCGGACAAACTCCAGGTCCAGGGCATGGTGGCGCGCCTTTGCGGACTGGCCGAGATCCCCAAGCCGGCCGACGCCGCCGACGCGCTGGCACTCGCCATTACCTACTTCATGGTGGTTCGCATGGAGCAGCGTTATCCCTTGGCGAGTCGCGCATGATTGGCTGGTTGGGCGGACACGTATTGCACCAACAAGCCAATGGGGCCGTCGTGCTCGACGTCGCGGGAGTGGGCTACGAGGTCCACGTCGCCACCTGCGATCCGTTTTCGAGCGGCGAGCCGCTGGAACTGTTTGTCTACACCGTCGTGCGCGCCGACGCGATCGTGCTCTACGGCTTTCGCACCTACGCAGAACGTGAGTTTTTTGAATTGCTCCTCGTGACGCCCGGCGTCGGGCCCTCGACCGCGCTGGCGGCGTTGCGAACCATGTCCACCAATGAACTGGCCAGCGCCATAGAAGCCGGCGACGTCAAGCGGGTCGGCCAGATTCCGGGCATCGGCCCCAAGACCGCGAGTCGAATTGTCTTAGAGCTCAAGGGAAAGTTCGACGTCGTGGGCGAATACCGGCCCGCGAGCACGGCGCCGCTGCGTTCAAGTGTGATCGAGGACGCCTTACGCGCGCTCGGCTACAGCGTCCCCGAGATTCGTCAAGGACTGGCGGACGTGGCGCTGCCCGACGACGAGTCCGAGGCCCTGCGTGAAGCGCTGCACCTGTTGAGGCGCCAATGAGTCGCCGCGAGATTGACCTCGAGCAGTTGAACCTGAGCGTCGTGGCGCCGGTGGTGGACGAACACGAGCGACGAGCGGAAGTCTCGCTTCGACCGAGCAACCTGCACGACTTCGTGGGCCAACGTGAACTGGTGCGCCACTTGGAGATCGTGCTCGGTTCGGCGCGCTCTCGCTCTCAGAGTGTCGACCACCTGCTCTTCTCCGGGCCACCGGGCCTGGGCAAGACGTCGCTGGCCGGCATCGTGGCGGCCGAGATGGGGTCGGGACTGCGCATCACGTCCGGCCCGGTGTTGTCGCGGCCCGGTGACCTTGCGGCCCTGCTCACCGATTTACAAGACGGCGACGTGCTATTCATCGACGAGATTCACCGACTCTCGCGCGCGGTCGAGGAGATCCTCTATCCGGCCATGGAGGACCGTCGCGTCGACGTGATGATCGGTCGAGGCCCCTCGGCGCGCGCGATCCGATTGGACCTGCCGAATTTCACCTTGGTCGGTGCCACCACGAGAACGGGTCTGGTCGCCGCACCGTTGCGCGACCGGTTTGGCTTCATTGGCCAGCTGGACCTCTACGACACCCAAGAGTTGACCATCATCGTCGAACGCTCCGCCACGCTGCTCGGCGTCACCCTGAGTGAAGAGGCCGCGCCCACGATCGCCGGGCGCAGTCGGGGCACGCCGCGCATTGCCAATCGTCTGCTGCGGCGCGTGCGTGACTTCGCCGCCGTGCAGGATCACCCGGTGGTCAGTACCGCGGTCGCCATTGAGGCGTTGGAACTGTTCGGCATCGACGAATGCGGACTGGACAAAATTGACCGGCGCATCCTGGGTCTGCTCTGCGAGCAGTTCGCGAACCAGCCCGTGGGACTCACCACCCTGGCCCACGCCTGCGGCGAAGAGGCCGCCACGATTGAGGATGCCTACGAGCCCTATCTACTGCGCGAAGGACTTCTGATCCGCACCCCGCGGGGCCGGATCGCCACCGAGCGAGCGTTTCGTCATATGGGCGTCGGGTAGTGGGTCAGTTCGACCCGTCGCTGGCCGAGGCCAGCTGGGCTCTACCGGCCCGCAAGATGTTTAGAGCCGCGTTCGAGTCGGCGTGGTCCTCGTGAGCACACGAACAACATCGAAACACGGCCTGGGTGACGCGGTTTTTCTTGTCGACGTGACCACACTGGGCGCACGTTAGCGAAGTGTGGCGGGGGTTCACGATCACCACTGTCCGACCGGCACTTTCGGCCTTGTAGGAGAGAAGTGATCGCAAGGTTGGCGCAGTCAAGAGGTGAGCGCAACGAGCTCGGCAAGTTTCTCTTCGGGCATCATATAACCGAGGGTTGCGCGGGGCCGGCCCGTTGGCGAGGAAGCTATCTGGGTTCTCGGGATTGGGTTTAGCTCGTGGTCGAGCCATCATGGGAATGATCTTGAGGTCCTCTAAGACTATGAGGTCGA